>FTKT01453967.1_pt1 | contig 46333 bp, 41 predicted proteins | sample 1658271 | NCBI WGS metagenome assembly FTKT01 (sample SAMEA3914811, study PRJEB12502) | metagenome | biome: forest; material: soil | place: Canada | collected 2011-08-04 | depth 0.3 m | reverse complement strand
CGAGCGGGTCGAGGTCGAGGTGGAGTGCGCCGACGGCACGACCGCCTCCAGGGCCTGGCGGCACGAGGGTGTCCTGTCGGTCGGAGCGGTGGCCGAGCGGGTGCGCTGGCAGCTGCAGGCCTGGCAGCACCGGCAGCTGTTCGCCGAGACCAACGGGGGAGTGGTGGCGCTGCGCCTGCTCCCGGACGGGTTGGTCCGTGATCCGGGCCGCCAGCTGTCGCTGGCCGACGGCGATCAGGAGGCCACCGAGCGGGTGGAGCGGGCGGTGGCGCGGGTGCAGGCGCTGCTCGGGCACGGCGCCCCGGTGACCGTCGAGCTGGCTGGCGGCCGGGCCCCGGCTGACCGGGTCGTGCGCACCCCGTGGGGCGACGCCCACCAGGAGCGGCGTGCGGACGGACCCTGGCCCGGCCGCCTGCCCGCACCCTCCCCGTCCCACGTCCCGGCCGCCCCCACGCGGGTGCGGCTTCTGGACGAGACGGGCCGCGACGTCGAGGTCACCGCCCGGGCCGAGGCCCGTTCGGCTCCGGCCCGCCTGGTGCTGCCAGGTGGCGCGGTGGAGGTGACCGGCTGGGCCGGGCCGTGGCCGGAGCAGGAACGCTGGTGGGACCCGGACGAGGCCAGGCGCACCGCCCGGATGCAGGTCGTCGTCGCCGACGGGCGGGCTTTACTCCTCGCCGTCACCGGCGGCCGCTGGCACCTGGAAGGCGACTACGACACCTAACCCACCTACTCACCCGCGCACCTCCTGGATCAGCATTGGGTTTTACCAGCCACCCCACCACCCCGTGGCGGGACCTGCACCGCGCCATGAGCGGCAGTCAGAACCCGGCCGACCGTACGGTGGTGCCTTTCCCCGGCTCCGGCCCGGCCGCCGAACCGGCCCCGCCGCCTCTCCGGTCCGGCTCCGGCGGTTCAGGACCGGGGTGGGCGGAGCTGCATGTCCACTCCACCTTCTCCTTCCTGGACGGTGCGAGCGACGTGGCCGAACTGGTTGACGAGGCCGCCAACCTGGGAATCGAGGCGATCGCCGTCACCGACCACGACGGCCTGTACGCGGCCGCGGTCCTCGCCGCCGAGGCCCGCCGTACCGGCATCGCCACCGTCTTCGGCGCGGAGCTGACCCTGGACGCCACCCTCGCACCCACCGGCGTCGCCGACCAGGACGGCGAGCACCTCCTCGTACTCGCCCGCGGAACCGAGGGCTACCGCCGCCTGTCCAAGGCGATCGGCGACGCCCACCTCGCCGGCGGAGCCAAACGCCGCCCCCGCTACACCACCGACCAGTTCCCCGACGCCGCCGACGGCCACTGGGTGGTCCTTACCGGCTGCCGCAAGGGCGCCGTCCGCCAAGCGCTGGAACACGAAGGCCCGGCCGGCGCCGAACGCGAACTCCGCCAGCTCGCCGAACGCTTCGGGCCGGACAACGTCTTCGTCGAGCTGACCGACCACTGCCTGCCCGGCGACGACGACCGCAACCAAGCCCTCGCCGACCTCGCCACCCGCACCGGCCTCACCCTCGTGGCCAGCACAGCCGCCCACCACGCCTCACCCGCGCAGGCCCGCCTCGCCCAAGCCCTCGCCGCGCTGCGCCAGAGCCGTCCACTCGCCGACGCAGAGGCGTATCTCGCGACGGCCGGCACCGCCCACCTGCGCTCACCCGCCGAGATGGCCGCCCGGCTCGCACCCTGGCCCGGCACCCAACAAGCCACCGTCGACCTGGCCCGCGAGCTGTCCTTCGACTTCCGCAGCCTCAAGCCCGAACTGCCGGGCTTCCCGGTCCCCGACGGCCACACCGAGACCAGCTGGCTGCGCGACCTCACCCTGCGCGCCGCCACCACCCGCTTCGCCCCCGGCAACGAGAAGGCCCATCGCCAGATCGACTATGAACTCCACGTCATCGGCGACCAGTTGGGCATGGCCGGATACTTCCTGATCGTCCACGACATCGTCCGGTTCTGCCACGAGCAGGACATCTGGTGCCAGGGCCGCGGCTCCGCCGCCAACTCGGCGGTCTGCTACGCCCTCGGCATCACCTCCGTCGACCCCATCCACTACGGCCTGCTCTTCGAACGGTTCCTCAGCCCCGAGCGCGACGGCCCACCGGACATCGACCTCGACATCGAGCACCGACGCCGCGAAGAGGTCATCCAGTACGTCTACGACACCTACGGCCGCGACCACGCCGCCCAGGTCGCCAACGTCATCACCTACCAGCCCAGGCTGGCCGTGCGCGACGCCGCCCGCGTGCTCGGCTACGCCACCGGCGACCTCGACCGGTTCGCCAAGGAGACCGGCTGGCACGAGATGCCACCCGCAGACGCCACCGTCCCGAAGGACGTGCGCGACCTCGCTGGCCAGCTGCGGGGTCTGCCCCGCCACCTCGGGATCCACTCGGGCGGGATGGTGCTCACCCGCCGCCCGATCGCCGAGACCTGCCCCACCGAGTGGGCCACCATGCCTGGGCGGAGCGTACTTGGGTGGGACAAGGACAGCTGCGCCGAAGCAGGTCTGGTCAAGATCGATTTGCTCGGCCTCGGGATACTTTCCGCTGTTCATGACGCCTGCGACCTGATCGAGCGTCACCACGGAATCCGATACGACCTGGCCACCATCCCGCCGGACGACCCGGCTGTCTACGAGATGCTCTGCCAGGCCGACACGGTCGGCGTCTTCCAGGTCGAGAGCCGGGCCCAGGCCTCGGCGCTGCCCAGAATGAGACCCAGGAAGTTCTACGACCTGGTGGTCCAGGTGGCCCTGATCCGGCCCGGCCCGATCCAGGGCGGCTCCGTCCACCCCTACATCCGCCGCCGCAACGGCCGCGAGAAGCCAACGATCGCGCACCCGCTGATGGAACGCGCACTCGCCAAGACCCTCGGCGTGCCGCTGTTCCAGGAGCAGATGATGCAGCTCGCGATCGACTGCGCGGGGTTCACGCCCACGGAGGCCGACAAGCTCAGGCAGGCGATGGGCTCCAAACGCTCCCACGAACGCGTCGCCGAGCTGCGCGAGCGCCTGCTCGCCGGCATGGCCGAGCGCGGAATCCCGCCGGAGGTCGCCGAGGACGTCTACGTGAAGATCGAGGCGTTCTCCAGCTACGGCTTCCCGGAGAGCCACGCCGCCTCCTTCGCCCTGCTGGTGTACGCGAGCGCCTGGCTGAAGCACCACCACCCGGAGGCGTTCACCTGCGCGCTGCTGGCCAACCAGCCGATGGGCTTCTACTCACCCCTCACCCTCATCCAGGACGCCAAGCGGCACGGCGTGCGCGTGCTCGCCGCCGACGTCAACCACAGCCAGGCCCAGCCCACCCTCGAACCCGCCGGCACCGACCAGACGGCCGGGCCGGGCGCCCGTCCGGCGATCCGGCTCGGACTCGCCGCCGTGCGCGGCCTCGGAGACGACCACGCCGACGCCATCGCGTCCGGCCAGCCCTACAACGACCTGGAGGACTTCGCCCGGCGAACCGCCCTCCCCGCCCCCGCCCTGGAAGCGCTCGCCACCGCCGGGGCCTTCGCCAGCCTCGGAGTGACCCGCCGCCAGGCCCTATGGTCCGCCGGGCTGCTCGCCCGCACCACCGACCAGATGCTGCCCGGCACCGCCCCCGCCCTCACCGCACCCGGCGGCGTGCCGGAGATGACCGCCATCGAGGAGACCATCGCCGACCTGTGGGCCACCGGCACCACCCTCGCCCACCCCGTCCAGCACGCCCGGCCCCACCTCGACCGCTGCGGCGCCCTGACCTGCGCCGCCTTCAAAGCCGACGCCGCCCCGGGCAGGCTGGTCGCGGTCGGCGGCCTGGTCACCCACCGCCAGCGCCCACCCACCGCCGGCGGAGTCCTGTTCATCTCCCTCGAAGACGAGACCGGCCTGATCAACATCATCTGCCAACCACACGTCTGGGAGCGCCAGCGCAAGACCGCCCTCGGCAACGCCGGACTGCTCGTCTACGGGACCGCCGAGCGTCGCGACGGCGCCGTCAACCTCGTCGCCACCCGCCTCACCCCGCTCACCCTCGCCCCCGCCGGGCGAAGCAGGGACTTCCGATGACTACCACAAACCACCCCAGCAGTCAGGCGTTCGCGCAGCTCAGAGCGCCAATTCGGGTGACCGGTCGACCTGCTGCGGGATACAGTCACCCCTTGAACGATGGAGAGGGCACCATGGCCGACACCACCACCCCCCGAGCCAGCAGCGGCCGTCCGCCCGGCATCCGGCGCGGGGACGACGGCCTGACCGATCGCCAGCGGGACGTGATCCGGGTGATCCGAGAGTCGGTCCAGCAGCGCGGTTACCCGCCGTCGATGCGAGAGATCGGCCAGGCTGTCGGCCTCAGCTCCACCTCCTCCGTCGCCCACCAGCTGAAGACGCTCGAGAAGCGCGGCTTCGTCTACACCGACCCGCACCGGCCCCGCGCCTACTGCGTTGCCGACGACCGGCTCGGCGACGGGACTGCCTCGCCCGCCGGCACCGCGGTCCGACCTTCCACCTCCTATGTACCGCTGGTCGGCCGGATCGCCGCCGGCGGTCCGATCCTGGCCGAGCAGACGGTGGAGGACGTCTTCCCGCTGCCCCGTCAGCTGGTCGGCGAGGGCGAGCTGTTCGCGCTCACCGTGCGCGGGGACTCGATGATCGAGGCCGCCATCTGCGACGGCGACTGGGTCACCGTCCGCCGCCAGCCGGTCGCCGAGAACGGCGACATCGTGGCCGCGATGATCGACGGCGAGGCCACCGTCAAGCGCCTCAAGCGCGAGGACGGCAAGATCTGGCTGATGCCGCACAACCCGGCCTACGACCCGATCCCTGGCGACAACGCCACCATCCTCGGCAAGGTCGTCGCCGTACTGCGCCGCCTCTGACGTATCTTCCGGGACGAATTCCGTGAACCCCTGCGGCGCGACCTGGTGCAGCGCCACGATCGGGCCATGACCGAAACCGAGCAGCTGGCCAGCCCCCAAACTCTGCCGGGGGATCCCGCCGGACTTCTGCTGTCCCTGCGCGTCGAACACCGCGCGGGCAACGCGCATAGCCGGGGCGTCGAGGAATGGGCGCTGTTGGTCCGTCACGACCGGCTCCCGGCCGGGCAGGCGCCGCGCCAACCCACATTCCGCCACGACTTGGAGCATGTCGGGACGGTGGGCATCCTAAGGGTCCCGCTCAGCAAGGGCACGATCACGCAGGACGTCTACGACGAGCTGACAGGCCGCACTGGCGAGCCCTCGCTCGATCAGGAGCTGTGCACAGCGGTCGCCCAGGCGCTCTTCACTCGCCGCTCCGGACAGGTCCGTCTCTCCCCCGCCGTCCGCGAGACGCTGGAGAAGAGCGCGCGCCACGATCTCGGGGATCTCCTGGTCGTGTACAACTTCTCGATCGAGTCCGACTGGGCCGCACTCGACGTGCTGCTGCTCGGCGAAGCAGTCTTCAGGGCCGCGGCCTCCGGGCCGTGCTTCCTGAGCACCGCCCCGGCGGTCCTGCGCTCAACCGGGGGATACCAGCCGACGCTGCGGTCACTGCGTGCGGCCGGCTTCCGTCCACTGGTCGACCTCGCCATGGTCGCGCCGACGGCCGGCCTACCGCGTCTGGGCGGCCCAGCCGGCAGGGAACTGATCCGCACTCACCGCCAGGCCGGCTGAACGACCCACGCGTTCCGCCACCGCCGGCCCATCCCAGTCCAGCTCGCCCCGGTGAGCCCGCACCACTGGCCCGCCGCCCACCGCAAGACCGGGGCCAGCGTCACACCAGAGTCGGCCCCGCTCCTCCAGGTGGAGCTGCATCTGCTCCGGCACCGACACCAGCTTGTGGAGGGCGAGGATGTACCGGCGGACGGCGTACCAGGTGACACGGCATCATCCATCGCTGTGCCGAACGCGAGCAGAAGCAAGCAAGGTTGCCAATATGAAACCTGTTCTGGGCCTACCTGGCCCCCGCGTCCTTCTCAGTCGCGCCGAGGACGACCAGGCCGTCGTCGGCCAGAGCGGAGCACGTCCGTGACCACCCTCGAACCCCCCACCGCTGGGACCACGTCCAGCAAGGCCGCGCTCCCGCGCCCCATCAGGGTCGGCAGCCTCGTCCTCGCCTCCACTTCCGTCGTCACCTGGGCGTGCTTCACGCCCGCGATGCTCGCCGGCATGAGGGCACACAACCTCGACGTCTTCTCCGCCATCGGCACGATCGCGATGATGTTCACCGCCGCAGTGGTCGCGGCCATGTTCACCGTGTCCCCCATCCGGGTGACGTTCCGACTGGGCATGTGGATTGCCGCCATGCTCCTCGTCGTGCTGGCAGGCAGCACGGTCGCGCTGCACAGCGACCCCGGGTTCACCGCGGACGGGAACTGGGCGGCGCCTGCCGTAATCGGACTGCTCCTGACCGGGCACACCTTCCTGCCGTTCTGCGTCATCCGCGAGTGGCGGATGCGCGCCCGCGAACTCCCCACGGCCCCGAACTGACCACGCCCCCGGATCGCCCGCACGACCCGCGCCAACCCGGCCCCGACGGGCGTACACCCGCCCGGAGCACGGGACGGTGAGCCCCACGGCATCCTCACCCACCGTCCTGAACAGCCGTGGCAGGGTGAGGCATGGCCATCATCGACACCGTACGTGCTCTGCCCGGGCCGCCATTCGACGCCTTCCGCTACCCAAACGACTATGCGATCGCCCTCGCCATGGAACGCGACCTCGTGCCGCACGAGCACGTGGAAGCCGGCCGGCAAGAGGTCCGGACTCAGCTGCGCCCCGGGGCGAAGCGAGGCCCGGAAACGCGCCCGGTCCTACACATCGCACTGCGACGCTGGTGCGCGGCGGAGGGAGAGGATCTCGACGCTGTGTACCTGGCTATGGCCGACCGCTACCTGGCGCTGCACTCCATCACCAACCGCTAGGTGCCGGCCGCCCTCCAGCCGGTCGAGGCAAGACCGTCGTTACTGCTGCTGAGGAGTAGCTGCGCCTGCACCACGGAGGGGTCATTCCGCCGCCGCCGACGGTGGGGCTCGGTAGACGTCGGGGATCCGCAGCGCACCGCGGTGGTTGAGACCGGCGGGTGAGTACCACTGGGCGAGCGGCCAAGGCCGGCTCAGCTCAGGCCCGAGGGAGCCGTCCGGCTGGACCCCCTCAGCGAGGGCCCCGAACTGGTGGGTGTAGCGCCCCGTGCCGATAGCGGGTACCGGGTGGAAGCGACCGTCGGGCTCGACCAGGTACGGCTGGCCGCAGCCGGTGCAGAACAGACCGAGCTGGCCCCAGGCCGCCTTGAGCGGTCGCTCGTCGAGCGCGCTCGCGGCGAACCGCGCCACACCGACTCCACACGGGCAACCTCCGTCGGCCTGGTACAGCACGATGTCCGGCATCGTGTCGCGCTGCACCCCGAGCCAACCCGGGGCAAGGCCGAGCGCGCGGGCCAAGGCACGGCGCTGCCCGGCATCCGGGCGGGTCGCTCCCCGGCTCCACCGGGCGAGAAGATGCCCTTCGAGGCCGGCGGCCCGGGACACCTCGGCGGCGGTACGCCCGCTCGATGCATGCACCAGCCGGATGCGCCGCGCCAGCGGGTCGAGCTGGTGAAGCATCCATGCCGGGTGGCTCAGCAACGCCTCCTCGGCCTGCTCCGGATCGCCGCCGGTCTCCTGCGCCCGCTCCAGGGCGCGCTGCCGATGCGCCTCCGCAAGCCAGGCCCGAGCGGCGGCCTCGGTCTGCTCGGTGTCCAGCGGGAGACCGATGAGAGCGTCCTCCGCCCGCGAGAGCTCGACAGCTGCGCTGGCGCCGCCGGTCCCACACTCGAAGACGATGGCGAGCAGCCGCTGCAGGACGGCCATCCCGGCTTCCCCGACACCCGCAGTGAGCAGGGCGCTCGCGGCATCGAGGGCGCGCAGCGCGCGAAGCTCCCGTCCCTTGTTCCAGAGCTCCAGCATGCCCGCTCCTCCGCGACCGGCGGTCGAGTGACCGATGCGGCAGCAGGCTAGCGCTTCAAGGGGCCAAGCCGGGCAAGATCGGCTATCCCAGTCGCAGAGCACTCGCCCACATACATCGATCGCCAACACATTACTAAGTCAAAAAACAATGCTCAGAGCATATTCGAGCCTCAGTGCCTTACAAACTGGAGCCATAATGTAAGGCGGTAGTGTAAGGTAATGCCATACACAATAGGAGGTCTGCCATGCACACCAGCAGCGGCCAGAGCCCCACCCCCTCGCCGGACGACGCACCGGACGCGATCGGAGTCGAGGACGCCCGGAAGACCTTGCCCGCGCTCATCAACGCGGCCCAGAACGGAAACTTCACAACGATCCGATTCGACACGCACTGCGCCAAGATCATTGGAATCGTCCCCGGCGCCGATCTGGCGGGGCTGCCGCGCTTCGGCGTCCGGGACACCCGCGAGAAGCTCTCCGCGCTGGTCACGTCCGCTGCCGGCCAGCCTTCCGTCATCACCCGCAACAACAAGCCGGTCGCCCTCTTGGTCTCGGCGCACGCTCCGGCTCGCCCAGTCTCCTCGCGGGTTCTGGCCACCGTCGGAGAGAGCATCACCGATGTCATTGGTCCCGACGGAGCCGACCAGCACGCGGTCCGGCTGAGCACCGGGATCGCCAGCATCGACCATGCGGCTGCGGTGCTGCGCCCTGGGTGCCTCACTCTCGTCGTCGGTGCCCCGGGTGCCGGTGCCAGCCTGCTGGTCCTGTCCGCAGCCGCAGCCGCCGCACTCGACTCCAAGGTTCACGTCCTCTATGCAGCTTCGGGACTGCGGCGTACCGACATCACCGCCCGGATCATCGCCGCCCGCGCTGGTGTCGACTACCAGCGGCTTCGCGCAAGCACCCTCACCCCGGCCGAGCGCCAGCAGGTGCTGGACTTGGACGCGGCCCTGCGCGAAGCTCCGCTGCTGATCGACGACGGGGGCGGGCTGGACGTGGACGCCATTGCCGAGGTGATCCCGGCGGTTGAAGGCCTCGCCCTCGTCGTCGTCGACCGCCTGCAGACCGAAGCTCACGCCGACCTCCCGCTCTCCGGCGACCGGGTACCGCAGGCCGTCCGCGACCTTGCCCAGCTCGCTGGTCGGCACCAGATCCCGATCCTGGCCGCCCTCGACTCCTCAGACCACGCCAGCGCTCTTGCACTTGGCGCCGATCTGGTGCTCGCCCTCAGCCGAACCGGCGCCGACGTCAATCTGGCCATCACGGAACCCGACCTCGGCCTGCCGACCACCGTCGCACTCACCCTGGACGCCGCCCACGCCCGGTTGACGAACCGAACGGAAGCGGCCCCCAACGCCGTTGCTGGACCAACCGCAGAGCCGACTCGGGCCGAGGCGCAGCACACGCCTGTTCCGCAGCCTGCCCGGCAGGCCAGCCAGGCCGCGTCGGCCGCAGCCCCCGCGGCAGCACAACACCCCTCCGAAGGCAGCCTGGCAGCCGCAGAATCCCCAGCCTCCACAGTCACCAGCGGCACAGGGCGCGAGGAGGCGGAGTCTCCTGTCGATGCCGAATTCCCCGCGCTGTCCGAGAGCGAGATCGGATCCTCCGGAGTCGAAGAGCTGCGCCAGATGATCCGCCAATGGGTCCTGGAAGCAGCCGAGCTGCACGGCGGCGACGTGGAGGCCATGAAAGCGGCCCTCAAGAAGCGCGCCATCCCGAACGTGATGGAGCTCTTTGCCAGGTCCCGGGTCGGGTCCCGCTACGACCACACCGCTTTCCCCCCTGGCCTGGACATCCTGAAGAAGAAGTCCCGCAACGGCCCGGACGAGATCTGGGAGGCTCGACCCAAGTGGATCAGCCCCTCCTCTCTAACCGGCCCGCAGCGGCTCGCCGAGGCGCTCGACATCAACGGCGCCTACCTGTCCGCGTTCAAGTGCCACCTGCCGATCGGCAAGCTGCAGCACAGCCTGGCTGGCATCTACGACCCGAAGACGGACGGCGTCGTCAAGATCACCCCACCCCGTTGGGATCACCCCACCCTGCCGAACCCGATGGGTGACCGGAAGGAGCCCGGGCCGGTCTGGATCACCACCGCGACCCTTAGGCTGCTTCTGCGCATCGCGAAGCTCGGTCTGTGCGACGTGCCCAAGATCCATGAGTCCTGGGTCGCCTACTCCAGCGAAAACCTCCTGGAGACGCTGCGGATCACTCTGCGCGACGCACGGCAGCACGCGATCGGGGACGACGACGACATCACCCTTCTCTACGTCAAGACCATGTACAGCAAGTTCGTCTCGACGATCGGGGAGTCCAACACCAACTCGAAGATGCGTCGGCCGGACTGGATGCACATCATCCGCACCCAGGCCTTCGCCAACCTCTGGTGGAAGGCCCACAAGGCCCACGAGGCCGGTCTTGAGGTCGTCGGGATCGAGGGCACTGACGAGATCCGCCTCTTCGGCGACTGGCGCTCCGCCACGAGCAAGAACGGCACGCTCCTGTTCCCGGTCGGCCGCGGGCTGACCGAGGTGAAGCCGAAGCCCGAGAGCAACAAGATGATTGGAGGCGAGTAAATGGCAGGACGCTGGTCGGAGTTCGGCAAGTACGGCGCCGATGGGGTTCCGGGATGGCTGGCTTTGGCCAGGCAGCTCGACGACCTGATCACCGGACCCGCGTCACCGGTCGACAGCAAACGCGGACTCAGTGCGCGCCTCAACTACCTGCTCAACCGCAAGGGCGGCCTGGAGGCCCTGCGCACCGCAGGGGTTACTGTCGCCGACCGGACCGTTAAGGGCTGGTTCGACAAGAAAACGACGCCTCGCAAGGCGGATCTTGCGCGGATCGACTCCGCGTACTGGGATCTGAGGCGACGCAATGCCGCACCGAGCCTCAAAGCCCGGCTGCGCAACGAGGGCCGCAGTCGGACCGTTGAGATCCACCCTGTTGACCAGAGCCATGTCGAGGAGGGCCGCGTCCGAGAGATCGAGCACCGGCAGGTGAATCTCTTCGGCGACATCTGGGACGACATGGTGGACGCCTGGGTCGAGAGCGACCAGTCAGCGTTGGACACCATCTGGGACGAGGTCATCACCGACCTCGGGTCCGACTACGACGCCTACACCTATGTCGAGGCGGTCGGCTTCAACGCCGTAATCGACTAGAGCCGCCTTGCCCGCCGGACGACACGTCCGGCGGGCAGCGGCACATCCGCGAACACGCGCGCCGCGCGGGGAGAACCAGAGCCGCACTGGGCATCACAACCCTGCGGCCCCGGCCGATGACCAGGTTCACCAGTGCTGGGTGGTGGTGAAGGGGCTGGAGCAGGGCTTGCGGGTTCGGCGCAGCGTATGGACCGCGGAAGCGCCGCAATCGCTCGAAGGAGTGACCCGAAACCAGCAGGTCACGAACTGTCAGTGGCCTCTGCGAGAATCCAAGCGCCTGTCAACATTCATCCGGGAGACGCCCGTGTCGCATCGTCGTGCTGCACTGTCCGTGGGCGCCGTCCTGCTCGCCACAGTCACCGCCTGCACCCCGACGGCGGCGCAGCCAGCCGGGGACCGGGCGGCTGGCCGGTCCGACCCGCTCCCCGTGGGCACGGGTCCGCAGTCCAGCTACACCGTTCAGCCGCAGCCCGCCCCCGGCAGCTGCCACTACCGCTACACCGCGGACAAGCAGCCGCTCCCCGACCCGGCCTGCACCCCCGGAGCCACCAGCCCTGCAGTGACCCAGGCGAACCTGCGCGAGACCGTGTGCAAGCCCGGCGGCTACACGTCGACGGTCCGGCCACCCGCGGAGATCACGGGCAAGGAGAAGGCCGAGAACGCCAAGGCCTACGGATACACCGGTCCCCTGAGCGACGCAGAGTTCGACCACTATGTCCCGTTGTCGCTTGGCGGCGACCCCAACGACTCCCGGAACCTCTGGGTTGAGCCCCCATCGCCCGACCACATCCCGGGCAAGGGCACCCTCAACGACAAGGACCTCGTGGAGACCCACCTTCACTCCGCCCTGTGCAAGAACCAGGTGACACTGACGGATGCACAGAAAGCCATCGCCACGGACTGGACAACCGCCGAGGCAACACTCGGCATCCGGGCCGCCGGCACGGCCACCGGCCCGGTCGAAACGGACTCATAGCTTGCCCACCGGCGGTGAAGCCGAGATCCCGCTCAGCGGGGGGCGTATCACCCAGGGCGTCGTCCGGATTGGCGACACCGTACGCCGGCCGCCCACCGAGTCGTCGCCCTTCACCGCCGCATTGCTACGTCATCTCGAGCGATGCGGCTTCACCGGCGCGCCCCGCTACCTCGGTCGCGATGACGCGGGACGGGACATGCTCAGCTACCTGCCTGGCCGAGTTCCCGCCCGGTTTCAGACGTGGACCGACCCTCAAGTGGCTGACGCCGGCGCGCTGCTCCGCGCGTTCCACGACGCCACACGCAACAGCGAACTCGCCGAGCCCTTCAGCGTGGTCTGCCATGGGGACCCTGGCCCGAACAACGCCGTCTTCAGCAACGACGACCGGCCGGTGGCGCTCATCGACTTCGATTTCGCTGCTCCGGGCGACCCCCTCGCAGACGCCGCGTACGCCGCCTGGACGTGGTGCATCGCGTCGAAATGCACGGTTCCGGTGGAGCGGCAGGCGGAGCAGGTGAAGATCCTCGCCGACGCCTACGGCCTCCAGGGGCCGGAGCGCAGTGCCTTGGTCGACGCCATCCTCGATCGGCAGGCGCGCAACGCGCGGTTCTGGGCCGAGCTCATGGCTAATCCCGACACTGCACCCGCCGAACCGGAGGTGCTGGCTTCGCGGATCGAGTGGAGCCGCCGAGAGTTCGCCTTCACCGCCGCGAACCGCACGGTCTTCGAGGACGCCCTGGCCTGAGCTGGCCCGTTGTGCTCACGCGGCCGACGGGTCGCTGCGGGTGGCAGCGTGACTCAGAACAGGGCGCTCTGTTCCGCCTCCGGCATCGGGGTCAGGCGCTTGGGGTGCAGTCCGGCGGCGGCGTCCAGTTCCAGCAGGGTGTGCCACCGGCCGGCGGCGCACCCGTCGGTCAGCAGCCGGACCAAGACCTGGGCGGTCACCTCGACGTCTGGCATGGCCCGGTGCCGGTCCGGGGGCTTGGGGATGCCGTAGTGGCTGAGTAGCCGTTGCTCTATCGATCTTGATGATCGTGAGTTCGAGGTGTCGACTCGGTCGGGTGATCTTCTGGCTGGCTGGGCATGAAAGTGGGGCCTCCCGCACAGCTCGTGGGTGTCGAATCCAACCGAGCAACAGGAGGCCCCTGGTGCTGCAGTCTTCCGTGTCGGCGTCGCTGTCGTCCAACTCGGCTTCTCTGTCGTGTGATTGTCTCGCTCACCGGTTCGGGAACGCCGGGGACCGACCGCACAGGCGACCGAGGTACCCCTCCGACATGAGCGACGCGGAGTGGGCCGTCGTGCGTGACGCCATGCCCGTACCCGCCTGGCTGGAAGGTCGCGGCGGGCAGCCGGAAGGCTACTGCCACCGGCAACTGATCGACGCCGTGCGCTACCTGGTCGCGGGCGGTATCGCCTGGCGGGCGGTGCCCGCGGACTTCCCCGCGTGGGACCGCGTCTACGCCTTCTTCCGGCGCTGGCGCGACAAGGGCCTGGTCGCCGAGTTCCACGACCGGCTGCGCGACCGGGCCCGCGAGGCGGCGGGCCGTGATCCGGAGCCGACCGCCGGGATCATCGACGCGCAGTCCGTGAAAGGAGCCGCCACTGTGCCGGCCGCGAGCCGGGGGTTCGACGGCGGGAAGAAGGTGAACGGCCGCAAGCGGCACATCGTGGTGGACACCCTCGGGCTGTTGCTGGCCGTGATGGTCACCGCTGCCTGCGTCACCGACCGCGAGGCAGGCCGCACCCTGCTGGAGCGGCTGCAGGTGCGGCACTGGCGCATCACGCTGGTGTGGGCCGACGGCGGCTACACCGGACACCTGGTCGACCTCGCCCGCGACGCCTGGCGGATCGCGCTGACGGTGGTCAAACGGACCGACGACACCACGGGCTTCGTGGTGCTACCGAAGAGGTGGCTGGTGGAACGGACGTTCGCATGGCTGATGCACTCACGCCGCCTGGCCCGCGACTACGAGACCCGCACCGACACCTCCGAGGCGATGATCCGGTGGTCGATGACCATGGTCATGAGCCGCCGACTCGCCCGTCGACCAGGCTGAACATCCCCGGGCGGTCCTCCACCAGCCAGCCCCGCGCAACCAGGCGCTTCACCTTCGACCGCACACCCTCGACCTTCGCAGCGACCACCTCCAACCCGAGTGCGGCCGCGAGTTGGCGACAGTCCATCGCCTCGCCGCCCCGATCGGCCAGGACCTCAAGGAGCCGCTGGTAGTCCGGCGCCAACACACCCGGATCGAGACCTTCCCTCCAAGCGGGCACCACCGATCCGGGGACGGCGCCGGCGACCCGCGCCGACCGTTGACCGGGCACCACGGCCGACGGCGTCTCCCCATCCGCGCCAGGCTCCGCCAGAACCTCGGCCACCGTCTGACGAGCGATCACGAACCGCTCCCACACGGCCTCGGCCTCCCGCAGCTCGGCCTGCAGGACATCCACCCGCTGCCGAGCAGCACGCTCGCGCTCCTCCAACAGCCCCATCACCGACGGCACCCCGGCACCTCCACCGCAGAGACGACACGACACCCCGTCTCTGCCACCGGGACACCAACCCTACGCCTGACCAGCGGAAACACAGCCGTCACTCTCGGAAAGACAACGGCTTCTGAGTAGGTTATCCAGCCGGTATGAGCTGAACCAGGGCAGGACCGCCTTGGCGAGGCGCACCGTGTCCAGCAACGGGGTGGCGGCCAGCACCGGGCAGTGCTCGGCCTGGTGGGCGATCAGCCCCGCCTCGGTGGAGGCGTGGTGCGCAACGAGCCGGTACGGCGGCGAGGTCAGGTTCGCGTCCAGGCGCGCCATCACCTCGGCGGCCGGGGCCTGCCCGGCGAGCGTCCCGGCGCTGATGCCGGTGAGCCGGGTGGCCATCTCGGTGACGGGCACGTCCACGGGCGGACGGATCAGCGACTCGAACCGGCCGACCTCCACCAATCGGCCGCCCTCGGGGCGCAGGGCGAGCGCCGCGACTTCGATCGGCTCGGCGGGCCGTCCCGCCGGGGTGAGTCCCTCGAAGTCGATCACGATCAGCGTCAGGGCGCTCCAGCGAGGGTCCTGCCTCAACCGGTCCACCTGGCTGCCTCCTGTCGGATCGGCCGTAGATCCTGGGCCTACTACAACGGGAACACCCTGCTCGGGGCCAAAGGTGATTCGCCAGGTGCGAGGACGTAGACCACCTGCTCCGCACCGTGCTCCGCGAGCCGCGCAGCCGCACTCAGGCCCAGCCTCTCCAAGAGGCGCCGGGAGCGGCGGTTGGCGGATTGGGTCACCGCGACGAGTTCCCGTGCCGGGTCGGTGGCCCGCACCCAGCGCAGGACTTCCGCGACGGCTTCGGCCGCCAAACCGCGGCCGCCGACACTCGGGAGGAATTCGTACGAGACCTCGGTTCGGCCCGCGGCGCGGTGGTCCTGGTCGACGGTGACCCGGCCGATCGGCGCCTCGTCGAGGACGACCGTGAAGTGCCCTGGGCGTCCGGGGGCCTTTGCCAGTCGCTGGGCGATCCGGTCTGCGGCGACGGGCCCGCCCAGGTAGCGGCGGACGACCGGGTCGGACCACAGGGCCCGAAGCAGCGGGTGGTCGCCCGCTTCGACGGGGCGCAGCCGGAGCCGGTCGGTGGTCAGTGCCACCGGCCAGTTGGCCGGCCGCCACTCTGCTGGTGCGCTGGCCATCTGCGCGCCAGCCGCTGTCCAGCGGGCCAGGAGAGGGAGCAGGTAGTCCGCGGCTGGGGTGAGGGCGGACAGCCGTGCTGGCGAGTCCACGACCTCGATCTGCTCCAGTTCCGGCTCGACGTCGCTGGTCAGGGAGGCCAGCAAGCTCCTATGGTGCTGTCGAACAAGCTCTTCCGGCTGTGGCGGAGCCACAAAGTGGATTCCGACGTTCCCGTGCTCGCCCTGGGACACCGCCCACGGTTCCAGGTCGTCCGGGTCGGCCCGCAGGCCGATCTCCTCCGCGAGCTCCCGGGCGCCATGCCGGCGCAGCTCGTCCAGATCAAGCGAGTGCCCGGTTGGTGGGGGTTCGACCGAGCCGCCCGGGAGCTGCCAGCGGCCCGGGTGCATCGTCCAGCCGGACTGGCGTCCCGCCACCAGACCGCCGCCGGTCACCGGCTGCACGACGGTGACGAAGACCGCGGCGGGTTTCCACCCGGTGCTCCGGATCTGGCGCAGCACCCGGTACCGGTAGGTGACCGGGGCCCAGGACAGGACCAGCCGCCCTGACGAGTCGACCTGCAGTGAGATGCAGGCGACCACCGGCCCGTCGAACATCGCCGGGTTCTGGGCGGCTTCCCGGGCCCAGATCTGGTCCATGGCGGCGCGTTCCTCAGACGAGATAGGTGGGGCTGCGGTTTCGACCAGGTCCAGCTGTTGAGCGGAGTTGAAGAACACGACGGCGGGGCTCACCGCAGGGTGCAGGTGTCATAGTCGCCCGCGTTGTGGGGGAGTTGCGGGGTCGGCCAGGCCGGGTCTGGTGTCCAGGCCGGCCAGGCGGCGAAGGGGCCGGCGCGATCCTGGAGGAGTCCGAGCGCACGCTCGCGTGCGGTGTCGATCAGGGCGTGCAAGACGTCGTCGATCAGGCCCAGGCGGCGGGCCTGTCCGTATTCGTCGACGTCCTTCCAGCGGTGCGAGCTCAGGTCGGGTTCGACGACCAGGTCCACGAACAGGTCGAAGGTGTCCAACCCGATTGAGGTACGGGTGTGGGGGAGTTCGAAGTTGACGTACCAGTTCCGCGGCTCGGCGGTGGTGGCGTCCTGGAAGGTGTGGACGCTGAAGTACTCGTCGGCCTCGAAGCGCGAGCGCAGTGTGGTTTTCTCCCAGGTCCAGGGGCCAAGCTGCCATTCACCGGCCGCCAGATTCTCCAGCCCCTGCTTGCGGACCTGCTTGCGGACCTGGCCGTCGCCGGTGCGCATCGCGGTGGACCAAGTGGTCGGGCCCAGGCTCTCGAGGCCGGGCCAGTAGGCGAGTTCGAGGACGGCGCCGTTGTCGCTGATGGTGCGGTAGGGCTGGGCGGACCAAACGCGGCCGTTGAGGACGTCTCGGCGCACGGTGGTGCTGCCGGGGGCGAATCGGTGGAAGTCGGTGGTCATGCTGCTCCTGACTCTGGTCGGAACGGGCTGCGCACCAGCATCTGGGCGGTCAGATGCCGGTGCGCAGCAGGAGAAGGTCGAGCACCTGCCCGCCGGGGACGCTCTGGTGGGACCCGGCGTAGCGGTAGCCGAGCCGACGGTAGAGGTGCTGTTCGGGTCGGTCGACGCCGGGCATGGCGAGCAGGGAGACCCACTCGGTGCGCAGCGCTTCCAGGAGGCCGGCGTGGATGCGGGTTCCGGCTCCTCGTCCCTGCCAGCTGGTGCGTACGGCGAGTTCGCAGATCCCCGCGAGCGAGTCGGTGGTTCGCGCCTCTTCGGGGGTGATGTGCGGCAGGAGCCGTTCGCCATACCAGTAGGCGGGCGTGGCCCTGAAGCCGTAGCCGAAGCCGACGAGTTCGCCCCGGTCGTACCCGGCGACGAGGGTGAAGTCGTCCCGCTGGGCGTGTCCGGTGATCTGGCGGCGCAGTGTGGCCGGGGTGAAGCCAGCCCGGGCGACGTCATCGTGTCCGGCGTGTGCGTCGGCCCAGACGTCGGCGAGGGTGTCGAGCAGGGGTTCGGCGTCGCTGGCGCCGTAGCGCTGCAGGGTCAGGGGGGTGGCGGTAGCGCTCAAGGCGGTGTCCTTCACGCCGCGGGGACTGCGGCTCGGTAGGCGTCGAAGTAGTTGGCCACGCACGGGACTTGACGATGGGCCTGGAGAGCACCGGCGACACCGCGCAGGGAGCGGATCAGCCGCTCGGAGCGGACGTCGGGCAAGTAGGCGAGGGTGCGGTGGGCAGCGTCGGTGGCGGCGTCGAGGTCCGGACTCGCCCTGCGGGCGTGGTGCAGGGCGATGTCGGCCGTGTAGAGCGAGCGGTTGCGGGGGTGCCCGTCGGCGAACAGCATCAGGGCCTGTTCGGCGCCCGCTGCGGCCCGATCGTGCTGTCCCAGGTCGGCACGGCACAGGGACTCCAGTCCGGCCAGCTCGGCGGGGACAAAGAAGGCCAGCCAGGCGGGGTCAGCATCCTGGGGGCCCCTGGCGTATAGCTCGTACGCCCTCACCAAGGCCTGCTCGGCGAGGGTGCGGTCGCCCTGCAGTGCCCAGCCGCGGGCCTCGCGCATTGCCAGCAGCGCGAGCCAGCGCGCTGAACCGAGTCCGGCCGCTGCTCGCTGTGCTACCTGGGCGGTGGTGACGGCTTCGCGGGGCCGGCCGGTGGCGTGGGCGAGCAGGGACAGGCAGGCGAAGGCGTGGGCTTCCAGGCCCAGGTCGTCTGCCTGGCGGGCGTTGGCGAGGGCCTCCGTGTAGAGGGAGCGGGCATCGGCTGGCCTGCCGGCGTCGAGAGCGAGCCAGCCGGCGGCGACCGACAGCATGCCGGTGGCGGTGTGGAGCCTACGACCGAGATCCTCGCCGTAGCGACCCTGGGCGAGCCAGGAGTGGGCGGTGTGCAGTGCGGTGGTGGCCTGTTGCCCGAGGTCGGCGGAGCCGTGGTCGCGGTCCTGGGCGTACAGCTGCTGCTCGGTCTCCAGCAGTGCCTGTAGGTGGTCCTGGCCCATGGCCGGGCGAAGGTTGTCAGCGGCGGGGACGGCGGCAGTCAGCACGGCCGCCCCGGCTCCGAGCAGGATGCTGCGTCGGCGCACCTCGTCCCCTCCTTCCCGCGCTCGCTGATCGGCCTTGGGTTCTGCCGCGGCTCTTACCCGGCGCGCCGGGGGTGTGAAGCCCAGCTCCTTGGCGGTCCGGCCGGTCACCTGGTGCAGGAGGCGCCGGTACCGGGCCTGCGGCCACGAGGTCATGCCGTCCTCCCAGGTCGCGATCGTCCGGGCCACCAGGTAGACCGTCTCGCCGCGCTTGGTCCCCTCGGCCACCAGGAACTCGGCCGCCTCGGTGCGGCTCATGTTCCACTCGCTCTCGCGAAGGTGCCGGAAGGTGTCGTTCGGTCTGCTCATGACCGCCCTCTCGGAGTGCACGAGCACAGTGGCTACACCCAGACGGTAGCGAGTCAGGCACGCTCAGCGACAGTGCCCGTGATTCGGAAATTCCGGTGGCGAGAGGTTCTTCATCGGAATTTCCTGCTGCCTGACATCGCTTCGACGCCGCCCGGACCGGTTCTCTGGTGGACCACAGGGGCCTCGAAACCCGTACCACCGGTGAGTCCTCGCCGGGGGTCCGTGTTCCTACCTTTGGTCCGGAAGCTGAACGGGACGGCCACGACCCGCCGCTGCCGCGTCCCGCCGGCCACCCCGCCCGCTGTCGGACCGCCTTCGGCGCCGGACGACAGCAGTACCCGAACGACACCCCGAGAACCCCAAGAGAGAAAGAAGCTCCGCGTGCTCATCGACATCCCGAGCGAACTCGAAGCCGCTCTGATCGACCGTTCTCTCCCGACGTGGGAACTGGACGGCTCGTTCCTGGCGACGTCCACCATGCAGCGCTACCGGACCGAACTGACAGCCACCCCGCAGTTCGAGGAGACCGCTGCGACGCTGCGCCACGCGCTGACCGGAGAGGGCGGCGGATACGCCGTGCTGCGCCTGGGGAACCTCGCCAAGGCGCTGGGGACCGGCGACCGGTTCCTGCGGCTGGCGACGGCCTTCGCGGCCGAGGTGGCCGTCCCCTTCTCCCCCTTCCCACGGTGGCCCCTGTGGAAGGACATCGGGGTCAAGATCGACAAGGACCCCGGCAAGTCCAGCGGCATCGGATACAACGCCTTCCACATGGACCTGGTCAACGCGACCCAGCCCCCGGACTACACGACGCTCCTGTGCATCCGCCAGGACCCGCTCGGCGGCGGCCCCAGCATCCTGTCCGACGCCCACGCGGCGGTAGCGCGGCTGGCGGAGAACAGCCGCGCCCTATTGTCCGAGACGGCCTACCACTACGGCACCTTCTTCGACCTGCACGGCGTCGGCGAGGAACACAAGCCGTTCCCGATCCTGGACAGCTCCGCCCCGGGCTCGGGGTTCATCCGGTTCACCGCCAAGATGCTGGAGCGGTCTCAGCTCGGCCAGGCGCACGCCGGCGCCGCGCGGGAGCTCGCCGAGGAGCTCGTCCGGGGGCAGGTCTCCTTCATGCTCCAGCCCGGGGACTACCTCATCGTGAACCAGCGCCGGTTCCTGCACGGGCGGGAGGCGCTCCACGGCGGCCAGGAGAGCGTCCCGCTCGCCGACAGGCGGCTCCTCCTCCAGCTGTTCCTGCGAGCGCCGGCCAGCGCACACCCGGCCGCGTAGTCGGCCGACGCCGGCAGTGACCCGCCAAGACCCCGGGGGCCAGCCGCCGATCACGCAGCACAGCCGCGAGCGAGGCCCGGTCGGGCACCACCCGGATTCGGTCGCGCATCAGGCTGCATCGGGTCGTGCACAAACTTAGATGCGCGACTTCCGCAACGAGTGCCATGCCGCCCCGGCCAGAGCCCGCGTCGACCGGAACACCGAGAGCTCTTCGTGCCGGCGGTACAGCCCCCAGTTGTGCTCCACCAGCGCCAGTTTGTTCGAGGACAGCGACCCCGCCCGGCCGGACCTGTAGACCGCCAGCGGTTCCTGCAGACCCCGGGCGGGGTGCCCGTCCCTCATGATCGCCAGCCACAGTCCGTAATCCTGCCGCTTCGGCATGTCCGGCATCAGCCTCGTGCCCAGCACCGTCCGGTCGTACATCGCGGTCAGGGCCCCGATGTGGTCCTGCACCAGCATGTCCCGGTACGTCACGCGCGCCCGTGCCGCGACCACCCGCCCGTTCGGCGTGAAGTCGCAGGCCTCGCCCGTGAAGTCGCCGGGGACCTTGTAGTAGGAGGTGAACGTCAGCGGAGCATCGCCCCCGACGGCGAACGCGAGCTGCCGCTCCAGCTTTTCCGGTAGCCACATGTCGTCGCTGTCCAAAAACGCCACGTACTCCCCCCGCGCCCGTTCCAGCGCGAGGTTGCGGGCCTTGGCCGCGCCGCCCTGCTGGGGCGCCGCCTGCGGGTGCACGCGCTCGTCCTGGCGGGCCAGGTCCTGCAGCAGGTCCATGGAGCCGTCGGTGGACGCGTCGTCGGTGACCAGCAGCTCCACGTCGGCGTGGGTCTGTGCGAGCACGGAGCGCACCGACGCACCGAGAGTGGCAGCCGAGTTGTGTACCGGCATCACCACAGAAACCAGGGGCACGGCGGTGCTCCTTACCCGGGTTGGAGTTGTCATGGATGTTGTTGTCGCTGGTCAGGGCTACGTGGGACTGCCGCTCGCCGTGCGCGCCGCCGAGGTGGGCCATCGCGTCGTCGGCTACGACGTGGACCTGCACCGTATCAAGCGCCTCACCGCCGGTGAGTCGTACGTGGAGGACGTAGCCTCCACGCGGCTCCGCGCGTTGCTGGACACCGGGGCCTACTCCGCTACCGCCGACCCCGGTGCGCTGGCCGGCTTCGACATCGCGGTGATCACCGTGCCGACCCCGCTGCGCAACGGCGTGCCCGACCTGACCCACATCGACGCCTGCGCCCGGACCCTGGGCGAGCACCTTCGCCCCGGCGCGACCGTGGTCCTGGAGTCCACGACCTACCCCGGCACCACCGAGGAGCTGCTGCTGCCGATCCTGGAGGAAGCCTCCGGCCTCAAGGGTGGGGTGGACTTCCTGGCCGGCTTCAGTCCCGAACGAATTGCCCCGGGAAGCAAGCGGTGGTCGTTCGAGGGGACACCCAAGCTGGTGTCCGGCATCAACGCCGACTCCCTCCGTGTGATCAAGGGCTTCTACGACGGCATCTTCCAGACCACGGTGCCAGTGTCCGGGACCAGGGAGGCCGAGCTGGCCAAACTGATCGAGAACACCTTCCGGTACGTCAACATCTCCCTGATCAACGAGCTGGCGACGCACGCCGCCGCCCTGGGCGTGAACATCTGGGAGGCGATCGACGCCGCCGGGACCAAGCCCTTCGGCTTCATGCGCTTCACGCCGGGGCCGGGGGTCGGCGGGCACTGCCTGCCCGTCGACCCCTCCTTCCTCTCCTGGAAGGTCCAGCAGGAGCTCGGCGTCCCGGTCCGGTTTGTTGAACTCGCCAACGACGTGAACCGCCAGATGCCCGACTACGTCGTCCAGCGGCTCGCGGAAGCGCTCGGCCGGCGCGGCCTGCCTGTCGCCGGCTCCCGGGTCCTGCTGCTCGGCCTGACCTACAAGATCAACGCCACGGACCTGCGCGAGTCACCGTCGACACGTGTCGCCGAACTCCTGATCAACCTCGGTGCGGAGGTCCGCGGCGCCGAGCCCAACCTCCCCGAGGGTGACGACACCAGGCTGGGCGTGCCCTTGGTCGACGCGACCGCGCAGGAGATTGCGGCCGCTGACGCCGTGGTGCTCCTCATGGACCACGCCCGATTCGACCTCCCGATGATCGAGAAGAACGCGCCCTACGTCCTCGACTGCCGAAACCGCCTGTCCGGCCCGAACGTGGAAACTCTCTAGCTTCTCGAAATCCCCTGGCCCGCTGCCGATTCCTCCATTCCCCAGGAGCTCTCTTGCGCGACGAATGGGAACACGCCCACACGGATTACACCAAGCCCGCGCGGCGCCGCATTCCTGCGTCCCTGGCCGAAAGCGAGAGCGACTGGCGCCACTACCTGGAGACCGCCACCCCCAACGGCTGGCTGCTCCGGGCCAACGCCATGACCGAAGCGCTTATCAGCGGACAGCCGATGTACCTGCTGCACGTCACCAGGAGCATCGAGGCCATCCGCACCAGCCGCCAGCTGCACGTCTCCACAGGATGCCTGGTCGGGGCTCTGTACTGCTCACTCCTCGCCAGCCGGCGCGAGGGACTGCGCCCCCACAACCTCGGCGCCTATCTGCTGCGGACGAAGCCCTCCACCACACCCATGATCTTCGAGGTCACCCCGAACGCCCCGATCCAGCCCAAGGGCGTCGACTACCTGCACCTCGGCACCATCCACCTGCGCACCTACCAGGCGTACCGCAGCTACCTCACACCGGCCGAGAACGACCACCTCGACCGCGCCGTGAAGACCGGCCTGCGCGCTGCGGCACCGTTCCTCGACCTCGCCCTGCGCAACGCCGTCGGCCGCGCCACCGCAGCGCCCGCGTTCATCGACCGGCTCTCCGCCGCCGTGGCCCACGTGCCGTTTCTCGGTTACCTCTACTTCGAGGTCCTGTCCGAGTACCTGATGCTCCACTCCGCCACGTCGGAGAGCAAGGCCTGCGCCCAGGCCGGAGAGCTGAACAACTGGCTGTACAAACGCCTCGCCCACTCCGCCGTCGACGGCATGGACCAGCTGTTCGACCTGGCCCGCTTCAACCCGCGCCACCACCGGCTCGTCCAGCTCGTCGAAGGCATCGAACCGGCTCTCGGCGCGCAGGTCGCCGAGTACGTCCGGCGACGACTGTCCCACCTGCTCGCCCGGACGGCACTGCACCCCTCCCAGGACGCGGCATCAGTCACCTTCCAGGGCGCTGACCTCCGCACACTGCGGACGGCCGCGCCCGGACTGCTCGGCCAGATGATTTTCCGCGAGATCCGGTACCTGCCCCGCTATCCGCAGCTGTACCACTGCTTCGAGAAAGCGAAGGCGCTGGAAGCATGGGACTTCTGGAACAAACAGGGAATTCCCACTCCCTTCAACGGCGTCCTCCCGAAGGGCGAGATCGGAATCAATCCTGTCTACCCTCGATCTGCAGTCAGAGCATGGACGGCTGAACTGGACGGCAAGGGTTATCTGCATCCCGCCGACGAGGTGAATGTCGATCTCACGCCGCACCTGGCGTCGTGGTGGGCGCCTTCCCGTCTGCACGAGACGCAGAACACCGCGGATGGCTCACGAGTCGAGTCGATTCCGGAAGTCCGATCGTCGATTCCCACCCGACGGTCCATGAACGGAGTTCCCGCATGACCCGCAAGCTCCTGAACATCCTGACCGGCATCAACCGCCCCTCCGTGCCTTCGTCCGGAGGCATGATCCTCGTCAGCGATCTCTATCGCGCGATGCCCGGAACCCGCACGACCTTCCTGGGCAGGACGCCAGCCGATCAGGCGTGGACGGCTGCGTTCGATCAGCTGATCACCCTCACCACGGCGAAACGCCCCCTCGGCCCGCACTACGACTCCTACCTCGAGCAGCTGACGCGCGAGGTCGGTGCGCTCACGAAGGAGATCCAGCCGAGTGCCATCCACGCCCAGTACCCCGGGCTCGCTCTCAGCCTGGCCCTCACCCGAACTGCCGGCGGCATCCCGGTCATCTCCATCGCCCACGGCCCCGACGTGATGGCCGCCGAGCGCAGCCCGGGAGAACGTCAGCGCCTGGAGGAAGTCGCTGCCGCGAGCGCCGCGATCGTCGCCCCCACCTCCGCGCTCGCCGACCGCATCGACCGTCTCACCGGGCACCGATTCACCGATCGGCTCACCGTCGTCCCGTGGGGTATCCCCGTGGGCGATGCCCGAGTACGCGATCAACCGCCAGCCGGAACCGGGCCTTTGTCTCTGGTGCACGCTGGCCGTCTGGACGACAACAAGTCCACGCTCACCGCGATCGACGCCCTCACTCTGACCGACCAGCCGCACCGCTTGACCGTGATCGGCGACGGAATCCTGCAGGAGCGCCTGAAACAGCGGGTCGTCGAACTCGGTCTCCGCGAACGGGTTCGATTCGACCCGTTCCTGCCCCGCGCCGAACTGTGGCGCCGCCTGCCGGCCTTCGACGCCTTCGTCTTCACGACGAAGGGCCTGGAGGCATTCGGGCTCGTCCTCATTGAGGCCCAAGCTCACGGACTGCCGGTCGCCTACTCCGATCTTCCCGGTGTGAGGGAGATCCTCGGGAGCGCTGGTGTGCCCCACGTTCCTGGCGATCCGTACTCGCTGGCCGCATCCCTGGACGAGTTGAGCCGGGACGTCGACCGACGCAAGGCCCTGGCCAAGGCGGCCGTGGAGAACGCGCGCCGGTACGACATCACTAACACCGGCCGCCAACTCCAGGAACTGACGCTCCGTGTTGCCTCCTGAGCCTGTCGCTGGACCGGCTCGGCCTGCGCCTGGCCGCCCTGGACCGGCGCCTCGCCGGCTGACTTCGATGCGGTGGCCTCCCAGCGCACCCGTCGGCCCCCAAGCGGCTCCGGTCAGCCCGCGGCAGCGGCCGGGCACTCGGCGGAGGGGTGGCGGGTGATGGCATGGCCGAGTTCGAACTTGTTGCGCGCCACGACCAGCCCGGCAGGCGTCATCGTCGAGATGGACTGGTCCAAGGCGCTGATCCGTTTTCGAAGGGTCGGATTCCGGACTTTCACAGCACTCTAGACCAGCGCGGGGCAACCCCTTCACAATCCGATGATCACTCAACTTCAGCACTGATCAAGGTAGTTGATCGCGGTACGCTCATACCCTGCCTCACCGAAGGAGCCGCTCGCTTGACCACCCAACCAACCCTCGCCCCCCAGGACTTCGCTGCGGCCCTCCCACCCCACGCGGTCTCCGCGAGCGTCCTGATCACCGACACCGCCGGCCGCATCCTGATGCTCCACCAGGCCCGCGCCTACCCCGGCCACCCCGCCTGGTGGCAGCTCCCCGGCGGCCTCGGAGACCTCGGCGAACCACCCCTCGCCACCGCCCTGCGCGAAGCCGACGAAGAGACCGGCATCCGCCCGACCGGGCCACTGCGCCCCCTGGTCATCGACTACCGCAGCGCAGCCGACGGCTGGCCGCCGGTCATCGACTTCTGCTTCGAGGCGCCGCCCGTCGCGGACGGCCAGCAGGTGCGGCTCAGCCCCGAGCACAACACCTTCGCCTGGCGCACATACGAGCAGTGGCTGCCCTACCTCCAGCCGGAGCAGACCGCCTGGGCCGCCTCCCTCTGGCAGGCGCACCTTGCCTCCACCACCGCGCTGCTCACCGACGGCCACAACCTCCTGGCCGCTCGGACGGCCTGACCAGGGAAGAGCCCGATGACCAGCACCCCAGCGACTCCCATCCGTGTCTGCGCCGTCCTCGTCAACCGCAGGGAGGTGTGCCTCATCCACCGACGGCGGGCCGACGGCGACCAATACTCCCTCCCCGGCGGCCTGCTGAACACCGGAGAGCAGGCCGCTGACGCGCTCACCCGCGAACTCCAAGAGGAACTGCACCTCGACATCAGCGTCCTGCCCCACCCGGTGCTGCGCTGGTCCCTCGACCAGGCCACCACCCGGCCCGGCACAGGAACCCTCTTCCGCCGCCTGCACCTGGTCCACACCCTCGACCTCCCCGACAGCCTCCGCACCCAGGTCACAGCCACCGAGCAGGACGCCGAAGACACCACCCGCATCCTGTGGGTTCCTCTCGACCAGGTGGCCGGACTCCACCTGTACCCGGCCGTCGGCCCAGCCCTCGCCGACCTCGCCACCACCGCTGGCGACACCCCCGTCGAACTACCCGCGATGGACGACCGCTCGTACAGCTGGCGCTGACCCAGATCCGGCGTAGAAAGAGAGGGCAGATGGCACCAGGACGGGGGCGGGCCGAGACCGGAGTCGTCTCGGGCTACCTGCTGCGGCTGATCCGCGAGAGCATCCCGCGCACCCAGAGCGCCTTTGCCGAGGACATCTGCCGCGACCTCGGCACCGTCCAGGGCTGGGAGTCCGGTCGCCGGCCCCTGGCCAACACCCGCTCCGGCGACCTCCTCCAGCTGCGCCGCCGCCTGGCCCTGCTCGGCGCCGACCACGACCTGGTCTCCCTGCTCGGCGCGGCGATGGACGCCGACCGCATCCTCACCGCGGTCCTTAACCCGCCCGCCGACCCGGCCGACCACCCCCTGGCGGGCTGGGTGCAGTCCCGCGAAACCGCGCACATGATCGCCTGGGCCGTACGCGGCATCACCCCGCCCCAGCTCGCCGACCGCGTCATCCGGCCCCGCCGCGGCCCCGCCCCCGTCGGACCCCAGCTCGCCGCCGCCGACCGCACAGCGTTCTTCGACCACTTGCGCCGCACCGCCGAAACCGCCGCCAACGCCGGCAACCGGGCCCTGCTCCTACGCCGCCAGGCCCTCTACCTCGCCTCCTATGACCCGGCCCCGGACGCCGGCGACTGGGCCGAGCAGGCCCTGCGCACCATGCGCCCGGCCCTGGCCCTACGCGGCTACAACCCCCGCTGGATCGAGGCCCGCACCGCCGCCACCGTCGCCGCCCGCCAAGGCGACCCCGACCAGCTGCACGACTTCATCGCCACCGCCCTCACCGACGACCAACACGGCGAACTCGCCAATCTCGCCTACTGGGCCTACTGGCTGGGCGCGATGCCCGCCGAACAACCCGACGACGGCTTCCTGCACCACCCCACCCCCGCCGCGTGGAACCCCGTCCAACTCCTCCAGGGCCTCGTCGGCTCCCTCCATGACGCCCCCGGCACCGTCGACCTGTACATCCATTCGGTCACCACCCTGCTGCACCTGAACCCCTGGCTGTCGCTCGCCGCCCCGGACGCTGTCCGGTACTTCGGCGAACGCACCGACGAGCTGCGCGACCGCCAGGCTCTCTCGCCCGGCTCCCGCAACGACCTCGACTCAGCCCACACCCTCCTCCAACAGGCCAACCCCCAGAGGACAACGTGAACAACGCCCAGCACGACGACACCCAAACCGCAGCCGGAACGGCAGCCCTGATCTTCGAGGCCGGCACCCTCCGTGACCTCCACCGCACCGGCTGGGGCTACGACGGCATCCGAGGCGCCGAGACCGTCGCCGAACACAGCCACCGCACCACCGTCATCGGCATCATCCTCGCCGCAATGGAAGGCGCCGACCCCGCCCGCACCGCCCTGCTGTGCGCACTCCACGACCTCCACGAAGCCCGCATCGGCGACCTCACCCCCCTCACCCGCCGCTACGTCACCGCCGCGGACCCCCGCACCGTGACAGCCGACCAGGTCGCCGCCGCCCACCCCTCCGTCCGCACCGTCCTCATCACCGCCGTCGACGAGCACGAGACCCACCTCACCCCCGAAGCCCGCTGCGCTCACGACGCCGACAAGCTCGACTGCCTGATCCGCGCCATCGAGTACCGAGCCCAAGGCCACACCGCCGTCCAGCCCAAGATCGACCGCTGCTACGCCGCACTGCAGACGGGCGCGGCCCGGCGCCTCGCCGACGCCGCGCTCGAAGCCGATCCGGCCGACTGGCAGCGCACCTTCGTGCGGGTTGTGGCTGCCCCCGTCACCTGAAAATCGACTGCCGTTCCGTCACCGGCCCACGCGACCCCTTGCCGGCCGCCGTCGGGCACGACACGGCACCATGAACCCGAGAGCACATAGTCGACCGGCCCCGGAGGCCACGTGACCAGTGACAAGCCCACCATCGACGCGGTGGTGCTGACCATGAACGACCGACCGACCGAGTTCCCGCGGGCGATGGCCTCCCTCCTCGGCCAGCAGGACGTCGACTTGCGGGTGGTTATCGTCGGCAACGGGTGCGAGCCCGACCACGTCCCGGACGGGGTCCAGGTCGTCACCCTGCCGGAGAACGTCGGCATCCCCGAGGGCCGCAACGTCGGGGCCGCCGCGCTCGCCGAGCCCGGGGCGGGCGAGTTCATCTTCTTCTTCGATAACGACGCCCACCTCCCCGACGAGCACGTGCTGTCCAGGCTCGTCGACCAGGCCCGCCAGCACCCCGAGGCCGCCTACGTCCAGCCTCGCATCGCCGACCCCGTCACCGGCCTCACCGTCCGCCGCTGGGTGCCGCGGCTGCGGACCGGCGACCCAACCCGGCCGGGCACCGTCACCGTCATGGCCGAAGGCGTCGTCCTCGTCCGCCGCGCCGACTACGAGCAGGCCGGCGGCTGGCCCGGCCACTTCTTCCTCTACCACGAAGGTCTAGATCTCTGCTGGCGTCTGGCTGACCTCGGCTACTCCGGCTGGTACGCCCCCGAAGTTGTCATTCACCACCCCGCCACCGACCCCGCCCGCCACGCCCTCTACCTGCGCCTGGTCGCCCGCAACCGCGTCTGGATCGCCTACCGGCGCCTCCCCGCCCCGCTGATCCCCGTCTACCTGACCGCCTGGGTCCTGGTCACCATCGCCCGGACCCGCTCCCGCGCGGCCCTGACCACCTGGTTCGCCGGCTTCCGCGAAGGCCTTCGAGGCGGACACGGCGACCGCCGACCTATGTCCTGGACCACCGTCTGGCGCCTCACCCGCGCCGGCCGGCCACCGATCGTGTAGAAGCTGGACCCCGGCGTCCGGTCTCCTCCTTACACCCCGGGCGTGTCCATCAGGACTTCGGCAAGGCGGTCAGCGAACGCGGTGATCCGGCCCAACAACGGGCCGTCGCGGGCGATCCGGAAGCCCCCCAGGCGGCTTTTCAGCGCCGTCTGGACCGCGTGGAACTGCGCCCACCGCCTGACCCGCACCCGGTCGAGCTCAGCGGCGTCCGCGAAGACGTCGACGACGCGCCGGGCAGCCCGCGCGATGTCGTCGGCCTCCATGAGGGCCAACGCCCGGGTCTTGAGCAGCGTCCCGCCGTCATACGCCCGGTCACCGGCGAGCCCCTTCGGATCCACAGCGAGCCACGGCTCCCGGTCGGCGCGCAGGATGTTCCGTGCGTGGAGGTCGCCGTGGATCATGGTGTCCGGCTGGCAACCACCAAGTTCACGCACGGTGGCCACAGCCGCGGCGACCACCCGGGCCGCAAGCGGGTGCCCCAGTTCGGCGGCGTCCGCCGACAGCCGGGCCTCCCAGCCTTCGGCCCGCTCCTGCAGCCTCGGCATGCCCGCGGGCGCGGGCACGGCCAGGCGGCGGCTGATCCGCCCCGCGACCATCACCACCTCGTCGCCCTCGGCGACCTGCGCCAGCTGCTGCAGGTGCACCCGCTCCAGCAGCATCGCGAAGCGCCGGTCATCACGCTCGTGCAGCAGGACGGCTCCCCGCCCGCGCCAAGCCCCCAGCGCGTCCGGCTCGGAGGAGTTCCCGGGATGCGGGTACGAGACCTTCAGCACCGCCGCCTCCCCGCCGCAGCGCCTGACCGGGACGATAAGCCCCACACCCCCATGCGTCACCTCGCCGACCGGGACGCAGCTCCAGGTGTCCAACAACTCGTCCACCAGGGAAGGAAGTTCGGCGAGCCATGCCGCTCCGGGCCCGGCCTCGCGCGCGAGGGTGGTGTTCTGGAACGCCCCGGGAACGGTAATCACGGCGGCACTCTACGCTCAGGGGCCCGGGCGCGGTGTCACCCGCCCGATGCCGTAGGGGCCGCCGGTCTCGGCGGGCCGGTGCGACCCGTACTCGGCAAGGAGGGCAGCCAGGACGCGCGCCTCCCAGAGTTCCTGCTCGGGGTGGCCGGGGCCCGGGATGGCGCTGCCGTGCGCGGTGATCTCGGCCAGGGCGAGCTGGTGGGGTTCGCCGGTGACGACCGTACGGGTCTCTGCCAGGGCGACCGCGGAACGGCGCTTGGCCGACGAAGAAGGTCGTGTGGTCATGGGGGTCCTGTCGCGTACTGCCCGGCCAGCACGTCGACGAAGGGTGCGCGTGATCGCGCGGTTCAGCCTTCCCGGTGCCGCACGAAGCCGGGAGCGGCACCCCGGCATGGCCACCATCAGGCTGCCGCCCGACAGTCTAGGTCCTGATGTGCAGTCGACCCAGTCACCCGATCGAGTGACCTGCGCGGCGCCGGCGCCATGGCCTGGTGCCTGGTGCCTGGTGCCTGGTGCCTGGTCCGAGCGTCAACGCGGCGACGAATGAACACAGTTGGATGCCATCGGGGAAGGTCATCGGTGGACAGCCCGGGATACAACGGCCCTTGCCAAGCAGATCGTCAAGAACCTGCGTGCTCCTCCACTGAAGCTGGGTAGCCTGCCGCTGGCAGGGCGCGACCCGCGACCTGGACAAGCCGCCGCGCATCCGAACGAAGTGGAGCACCCCGATGGGGAAGGCCAGCCGCCGACGCCGCGAAGCCCGCACCGGCTCGGCCCAGGCCGTGTCCAAGCTCTACCGGGAGATCCCGGCCCAGGTCATCGACGCCTGCGAGGACGTGCTCCGCGCCTACGTCTCCGGCGGCAGCCCCACCTGCGACCCGGGCCTCCTCCTGAGCTGGCAGGCGAACATCTACGCCGAAGAAGCGGCCCTGGAAGCCCTCGACCTGCTCACCACCCGCCGCGGCACCAACAGCGACCTGCTGTTCACCAGCCTGTTCAACGAGTCGGCCTTCGAACAGCTCACCCCCGCCATGCCACCACTGCTGCGCTTCCTGCGCGCACGCCGCGCCAACCTCAACCCCACGCTGCGCCTGCCCGCCACCACGCCCAAACTCGCCCTCACCCTGCTGGTGCTCGCCGGGCACGCACTGGTGCAGGCCGTGGACGGGGCGCCGGGCGATCCGCAGGCCAAGCCGGTCCTGACCGAGTGCCTGACCCGGCTGGCGACGAGCCCGATCGGGGACCGCGTCCAGCCCGGGGACCTGGCCTTCGCCCTGACCGACGAGCAGCGGCAGTCCGCCGACGCCACCGTGTTCGCGCGCGACGAGATCCGCAGGTTCCTCACCGAGGCCGTGCCCCTGCGCAGGGCCGTCGCGGCTCCGGACCAGCCCGTGCTCCTCGTCCTGGACCTGACCGCGCGACCCGAGGCCGAGGACCTCATGCGCGTCATGGCCACCGACAATCCCGCCGACGGCGCGGACACGGTCACCCGCTGGCGGGCGCTGGGATGCCTGGTCCGGCTCGAAGTCACCTGGCTGGAGCCGGTGCACACCGAACTCGCCGTGGTCCTGGAACTCGACAAGCACCACGAGGAGCTGACCGCTATCGCCGCCGGTGGGTGCGTCGCGCTGACCTCGACCGACCCGGCCGACAGCCTCGACACCCTGTTCTCGCTCGTCCGGGTCGCCACCGCCGGCACAAGCCTGGCCGACGTCATGGCTGCTGCTACGGCTCGCAGGCGTTGATCGGGGGCCGGCCGATGGTCCACTGGTCGCGGGGAGCCGCACGAAGGCGCGGTGCGCACGCATCTCCCGCCGCAGCCGTGCCGCCGAGACCGAGACATCGTCGCGGTCGGCCAGCGCGTCACGCAGCTCCACCGCAGTGAGCGGCCGGCCGTGCCTGGCCAGGCAGCGAGCGGCCGAACGCTCCACGGACGGGAACGCGGTCGCCTCCACCACGGTCAGCGTTCCGCTCAGGTCGGCGTGCTCCTGCTTCGCATCGGCCACCACCTGCAGCACCGACTCCGTGATGTCCCAGATCCTGGAAGTCCTGCACGTAGCGCGCCCCGGTGGTCAAGCCCCCGATCCTCTGTCCCATGTCGCAAGGTCTTGACACCAATGTCAAAGCCTCCCGACATTTCGCGAACCGGACGTCCCTTACGCGGGACACGGCACCGGAGCATCGCCCGTTCCCGTTGCTGACGAGTGGTGGCGGGACGCGCCGAGCCCGCCCGGACTCGGTAGTTCCTGGTCTTCGGGTGCACGACCTGCTTGAATCCTGTCGGGCTGTCCCGGCGGCCCTGCTGGCGAGCACCGGCCCTTGCGCTCGCATCCCCCAGCCAGTGGTGATCAACATCCCGGTAAAGACGCAGTCACACCCACACAGGCACACCCTCATCGCGCCAAGGCCGGGGCACGGCGAAGGGACATGCCATGGCTTCCAACCTCGCCAAACTCCTGCGCCAGCGCAGCGCCTACACCGGCGAACGGCTGAACGCGGCCCAGCGAGACCTGGCTCCTCAGCATCGCCGGGCTCAGCCCATCCCGGCTGCGGACAACCCCGACCAGGCCCGCTTCGAGCACTGGATCCTCGACGCCTGCGCCTGCCCGCACGTCATCACCGTGAACCCGTGCGGCTTCTCGGCCGTCCGGCCGGCACCGGATCACCTGACGCTCACAGTCGAGAGCGACCCGCGGTTTGTCCGAGACCTGACCCAACGGATCCTTCCCGCAGGCGACACCGAGCTGTGCGGGATCCCCGGCCTCAGGTACCGCCGGACCAGCACCGGCGCCGTGGCGCTCTACCTCGCCGGGACCGCAGCGAGTGTGACTCTCCGCGGAGTCTCCTGGGCCGACTGGGTACGAGCCGCCGACGCCCGGCTCGCTCGACTCACCCAAGACGGCGACCCCCCACTGTGGACAGGTCCGCAGGGGGCCCTCACCTGCCAGGAGCGCGAGTATCTCCGCGGGTTCCGCTTCCTACAGGATGCTGAGCACCCCACCTGGCTGCCCAGCGGAATCCTGCGCCGTATCGCGGTGTTCCAGGCCGGTGGCGGACCCAGGTCGTGCCTCGGCTGGAAGAGCGGGCGCTACGACGAGCAGCACTGGGTCTTCAAACTGCTGTACCGACCGGGGCAGTCACTCCCGCACGATCGGATCACCGCGCTGCTCGCCGACCCTGTATTCGGCCTGCCCTTGACCGCTGCCAGCACGGAGTGCCGCTGCCCGCACCGCGACGAACGAAGGCAGTGTGTGGTCGATCTGCGATCGACTCGAGATAGCGCCAGCCGCGTCCTGCTGTGCTTCGGCTACCGGCCCTGAGCCTCCCCAGGCGAGAGGCCCGGCAGCGAATCTGCTCCCGCCTCGGACCAGCACAACGGCGCCAAGCCACTGAGTATCGCCGGTCTACCGATGGCTTGTGCCAGCGGCCCCGGTACTGGCGCTGGCCAACACCATCATTAGCTACTCCGCTGAGAGCAGGGGTGGCCGGGCTGCCCAAGGTTGCTTGCGTGGTCAAGGCGGGGCTCGCGCACGGCTGGCAGGTCGGCCCACTCCAAGACGGGCCCGCTCCGGTCTGCGGGTGCCCAGGCCGCACGCTGTCGCCCGAATCGCCCCGGCTCGGATGGGGGAGACCGCGCACCGTTGATCGACGATCCGGGTACGTCTCTGGTGTGACCCTTCCATTCGAGCTCCCGGTCCGCGTGGCGCAGGCCCAGCCCATCGCGGAGCTCCCGACCGAGTTCGACGGCGCCGTCGAGCCCAAGCTAGACGGTTGGCGCGTCCTGCTCGACACCGAGCGGGGCCGCGTCTTCGGGCGCAGTGGCACTGATCTGACCTCGCGCTTCACCGACATCGTGGAGGCTGCGCGATCACTGGAGCCGGCCATCATCGACGGCGAACTCCTCGCCGTGAACGCCGACGGGCAGATCGAGTTCGCGAAGATCCAGAGCCGCTCGCCGAAGGGTCCACGGTCAAGGGACACCTTCACTATGCAGCTGGCCTGCTTCGACCTGCTCGCCGCGCGCACGACGGATCTTCGGCCACAGCCCTACGACGTCCGCAGATCCCGCCTCCTGGAGGTCCTGGAAGAATCGACGCCCGCAGTCCGTCCGGTCCCGGTGCTGCGCGACCCGAAGCAGGCGCTCGGATGGCTCGACACCCCCGGCGTCGAAGGCGTCGTCCTCAAGCCCAACACCCCCTATCGCGGTGGCGAGGCGAGCGGATGGTTGAAATGGCGCAGGCGCCACACCGTCGATCTCATCGTGGTCGGAGTCACCAACACCGAGCCCGCCCGCCAGGCCCTCGTACTCGCCCAGCCCGATCCCACCGGCCGCCTGCGCACGGTCGGGGTGACCCTGCCGATCGGAGCCGCGATGCGCGCCCAGATCGCCCCGCTGCTCCACCCGGCGGGCGACCTCCGCGAGTTGCCGGGAGTGGTGGCCGGCCTGCCGGGGAGCCCGCGCGTGCCGTACGTACCGGTCAGTGCGGAGATCGTGGTCGAGGTCGAGGCGGACCAGGACGCACCCCGTGAGTTCGGCCGCTTCCGCCACAACCCTCGCCTCGTTCGTCTGCGCCTGGACGTCTCGCCCGCCGATGTCGCCCCCGGCGGCAGGTGACCACCTCGGGAGCTGGACGGGCGCGCTCGCCCGGCATGGGTGACGGGGCGGGCGTTTCACCTCTCGGCCACTACGCGGGTCCGTTGTCCCAGATACTGACGGGGTCGCTCATCCTGTTCACGCTGTCCTTGCCGTCAGCGGGTACGACCTGCTCAAAAGCCTCGTAGCCGCTGTACTTCCAGGCCACCTTGATTCTTTCGGCCCGGTCACATCTGTTGTGAAAATATACTGATGCGTATACGGTCCAATCCTTTTCCCAGGACCAGGCGAAGCAGCCGTCCGTGCCTCGCTGAACGCTCCTGGTCTGCGCGTGGGCGGGGGCGCTGGAAAATCCGAGGGCGAGAACGGCGGTAGCGGCAATGGCTCCCGCGCGGGTGAGACGCATGAGACTCCTCTACGGGGGACGCGACAAGCACTCGTTACCGAGGACACGAGGCCAAACGGGCTTCCACGTACTCCGTTGCGGCCCCTGATGATCAATCACCCATTCAGCCCGCGAACTGCCTCCACACCGACTCAGGCAAGTCGGCGCTGCGGAGTACGAGGTCACCGCCGCGCGCTCGTCAGAACGCGGTAGGAGTGCGGGTTCACCCGTGCGGGTGAGGTACCGGTTCGTCGGCGGCCGCCGGTGGCACAGGCTTGGCATGACGACCTTCCCGCTACGGCGCCGACGCCGCCGTTCTGAAACTCCGAAGCCGCGAACATCGACCGCGACCGCGCCAGTTGGCATCACGCCCCTACGGCGGGAAGGCTGCTGCCGGACTTGGGACACCGAGCACCGCCTGCTGGGCGGCACCCTGGTCCGCACGACCTGGCACCAGCCCGCCTGCTCAACCTGGTCTTCCCGCTGAGCAGATCGCCGCAGTCCCACCGATGCGGGCGGCAGCAGCGGCCCGCGGCGGTCCGGCCCCGGGCCGGGGTGTCGGAGGGGTGGGCGTGCCGTTCGTTCAGAAAGCTGCTGGGGGTTCTAGCGCCGTACCGCAGTCGCCCTGGCATGGGCCCCCGCGTCGTTTGCCCGCTCGACCGCCTCACCCTGCTGGTGCTCGCCGGGCACGCACTGGTGCAGGCCGTGGACGGGGCGCCGGGCGATCCGCAGGCCAAGTCGCTCCTGACCGAGTGCCTGACCCGGCTGGCGACGAGCCCGATCGGGGACCGCGTCCAGCCCGGGGACCTGGCCTTCGCCCTGACCGACGAGCAGCGGCAGTCCGCCGACACCACCGTGTTCGCGCGCGACGAGATCCGCAGGTTCCTCACCGAGGCCAGCCTCTCGGTGGCGCGGGGGTGCACCGGACCAGGCCAGCGAGTTGGACCCGTGCAGGTAGCACGGTTGCCGCGACGTCTCCGTCCAGGTCAGAGTCGGCGAGCGCTCTACGGGTGGCGCACCCCTCACCTGCCGACGGACATATCAAAGCGCATATGTTCAGGAATTCAATCCGCTGGCCGGTGACCCAAAACCGCAGGTCAGGTACCTCTGCATGCCGAACATATGCGATGGGATATCAACCAGCGTGCATCATCCAGTCATCCAACCCTGGCGCCGTCCAACAGCGGGAAGACGCGCAGCGGCCTCCCAAACCGAGGGGCCAGCCGGCGTCGGCGTCCCGCTCGGGCGGCGACCGGCGTGCAGTGGGTATCGAACCGAGTGAGGCCCCGGCCTGAGCCGGCCACGGCGAGCTCGCCCATGGGAAGCCCCGTCGAACCCGGCGCAGCTGTGGCTCAGCCCCATGGCGGACGCATCGCTCGGAAAACCCGCCGCAGGAACCGGCGCTGACCGGGAGACTTGGCAGATGAGCCTGTTCGACGCCGAGCACTACGAACCCGACGACGTGCTGGTGCACGCTCGCCACCAAGCGATGCAGCCGGTCCTTGCCTCGCTCATCCAGCAGCTGCGCGACTGCGAGACCGTGGAGGCCGGCGTCGCATTCCAGCAGGACCTGCTCACTCGCCTGCTGGAGATTGAGAGGGACCGCCAAGGGTTCAAACGCGCCGTCGACAGGATGACCAAGCGAAAGGCTCCACATCGGGAGGCCCCAGAGCCCCAGTCCGGGCGCGACCCTGCCGACGTGGGGACGTGGGTGTTCGAGCGCGATGTCTGCGAGCGGCTCGGCAGGCAGCTGCGATCGGTGGGCGACGCACTTGCCTGGCGCGTCTTCGGCTTCCACCGCGCGTTCATCCTCGCGCTCAGCCGCAACAGCCCGCCAGGCCCCATGTACGGCAAGGCGGGACTGGAGACGGAGCGCGAGCGCGTCGAACAGGCATGGAAGGAAGACGGTGCCTTCGCGCTACTGCACGATCTGACCAACTGCCTGCGCATCGGGGACCTCACGGTGTTCGACGACGTGAAGTCGCCCCGCACCCTGGAGATCAAGAAGAACCCGAACAAGGTGAGAGGCGCGCAAGTGCAGCGGGTCAACGCAGCGCGCGCGGCGGTCCTCCACGGCGGACCGCTGCCCGGCGACAACGCCTCCGAGGTCCTGCACGACCTGGACGTCCCGCTGCGTACGCACCTGGACCTGCTGCGCGAGGCCACTGAACGGGCAGCGTCCGACGGCATCCACGCCACAGAGGTCCCTGGCGGCCGGGCTCTCCTCGTCGTCGACCAGTACGGCTGCGTCCAGAACGGCCTGCTGCCTCACAAGCTCGTCGAGCCTGCGAGCGGGGCGTTCGAAGCGGCGCTGCGGCGCGCGAGGATCGGAGACCACCGCGAGAACAACATCCACGCGACGACCTTGGACAACACGGCCCGCGACCCGCTGAGGGTTCCTTGGGCCAACTATCCACTCCACCCGGTCATCTGCGCTCGCCTGATCGGCGACTACACCGTGGCGACCGTCGAGACGTCCGGCCCCGCACTCGCCCGGCTGCTGCAGGTCGCCGGCCTGGACGCGCGCTGGGTCCGTCCGCCCGGCACGGGCGACCTGCAACAGGGCGAGGTGGTGATGGAGATCCACCACCAGGACCAGCTGCGGTCCGTCCTGCTGCCAGGCGGAGTCACGATGACGCCGGGCCGCACGCTGCAGATGCGCCGCTCCGAGCTCGACCGCTACCTGATCGAGCTCGTACAGCCGGGGGCGTGGGCCGCGGGCATCAGGCACCTGCTCGCCACGGTGGAGGTTGGGCAGCCGTGGCCGCACTACCGCAACGAGCACGAGATCTGGGTCTAGCCGAGCCGCGCCAGCCGGGCGGTCAGCAGAGAGTGGGCGTGCCCGTGCATTCGCTGGTGGCCGTCGGTGCCGCCGCGCGACGATGGTTGCGTGATACCTCTCCAGCACGGGGCACCGAGGTACCGGGCCGGGAACGTCGTCCAGGAGACCAGGGCTCCCTGGCGACGGCACCTCGTGCTCTCGGTTGGCTTGGAGGCGTACTTCCTGCGGAATCTCGACTGGGAGATGCCGCAGGACCCGGAGGAGGCGGCCGAGCCACGGGAGACCGCGTGGGTGCACGCGGGTTGCGAGAACGCCACACACCTCGTGCCCGGCGAAGCCCCAGGCAGCGGCTCGTATCACTGACAGGCGACGCTGGGGCGGGAGGTTCGCCGGACCGGTACGACACGCCCACGACCGGGTGAGCGGCTGCTCGGCCGCCCCCTGCGCGGGATAGATTGCCGGTCGGCAAGTCCCGTACGCCTCCCGCAGGCTGTCATCCCGCGCCCACGCCGCAGCCGATGACGATCAGCAGCGGGAAAGGCTCCTTCGGTCGGCTCCGCGCGCCGACAGGGGCCCGACCCCGACACCGTGCCCCAGGGCAAGCCGCAACCGGTTCCGAGTCGGGGACTGCGTGGGCGTCCCCAGCTTGGATTCCAGCGTGACGAAGACCGGCTCCAACAGCCACAAGGCCCGTGCTCGCACCCGCGCCGAACGGACAGCCACCAGCTACTGCCAGGCCCTGACGCCCACCCATGGCCCGATTGCCGAGGTCCCGCAGAGTGCCGCCCCCGCGACGGAACCAGCACGCCTGATCGGCCTGGCCGGCGACCGCCCGGAGGTGGCACAGACCGTCGCCCAGAACCTCGCCGCAGCCTGGGCCCTCAACGGCCTGCGTGCACTCGTCGTCCGGGACTACGGCCGCTCATACCCCACGTGGACCCGCCGCCAGCTCGAAGCGCGGGTCCAACTCGCGGAACCTGAGCCAGTCAGCCTCCGCGACATCCCCGGCCCAGGGGTGCTCGACCAGATCACCGTCACCAGCGACCGCCGCTACCACCGCACGCCCGACGAGTCGGCCCGCAGCATCCTCGAACGCCTGCGCCCGCACTACCACCGGATCCTGCTGCTCCGCTGCGCCAGCTGGGCTCCCGACCTGGCCGAGACCTACGTGGCGCTCCCCGAAGCCGAGCCGATCCCGACCGGCGAGCACCGCTGGGACATCGAGGACGGGAAGCGGATCCGGCGCGAGCACCTCTACACTCCCGAGCAGGCCGCGATCGTCCTGCGCGAGCGGATGCTGCGCCCGGTTCACGCCGATGCCCTGCCGCTGGCGGGACTGGCCGTCCTCGACCAGCCGGGCACGCTCGCCGGCGCCGCGTCCAGGAGCATGACCCGGGCCGTGCACGAGTACCTGGCCGCGACCGGAACACCGGTGCTGGCCCGCCTGCCCTACGTGCCGCCGGTGGCAGCCCGTACCCCGCTTCCGCTGCCCGTCACCGACCGGCCCGCCTCGCGGACGGCCAGGGCGTTTGTGGAGGCCGCTGCTGCGATCGAGTCCGCTCTCCCGCACGTCCGCGCCGTGTAGAGCGTGCTGTCCCGGCTTCGGGCGCCCGCCAGTTGTTAGTCATTCAGCAGCGGTCCGTCGCCGCCGGTGTGCTCGTTCAACGTTGCGGGATCGGAGAAGAGGGCGACCCAGCCGGAGGGGAGCCCGAAGCCGAAGGCCAGGATCACCTCGGGACGAATCCCAGCGGTCCCGAGGTGGAACTCCATGAACGCGCTCTGCGCCCACTCGCGGTCGGCCAGCAGCTGTTGGCACTCCTCCCTGAGCAGTTGGGAGGCCCATGGCTGCTGTCGTTCAGTGATCGTCAACGTGTTCTGGAGGGTGTCGATCGTGCGCAGCCGCTCGTCGAACAGGGTGAGCAGCTCCAGGACCAGGGCGTTCACGGCAGGCAGGCCACCCTCGGAGCAGGCTCTGCGGAGCTGTTCCACCGTCAGCATGTTGGCCCGGAGCTCGTGATGCCGGTCCACGTATGCCGCGACAGCCGGGCGGTGTTCCTGGGGAACGTCCTCGAAGCGCGATTGCCTCCAGCCGGCGTGGAAGAAGTCGGCGTGCCACCCTGGGGCGCCTGTGCGGGGTCGAAGCCGCAGCTCTCCGTCGCCACCCCTGGTGGTGTGAGCCTCAGCGCCGACCAGGCACCAGTCACCGCCGGGCGCGAACGCCTCCTCGAGGTCCTCCTTCAGCTCTTCCAAGTCTCCGCTGGAGTAGTTCTCGAACAGCTCTTTGGTGACAGCCGTGATCGGTCGGCCCATGACCGTCAACCGCAGCTCAGTGATGTCGATGGAGGGTGTCATACCGGTCATACAGGCGCCTCTCGGGATCAAAGGGACACTCCCTCAACGAGGCTGTCATCGCAGGGGTACGCGCTGTCCCTCGCACCGAGCAGTCGGTGGACGCTAATGTGCGGCGCGGCCGGTACGGTGCACAGGCTCCTTGGGCAGTCTGCAGTCGAGGACGAGGGCGGCGACGGTGTGGCCGGCGTGGACCTGTTCCTGGACCTGTGTGGCCAGGTCGGCTTCGATCGTGGTGATGGTGTGGGTCTTGCGGGCCTGGTGGCGGCTCCTGCGCAGATCCTTGTCCCAGTGGGGACCGTCGAAGAAACCGACGAGGAAGATGCCGGCCCAGCTGGGGTGCCCCCCGAGGTAGTCGGCGACGAGCTGCTGGGGGAGGGCGTCGGTGATCTCCTTGTTCCAGCATCCCTTGACCTCGATGATGACGGTCACGGGATCGGCCGCGCTGTGCTCCTCGGCGTCGGCCTGGACGAGGATGTCGCCACGCTGGGCGTCTGGCGCGGGCCGCACCTGCACCTCGCGGTTGATCACCACACGCCGCCCGCTCAGGCGGTTCTGGAGCCAGTTGCGCACGAAGTCGCTGAACCCGTCCTCCCAGAGCGGCCACCGGCGAACCGGAATCACCTCCCCGCTGTCCTTCTTCAGCGGCTTGAAGATGTCTTGCTGCCACAGCAGGGTGGACCAACCGTTCGCGTCCTGGACCTGCTTTGACAGGGCGTCGAGTGCCTCCAGCACCACGGTCATCAGCTCGGCCGCAGTGCGGACCACCCGCCGGTCCCGGTCCTCGGTCAGCACCCGGAACTGATTCCACGTCAGTGACGGGGCGCTCTGGGCGAGCCGGACTGCGTGATCGGTCACGAGTTCGGCCAGGCGCGCGTATCGGGGATGGGTTTCGGCGAGACGGCGCAGCTCAACCCCGGCCTCGTCGGTGGGCATGTGGCTGATGAGGTCGGGGAGCTGGTTGTGGAAGGCACGTCGACCCTCCCCCGGGAAGCGCCGGGCCGGGAACTGGGGGTCGGGGGTCGGGTCGTCGATGAGCCCCGCCGCGTCGAGGCGGTCGAAGAGCACGCCGGCCTGGCTCGCGGTCAGCCCGAGGTAGGCGGCCGGCCAGTGGGCAATGGGCGCGTGAACCAGGGCTCCCATGCCGGGCGGAAGCCATTCCTCGGCGGCCCGGGCCCATGCCTCGGTCCGCTCGGGCGTGGACAGGATCTTGTCCCACAGCTCGGACGGGGATGACGTCGGGTCGATCAGAAGAAGGTCGATGGCCACGGCCCAGCGTGCCAGGCCGCCCCCGCCGTCATCCGGCTCGGTTGCGACCCGTGTGATCTCAGCGTGCACCGGCAGGGACGGCAGATCGAACGGGGCGAGGGTCCGCATTCCGGTGCGCCAGACATCCAACGGTTTAGCGGGCTCGCTCAGCCAGGCGAGCAGCAGCTGGTCGATGTCGTCTCTCAGCCCTCGCAGGCCGACCAGCACGTCCGGCAGCGAGGGGACCTGAATGCGGTCCAGGGCCGCACGCAGCATCGCCGCGAAATCCGGGGCGGAAGCGCCGAGAAGCCGCACAAGGAGCTCGCGTCGAAGCACGCCGTCCACGTACCGGCACGGAGCCAACGCCAGCGCGAGGGCGAGGCCGGCCAAGCGGGGAGTAGAGAGATCATCAGTCTGCGCCAGGGTCAGCGCACACAGCTCCGGCACTTCGCTGAGGAACACTCCGTTGGGGCCAACCATTTCGGGCATCACCAGCGGCGTCTCGCGAACTGCGCGCCCTGCCACGGTGATCAGCGCGGCGTACAGCTCGGTGCCCGGCTCAGGGAAGGATGGCGTCGACGCAAGGTCAAGCGCGAGGTCGACGGTCGGCTTGGACTGGTCCGGATCCTGATGGACCCACGCCACGATGGTTCGCCACCAATCCCGGAAACCCCACCCCGGCGGTTGCCCCTTCAGCAGCCGGGTCAGCGCCGTCTTGATCTCCGCCTTCCGCGCGGCAACCGCCTCGGCGGCCTCGGCGTCCAGCTGCTCCCGCAGGGCACTGGGGGAGGGGGCGAACCAGCGACTGGTGAGGCCGTACAGAACAGGGTCAGCACCGCGCCGGCCTTCGAGGTCGGCCAGCTGCTCCGGATCGCTGGGGCAGGGAAGCTGTACGGGGTTGCCGAGTGCGGCCAGCCCACTGTCGGGCTGGTCGGCGGCCTGCAGTGCCCAGTAGTGGCTGTCCTCCAGGGCGAAGAGCCCGAGCTGGCCGTAGATGACGTTGTGCACGGCTTGGCTGCCCGGAGCGAGGTGTCCAAGTACCTCGCGAGCAAGTCTCCGACGCCAGGTCGGCCGCTCGGCGAGGCGGTCGCGGACGTCGCTCAGCAGGACGTGATAGGCCGCCTCCGTCGAGGCAGCGATGGCCACGAACACGTCGGTCAGCGCCGCCGTGTGTTCCGCGGCCGGCTCGGGGCCCACGGCCAGCATGCGGTCGATCGCCCAGGTGAGCAGCCCGAAGGTAGTCTCAGGTGACAGGACCTGCCCGCCGAACTCATCGCGCAGCCACTTCAGCACGACTGTGGTGTCAGCCTGCGACCCGTGCACCGCTAGCCGCCGCTCAAGCCTGTATCGCAGACGGCCGACGCGCGCACTTCGCAACTGCTTGAACAGCTCTTCGGTGGTCAGCTCCTGGGGCCACAGGGCGAGGAGCGCCGCGCCGGCCAGCCCGAGGTCGCCGCCAGTGGACAGTGCCCGCAGGCGAGCGACCGCTGCCGCGTCCAGCGCCCGCGGAAGGCAGTACAGGGCTTCCTCTGCCAGTTGCGGATCCTGTGATCGCTCGGCCAGGTCCAAGAGCGCCACGGCCGGCGCGCGGTCACCGCAAGCCCTGGAGATCGCCAGCGCCAAGGTGATCCGGGCGTATCCGCTGCGGTCATCGCTTCCGGAGGGCCCGGCCGCGAGGACCCCACTGAGCTGGGAGCTCAGGCCCGGGTGGTCGAGGCGGTGAAGGGTGTCCGGGCTGTACTGCGGTGGCAGACCTCCACGCCGGGCCACGTCGGTCATCAACGCGTCGACCACGCGCGCCCGCACACCCGCCGGCTGAGTCGGCAACCCCGGGCCGAGTAGAACCCACGGATCGCACGCGAGGACGTCCTCCAAGACCTCGGGCCTCTGCCAGGCGACCCAATCGGCCACCCCCCGGTGCTCCGCTCTCACCTGCCGTACGTCTCCATACCCAGCGAGAAGCAGGTTCCGCAGGCTGGCTGCAGGAATGTCGCGATGGATCAGGTGCTCGGCGGCGAGGAACTGCTGGAGCTGCTGGTGGGCGAACTGCCATCGCCCACCGGACAGGGGCTTGAGCAACGCACTATCGGTGAGCCAGGTCAGGGCCCGCTGGGTCCAGGGGACCCCCGGTGCATCCGCTGCGATGTCGGCCAGGCGCAGCTGCCCGCCGAGGAGTGCCTCGCGGTCGGTCGTGGCCACGCCCTCGCCGCAGAACTGCATCGCCGCCGCAAGGCGCTCAGCGCTCCGAACCAGCTGCGGCCGGCTGAGGTCAGTTGGGCTCGGGCGTCCGGGCGACTCGTCACAGAGCCGGTCGCAGGCCTGCCGGTACACGTCAGCGGCGGAGAGCGGCAGTTGCTGCCCGGCGGCAGCCTGGTCCAGGAGCGTCGTGAGCATCACGGGGGCACTGGCAACGAACGCCAGTCCGCGGCGGCCCAGCTGACCGACGAAGTCATCCGGATTGGCAATGCCGCGGTGCTTCGCGGCCGCCCGAACGTCCTGCGGGGTAAGCGGCGCCACGACCCGAACGGCCACGTCCTCGTCGGCGGGCCAGAACGTCTTGAGCATCCGCAGGAGGGCGTCGTTGGCCGGCACTCCTGGCCTGGTTGCCAGCCGCAGCCGAAGTCGGCCACGGTCGGCAGGATCCATGGCCGTGAGCCACCGCTTCAGTACGCCCACGATAACCAGCGACTCGACCTCGTCGAAGCCATCCATGAGGACGTGGAACGGCACGTCCGCGCCGTCCGCCGGCGGCCATGCGAGGTCTCGCAGGCGACCGTCCGCATCCGGAATTGCGCCGAGCTCTCTAAGGTCCACCAAGCGCGCAGTGTCGGCGTCGAGCAGTGAGTGCTCGTCCTCCAGGGCGTGGGACTTGCCCAGCCCACTCGGACTCATCAGGACAATGACCGGCTCGCTGTGGAGATCCGCCAGCGGCCGAAACATGACGGACGAGCTGCCCGGGCCCTGCCACTGCAGGCTGCTGGGCCGGAACCATCCGCGAGCGTCAAAGAAGAAGGCCAGGGCTCCCTCTCCCATATCGCGCTTGTGTGTCAGACGGTTCCACGGGTAGCGCGTCGTTGAGGAGGTGTGCACGGACAGAATGTAGACCCTGTGGGACCGTCCTGGTAGCGCAGGCCTACGTACAAGCTCCGGACTCTGCATGACGCCCTGTTAGCGAGACCGCCGCAGCCCCGTCCACGACCAGCCCGAGCCACAGCACGGCGGGGGTCTCGCAGCTGGGCCTGTGGGCTCCGTGGGAGGGCGCTGCCCACGACTTCCTGGGCCGAGCCGGGAGCTGCGCCCATTGGACGAGCGGAGTGCACCTGTTGCGTATCACTGTTACTCAGAACAACAGTGATACGCAGCGGCCGGACTCGACCCTCCCACAAGGAGCGCATCTACTGCGTGGCAGGGCGGGCGCGACGAGTCCACGATCAGGCGGAGGTGATGTCCCGTCAGCCGGGAGCGGCCACTGGCGGCACGTAGCCGCAAATCACGGTGGCTCGGCCTCCGGAGACCGAGCTTCGCAGGTCGTGCTCTCTGTTACCCAGGGCAACAGTGATCGGAGCTGGCAGACGGGTCACTGTGCTTCTCAGTAACAGTGATCTGCACAACCGCGCGCACCGGTCTTGCGGGCTTGGTAGCAGCTCCTGCGCAGATCCTTGTCCCGGTGGCGATCGTCGGAGAAGTCGACGGGGAAGATGCCGGCCCCGCCGGGGTGGCCGCCGAGGTAATCGGGGGCCAGCTGCTGGGGGAGGCCTCGGTGATCTCCTTGTTCCAGTTGTTCCAGCAGCCCTTGAAGTGTCCGGTGTCACGACACATATGTCAGCTGCCACGACACTTGGTGGTCGTTGTGTCCAGCCTGGCGCGACACAACGACCACGACGAACAGCAGCGAGGCCCAGAACCATGGAGTTCTGGGCCTCGCGGGTATAGCTAAGACCTGCCGAGCCGAACTCGGCGCTATGCGATCCGAAGGATGGAGCGACGCCGGCGGTGATGGCGGGCAGCTTCCTCCAGTTCCACCCGCCGCCGGTAGCTGTCGACGAAGTCGTCCACGTCGAGGCGCTGGTCCTCGGCCATAGCTTCGATGGCATCCCATGCCTCGCCAGGGTTGCGGTACCCCGCGATCATCGGGTTGAGCTGGTACACCCCGTAGCTCTTCCGGTGCACCAGGTATGCCGTGTCCAGAGCAGCGAGGGCCGAAGTCACGCTAGTTCGGCTCACGCCGAGGAGAGCACCGAGGCGCTCCTGGGCTATCACGATCTGACCACCCGGCTCCTGATGCTCCTGGAGCATCATCAAGACCCGGTATGCCTGCACGGGAAGGTTGAGCTCGGCGATCAAGCCGTTGAAGTTCACGGGGGTGAAGAGCGCTTCGGGCTCTTGCGCCGCCATGGTCATCACTCCTGGTCCGCCTCGATGTCGTCGAACAAGGTCTCAGTCTGCCCGAACTTCGCCCGCTTGTGTTCCTCCTCCGCCGCAAGGCGCTGGGCCCGGCGCTCCTGCCGCGCCTCCTCCCGCGCCTTCCGATCACTCTCAATGGCCGCCACGAGCGAGTCAAGCGAGGGATACCTGACCTGCTCGGGCAGCCCACTGTCCCAGATCTCACGGAGGACATCAGCCTGATCGACCTCGATGTACTCAGACGTGCCATCCGGGCTCCGCTTCAGCTGCGCACCGCGGTAGGAGTAGACGGGGTTGATCCGATACTTCCCGCGCCCAAGCATCACGACGATGCCGTGCTCCATCAGCTCGGCGAGCG
>FTKT01449240.1_pt1 | contig 46457 bp, 37 predicted proteins | sample 1658271 | NCBI WGS metagenome assembly FTKT01 (sample SAMEA3914811, study PRJEB12502) | metagenome | biome: forest; material: soil | place: Canada | collected 2011-08-04 | depth 0.3 m | reverse complement strand
GTCGACGACCCGGTGGCCGGACCGCACCTCCAGCAGGCGCCGTTCCCCCGCCTGGACGGACGGAAGCCGACCCCGCCCCGCCCCGCCCCGCCGGGGGCCCGTCCGTGCCCGCGCCCTACGCTTGCGCCCATGCGTGATCTCGCGGCGGGTGTCGCCTATCTCTTCCGGGGCCAGGGGTGGGCCGTGCGAAACCCCCGACGCTGGGCCTTCGGCCTGCTGCCGGCCCTGGCGGCACTGCTGGTCATCGGCATCCTGCTGGCCGCCTTCGCCTACTGGCTGGGCGACTTGGTGAACTGGGCGACACCGTTCGCCGACCACTGGGACGGCACCTGGCGGCAGGTGCTGCGCGATCTGCTGAGTGCGCTGCTGCTCGGCGGCGGCGCACTGCTCGCCGTGATCGCCTTCACCGCGCTCACCCTGGTGATCGGCCAGCCCTTCTACGAGCGGCTGGTCCGCGAGGTCGCGCCGCCGCCGGCCGGCGCCCCGGAGAACGGGCTGCTCGCCTCGATCGGGGACGGCCTGCGGGTCGGCCTGCGGGCCGCGGGGTGCGCGGTGGGACTCTTCGCGCTCGGACTGATCCCGGTGGTCGGCCAGTTGGCCGCCCTGGTCCTGGGTTTCGCCGTCTCCGGCTACTTCCTCACGCTCGAACTCACCTCGGTGGCCTTCGAACTGCGCGGAGTGCCGACCGCCCAGCGGCTGCGCGGCCGGCGGCTGCTCGCGATCGGGTTCGGGGTGCCGCTGGTGCTGGCCTTCCTGGTGCCGTTCGCCACCGTCCTGCTGATGCCGGGTGCGGTGGCGGGCGCGACGCTGCTGGCCGAGGAGCTGACGGCGGGTGAGGAACCCCCAGTCGCCACGGAGGCGGTCGCCGCCGCGAACCCGGCCCCGTCCGGGCCGTGGACAGCTATGGACAACCGGACTCTTTGATCAACTATCATGCAGCGGCCTGCCCTCGGGTCGACTCCCGCGCCGTCAACGGCGATGCGCCGCGGACCGAGCCGGATCCGGCGTGACGGTCCCTGACGGCCCGTCCGCCCTCCTGCCCGCGCCCTGCCGCTGACGGCGCCCCAGCGCGCCGCCCCACCCGAGGACCGGACGTTGACCACGAGTACGCCGTTGAGCACGACACTGTCCGAGCTGTCCGAACAGGGTGCCGAACCGTCACCCACCTCCTCCGCGGGCCGGGTTCAGGGCGCCCTGCTGATGGCCGGCAGCTGTCTGCCCGTCATGGGCGCGGTACTCATCGCCCCCGTACTGCAGCGCATGCAGGACCACTTCGCCGGGGTCCCCGGCGCGCAGGCGCTGGTGCCGATGGCGCTCACCGCCCCCGCGCTGGCGGTCGGCCTGCTCGCCCCGTTCGCCGGGGTGATCGTCGACCGGCTCGGCCGCAAGCGGCTGCTGGTGGTCGCCACCGTGGTCTACGCGCTGCTCGGCACCGCGCCGCTCTGGCTGGACTCGCTGCCCGCGCTGGTCGCCAGCCGCGCGCTGCTCGGCATCGCCGAGGCCGCGATCATGACCTGCTGCACCACGCTGATCGGTGACTACTACGACGGCCGGGCCCGGGAGAAGTACCTCGCCCTGCAGACCGTCTGCAGCGCGCTCGCCGCCACCGCCTTCTTCGCGATCGGCGGCGGCCTGGGCTCGACCGGCTGGCGCACGCCCTTCGTCGCCTACGGGATCAGCCTGCTGATCGCGCCGCTGATGGCCCTGCTGCTGCCCGCGCCCACCCGGCCCGGCGCGGAAGCGGAGGAGGCGGAAGCGGATGCTGCGACCGGCGCTGCGCGGCCGATGCCCTGGCGGGCGCTCGCGCCGACCTGCCTGCTGACCCTCTTCGGCGCCGTGGTCTTCTACACCGTCCCGGTGGAGACCGCCTTCCTGCTCAAGGCCGTGCACGTCGAGGACACCGCGATCGTCGGCCTGGTCAGTGCCGTCTCCAGCCTGGCCACGGTCGGCGGCGCGGCCTTCTTCAGCCGCCGCACGGAGCTGGCGGCCGGCCTGCTGCCCTGGCAGTTCGTCATCGCGGCGACCGGCTTCGGGATCATCGCCTTCGCGGGCAACACCCCGGTCCTGCTGATCGGATCGGTGATCGCCTGCTTCGGCAGCGGGATGCTGCTGCCGAGCCTGCTGACCCGGGCGATGAACGTGCTCGACTTCGAGGACCGGGGCCGCGGCACCGGCCTGTGGACCGGCTCGTTCTTCCTCGGCAGCTTCCTCTGCCCGCTGCTGCTGCTCGCCGTCAAGGCGCTGGTGGGCACCCTCGCCCTCGCGGTCGGCGTGCTCGGCCTGGCCGCGGCCGTGCTCGGCGGCCTCCTGCTGCTGCGTACCCCGGCGGAGCAGTCGTAGCGCGGCGGTCGCAACGCAGCAGTCGCAACGCAGCGGTCGCAACGCAGCAGTCATAGCGCGGCAGTCGCAGCGCAGCGGTCGAAACCCGGCAGCCGCAGCGCAGCCGTCATAACGCGCAGGTCACAGCAGCGCGCAGCCAGGACGGGTAGCCGCCCAGGGGTTCCCCCGAGGCGGCTACCCGCGGGTAGAGTACGGCGACCCGACCGTACGAAGAACTGGTGAGCGCATGTCAGTCTGGACCCGACCCGCCCTCTGGTGGCGCCTGGCCATCGTGATCTCCGCCGGGCTCGGACTGATCCTGGGCACCGGCTCGCTGGTGTACTTCACCATCGAGAGCAACGTCATCGTGCTCGGCTACTTCGCCGGCGCCGTCTACTGGATGGCCAAGCGCGGCACCGTCGAGGCCCCCGCGCCCCGGCTGCGCGGAGCCGCCACGCTCTACATCCTGATCACCGGCCTGGTCGCGCACATCCTGCTCAACCACGGCGCGAACCCGCTGCCCGGCCTGACCTCGGGGCCGGACCGACTGCAGCACTGGTCGTCCTTCTTCCTGCACTACGTGACGCCGGTGATGGTGATCCTCGACTGGCTCTGCCTGGCCCCGCGCAACGCCTCGCGCTGGCGGGACCTGCCGGTCTGGCTCTCCTTCCCGCTCTCCTACGCCGGGCTGACCCTGCTGCGCGCCGCGCTCTTCCCCGACTTCCCCAACAAGTACCCGTACTTCTTCCTCGACCCGAGCGAGCACGGCTACGGCTGGGTGGCACTGCAGATCGTCCAGCTCACGGTGGAGTTCATCGTGCTGGCGGCGGCCGTGGTCGGCATGGACCGGCTCGGCACGGCGGTCCGGACGAAGCTGCGCCCCGCCCGGGCAACGGCCTGAGCGGTAGTCACAGCCTTAGTTGACGGCCAGTCAGTTCCCGCTGCCCACCGCCAGCACCTGCGCCGCCGCCTGTCCTGCGGCGGCGGCACCATAGCCGCCGCCCTGGACCTCGGCGGCTACGGCCAGGTCCCCTCGGTAGGCGATGAACCAGCTGTTCGGCGACGCGGCGCCGTCCACCTGGGCCGTGCCGGTCTTGGCGCCGACCCGGCCGGTCAGTCCGGCCATCGCCGGCTGGGCCGTACCGTCGGCGGCGGCCTTGGCCATCATGGCGCGCAGCTGCTGGGCGACCGCGCCGGGCAGCGGCTGGGCGGCCCTGGTCTGCGGCAGCCCGGCGCGCAGGATCGGCTGGCGGAAGGTGCCGTTCTCGACGGTCGCCGCAACCGACGCCATGGTGAGTGTGTTCGCCTGGATCCGGCCCTGGCCGATCGCCTCGGCGGCCGCGTCGTCCGAGTCGGTCGGAGCCGGGATCGTCGCGTCGAAGCTGTTCGCCCCAGGTCCGGTGGACCAGGCCAGGCCGAGGCCGAACTGCTGGGCGACCTGGGCGAGCGCGCCCGGGGCCAGTTTCGCCCGGCTCTCGTCGATGAAGGCGGTGTTGCAGGACTTCGCGAAGTCGTCGGCCAGCGTGTAGTCGAGGTGGTCGCCGGGCTCGTCGTTGTGCCAGGCCTTCGGTGAGTTGGTGGTCGCCTTGCAGGGGATGGGGGTCTGCGGCTGGTCACCCGCCTCCAGCAGGGCGGCCGCGGTGACCACCTTCATCGTGGAGCCGGGGGCGATGCTCGCCAGGAAGGCCCTGTTGAAGCCGCCGGCCGGTGCGTTGGCCACCGCCAGGATGTTGCCCGTGCTGGGCTCGATCGCCACGATCGACGCCGGATTGCCGCCCCCGGACTGCTTCGTGACCGCTGCCTCGGCCGCCGCCTGGACGTCCGCGTCCAGCGTCAGCCGGTCCTCGTGGGCGAGCGCGAGCGGGGAGATGGCGAAGAGCTGGTCGGCGGGTTTGCGCCCGGCGTCGTCGAGGATCACCACGGCCCTGCCATCGGCGGAGTCGGCCCGCGCAGCGGTGCCGGACGACGCTGCGGTGCCGGACGGCGCTGCGCTGCCGGCGTCGGGCGGCTGGAGGGCGGCGAGCAGCGGGGCGAGCGAGGGGAAGCCGTTCAGCGGCCGGCCCTTGCGGTCGGTCATGCCGGCCCCGGGAACGTGCAGCCCGCGGATAGCGACCGACTCGTTCGGGCCCAGCCGGGGGTGGATCACGGTAGGCGCCCAGTGCACCAGCGCCCGCCCGTCGGCGCCGAGCCCCACGGCCAGCTGCCCGTCGTACATCCAGACGTCGGTGCCGGTGACGGTGCCGGTGAAGGAGAGCGTGGCCTTGAAGCCGAACGCCAGCCGGCCCGGTGCCACGGGCGTCAGCACCTGCTCGGCGGTGAGCGGGCCGCTCGAAACGAGGGTCAGCGAGTCCGGCTGCACGTGGTCACGAAAGGCGGTCAGCGCGGCGACCGCGCTGTCCGGACCGTCGGTCAGCGCGCCGGCGCCGGCCAGGTCGCCCTTGGCCCAGGCGCTCAGGAACGCCTGCTCGGCGGCCGCCGCCTGCCCGGCACTCGGCGGAACGGTGGGGGCCGGACTGCTCCTCCCCGGCGAGGCGTCGGCGTGCGAGCCGCCCGCGACGGCGGAGACCAGGTTGTACGCTCCGAGGCCACCCGCCACGACGAGACCGAGCACGACGGCACCCAGGCCGATTTTCAGCGCTGGGCCGACGGATCTGCGCCGCGCGGGCTCCTGGACGTGGTCGTGCTGGGCGCTCTCCTCCTCGCCCTCCTCGTCGTACCAGATGCCCGGTCCGTCGTTCTGGTCCATCGGCTGCTCCCCCCGGAGTCATGTCACTCGTCCCGACGCGTTGACCGCGCGAACGCGAGAGCCCGTGCTGCTGGTCCGCACCGCACCGGCACCGGCACCGGCACCGGCGGGAAATCGTGTCCCGGCCCGGACGACGCCACTCATTGAAACGCGCTGACGCGCTCGCACGTTGCATCCCCGGCCAAGAATCTCAGGATCAACAACGATGCCCGCCCTACGCGTTGAACACCGTAGCCGAACCGGCCCCCACCGCGGACCTGGAGATCGCGGCGGGGCAGCGCGAAGGCCGCAGCTCCAGACCTAGATCCGCCAGGCGCGGATGCGGTCGGCAGCCGCGAAGATGTCCGCCTTCGCGTCGGCCACGTCGCGGGCGAGTTCGACCAGTGCGCCGTACGGCGGGTCGATGCCCTCCTTCGCGGCGTGCATGTACGCGGCGGTGGCCATGCAGGCGTAGAGGTTGTTGCGCACCGGCAGCGGCCGAAGCAGCACGATGGTGTGCATCAGCGCGGCGGCGCACCAGGCGGGATCGGCGTCGTGGCCGAGTTGGGCGGTGTTCACCCGGTGCCGGGCGACGGCGGCCTGCAGCGCGGAGTAGTCGCGCACGCTCAGGTCCTCCGGGGAGGCCTGCTCCTGGACGTCGAGCAGCCAGCGGATATCGACGTGCAGGATCATCAGGCAGCGCTGCGCTTCGCAGCCGGGGCGTCCTCCGGGAAGGCCGCGTCGAACTCCTCCAGGTGCGCGTTCCAGAACGCCACCGCGTGGTTGACGAAGGTCCGGCGCTGCTGCTCGCGCACGCTCAGGTCGTGCACGTAGGCCTTGACGCTCTTGCCGTCGGCGGCCGCGGCCTCGCGGATCGCCGCCAGTTCGGTCTCCGTGTACTCGATGTTGAGAGCTGGCATGCGGCCCAGGGTACCGGACGGGTACCAGCGCTGGTACCCGTCCGGTGCCGCGACCGCGCTGCGTCACATCGGATCCACCCGGCGCACTCCCTCCTCGTCCAGCAGCAGCCAGCGGGTGAGGCCGAGGCCGCGCAGGAAGGGCAGGTCGTGGCTGGCCACGACCAGTGCGCCGCGGTAGGCGGCCAGCGCCTGGGTGAGCTGGCGGACGCTGGCGAGGTCGAGGTTGTTGGTCGGCTCGTCCAGCAGCAGCAACTGCGGCGGCGGGTCGGCGAGCAGCAGCGCCGCGAGGGTGGCGCGGAACCGCTCGCCGCCCGAGAGGGTGCCGGACCGCTGGTCGGCCCGGGCGCCGCGGAAGAGGAACCGGGCCAGCCGGGCCCGGATCAGGTTGTCCGCGACCGAGGGGGCGAAGGTCTTGACGTTCTGCACCACGCTGAGCGAGTCGTCCAGCAGATCGAGCCGCTGCGGCAGGTACCGCAGCGGCACCGGCGTGCTGATCTCCCCTGCCAGCGGCGGGAGTTCACCGGCGATGGTGCGCAGCAGCGTCGACTTGCCGGCGCCGTTGCGGCCGACCAGCGCGATCCGCTCCGGACCGCGCAGCTCAAGCTTGACCGAACTCCCGTACACCGGGCGGACGTTGTCCAGCACGAGCACGGTGCGCCCGGCCGGGACCTCGGTGCGCGGCAGGTCGATCCGGATCTCCGCGTCGTCGCGCACCGCCTCCTCGGCGCTGTCGAGCCGTTCGCGGGCGTCCTCCAGCCGTTCGGTGTGCAGGGCGCGGTGCTTGCCGGCCGAGACCTGGGCCTGCCGCTTGCGTTCGTTCATTACGATCTTCGGCTCCCGCTTGGCCTCGTACATCTTCTTGCCGTAGCGCACTCGGCGGGCCAACTTGACCTGGGCTTCCGCCAGTTCGCGCTCCTGGCGCTGGACGTCGCCCTCGGCCGCGCGGACCGTCCGCTCGGCGGCCTCCTGTTCGGCCGCCAGGATGCGCTCGTAGTCGGCGAAGTTGCCGCCGTACCAGCGCACCGCGCCCTCCCGCAGGTCGGCGATCTGGTCGACGTGGGCCAGCAGTTCGCGGTCGTGGCTGACGATCACCATGACGCCGGTGAAGCTCCGCACCGCCTCGTACAGCCGGGCGCGGGCGGCCAGGTCCAGGTTGTTGGTCGGCTCGTCCAGCAGCAGCACGTCGGGCCGGCGCAGCAGCAGCGCCGCCAGGCGCAGCAACACGGCCTCACCGCCGGAGAGTTCACCGCTGGTGCGGTCCAGGTCGAGCTTCGCCAGGCCGAGCCGGTCGAGGGTGGCGCGGGCCCGCTCCTCGACGTCCCAGTCGTCGTCGAGGGCGGCGAAGTGCCGCTCGTCCGCGTCGCCGGACTCGATGGCGTGCAGCGCCGCGCGGCGCTCGCGGATGCCGAGCGCCTCGTCGACGCGCAGCGAGGTGTCCAGCGCGAGGTCCTGCGGCAGGTAGCCGAGTTCGCCACCGATCCGCACGGTGCCCGAGGACGGGGTGAGTTCACCCGCCAGGAGCCTGAGCAGGGTGGACTTGCCGGCCCCGTTGAGGCCGACCAGGCCGGTGCGGCCGGGGCCGACCGCGAGGTGGAAGCGGTCCAGGACGGTCCCGCCGTCGGGCCACTCGAAACCGAGGTCGGTGCAGAGGATGGCGGTGGACGCTGATGACATGGAGGTCTCCTGCGAGGTTGCTTCAACGGGATGGACAGCAACACGGGAGACACCGCGGGGGCTCGATACGCGGACGACAGGGACGGCTCCGAGGCCGAGGTCGCACAGCACACCCATGATCCGCGCGGGGTCGTCAGCGCGGGAGCGGTGTCTCGTGACCTCAGTAGAGCAACGGCCTTCTCCTGTTCCGGTGGACCAACGCGATCAACGCTACGGCGGCCCCGGCACCGGCCGCAAAAGGTTTTCCCGCCGACCCTCGACGCCGCCCCCCACTTGCCGGTCGGTCTAAAATCGGCAGCATCATGAGTGCCACTCTCGTAACCAAGGATCTCAGCGCCGGCCACGGCGACCGCACCCTCTTCACCGGTCTCGACCTGGTCGTCGCCCCGGGCGAGGTGACCGGTCTGGTCGGGGTGAACGGCGCGGGCAAGTCGACGCTGCTGCGCCTGCTGGCCGGGCTGGACCAGCCGGAGGGCGGCTCGATCTCGCTCAGCCCGCCGTCCGCCTCGGTCGGCCACCTGCCGCAGGAGCCGGACCGCCGGGAGGGCGAGTCGGTCCGCGCCTTCCTGGCCCGGCGCACCGGCGTCGCCGCCGCCCAGGCCGCGCTGGACGAGGCCACCGAGGGCCTGGTGGAGGGCCGGGCGGGCGCGGACGACGCGTACGCGGAGAGCCTGGACCGCTGGCTCGACCTGGGCGGCGCGGACCTGGACGAGCGGGCCGAGGAGGTCGCCGACTCGCTCGGCCTCAAGGTCGGCCTCGACCTGCCGATGACCGCGCTCTCCGGCGGCCAGGCCGCCCGCGCGGGGCTGGCCTCGCTGCTGCTCTCGCGCTACGACATCTTCCTGCTGGACGAGCCGACCAACGACCTCGACCTGGACGGCCTGGACCGGCTGGAGTCCTTCGTCAAGGGCCTGCGCGCCGGCACCGTGCTGATCAGCCATGACCGCGAGTTCCTGGCCCGCACGGTGACCCGGGTGGTCGAGCTGGACCTGGCCCAGCAGCAGGTCAACGTCTACGGCGGCGGCTACGACTCCTACCTGGAGGAGCGCGCCCGGGCCCGCCGGCACGCCCGCGAGGAGTACGACGAGTACGCGGACACCAAGGCGGGCCTGGAGGCCCGGGCCCGGATGCAGAAGGGCTGGGCGGACAAGGGTGTCCGCAACGCGCTGAAGAAGAGCCCGGACAACGACAAGATCCGCAAGGCCGCCGCCACCTCCTCCTCGGAGAAGCAGGCCTCCAAGGCCAAGCAGACCCAGCGGATGATCGAGCGCCTGGACGTGGTGGACGAGCCGCGCAAGGAGTGGGAGCTGCGGATGGAGATCGCCGCCGCCCCGCGCTCCGGCTCGGTGGTCGCGACGCTGCGTCAGGCCGCCGTCCAGCTGGGCGAGTTCGGGTTCGGACCGGTGGATCTGCAGATCGACTGGGCGGACCGGGTGGCGATCACCGGCGCCAACGGCTCGGGCAAGTCGACGCTGCTGGCCGCCCTGCTCGGCCGGCTCGCGCTCGACTCGGGCCAGGCCTCGCTGGGTTCGGGCGTGGTGGTCGGCGAGGTGGACCAGGCGCGCGGGCTGTTCCTGGGCGGCGAGCCGCTGCTGGAGGCCTTCGGGGCGGCCGTGCCGGAGCAGAACCCGGCCGATCTGCGCACCCTGCTGGCCAAGTTCGGCCTCAAGGCGCTGCACGTGCTGCGCCCCGCCGCCACCCTCTCCCCCGGCGAGCGGACCCGGGCCGCGCTGGCGCTGCTGCAGGCCCGCGGGGTCAACCTGCTGGTGCTCGACGAGCCGACCAACCACCTGGACCTGGCGGCCATCGAGCAGTTGGAGTCGGCGCTGGCCGGCTACACCGGCACGCTGCTGCTGGTCACCCACGACCGGCGGATGCTGGAGGCGGTCTCGGTCAACCGGCGGATCTCGGTGGCCGCCGGACGGGTCACAGAGGTCTGAACCACCTCTTCCCTCGCGCCGCGTCATGTGCTGTGCTGTCGACCATGGTTGACAGCACAGCGGCCGCGACGGACCACCCCACCGTCCAGCTCCGCCCGATGACCGTGCCCGCCCATGAGGCCGAGGCCCGAAGCAGGTCCTTCCACGACGTGATGGCGCAGCGCCGGACCGTCCGTGACTACTCAGCGCGCCCGCTGCCGGACGGGGTGATCGACTGGGCGATCCGGACGGCCGCCACCGCCCCGAGCGGCGCGCACGTGCAGCCGTGGCGGTTCGTGGTGATCACCGATCCGGAGCGCAAGCGGCGGCTGCGCGAGGCGGCCGAGGCGGAGGAGCGCGAGTTCTACGCGCACCGCGCCTCCGAGGAGTGGCTGGCCGCGTTGGCGCCGATCGGCACCGACTGGCGCAAGCCGTTCCTGGAGCAGGCGCCGGCGGTGATCGTCGTCTTCGAGGTGCACAAGGGGCCGGACTCCCCCCGGCCGTACTACACCAAGGAGTCGGTGGGCATCGCGGTCGGCCTGCTGCTGGCCTGCCTGCACCAGGCGGGCCTGGCCACCCTCACCCACACCCCGAGCCCGATGCGCTTCCTCAACGAGGTCTGCGAACGGCCGCCGGAGGAGCGGGCCGCGTACGTCATCCCGGTCGGCTATCCGGCCGAGGACGCCCGGGTGCCGGATCTGCGCCGCAAGGAGCTGGCCGAGGTCCTGGTCCGGCTCTAGGGTCTGTTTAGAAAGTGGATCAAGGTTAGTGCCGGGTCAGGCAACCTTCGCGCCGCACCGGCGCCGGGGACTTCCCTGGTCGGCGCGGTGCGGCGGCTGTCATGATGCCTGTCATGAACCACACAGCCGAGGAATCCGCCGCCCCGCGGCTCAGCGCCGGACGCCCGCCCGAGCGGCTCGCCCTGCCGGGCGGGCTGGCCCTGCGCCGGCGCGGCACCGCCGACGCCGCGGCCGTCAACGAGACGGTGATCCGCAATCTGGAGCACCTGCGGCCGTGGATGGAGTGGGCGAAGTCGGCCCCGAGCCTGGCGCGCACCACCGAGATGACCCAACTGGGCCGGCAGGCCTGGGAGGACGGCACGGACTACCTGTTCGTCGTCGACCGGGAGTCGGCGCCCGGCGGCGTCCTCGGCATGTTCGGCCTGCACAGCCGGGTCGGCCCGGGCGCGCTGGAGATCGGCTACTGGGTGGACGCGGCGCACACCGGCCGCGGCATCGCCACCGCCGGCGCGGCGGCGCTCACCGCCGCCGCGCTGGCGCTGCCCGGCATCGAGCGGGTCGAGATCCACTGCGACGAGGCGAATCTGGCCAGCGCCGCCGTGCCCCGCAAGCTCGGCTACCGCCTCGACCGGATCCGGGACGCCGGGATCACCGCGCCCGCCGAGACCGGGCGCAAGATGATCTGGGTGACGGACCGGCCCGTGTCCGCGGCGTAGCGGCGAGCCGTTCGGCGCCCACCTGCGGAAACTGACGGAGCGTTACCGGCTCTCCACAAGCGCACCTTAAGCGTGCCGTAAAGTACTTGCGACTTCTTGACGTGCACAGTTGGTCTGGTCCAGTTTTGGCGTTGCAGAACCGCACCACCGTTCTGGATCCCCCACTCCCGCCCGGCGCACCCCCACAGCGCGCCGGGCGGGGCTCCACACGTTCCGAGAGGCACCCCCAATGCCACGCGCGCTCCACCGCCAGGCCGTCTCCCGCCGCGCCAAACTCCTCTCCCTGGGCTGCGCCGCCCTGTTGGCCGGTGGCGGCATGGCCGTGCTGGCCACCGGCGCGGACGCGGCGGCCGCCGGCAACCTGCTGGCCGACTCCGGCTTCGAGAGCGGCCTGGGCTCCTGGACCTGCTCGACCGGGGCCGGCTCGGTCGTCTCCTCGCCGGTGCACTCCGGCAGCGGGGCGCTCCAAGGGGCCGTCACCGCCGGCGACACCGCCCAGTGCGCGCAGACCGTCGCCGTGCTGCCCAACACCACCTACGCGCTGAGCGCCTGGGTGCAGGGCAGCTACGTGTACCTCGGTGCCACCGGCAACGGCGTCACCGACCCGGCCCTCTGGTCGGCCGGCGGCGCCTCGGGCTGGAACCAGCTCAGTGGCAGCTTCACCACCGGCCCGAGCACCACCAGCGTCTCGGTCTACCTGCACGGCTGGTACGGGCAGGGCGCCTACCTCGCCGACGACGTGCTGCTCTCCGGGCCGGGCGGCGCCCCGAGCCCGTCCCCGAGCACCCAGCCGCCGACCTCCACCCCGCCGACCACGCCCGCACCCACCAGCGCGCCGCCCACCACGCCCGCGCCGAGCGTGGCCGTGCCGGTGGCCCCGTACGTGGACATGGGCGCCTGGCCGGTGCCCTCGCTGGCCGCCGACTCGGCCGGCAGCGGCCTCAAGTCCTACACCCTCGCCTTCGTCACCAGCGTTGGCTGCAAGGCCAGTTGGTTCAACTCCTACGACCCGCGCGCGGCCTGGGCCAAGGACCAGATCGACGCGGTCCGGGCGGCCGGCGGCGACGTCAAGGTCTCCTTCGGCGGCGCCTCCGGCACCGAACTGGCCGCCGCCTGCACCACCGTGGACTCGCTCTTCACCGAGTACGACGCCGTGGTCAACGCCTACAACCTCAAGTACGTCGACTTCGACATCGAGGGCGCCGCGGTCTCCGACACCGCCTCCAACGACCGCCGTTCGGCCGCCCTGGCCAAGCTCCAGCAGGCCCACCCCGGCCTCAAGGTCTCGCTGACGCTGCCGGTGCTGCCCGAGGGCCTGACCACCGAGGGCGTGAACATCGTCCGCTCGGCCCGGGACGCCGGCGTCAGCCTCGACCTGGTCAACGTGATGGCGATGGACTACGGCCGGGCCGGCCTCAACTACGGCACCGCCGCGATCCAGGCCGCACAGAGCACCCACGACCAGCTCGGCACGCTCTACCCGGCCAAGAGCGACGCCCAGTTGTGGGCCTCCGTCGGGGTCACCCCGATGATCGGCGAGAACGACGACCACAACGTCTTCGACCAGGCCGCCGCCCAGCAGGTGGTCACCTTCGCCCAGCAGCACCACCTCGGCGAGCTGGCCTTCTGGGAGATGAGCCGCGACGCCAACGCCTGCACCGGCGGCGCGCTCTACAAGTGCACCAACGTGGCCCAGGCGCCCTTCGACTTCTCGAAGATCTTCGCCCGCTACCAGGGCTGATAACCGATTGATCAGCCGTGATCCCTCCTCGTAGCATCCCAGGCACGCCTGAGCTCCGGGGAGGGACACGTGCGTCAGATCGCAGAGTCGGATCTACCGACTTCCGAATCCAGCATCACCGAGGACGAACTCGCCGCCTTCCACCACACGCTCGGACGGCTGCGCGAACTGCCGGCCGACGACCGGCGGCGACTGCACGCCGAGCGGGCGGCCGGCTCCTTCGTCAAGGACGGCCGGCGGCACCGCTCGACCGCGCGCCGCGCCGCCGGACGGGCCGCCGACGCCGAACTGACCGCGGCCACCGCCACCGGCGCCACGGACCGGCGCGAGGACGCGCCGCTGCCGCTGCCCGACCGCACGGCCCCGGCCGGCCACTACGCCCGCGCCCGGCACTGCTACGTCTGCAAGCTCGCCTACCGCACCGCCGACGCGCACTACCACCTGCTCTGCCCCGGCTGCGCCGCCGAGAACGCCGCCCGTCGCGCCCTGACGGCCGACCTGCGCGGCCGGCGCGCGCTGCTCACCGGCGGCCGGGTGAAGATCGGCTTCCAGCTGGCCCTGATGCTGCTGCGGGACGGCGCCGAACTGATCGTCACCAGCCGCTTCCCGCAGGACACCCGGCGCCGCTTCGCGGCCGCCCCCGGCAGCGCGGACTGGCTGGACCGGCTGACCGTCCACGGCATCGACCTGCGCGACCCCCGCCGGGTGCTCGACCTCTGCGACCAACTGACGGCCGACGGGCGGCCGTTGGACATCCTGATCAACAACGCCGCGCAGACCGTACGACGCCCCGCACAGGCGTACGCACTGCTGGAGGCGGGCGAACGCACCGCCCTGCCGGGCCGACCGCTCCCGGCGCCGCTCTGCCTGGTGCCGCGTCAGGCAACCTTCGCCCCGTCGCGAAAGTTGCCTGACGCGGCACTGGAGACCGACGAGGCCGGACTGCTGCCGGACACCGCGCCGCAGAACTCCTGGTCGCGCCGGCTCGGCGAGCTGGACCCGACCGAACTGCTGGAGACCCAGCTGGTCAACGCCCTCGCCCCGGCGCTGCTCTGCGACCGGCTGCTGCCCCTGCTGCTGGCCTCGCCGGCCGCCCACCGCTACATCGTCAACGTCTCCGCCGTCGAGGGCCGGTTCGCCGTGCGCAACAAGACCGGCGGGCACCCGCACACCAACATGGCCAAGGCCGCGCTCAACATGCTGACCCGCACCAGCGCGGCCGAACTCGCCCTGCGGGGCGTGCACATGTGCGCCGTCGACACCGGCTGGATCACCGACGAGAACCCCGCCCCGCGCAAGGCCCGGATCGCCGCCCACGGCTTCCGCACCCCCTTGGACGTGGTGGACGGCGCCGCCCGGATCTACGACCCGATCGTCCGCGGCGAGGCCGGCTCGCCGGTCTCGGGGGTCCTGCTGAAGGACTATCAGGTGGCTGCCTGGTAACCCCCTCAGGCCGGGACCATCGTGGCTCGGGCCAGGATGGCCCCGGTGTCGACTCCCGGGGGAAGGGTGCCGAAGGCGTTGCCGTGGTCGCCGGCCAGGCGGGAGGCGCAGAAGGCGTCGGCGATCGCCGGGACGGAGTGGCGGACCAGGAGGGAGCCCTGCAGGACGAGGGCCATCGACTCGACCAGGCGCCGGGTGCGGTATTCGAGGTCGGTCAAGTCGCCGAGCTGATTGCGCAGTTCGGCGGCTGCCGCGTCGAGCCTGCGGTCCGCGCCGGCCGCCGCGTCGACCTCGGCGAAGTAGGCCTGGAGGGACTGCGGGCTGCGGGCCATCGCGCGCAGCGCGTCCAGGGCGGCCACGTTGCCCGAGCCCTCCCAGATCGAGACCAGCGGCGCCTCGCGGTAGAGCCGGGGCATCCCGGACTCCTCCACGTAGCCGTTGCCGCCCAGGCACTCCAGCGCCTCGGCCGCGTGCGCCGGACCGCGCTTGCACACCCAGTACTTGGAGACGGCGAGGGCCAGCCGCTTGAAGTGCGCCTCGTCCTGGTCCCCCTGGACGGCCCGGTCGGTGGCCTCGGCCAGCCGCAGCGCCACCGTGGTGGCCGCCTCCGACTCGACCACCAGGTCGGCCAGCACGTTGCGCATCAGCGGCTGGTCGATCAGCGCTGAGCCGAACGCCCGGCGGTAGGTGGCGTGTTGGACCGCGCGCAGGGCGCCGGTGCGCATCGCGGAGGCGCCGCCGAGGGTGCAGTCCAGCCGGGTCATGTTGACCATCTCGATGATGGTCGGCACCCCGCGTCCCTCCTCCCCCACCAGCCACCCGCACGCGCCGTCGTACTCCAACTCGGCCGAGGCGTTGGAGCGGTTGCCGAGCTTGTCCTTGAGCCGCTGCAGGTGGAGCGCGTTGCGGGTGCCGTCGGGGAGGACCCGGGGCAGGACGAAGCAGCTGAGCCCGCCGGGGGCCTGGGCCAGGGTGAGGAAGAGGTCGGACATCGGCGCCGAGGTGAACCACTTGTGCCCGGTCAGGCGGTAGCTGCCGTCCGGGAAGGGCAGCGCGGTGGTGGTGTTGGCCCGCACGTCCGAGCCGCCCTGCTTCTCGGTCATCGACATGCCGGCGATCAGACCGCGCTTGCCGTGCGGCTCGCGCAGGCCGAAGTCGTAGACCCGGGCGGCCAGCAGCGGTTCCAGCTGGTCGGCGAGTCCGGGGGTGGCCCGCAGCGCGGGGACCGAGGCGTAGGTCATCGAGATCGGGCAGCTGTGGCCGGCCTCGACCTGGCCCCAGAGGTAGAACTTGGCCGCCCGGGCGGTGTGCGCGCCGGGGCGGGCGTCCTGCCAGGGCGCGGCGTGCAGGCCGTACCCGACCGCCACCGCCATCAGCTCGTGCCAGGCCGGATGGAACTCGACCTCGTCGATCCGGTTCCCGAACCGGTCGTGGGTGCGCAGCACCGGTTCGTTCTCGTTGGCGAGCCGCCCCCATTCGGCGGCCTGCTCGGTCCCGGCCAGCGCCCCGAGCTCGCGCACCTCGGCCTCGGCCCAGCCCGCCCCGGCCCGGTGCAGCGCCGCGAGCAGCGCCGGATCCTCGGCGGTGTTGTGCCCGTACGGCAGCGGGACCTGGTTGGTGACCTCGTGGGTGTGCGGCACGGCCCGGCTCCCTACTGGCGAGTAAGTGGACGACACCAGAGTGCCCCATCCGCCCGGGGAACGGGAGTACCGAGAGGCACCGGTGCTGACGGGTCGTCGGCCATAGGATCCTGTGATGACGGAAACCACGGATCTCGCCCACCCCGCCCGCGACCGGTACCCCGCGCTGTTCGCGCCGCAGCGGTGGGAGTGGGGCGACATGGACGCCCAGTTCTCGGAGCAGCTGCCGCCGGACGAGCTGATCACCAACATCCACCTGGTCGGCTTCACCGGGGACCTGGTGGTGCTCTGCCGCGACGCCAGAGGCCACTGGTTCCTACCCGGCGGGACGCGCGAGGCGGCGGAGGACATCGACTCCTGCCTGGCCCGCGAGCTGCGCGAGGAGGCCGGCGCGCGACTGCTGAGCGCACCGGTCTGGGTCGGCGCGCACCGGTGCGTCACCGACCGGCCGAAGCCCTACCGGCCCTGGCAGCCGCATCCGGAGAAGGCCTGGCTCTGGGGCTGGGCCGAACTCCTGGTCGACTCCGCGCCGACCAATCCGGCCGACGGCGAGGAGGTCGTGGAGGTCCGCCCGGTCCCGGTGGCCGAGGCCGCCGACCTGCTGGTGCACGGCCGCGAGCCCTGGTGGGGCGAGCTGCTGGCGTTCACGGCGGAACTGCGGGCCGCGGCGCGCTGAGCAGCGCCGGCGGGATCGGCAGCGCCAGGACCGCCGGGCCCGCACCGTCGTGCGAGCCCGGCGACCCGGCGTCTGGCTACCCGGCGGCCCCGGGCGCTACTTGGTCAGCCCCGCCCGCCGCAGCGCGTCCGCCATCGCGCTGTTCCCGGCCGGCGGCTGGCTCGCGCCACCACGCGCACCGCCACCGCCACCAGCGGCACCGCCACCGCCGCCACCCGCGCGCCGGTCCTGGCGCGGCGGCCGGTCCTGGCGGGCCGGGCGCTGGCCGCGGTCGGGGCGGTCGGCGCCGGGGGCGGGCCGGGCGACCTCGTCGTCCAGTCGCAGCGTCAGGCCGATCCGCTTGCGCGGCACGTCCACCGTGACCACCCGGACCTTCACCACGTCACCCGGCTTGACCACCTCGCGCGGGTCCTTGACGAAGTTCTTGGAGAGCGCCGAGACGTGCACCAGACCGTCCTGGTGCACGCCCACGTCGACGAAGGCACCGAAGGCGGCGACATTGGTGACCACGCCCTCCAGCACCATCCCGACCTCCAGGTCGCCGATCTTGTCGACGCCCTCCTTGAAGGTCGCGGTCTTGAAGGCCGGACGCGGGTCGCGGCCCGGCTTGTCCAGCTCGCCGAGGATGTCGGTGACGGTCGGGATGCCGAAGGTCTCGTCCGCGAACTCGGCCGGGCGCAGCGCCCGCAGGGCCGGCCCGTTGCCGATCAGCTCCTTGACCGAGCCGCCGGTCGCGGCCAGGATCCGGCGGACCACGGGGTAGGCCTCGGGGTGCACCCCGGAGGCGTCCAGCGGGTCGTCGCCGCCGGGCACCCGCAGGAAGCCCGCGCACTGCTCGAAGGCCTTCGGGCCGAGCCGGGCCACGTCCTTGAGCGCGCGGCGGGTCCGGAACGGTCCGTTGGCGTCCCGGTGCGCCACGATGTTGTCGGCCAGCGTGGCGGTGACGCCGGAGACCCGGGTGAGCAGCGGCGCCGAGGCGGTGTTGACGTCCACCCCGACCGCGTTGACGCAGTCCTCGACCACCGCGTCCAGCGAGCGGGAGAGCTTCAGCTCGCTCAGGTCGTGCTGGTACTGGCCGACCCCGATCGACTTCGGGTCGATCTTCACCAGCTCGGCCAGCGGGTCCTGGAGCCGGCGGGCGATCGAGACCGCGCCGCGGATCGAGACGTTCAGCTCCGGCAGCTCCTGCGAGGCGAAGGCGGAGGCCGAGTAGACCGAGGCGCCGGCCTCGGAGACCATCGCCTTGGTGAGGGTCAGCTCGGGGTGACGCTTGATCAGGTCCTCGGCCAGCTTGTCGGTCTCCCGCGAGGCGGTGCCGTTGCCGATCGCGATCAGGTCGACCGAGTACCTGGCCGCCAGCTGGGCCAGGGTGGCGAGCGAGGCGTCCCACTTGTTGGCGGGCTGGTGCGGGTAGATGGTGTCGTGCGCGACCACCTTGCCGGTGGCGTCGACCACCGCGACCTTGACGCCGGTACGGAATCCCGGGTCCAGGCCCATGGTGGCGCGGGTGCCGGCGGGGGCGGCGAGCAGCAGGTCGCGCAGGTTGGCGGCGAAGACCCGGACCGCCTCCTCCTCGGCCTCCTGGCGCAGCCGGGTGCGCAGGTCCAGGCCCAGCCGGACCAGGATCCGGGTGCGCCAGGCCCAGCGCACGGTGTCGCCGAGCCACTTGTCGGCGGGCCGGCCGTGGTCGGCGACGCCGAAGCGGGCGGCGATCCGCTGCTCGTAGTCGCTCGCGCCGGGCAGGTCGCCCTCCTCGGAGCCGTCGAAGGGCGAGAGTTCGAGGTCGAGCACCTCCTCCTTCTCGCCGCGCAGCATGGCCAGGATCCGGTGCGAGGGGAGCTTGGTGTACGGCTCGGCGAAGTCGAAGTAGTCGGCGAACTTGGCGCCGTCCTGCTCCTTGCCGCCGCGCACGGTGGCCACCACCCGTCCGCGCGTCCACATCCGCTCGCGCAGCGTGCCGATCAGGTCGGCGTCCTCGGCGAACCGCTCCACCAGGATCGACCGGGCGCCCTCCAGGGCGGCGGCCTGGTCGGCGACGTTCTCGTTCAGGAAGCCCGCGGCCAGCGCGGCCGGGTCCCGCGAGGGGTCCGTCAGCAGCTGCTCGGCGAGCGGCTCCAGGCCGGCTTCGCGGGCGATCTGCGCCTTGGTGCGGCGCTTGGGCTTGAAGGGCAGGTAGATGTCCTCCAGCCGGGCCTTGGAGTCGGCGCCGAGGATCTGCGTGCGCAGCGCCTCGTCCAGCTTGCCCTGGGTCGCGATCGACTCCAGGACGGCGGTCCGGCGCTCCTCCAGCTCACGCAGGTAGCGCAGCCGCTCCTCCAGGGTGCGCAGCTGGGTGTCGTCGAGCTCGCCGGTGACCTCCTTGCGGTACCGGGCGATGAACGGCACGGTCGCGCCGCCGTCCAGCAGCTCGACGGCCGCCTTGACCTGCCCCTCCCGGACCCCGAGCTCCTCGGCGATCTTCTGCCCGACCGCCCGTTCGGCCGCCTGTGCTACCTGTGCTGCCTGTTCGGCTGACGTGGTCACGAAGCCGGTCACCTTCTCATCAGTTGCCCTGCGCGTACGGTCTGCATTCTGGCAGTTCCGGGTGCGTTCGGGTGGCCCCGGCGCGAGCGGCGGCGGGCGCGGCCGGGCCCGGGGGCCGGCCGGACTTAGAGTCCCGGGTATGAACGACACGCTGCTCGACGGCCTGGGCCGGGGCAAATACCTCCTGGTCACCTCCTTCCGCCGGGACGGCTCACCGGTGGCCACTCCCGTCTGGGTGATCCGGGACGGCGCCGCGCTCGGCGTCTGGACCACCGCGGACTCCTGGAAGGTCAAGCGGATCCGGCGCAACCCCGAGGTCCTGGTGGGCCCCTGCGACCTGCGCGGCAAGCCCACCGGCGAGTCGGTGCCGGCCACCGCCGAACTGCTGGACCCGGCCGCGACCGCGGCCTACCGCACGCTGCTGGCCCGCAAGTACGGCCTGCTGGGCCGGTTGACGCTGCTCGGCAGCAAGCTGCGACGCGGCACGGAGGGCACCATCGGGATCCGCATCACGCTGGGCTGACGACTGGTCAGCGCATCACGATCAGCGGGCGGTCCGTCAGCGCAACACTCACCTGACGGCCCGTCGGCGCATCACACTCGCCCGACGGCCGGTCAGCGCGTCAATGCGTCAATGCGTCAATGCGTCAGGCGAACCCGACGACCCGTCACCAGATCGGCCGCAGCCGCCCCGAGGGCGCCAACCGGCCGAGCGAGTCGCGCAGTTCGCGCAGCCGCTGGTCGCCGAGCGCCTCCCGCCACGGCCGGACCGCCTCGGCCGCCGACTCCTCGGCCGCCCGGGTGCAGGCCCAGCCGCGCTCGGTGAGCACGATCAGCCTGGCCCGCGCGTCCGCCGGGTGCGGGTGCCGCTCGACGTAGCCCTTGCGGACCAGCTCCTCGACCAGCTGACTGGCCGCCTGCTTGGTGACGTCCAGGTGTTCGGCCAGCTCCCCGACGCTCGCGCCGTCGGGGGCGAGCCGGACGAAAGCGTAGCCGTGCGCGGGGCGCAGGTCCGCGAAGCCGCGCTCGTGGACGCCCTCGTCGATCCGCCGGACCAGGTCGGCGGCGAGGCCGAGGACCAGCGGCGGAAGGCTCAGGGCAAGGTCGTCGCTCACACGGGGAAGTCTGCCAGCCCCTTGACAGGATAGACAAGCTGCTTGACCATATAGACAAGCAGATTGACTACTTCGAACGAAGAAGAGGCCCAGCCATGCCCGTCATCACCCCCGCCGCCGCCACCGTGCACCAGGCGCACAACGCCGAGTTCACCTCCTTCGCCACCCCCGGCACCGGCAGCACCCAGCTGGCCGCCTGGCTGGTGGAGATCCAGGCCCGGTCGCAGGGCACCGCGCACACCGTCACCCACGAGGAGGTGCTCTTCATCCTGGAGGGCGAGCTGCACGTCTCGCTCGACGGCGAGCGCGGCGTGGCCCGGCCCGGCGACGCCGTCCTGGTGCCGGCCGGCGCCCTGTTCGGCGCGGACAACCCCGGCGAGCGGCCGGTCCGGGCCTGGGTGACCACCAGCGTCGGCCTGCGGGCCACCCTCGCCGACGGCACGGTGATCACCCCTCCGTGGGCCAACTGAGACCACGTCAGGCAGCTCTCGCCCGACGCGACCCGACCGGCGCCGCATCAGGCAACGTTCACCCCGACGCGACCCGACCGGCGCCGCGCCGGGCGACGTCCACCCCGACGCGGCCCCCGCCGGCTAGCGCAGCTCGGGGAACTGGTCGTCCCGCCACTCCTGCGGCATCGCGGCCCCCTCCGCCTCCCGGGTGCGCAGTTCGACCCGGCGGATCTTGCCCGAGATGGTCTTCGGCAGCTCGTAGAACTCCAGCCGGCGCACCCGCAGGTACGGCGCCAGGTTCTCCCGGGCGTGTCGCAGGATCGCCAGCGCCGTCTCGCGGTCCGGCGCCCAGCCGGGGGCCAGCGCGACGTACGCCTTGGGCACCGCGAGCCGGGTCGGGTCCGGCGCCGGGACCACGGCCGCCTCGGCGACCGCCGGGTGCTCGATCAGCACGCTCTCCAGTTCGAACGGGGAGACCTTGTAGTCGGAGGCCTTGAAGACGTCGTCGGTCCGCCCGATGTAGGTGATGTAGCCCTCCGCGTCCCGGCTCGCCACGTCGCCGGTGCGGTAGTAGCCGTCGGCCATCACCTCGGCGTTGCGCTCGGGGTCGCCGAGGTAACCGGTCATCAGGTTGAGCGGCCGGCGGGACAGGTCCAGGCAGATCTCGCCCTCCTCGGCGGGCTTGCCGCCGACCGGGTCGACCAGCACCACCGGCACGCCCGGCAGCGGCCGGCCCATCGAACCGGGCTTGACCGGCGCGCCGGGCGTGTTGCCGACCAGCAGGGTGGTCTCGGTCTGGCCGAAGCCGTCCCGGATGGTCAGGCCCCAGTGCCGCTCGATCTGCCCGATCACCTCGGGGTTGAGCGGCTCGCCGGCCGCGACCAGCTCGCGCAGCGCGCCCGGGCCGCTGGACAGGTCGCTCTGGATCAGCATCCGCCAGACCGTCGGCGGGGCGCAGAAGGTGGTGACCCGGGCCCGGTGCAGCTGTTCGACCAGCCGGGGGGCGTCGAAGCGGGCGTAGTTGTAGACGAAGATCGTCGCCTCGGCGATCCACGGCGCGAAGAAGCAGCTCCAGGCGTGCTTGGCCCAGCCCGGCGAGCTGATGTTGAGGTGCACGTCGCCGGGGCGCAGTCCGGTCCAGTACAGGGTCGTCAGATGCCCGACCGGGTAGGAGACCTGGGTGTGCTCGACCATCTTGGGCCGGCTGGTGGTCCCGGAGGTGAAGTAGACCAGCAGCGGGTCCTCGGGCGCGGTGCGCGCCGTGAACGGGGCGGGCTCGGCGAGTTCGTACGCCTGCGCGAACGGCGCCCAGCCCGCGGCCGGGGCGCCGACCACGATCCGGGTGTAGTCGCCGGGCACCGCCTCGAACTTGGCGGTGTCGGCGGTGTTCGCCAGCACGTGGCGGGCGCCGCCGCGGCCGATCCGGTCGATCAGGTCGGCCGGGCCGAGCGCGGTGGTGGTCGGCATGATCACCGCGCCCAGCTTCATCACCGCCAGCATCGACTCCCAGAGTTCGACCTGGTTGCCGAGCATCAGCAGCACCCGGTCCCCGGCCGCCACCCCCTGCCCGGCCAGCCAGTGCGCCACCTGGTCGGAGCGGTGCGCCAGTTCCTCGAAGCTGTAGCGGGCCTCGCGCCCGTCCTCCTCGACGATCCACAGCGCGGTGCGGTCGTTGCCGCGGGCGATCGCGTCGAACCAGTCGACCGCCCAGTTGAAGGTGCCCTCGACGACGGGCCAGGCGAACTCCCGCAGGGCGTCGGCGTGCCGGCCCCGCAGCTGGAGCAACTGGTCTCGGGCGGCTCGGTAGTTCTCGGTAGCGGTGGTACCGGTCATGTCAACTCCTCCGGACGAGAGCGCCGATCATACCGACCGGGGCCGCTCCCGGGCGGGCATGCCGAGCCAGCTGACCGAGGTGGGCACGGCCCGGCCGAGCACCGGGTCGAAGTGGGCGCCGGACCTGCCGTCCCCGGAGCTGCGGCCGGTCAGCCGCCGGACCAGCCAGGGCCCGACGTGGGTGCGCAGCCAGCGCAGGTCGGAGCGGGTCCTGGCCCAGCGGCCCGGCGGCGCGGCCGGCGGCAGCGGGGCTCGCCAGTCGAAGGCGGCCGGTCGGCCGAGGGCCTGCAGGACGGCCTCGGCCACCCGCCGGTGCCCCTCCGGGGAGAGGTGCAGGCGGTCCTCGGCCCAGAGCCGGCGGTCGTCGAAGCAGGACGCCGAGTAGAGGTCGACCACGGCGACCCGCGGGTGGGTGCCGAGTTCCTCCACGAAGGCCTTGAGCCGCAGGATGGCGGGCAGCAGCCGGGCGCTGCCCGCCATCCTGCGGGTCGGGTCCGTGCTGGTGAAGAGCACCACCGTGCTGCCGGCCGCCAGCAGCCGGGTGGCCGCCTCGCCGAGCCTCGCCTCCACCTCGGCGATGTCGCAGCCGGGCCGCAGCACGTCGTTCAGTCCGCCGGCCAGGGTGACCAGCTCCGCCTCGACGGCGAGGGCGGCGTCCAGCTGCTCCGCGCAGATCTGGCCGATCAGCTTGCCCCGTACGGCGAGGTTGGCGTACCGGACGTCGGCCGGCTCGACTTCCGCCGCCAGCCGGGCGGCGAGCCGGTCGGCCCAGCCCCGGTAGCGGCCGTCGGGGAGCAGCTCGTCGCACATGCCCTCGGTGAAGGAGTCACCGAGCGCCACCACACTCCGGTACGGTCGGAAGCCGTCTGCTGGATAGATCACCGAAGGAGCCTACCCAGCCCGTGACCAGCCCGTTCGAGGGGCTCCACCAGGCCATCCACGGCTCACACCGTCACGCCGTCACCCAGTGCCCGCGCACCGCGTCCGTCGGCCGCTGCTCGCCGAGGGCGCCGAGTCCCCAGTCCCCCAGTGCCGCGACCACCTGACGCAGTGCCAGCCCACGGTCCGTCAGCTCGTAGACCGTCGCGTTGGCCGGCCGCTCCAGCTTGCGGCGCAGTACCAGGCCCTCGCCCTCCAGCTGCTTGAGGCGGGCGGCCAGGATGTCCGTGCTGACCCCGGGCAGGTCCGCGTGCAGGTCGGTGTACCGGCGCGGGCCCCCCAGGAGTTCACGGACGATCAGGAGACTCCAGCGCTCCCCGACCGCGTCCAGAGCGCGGGCGATGGCGCAGTACTGGTCGTAGCTTCGGCGTGACATGGTGATCAGCATAGCCAAAAGGTTGGACTTTCCAAGTGGTTACTTGGTAGAACAAAGCAACCGCATGGTGATGGTCGGGAGGCCGCAGTGGAGTATCGGCAGTCCAGCAAGCTCTCGGGCGTGTGCTACGAGATCCGCGGCCCGGTGGTCGACCAGGCGAACGCCCTGGAGGAGGCCGGCCACAGCGTGCTGCGCCTGAACACCGGCAACCCGGCCCCGTTCGGCTTCGAGGCGCCCGAGGAGATCCTGCAGGACATCATCCGCAACCTCCCCAACGCCCACGGCTACAGCGACTCGCGCGGCATCCTGCCGGCCCGCCGCGCCGTCGTGCAGTACTACCAGCAGCGCGGTGTCGCGGGGGTGACGGTCAACGACGTCTTCCTCGGCAACGGCGCCTCCGAGCTGATCCAGATGGCGGTCACCGCGCTGGTCGACGACGGGGACGAAGTCCTGGTCCCGGCCCCCGACTTCCCGCTCTGGACGGCCGTGGTGCGGCTGGCCGGCGGCAAGGCCGTGCACTACCTCTGCGACGAGGAGGCCGACTGGTACCCGGACCTGGACGACATCGCGTCCAAGATCAACCACCGGACCAAGGCCATCGTCGTCATCAACCCCAACAACCCCACCGGCGCCGTCTACCCCAAGGAGCTGCTGGAGGGCATCCTGGACCTCGCCCGCCGGCACGGCCTGATGGTCCTCGCGGACGAGATCTACGACAAGATCCTCTACGACGGCGTCGAGCACCACTGCCTGGCCGCGCTCGCCGAGGACGTGCTGACCCTCACCTTCAACGGGCTCTCCAAGGCCTACCGGGTGGCCGGCTTCCGCAGCGGCTGGCTGGTGGTCTCCGGGCCCAAGGAGCACGCCAAGGACTACCTGGAGGGCCTGACCATGCTGGCCGGCATGCGGCTGTGCCCCAACGTGCCGGCCCAGTACGCGGTACAGGCGGCGCTCGGCGGCCACCAGTCGATCCACGACCTGACCCTGCCCAACGGCCGGCTCACCGAGCAGCGCGACGTCACCTGGCGGGCCCTCAACGAGCTGCCCGGGGTCAGCTGCGTCAAGCCCAAGGGCGCGCTCTACGCCTTCGCCAAGCTCGATCCGAAGGTCCACCAGATCAAGGACGACGAGCAGTTCGTGCTGGACCTGCTGCTCCGCGAGAAGATCCACATCGTCCAGGGCACCGGCTTCAACTGGCCGCGCCCGGACCACTTCCGCTTCGTCACGCTGCCCCGGGCCGACGACCTGGAGACGGCGATCAGCCGGATCGGCCGCTTCCTGACCACCTACCGGCAGTAAGCCGCCGGGCCCCGCGCGCGGCTCAGTGCCCGCGCGGGGCGTACATGATCACGCCCACCCCGGCCAGGCAGATCAGCGCGCCGAGCACGTCGAAGCGGTCCGGCCGGTAGCCGTCCAGCGCCATCGCCCAGAGCAGCGAGCCGGCCACGAAGACCCCGCCGTAGGCCGCCAGGATCCGCCCGAAGTGGCTGTCCGCCTGGAGCGTCGCGACGAACCCGTAGGCGCCCAGCGCCACCACTCCCGCCCCGATCCAGGGCAGCCCCCGGTGCTCCCGGGTGCCCTGCCAGACCAGCCAGGCACCGCCGATCTCCAGGACGGCGGCGAGCAGGAAGAGCAGTACGGATCGAACGACGGTCATGCCGGGGACTCTACCGACCGGTCTACCATCGAACCGACCGGCGCTCCCCGCGCCGCCGACGTCCGAAGGGTCCACCATGGCCAAGTCCCCCGAAGTCGGCTCCCCCGCACCCGACTTCACGCTGCCCGGTGTGCTGCTCGCGGACGGCGCCGCCGAGCGCCGCGAGTACCGGCTCGCCGAGGCGAAGGGCCACCCGCTGGTGCTGGTCTTCTACCCCGGCGACGACACCGCCGTCTGCACCAAGCAGCTCTGCTCCTACACCTCGGACCTGGACCGCTTCAAGGACCTGGGCGCGGCCGTCTGGGGCGTCAGCCCGCAGGACCTGGACAGCCACGAGAGCTTCGCGCGCAAGCACCGCCTGGCCTTCCCGCTGCTCGCCGACACCGACCGCGCCCTCGCCAGGGCCTTCGGCATCGCGGTCCCGGGCCTGGGCCTGCGCCGCTCGGTCTTCATCCTGGACGAGGGCGGCATGGTCCGCTGGAAGCACGTCGCGCTGGCCGGCCTCACCTTCCAGCACAGCGACACGCTCACCGAGCAGCTCGCCGCACTCAAGAAGTAGCGCCCCCCCGGTTGCCGGCCGGTCCAGGACCGGCCGGCCAACGGTCCGTCAGTGCCCGCGCGCGATCCACTCCTCCAGGTGCGGGGCCTCCTCGCCGATGGTGGTGCTCGGCCCGTGGCCGGTGTGCACCGTCGTCTGCGGGGGCAGGTCGAGCAGGCGGTCGCGGATCGAGCCGATGATGGTCGGGAAGTCCGAGAAGGACCGCCCGGTCGCCCCGGGGCCGCCCTGGAAGAGGGTGTCGCCGGTGAAGACGGCCTCCAGCGCGGGCACGTAGACGCTCACGCTGCCGGGGCTGTGGCCCGGAGTGTGCCGGATGTGCAGGTAGAGGCCGCCGACGGTGATCCGCTGGCCGTCCCGCAGGTCCTCGTCCGGGCTGTCGTTCGGGTGGGCCTGCTTCCAGAGCGGCAGGTCGTCCGGGTGCAGCAGGATCGGCGCGCCGGTCAGCGCGGCGAGTGCCGGGGCCTGGCTGACGTGGTCGTCGTGCGCGTGGGTGCAGATGATCGCCAGCACCTGGCGGTCGCCCAGCGCCTCGGCGATCGCGACGGCGTCGTGCGCCGGGTCGATCACCACCGCCTCGTCGTCGTTGGCGATGATCCAGACGTTGTTGTCGACCTCCCAGGTCCCGCCGTCCAGCGAGAAGGTACCGGAGGTGACGAGCTGTTCGATCACGGGCTCGGGGGGCATCTGACGCATCAGAGAAGCACCACCGAACGGAGCACGTCGCCGCCGTGCATCCGGGCGAAGGCCGCCTCGACCTGGTCCAGCTCGATCGTCTCGCTGACGAAGGCGTCCAGGTCGAGCCGCCCCTGCAGGTAGAGGTCGATCAGCATCGGAAAGTCCCGCGAGGGCAGGCAGTCGCCGTACCAGGAGGACTTCAGCGCGCCGCCGCGCCCGAAGACGTCCAGCAGCGGCAGCTCCAGGGTCATCTCCGGGGTGGGCACGCCCACCAGCACCACGGTGCCGGCCAGATCGCGGGCGTAGAACGCCTGCTTGTACGTCTCGGGGCGGCCGACCGCCTCGATCACCACGTCGGCGCCGTTGCCGTCGGTCAGCGCGCGGATCGCCTCCACGGCGTCCGCGGTGGCGGAGTTGACGGTGTGGGTGGCCCCGAGCTTCTGGGCGGTGGCGAGCTTGCGGTCGTCGATGTCCACCGCGATGATCTTCGCCGCGCCGGCCAGCCGGGCGCCCAGCACGGCGGCGTTGCCGACCCCGCCGCAGCCGATCACCGCGACGCTGTCGCCGCGGCCCACGTTGCCGGTGTTGACGGCAGCCCCAAGGCCCGCCATCACGCCGCAGCCGAGCAGGCCGGCGGCGGCGGGCGAGGCCGCCGGGTCGACCTTGGTGCACTGGCCGGCCGCGACCAGGGTCTTGTCCGCGAAGGCGCCGATGCCCAGCGCCGGGCTCAGCGGGGTGCCGTCCAGCAGCGTCATCGGCTGCTTGGCGTTGTGGGTGGCGAAGCAGTACTGCGGACGCCCGCGCCGGCAGGAGCGGCACTGGCCGCACACCGCACGCCAGTTGAGGATCACGAAGTCGCCGGGCGCGACCTCGGTGACGCCCTCGCCGACGCTCTCCACCAGGCCGGCCGCCTCGTGGCCGAGCAGGAACGGGAACTCGTCGTTGATCCCGCCCTCCCGGTAGTGCAGGTCGGTATGACAGACCCCGCAGGCCTGGACCTTGACCACCGCCTCCCCGGGCCCAGGATCGGGTACCACGATCGTCTCGACCCGTACCGGTTCGCCCTTGCCTCTGGCGATGACGCCCCTGACCTGCTGTGACATACGGACCTGACCTTTCCTCAACCGAGCGGAAGCCGAACGGCCCCTCGGGAGATTGTCTCCCGAGGGGCCGGGTGCGGCGTCCGTCCGTCAGCGGCCGCCGCGGCTGCGGTCCGGCCGCGGGTCAGCGCTCGCCGCGGTTCCAGTCCCAGTTCCAGCCGTCGCCGTCGTCCTCCCAGCCCTCACCGGCCTTGCGCACGATCGTGTAGTGGTCGATCTGCTGGCCGGTCTCGGTCAGCGCGGTGACCTTCATCGTGGACTTGCGGCCCGGCTGCGCCGGGGTCACGTCGACCTTGATGAACGAGTAGCCGAGGTAGCGGACCCGGGACCACTCGACGGTCTCGGTGACCTTCTGCTGGCCCTTGGCGGAGTACCAGCTGCTGACCTCCTCGACCCGGTTCTCGTGGCCCTCGTAGGTCTGCGGGGCGCCGAAGGAGTACAGGCTGCGGCCGGCCGCGCCCGCCGTGACGTAGACCACGCCGTCCTTCTGCGGCTCCACGGTGTCGCCGCTGACGACCGCCCTGGAGACCTTGTTGCCGAGGATCGCGTCGGTGCGCTCGTAGACGTGGTTGTGGCCGTTGATCACCAGGTCCACGCGGTACTTCTCGAAGAGCGGCACCCAGGCCTCGCGGACGCCGCCCTCGGAGGCGTGCGCGGTGGTGGTGGAGAAGGCGCAGTGGTGGAAGAAGACCACCACGAAGTCGACCGACTCGTCGTCGCGGAAGTCCTTCAGCTGACGGTCCAGCCACTTGGTCTGGCGGCCCGCGGTGATGCCCAGGTTGACCGGGATCTCGTACGAGACGTCGTTGGCGTCCAGCGAGATGACGCCGACGTTGCCGTAGACGAAGGAGTACACGCCGGGCGCGGTGCGCTTGTCCGGGCCGTTCTCCGGCAGGAACCAGCGGGCGTCCTCGCCGCCGTAGCCGTTGTGCGAGTACCAGGCCTCCATGTCGTGGTTGCCGTAGGCGACCATCCACGGGATCTTGGAGGCGACCGGCTCGGTCTGCACCAGGAAGGAGTCCCAGGTCTTGGCGTTGAACGCGACCTTGTCGGTGTCCAGGCCCTGGCCCATCGGGTCGGCGTAGCAGATGTCGCCGGCGTGCAGGTGGAAGGCCGGGTTCTGGGCCAGGATCACGTTGTCGTTATTGGCCGCGTGGGCGCTGACACCCTGGTCGCCGAAGGCGGTGAAGGTGAAGGGCTTGAACGCCTGGCCCCAGCGGAAGTCACGCGCCGGCGCGGTGCGGAAGGTGCCCAGGGTGGAGATGGCCTGCTTGGTCGCCGGGTCGAAGCCCTGGTGGCCGACACCGTAGTAGTACGTGGTGTCGGGCCGCAGGTCGTCCAGGGCGACGTGCAGGTAGTACTGGTCCGTGGGGGTCTGGCCGGGGACCAGCGCAGGGGTGTGCAGGTTGCGGATCTCGGCCTCGACCTTGTGGCCGAGGTCCCACGGGTGCCGGCCGAAGCGCACGAAGGGCTTCTTGACCGGAACCGGGACCTGCCAGGAGATCCGGAACTGGGTGTCCGGCTCGGCGCCGAACTGCAGGTGACGGCCGACCGGCACCACCTGGGAACCGTCCACCGCCGAGGCGGCGTCACCCAGCAGGGTGGGGGTGGTCGGCGCGGCGGACGCCGTCCCGGTGCCCAGCACCCCGCCGACCGCCAGGGCACCCACGGTGATCGCACTGGAGCGCAGCACCTTGCGGCGGGAGAACCGGCTACGCAGGTACTCGTGCTGCTCCGCCATGGTCATACGGTCGGCGAGCTTCTCGGGCACGCCCATGCTTGGGATATCCATGGCGGGACTATCGCAGCGACGGGTGCCCGGAGCCCGGATGTTCGGTGAACGCGCGTAGACGAGTCGGTTGCCGAACGGGTGTCCGGCACACGCGACGGTGCGTCAGAGGCCCGGCCAGCCCCCGGACTCGACGGCCGGCGGCTCCGGCACGGGCGCGGGCAGACAGGTGAAGCCCAGCCCCTTCATGGCCCGGATGACCTGGGCGGCGCTGAAGTCCCGCCGGTCCTGACGGGTGATTACCGCGCCGACCTGCTTGACCGGGTAGACCCGGCGCCCGATCTTCACGGCCTCTCCGGTCACCGGTTCGGGGTCAACCCCCGCCATAGCGCTTTCCACCTCGGATTTCAAGAGATCAAAAGAGCGACCAGCGATCGTATAGCGCATCATGCCTCAGCAAAGTGGGAGTGGAGAGTGGAGCGACACCCAAGCCTCGCACAGTGCGCACGGCGCTGTCAGCGCCCGGACCCCGCCGCGCCCGCCGACCGGGGCAGCACCCCGCGACGGACGGCGCCGCCGCGCCGCGCGGCGCGCCCGACACACCCGGTCGCCGTCTTCCTCCCGGTCCGGGTTTTTCCGTGCTAATCTCGTTGTAGTTGCAGTTTTGGTACCCATGAACTTTATGTGCGCCTGACGGGTTTGCGGCCCTCAGGCGCTCTTTGCTTACCGGGCGTTTTTATTCCGGAATGGGGAAAATTCGCGGCAACGCAGGATCTGCGCAGTGCAGGTGCTGAATATCTGCCCCCATGAGGAGATTCACATGGCTACTGGTGTCGTGAAGTGGTTCAACGCGGAAAAGGGTTTCGGCTTCATCGAGCAGGACGGTGGCGGCGCTGACGTCTTCGCCCACTACTCGAACATCGCCGCCCAGGGCTTCCGCGAGCTCCAGGAGGGTCAGAAGGTTTCCTTCGACGTGACCCAGGGCCAGAAGGGCCCGCAGGCGGAGAACATCGTCCCGGCCTAATCTCCGCGACGTAGTTCCGCAGCCGGGTCCGCACCTTTCGAGGTGCGGGCCCGGCTCGCTCTGTGTTCCGGCCCGGTTTCCGTTCCGGCTCGCCGGCTCCCGGCGGACCGGCCGCACGTAGGATGACCGGCATGGGACACGGAATCGCGACCACCGAAGAGAACGCCGTTCCCCGGATGCGCCTGGACGCGACCAACGCCGCCCGGGTCGCCACCACCCTGCAGGCCCTGGCCACCCCCTCCCGGCTGCTGATCCTGGCTCAGCTGCGCGAAGGCCCGTGCGCCGCCACCGAACTGGCCACCGCCGTCGGGATGGAGCAGTCCGCCTGCTCGCACCAGCTGCGCCTGCTGCGCAACCTCGGTCTGGTGACCGGCGAGCGGCGCGGGCGCTCGGTGGTCTACTCGCTGCACGACAACCACGTCGCGGAACTGCTCGACCAGGCCGTCTACCACGTGGACCACCTGCGGCTCGGCATCAACGACTGACCCGGGGTGCCCGAACGCGGCCGCCTGGTCAGGCCGTGGCCTGAGGCACCCCGCCGGTCAGGCGGTGGCCGCCGCCGCCGCGCGACCGGCCGTCCGGCCGGAGAAGAGGCAGCCGCCGAGGAAGGTCCCCTCCAGCGAGCGGTAGCCGTGCACCCCGCCGCCGCCGAACCCGGCCGCCTCGCCCGCCGCGTAGACGCCCGCCAGCACCTCGCCGTCCGCGCGCAGCACCCGCGCCGAGAGGTCCGTCTCCAGGCCGCCGAGCGACTTGCGGGTGAGGATGTTCAGTCGCACCGCGATCAGCGGGCCGGCCTTGGGGTCGAGCAGCCGGTGCGGGGTGGCGGTGCGGATCAGCTTGTCGCCGAGGTAGCGGCGGGCCCCGTGGACCGCGGTGACCTGCAGGTCCTTGCTGAACGGGTTGGCCAGCTCGCGGTCCCGGGCCTCGATCTCGCGGCGCAGCCCGGCCTCGTCGATCAGCGCCTCGGGGGTCTTCTCGTTCATCCCGCGCACCAGCTCCGCGAGGCCGTCGGCCACCACGAAGTCCACCCCGTGCCGCTTGAACGCCTCCACCGGGGCGGTGGCTCCGGGCAGCGCGCGGCGCAGCACCTCGCGCACGCTGCGGCCGGTCAGGTCGGGGTTCTGTTCGGAGCCGGAGAGGGCGAACTCCTTCTCGATGATCTTCTGGGTGAGCACGAACCAGGTGTAGTCGTACCCCGTGGTCATGATGTGCTCCAGGGTGCCCAGCGTGTCGAAGCCGGGGAAGAGCGGCACCGGGAGCCGGCGGCCGCGCGCGTCCAGCCAGAGCGAGGAGGGGCCGGGCAGGATCCGGATGCCGTGCCGGGCCCAGATCGGGTTCCAGTTCTCGATGCCCTCGGTGTAGTGCCACATCCGGTCGCCGTTGATCAGATGGCCGCCGGCCGCGCCCGCGATGTCCAGCATCAGGCCGTCCACGTGCGCGGGGACGCCCGAGAGCATCCGCTCGGGGGGCGTGCCGAGCCGGGCCGGCCAGGCCTTGCGGACCAGCTCGTGGTTGCCGCCGATGCCGCCGGAGGTGACGATCACCGCCTGCGCGCGCAGCTCGAAGGAGCCGGCCACCTCGCGCGAGGAGGCCACGCCCCGCTCGACCGTGCTCGGCACCAGCACCTCGCCGGTGACGGTGTCCGTCACCCCCGCCGTCGCGCCGAGCCCGGTGACCCGGTGCCGGAAGCGCAGCTCGACCAGCCCCTTGGCGGCCGCCGCCCGCACCCGGCGCTGGAACGGTTCCAGCAGGCCCGGGCCGGTCCCCCAGGTGATGTGGAAGCGCGGCACCGAGTTGCCCGGGCCGGTGGCCAGCAGTCCGCCGCGCTCGGCCCAGCCGACCACCGGGAAGAACCGCACGCCCTGGGCGTGCAGCCAGGACCGCTTCTCCCCCGCCGCGAAGTCCACGTACGCCCTGGCCCACTCGCGCGGCCACCGGTCCTCGGCGCGGTCGAAGCCGGCCGTCCCCAGCCAGTCCTGCCAGGCGAGTTCGCAGGAGTCGCGGATCCGCATCCGGCGCTGCTCGGGCGAGTCGACCAGGAAGAGCCCGCCGAACGACCAGTGCGCCTGCCCGCCGAAGGAGGCGGCCGGCTCCTGGTCCAGCAGGATCACCTTGCGGCCGGCCTCGGCCAGTTCGGCCGTGGCGACCAGCCCGGCCAGCCCCGCCCCGATCACGATGACGTCGGCGTCCAGTGCCATGCGGGGTCCTCCAGGGGCGGGCCGGTGAGTGGGCACGATCCTGCGGCCTGCCGGGCGGCCCGTCAACCGGCGGTGGATCAGTGCTGTCACGACCGTGGACGGCGAGGAAACCTGCCGGTAACTTACCAATCAGTAGCAGCTGCTGGCCAAGCACCGAACCCCACCCTCATCCGTTTCTCTCCCCCACCGGAGGAACCGTGCTCAGCCCTGCCCGGAAACTCGTCCCCACCCTCGCCCTGGCGGCCTCGCTGCTCGCCATGGCCACCCCGAGCGCCAGTGCCGCGAACTCCCAGGACCACTACGTGGCACTGGGCGACTCGTACGCCGCCGGCGCCCTCATACCGGGCCAGTCGGCCGGCCTCTGCCTGCGCTCGGACCACAACTACGGCCATCTGGTCGCCGCCGCCCGCGGGGTCTCCGCGTACACGGACGTCACCTGCTCGGCCGCGAAGATCAAGGACATCACCGGCGCCCAGAGCGAGGCCGGCGCCACGATCAACGACCCGCAGATCAACGCGGTGAACGCGGACACCACGCTGATCACCCTCGGCATCGGCGGCAACGACCTGGGCACCTCCAGCCTCGGCATCGCCGAGGTGATCGTCACCTGCGTCGGCGGCTCCGTGGTCAACCCCGGCGGCACGCCCTGCAAGGACGTCTACGAGCACGGCCACTGGGTCTGGAGCTGGGACACCCTCTCCTGGACCTGGCAGTACGGCACCGACGACCTCAAGGCGCGGATCGCCGGCGCGGCGCCCGCGCTCGCGGCCACCCTCCAGCAGATCCACGCCAAGGCCCCCAACGCCAAGGTGCTGCTGGTGGGCTACCCCTCGGTGCTGCCGGCCGACGGCGCCCGGTGCGCGGGCCGCCAGCCCGTCACCCCCGGCGACGTCACCTACCTGCACGGCATCCTGGACCAGCTGAACGGCATGCTGGCCACCACCGCCGCGGCCAACAACGCCGCCTTCGTGGACACCGAGACCCCCACCAGGGGTCACGACGCCTGCTCGGACGACCCGTGGATCGAGGGCCTGCTGCCCACCTCCCCGGCCGCCCCGTTCCACCCGAACGCGACCGGCGAGCAGGCCATGGCGAACGCCGTACTGGGCACCCTGAACTGACAACTGCCCAAAGTCCCACGAAGCGGGGCGTGACCGACACGGTCACGCCCCGCTTTCGCGTCCGGGATCACACACAACTCAACAGGGTCTTTCATGAAGGAACGTCAGATCCCTTGACGCAAGCCCGTCATGGCACTGTCATATGTGATGTTCCGTTTGGGTGCGTTCAGTTACGTCGCCTTCAGGAGGATCCCTTGCGCTCGCCCCTCAGAGCTCCCGCACGCCGTCTCGGCGCGATCGTCACCGCACTGTCCCTGTTCACCGGTGGCGGCGCCCTCGCCGTCGGACTTCAACTCGCTACCGCCCCACCCGCCGTGGCGCTGGACAACAGCATCGCGCGGACCCCGCAGATGGGGTTCAACAACTGGAACTCCACCCACTGCGGCGCCCAGTTCAACGAGGCGATGGTCAAGGGCATCGCCGACCTCTTCGTCAGCAAGGGCCTCAAGGCCGCCGGCTACCAGTACGTCAACCTCGACGACTGCTGGGCGCTGCCGAACCGCGACGCGTCGGGCAACCTGGTCGCCGACCCGGTCCGCTTCCCGGACGGGATCAAGGCGCTGGCCGACTACGTCCACGCCAAGGGGCTCAAGTTCGGCCTCTACTCCAGCGCCGGCACCCACACCTGCGACGTGCAGGGCTTCCCCGGGGGCCTGGGCCATGAGCAGCAGGACGCCGACCTCTGGGCCTCCTGGGGCGTCGACTACCTCAAGTACGACAACTGCAACAACCAGGGCGTCGACACCCAGACCCGCTACAAGACCATGCGCGACGCGTTGAAGGCCACCGGCCGCGGCATCCTGTTCAGCATCTGCGAGTGGGGCAGCACCGCGCCCTGGACCTGGGCGCCGGACGTCGGCAACTCCTGGCGGACCACCGGCGACATCAGCGACAACTGGCAGACCATGATCGCCATCGCCCACGCCAACCAGGGCCTGTCCGCCTACGCCAAGGCGGGCGCCTTCAACGACCCGGACATGCTGGAGGTCGGCAACGGCGGCATGACCGGCACCGAGTACCAGACCCACTTCAGCCTCTGGTCCGAGATGGCGGCCCCGCTGATGATCGGCAGCGACCTGCGCACCGCGCAGCAGCCGACCCTCGACATCCTCACCAACACCGACGTCATCGCCGTCGACCAGGACCCGCTGGCCAAGCAGGGCTCGGTGGTCTCCAGCCAGGGCGGCCTGGTGGTGATGTCCAAGCCGCTGGCGGACGGCAGCCGCGCGGTCACCCTCACCAACGAGGGCTCCTACGACGCCGCCATCAGTACCACCGTGCAGACGCTGGGCATCGCGGGCGCGGGTTCGTACACCGTCAAGGACCTCTGGTCGAAGCAGACCAGCACCAGCACGGGCACCCTGGGCGCCACCGTCCCCGGGCACGGCACTGCGATGTTCCGGGTCACCCCGAGCTCCCCGGTGCCGCCGCCGACCGGCGTGAACTACCTCAGCGACCTGCCCTTCGCCCACGCCGCCAACGGCTGGGGCCCGGTCGAGCGCGACCTGAGCAACGGCGACTGGGCGGCCGGCGACGGACGCACCCTCAGCATCCGTGGCACCCGGTACGCCAAGGGCCTGGGCACCAACTCCCCCAGCGACGTCAGCGTCAACCTCGGCGGCGCCTGCAAGAACCTGGTCACCGACGTGGGCGTGGACGACGAGACCGGCGGCGCCGGCTCGGTGGTCTTCCAGATCTACGAGGACGGCGTGAAGGTCGCCGACAGCGGCCTGCTCACCGGCAAGGACCCGGCCAAGCAGCTCACCGCCGACCTCACCGGCGCCACCACCCTGCGCCTGGTGGTCACCGACGGCGGCGACGGCACCAGCTGGGACCACGCCGACTGGGCCGGCAGCCGGATCGCCTGCGGCAACGGCCCCTCGGCCGGCGCCCACCAGCTCTCCGACCTGACCTGGTCCTCGGCGAGCAACGGCTGGGGCCCGGTGGAGAAGGACATGAGCAACGGCGACAACCTGGCGGGCGACGGCCGGACCATCAGCATCCGGGGCGTCACGTACGCCAAGGGCCTGGGCACCAACGCGCCCAGCGAGGTGGTCTACTACCTCGGCGGCGCCTGCACCTCGCTCAGCACCGACGTGGGCGTGGACGACGAGGCCCAGGGACGCGGCACGGTCGTCTTCCAGATCTACAAGGACGGCGTGAAGGTCGCCGACAGCGGCCTGCTGACCGGCACCCAGCCGGCCAGGCACCTGACCGCCGACCTGACCGGCGCCAACGAGCTGCACGTGGTCGTCACCGACGGCGGCGACGGCAACAACAGCGACCACGCCGACTGGGCGGGCCCCGTCCTCACCTGCTGACCACTCGTCAGCACGGCGGCGGGTGTCCATCGCCACGGCGATGGACACCCGCCGCCGTCACCGCTGGCTGCTCACAGTGCCTCTCGGCCAGCAGGCGCGACACATCCCGGGCATCCCGGACAGCGACTGACGGGCCGTCACTCGCCTTCGGCCGCCGCCGCCTTCTCGCGGACCCCGGCCGACCACTTCTGCTCGACCTTGCCGAACTTCCAGAACGCCAGCGCGCCCAGCCAGGTCAGCACGAAGAGGCCGACGATCACGTAGCCGACCATGTTGAGGTCGAGCGAGCCGATCCAGCCGATCGGGCCGGTGGTGACGGAGAACCTGTCGGCGAGCAGCGAGACCACTTCGATCACCCCGATCACCAGCGCGACCAGCACGGACAGGCCGGTCACCGTGAGGTTGTAGTAGATCTTGCGGACCGGCTTGGAGAAGGCCCACTCGTAGGCGAAGTTCATGAACGAGCCGTCGATGGTGTCCAGCAGGCTCATGCCGGCCGCGAAGAGCACCGGCAGTACCAGCAGCGCGTACCAGGGCAGCGCGAAGGCCGCGGCGCCGCCGGCCAGCACCAGCAGCGAGACCTCGGTGGCGGTGTCGAAGCCGAGGCCGAAGAGCAGGCCGACCGGGTACATGTGCCACGGCTTGGTGACGGCCCGGGTGACCCGGCCCAGGATCCGGTTGAGGAAGCCGCGCTTGTCGAGCTGGCGCTCCAGCTCCGCCTCGTCGAAGTGCCCGCCGCGCATCTTGCGGAAGACCCGCAGGATGCCGTTGAAGGCGCCCAGGTTGATCAGGCCGATCAGGATCAGGAAGGTGCCGGAGACGCTGGTGCCGATCAGGCTGGTGGTCCGGTGCAGCGAGGAGTCGTCGGTCTCGACGGCGCCGGCCAGCGAGCGGATGCCGAAGGCCAGCAGCGCGCAGAGGCCGAAGACGACGGAGGAGTGGCCGAGCGAGAACCAGAAGCCGACCGAGAGCGGCCGCTTGCCCTGGCCCATCAGCTTGCGGGTGGTGTTGTCGATGGCGGCGATGTGGTCGGCGTCGAAGGCGTGCCGCATGCCGAGGGTGTAGGCGGTCAGGCCCATCCCGGCGCCGAAGACCTGGCCGCCGACGGTGTAGTGCTGCGGCGCGATCACCGCAAGCAGGGTGAACCAGCCGACCACGTGCAGCGCCAGCACGAACAGGCCCATCCCCAACAGGCGCAGCCGCTCCTCCCGGGTGAGTCGGGCGGTCCACCTGGTCCGGGTCGGGGCTGTGGACGGCGCACCGCTCATCGTGGCGACCTCTCCTTCGGGCAGGAACTCGGGCAGGCATACAGGCAGGCAACAGGCACGCATACGGGCAGGCGGGCGAACAGCCGGGGGCTGGACAACCTCTTCATCCTTCCCTCCGGCTATACGTAATTGCAAGTCATGTGCAGATAGTCTGATCCGACAGCTTGACGACCCCGCACCCCGACGGACCCTTAGCTCACGGTTGGTCAGGTAATCAGTGGGAAAGTCCACTATTGTCTGAATCCGATGGTCGCCCGCCGGGCGGTACACCGCCCGCACCGGAGAGGCGAGCCGTTGCTCGAAAGCGCCAGGACCGGCACCCCCGACAGCGCGACCCTCGACCGGTCGTTCTTCGGGCATCCCAAGGGCCTGCTGACGCTCTTCGGCCTGGAGACCTGGGAGCGGTTCTCCTTCCTCGGCATGCAGGCGATCCTGGTGCTCTTCTTCGCCGACAGCACCGCGCACGGCGGCCTCGGGATGGCGCAGAACTCGGCCGCCTCGGTCACCGCCGCCTACGGCACGCTGGTCTACCTGCTCTCGGTGCTCGGCGGCTGGGTCGCGGACCGGATGCTCGGCGCGTACCACTCGGTGCTCTACGGCGGCATCCTGATCGCCTGCGGCCACTACTGCATGGCCGTCCCCGCCACGCTCACCACCTGGAGCGGGCTCGGCCTGATCGTGCTGGGCACCGGCTTCCTCAAGCCCAACGTCTCCACCATGGTCGGCCGGCTCTACGCCACCGACGACGACCGGCGCGACGCCGGCTTCGCGCTCTACTACATGGGGATCAACCTCGGCGCCTTCCTCGGCCCGCTGGTCAGCGGCTGGCTCGGGCAGAACTGGGGCTGGCACTGGGGCTTCTCGGCCGCCGCGATCGGGATGACCTTCGGCGTCGTCCAGTACGTGCTCGGGCGACGCCACTTGGCGCGCGACACCGGCGCGGTCAACCCCCTGAGCGCCCCGGAGCGCACCACCTACGCCCGCTGGGCCCTGCTCGGGGTGCTCGCGGTGGCCGCGATCGGGGTGCTGCTGTGGGCCGTCGGCTGGCTGACCCTGCAACGCGGGGTGGACGTGATCACGGCGGTCTCGGTGATCGCCCCGGTGATCTACTTCCTGGTGATGTTCCGCAGCCCGCGCACCACCGGCGAGGAGCGCGGCCGGCTGCGGCCGTACCTGGCGATGTTCGCCGCCTCGGTGGTCTTCAACCTGGTGCTCTTCTCCTCCTACACCTCGCTCAACCTGCTGGCCCTGGACCACGTGGACAACTCGGTCTTCGGCTGGACCTTCCCGTCCAGCTGGTTCCAGTCGGTGCTGGGCGTGATCGAGGTGCTGATGGCACCGGTGATCGCGATGCTCTGGGTGCGGCTCGGGCCGCGCCAGCCGCACGCCGCGCACAAGATCGCGTACGCGCTGGTGCTGGCCGGGGTGGCCTTCCTGGTGCTGGTGCCGCCGACCGCCGGGCAGAGCGGGGACTACCGGATGGCGGCGGTCTGGCTGGTGGGCTGCTACTTCTTCCTGGGCGTCGGCGACATCCTGCTGGAGACCACCGGCCTGTCCGCCACCACCAAGCTCGCCCCGAAGGCCTTCGCCAGCCAGACCATGGCGCTCTGGTTCCTCTCGCTCGCCATGGGCCAGGGCATCTCGGCCCAGGCGGTCCGGCTCTACGGCACCATCCCCGACGCCCTGTACTACGGCGTGGTCGGGGCGATCGCGGTCCTCTGCGGGTTCGTGATGTTCGCCGCGACCCCGTGGATGCGCAAAACCATGCACCCCGTCCACTGACCTGGAGGCCCGCATGCGGCACCCCACCTCGTACCCCCATCGGATCACCCGCGAGGACCTGCACATCCCGCTCGCGGACGGGACGGTGCTGTACGCGCGGATCTGGCGGCCCGTCACCGAGGAACCGGTGCCGGCGCTGCTGGAGTACCTGCCGTACCGGCTGAGCGACTGGACGGCGCCGCGCGACGCCCAGCGCCACCCCTGGTACGCCGGGCACGGCTACGCGAGCGTGCGGGTCGACGTCCGGGGGCACGGCAACTCCGGCGGGCTGCCCGGCGACGAGTACTCCGAGCAGGAGCTGGCCGACGGCGTGGCGGTGGTCGAGTGGCTGGCCGCGCAGCCCTGGTGCAGCGGCAAGGTGGGGATGTTCGGGATCTCCTGGGGCGGCTTCAACAGCCTGCAGATCGCGGCGCTGAACCCCGAGCCGCTGAAGGCGGTCGTCACCGTCTGCTCCACCGACGACCGCTACGACAACGACGTGCACTACACCGGCGGCTCGATGCTCGCGGTGGACATGCACGCCTGGTCGGCCACCATGCTGGCGTTCGCCGCCCGGCCGCCGGACCCCAAGTACGTCGGCGACGACTGGAAGCGGATGTGGCTGGAGCGGCTGGCGGCCGTCGAGCCCTTCATCCACCCCTGGCTGAGCCACCAGACCCGGGACGAGTACTGGCGGCGCGGCAGCGTCTGCGAGGACTACGGCGCGATCAAGGCCGCGGTGCTCGCGGTCGGCGGCTGGGCCGACCCGTACCGGGACACCGTGCTGCGGCTGGTCGAGCACCTGGACGCGCCGGTGCGCGGGCTGATCGGCCCCTGGTCGCACCAGTACCCGGACCGCGGGCTGCCGCCCGGCCCGGCGATCGGCTTCCTGCAGGAGACCCTGCGCTGGTGGGACCACTGGCTCAAGGGCGAGGAGACCGGCGTCATGGCGGAGCCGAAGCTGCGCAGCTGGATGAACGAGTCGGTGCCGCCGGCCACCGTCTACGCCAACCGCCCCGGGCGCTGGATCGGCGAGGAGGGCTGGCCCTCGGACGACGTCCGGGAGATCCACTACGGCCTCACCGACGCGCTGCGCACCGCCGGCACGCCGTCCGGCGAGCGCTTCGTGGAGGTCCGCTCGCCGCAGCACACCGGGGTCGACGCCGGGCGGTTCTTCCCCTTCGGCAACGCCTCCGACCTGCCGCCGGACCAGCGCGAGGAGGACGGCCGCTCGGTCTGCTTCGACGCCTCGCCGCTGCCCGAGCGGATCGAGATCCTCGGCCGGGCCTCGGTGAAGCTGCGGCTGCGCTGCGACGCGCCGCGCGGGCAGGTGATCGCCCGGCTCTGCGACGTGGCGCCGGACGGCGCGTCCACCCTGGTCACCCGCGGGGTGCTCAACCTGACGGCCCGGCGCGGCCGGGGCCAGGTGGTCGAGTGGACGCCGGGCGAGGTGGAGGAGGTGGAGCTGGAGCTGACCGGCATCGCGCACGCCTTCCCGCCCGGCCACCGGATCCGGCTCGCCCTCTCCTCCGCCTACTGGCCGTGGGTCTGGCCGCAGCCGCAGGCCGTCGGGTTCGGCGTCGACCCGGGGCGCAGCGCGCTGATGCTGCCGGTGCGCCACCTGGCCGCCGACATCGGGGACGCCCCGATCACCTTCGAGGAGCCGGAGCAGGCCACGCCGCTGGACGTCCAGTGCTCCACCGCCGAGACCGCGCGCCCCGAGCGGCTGGTGCTGCGCGACGTGGCGGCCGGCGAGTGGCGCCTGGAGGTGGACCCCGACTACGGCGGCTCGCGGACCTACCCCGACGGCCTGGTCTTCACCGAGGAGGCGCTGGAGAGCTACCGGATCCAGCAGGACGACCCGCTCAGCGCGGCCACCCGCTCGGACTGGACCGTCCGCCTCCAGCGCCCGGACCAGGGCTGGGACGTCACGGTGCGGACCCGCTCGGAGATCACCTGCGACGCGACGCACTTCACCGCCACCAGCCGGCTGACCGCCTGGGAGGGCGGCGCGGTGCTCTTCGAACGGGACTGGGAGCGGCGCATCCCGCGCACCGCCGCCTGATCCGGCCGGCCCCGGCGAAGTTCTGGATCAAGGTTTGACCAGGGCTTGGCCGTGGTAGCCCGACACGTCAAATATGATCGCCAAATGCTCGCGCTGACCGGAATTCCGATCCAGATCGTCGCCAGTCTGCTGGCCGTGGCCGCCTTCGCGGCCACCATGCGGTGGTGGCCCAGGCTGGGCGCCCGCTCCTGGAAGGCGGTGCTCGGCCGGATCGGCGCGTTCTTCGGTACCCAGCTGCTGGTGCTGGTCGCCATGGGGCTGATCGCCAACTCCTACTTCGGCTTCTACTCCACCTGGACCGACCTGCTGGGCACGGCCGGCGGGCCGGGCGTCGTGGTGGACCACAAGCCGGGCAACGCGATCAAGGTCACCGGCGAGCAGAAGTTCTACTCCGCGCAGGGCTCCGCCAAGGAGCGCTCCGGGATGATCCAGAAGGTCCAGCTGACCGGCGCGGTCTCCGGCCTGAGCAGCGCGGCGTACGTCTACCTGCCGCCGCAGTACTTCCAGGCCGACTACGCCGCCCGGCAGTTCCCGATGGCGCTGGTGCTGTCCGGCTACCCGGGTTCGGCCGAGAAGCTGATCTCGCTGATGCAGTGGCCGGCCAGCACGCTCACCGCGATCAACGACAAGCAGCTGCCGCCGACCGTGCTGGTGATGATGCGGCCCACCCTGGTCTCCAACCGGGACACCGAGTGCATGGACGTGCCCGGCGGGCCGCAGGTGGAGACCTTCTTCACCGAGGACCTGCCGAAGGCGATGTCCAGCGGCTACCGGATCGCCCCGCAGGCCTCCGCGCACGCGGCGATGGGCGACTCCACCGGCGGCTACTGCGCGCTCAAGTTCGCCCTGCGCAAGCCCGACTCCTACGGCGCGGCGATCTCGCTCTCGGCCTCGTACAACGTCTCCAACGACCCGACCACCGGAGACCTGTTCGGCGGCAGCGCCGACCTCAAGCAGCAGAACGACCTGCTCTGGCGGCTGCACAGCGCCCCGCCGGTGCCGGTCTCGCTGCTGCTGGCCACCAGCTACGACGAGGACAACTACAAGGACACCCAGGCGATGGTGGCCGCCTTCAAGTCGCCGACCAAGATCTCCACCATCACGCTGGACACCGGCGGCCACAACTTCCACACCTGGAACCGGGAGATCCCGCCCGCGCTGGCCTGGCTCGGCCGTCAGCTGGTGGTCCCTCAGAGCGCCTGACCCGGGCGGTTCCTGAAGGTCCGTGGGGATCGCGGCGATCCTGGCGATCCGTGAAGATCCTGGCGATCCCGGAGATCCCGGAGATCCGCCAGAGATCACAGCCCGCTCATAGTCCGCCTTCATCGCTCTCTCAGGGTCCGCGTCGAGCGTATCCCCCATGACCACGACCAGTTCCGTCCCAGAGAGCACCGTGCCGTGGCCGGAGGGCACGCAGTTCCCGCCACCGCAGCCTCCGGCGCGGGCCACGGCCGACCCGATCTTCCCGCCGGCCGATCCGCCGGCCCCCGGCCCGAGAGGCCCGCACAGCCTGCCCGACCGGCTGCGCACCCTGCCGGCCCGCGCCTGGCGCGGCCGCGCGGACGACCCGGCCTGGGCCCGGCCCGCGCTGCTGGCGCTGCTGGCGGCCACCGCCGTGCTCTACCTGTGGGACCTCTCCTCCTCCGGCTGGGCCAACTCCTTCTACTCAGCGGCCGTGCAGGCGGGCACCCAGAGCTGGAAGGCGTTCTTCTACGGCTCCTCCGACGCGTCCAACTTCATCACGGTCGACAAGCCGCCGATGTCGCTCTGGCCGATGGAGCTCTCGGCCCGGATCTTCGGGCTCAGCTCCTGGAGCGTGCTGGCGCCCGAGGCGCTGATGGGCGTGGCCACCGTCGGTGTGGTCTACGCGACGGTGCGCCGGCGCTTCTCGGCGCTCGGCGGCCTGGTGGCCGGCGCGGTGCTGGCGCTCACCCCGGTGGCCGCGCTGATGTTCCGCTTCAACAACCCGGACGCGCTGCTGGTGCTGCTGATGGCGCTGGCCGCGTACGCGCTGCTGCGGGCCACCGAGACGGCGGGCACCCGCTGGCTGGTGCTGGCCGGGGTGATGTTCGGCTTCGGCTTCCTGACCAAGACCCTGCAGGCCTTCCTGGTCCTGCCCGCCTTCGCGGTGATCTACCTGGTGGTCGCGCCGACCGGACTGTGGCGCCGGGTGCGCCAGGTGCTGGCGGCCGGGCTGGCGATGGTGGTCGCGGGCGGCTGGTGGGTGGCGGTGGTCCAGCTGGTACCGGCCCGGGACCGGCCGTACATCGGCGGTTCGCAGGACAACAGCTTCCTCTCGCTGACCTTCGGCTACAACGGTTTCGGACGGCTGACCGGCAACGAGACCGGCAGCGTCGGCGGGGGCGGCGCCCGGCAGGGTGCCGCCGGCGCCGACGCGCTGGGCGGCGCGGGGGGCTTCCCCGGCGGGGGCGCGGGCGGCGGCAGCCACTGGGGCACCACCGGCCTCACCCGGCTCTTCGGCACCGACATCGGCGGCATGGTCTCCTGGCTGCTGCCGGCCGCGCTGCTCCTGCTGCTCTTCGGCCTCTGGGCCACCCGCCGGTACGCCCGCACCGACACCGCGCGCGCGGCCTTCCTGGTCTGGGGCGGCTGGCTGCTCTGCACCGGCCTGACGTTCAGTTACATGTCCGGCATCTTCCACCAGTACTACACGGTGGCCCTGGTCCCCGCGATCGCCGCACTGGTCGGGATGGGCGTGGACGGCCTCTGGCGGGCCCGCCGGCGGCTGCCGTACGCGGCGGTGCTGGCGGTCGTCCTGGTGGTCACCGCGGTCTGGGCCTACGTGCTGCTCGGCCGCAGCTCCGGCTTCCAGCCCTGGCTGCGCTGGGCGGTGCTGATCGGCGGGGTCCTGGCCGGCGCGGCGCTGCTGCTGGCCGGCCGGCTGACGGCCCGACTGGCCGCCGTGGTCGGCGTGCTGGCGCTGGCGGCCGGCCTCGGCGGGCCGACGGCGTACGCGCTGGACACCGTCTCGACCGGGCACACCGGCTCCATCCCGACGGCCGGCCCGCGGGTCTCCGGCGCGGACGGCTTCGGTCCGGGTGGCGGCGGCGGCCGGGCCTTCGGGCGCGGCGGACAGCGGGGCGGTTTCCCGGGCGGAACCGGTGGTTTCCCGGGCGGCGCGGGCGGTTTCCCGGGCGGAACCGGTGGTTTCCCGGGCGGCGCGGGCGGTTTCCCGGGCGGCACGGGCGGCACGGGCAACGGTTTCCCGGGCGGTACCGGAACGGGCAACGGCGGCGGCACGACGGGCGGTTTCCCCGGCGGCACGGGTGGCGGCACCGGCGGCACCACGCGGATGCCCGGCGGCGGCGGTGGTGGCGGCATGGGCGGGCTGATCAACGGCGCCCAGGTCAGCAGCGAACTCGCCGACCTGCTCGGCCAGAACGCCTCCTCCTACACCTGGTCCGCCGCCACCGTCGGCGCCCAGAACGCGGCCAGCTACCAACTGGCCACCGGAAAGCCGGTGATGGCGCTGGGCGGCTTCAACGGCACCGACCCCTCGCTCAGCCTGGCCGGCTTCCAGAGCTACGTGCAGCAGGGGAAGATCCACTACTTCCTCGGCTCCGGCTCGGGCGGCGGCATGGGCGGCGGCATGGGCGGCGGCATGGGCGGCGGCGGCGGCTCCTCCGACTCCGCGGAGATCTCCAGCTGGGTCGCCTCCCACTACACCGCCAAGACGGTCGGCAACGCGACGGTCTACGACCTGACCGCCCCGACCGGCTGACGAAGCATCACCCGCATGCGCGCGGGGCGGCCCACCAGGAAGGTGGGCCGCCCCGCGCGCTCGCGCCGTCAGTCGCTGGCGCAGTGCGTCCCGGTGGCGGGCATGGTGCCGGCCAACAGGAAGGTGTTGACCGCCGCCTTGATGCAGGCGCTCTTGCCGTAACCCGTGTGACCGTCGCCGTCGCGGGTCAGCAGCGTCGCGTTCGCCAGCCCGGAGGCGAGCTTCTGCGCCCACGCGTACGGCGTGGCGTCGTCGCCGGTCGATCCGACCACCAGGATCGGCGCACTGCCGGCTGCCTTGATCACGTGCGGCGGCACGCTGGAGTGGAAGGCCCAGGCCCGGCAGTCCGGGTCGAAGAGGTCGTCCGCGGTGTAGTGCCGGGTCAGCAGCCCGGCCGTGTCGTGGTCCTGCTGCAGGGCCTGCTGGATCTGGGCGTCGGTCGGAGCCACCGGGCCCTGGTCGGCGCACTCGACGGCCGCGTACGCGTCGCCCTGGTTGGTGTAGTGGCCGTCGGCGTCCCGGCCGTTGTAGCCGTCGGCGAAGTTCAGCAGGTAGTCCGCCTTGTGGCCCTGCATCGCCCAGGCCAGCCCGTCACGCAGGTACCCCCAGGACTTGGCGTCGCCGTAGAGCATGCTGATCGCCGCGGTCCAGCCCTGACTGGAGGTCAGCTTGCGGCCGCTGGTGGTCGTCATCGGGTGGGCCTCCAGACCGTCCAGGAAGTCCGCCGCCTTCTTCGCCGCCGCTGCCGGGTCCTTGCCGAGCGGGCAGCCCTTCTGGGTGACGCAGTCGGCGGCGAACCGCTCGAAGACGCTCTCGAAGCCGGCCATCTGCTGGACGTCCAGGTTCAGCAGGTCCTGGGTGGGATCCACCGCGCCGTCCAGCACCAGGCGCCCGGTCCGGTCCGGGAACTGCTCGGCGAAGACGCTGCCGAGGTACGTCCCGTACGAGAAGCCGAGGTAGTTGAGCTTCTGATCGCCGAGCGCCCCGCGCAGCACGTCCAGGTCGCGGGCCGCGTCGACGGTCCCGACGAACGGCAGCAGTTTGCCGGACTTGGCCTGGCAGGCGTCGGCGAGCGTCTTGCCCTTGGCCTGGGCCGGGTGGTCGGCGGTGTTCCAGTCGTCGCGGGCCTGATCGTCCAGGCAGCGCACGGCGGTGCTCTTGCCCACGCCGCGGGGGTCGAAGCCGACCAGGTCGTAACGGGCGTTCAGGGCGTCGAACCTGGTTCCGCCGTAGGTGACCTCCTCGATCCCCGAGCCACCGGGTCCGCCGGGGTTGAGGATCAGCGAGCCGAGCCGCTGGTCCTGCTGGGCGGCCGGCTTGCGGACCAGCGCGACGTCGAGGCCGTCGGTGGCCGGGTTCGCGTAGTCGAGCGGGACGTGCAGCGTCCCGCACTGGAAGGCGGACTCGTCGACGTTCTTGGTCTTCGGGTCGTCGGGGCAGGGCGCCCAGCCGATCTGCTGGCCGTAGAAGGGCTTCAGGGCCGGAT
>FTKT01001072.1_pt4 | contig 46550 bp, 41 predicted proteins | sample 1658271 | NCBI WGS metagenome assembly FTKT01 (sample SAMEA3914811, study PRJEB12502) | metagenome | biome: forest; material: soil | place: Canada | collected 2011-08-04 | depth 0.3 m | reverse complement strand
CATCCGCACCGCCTCGAGCTTGAACTCCAGCGTGTAGCGCGCTCTCGTTGACTTCGTCACTTCCGTTCTCCTTGCTTGGATTTGACCACTCAGCAAGGGATACGTTTCTCGGGGGCAAGGTCAGTCTGGGTAGCCAGAACGCTCAAGGACCAGCGTGTAGCGATCTTTCGCGACGAACGTGGGGAAGAGTTCGGCGATCGACGCGGGACGAAGCTGCATGAAGGCCTTGTCGATCGGCGACTGATCTACAGGTTTGAGCCATCCGAACCTCGTCGCGGACGACGATTTGCCCCGCGCCCGAAGAAGACCCCCGCCTAAAGCAACCTTTGATTGGAAGAGAACAATGAATCCTGTGTTTGTGTTCTTCAACGAGAGAGATGCACCGCGCGTCGAGGAGCAGCCCGCTGTCCAGGTGAGATCCTGGCGCCTCGTCGAGGCTCTCAACGGCGAGCAGCACCTGCTCGTGCTGCTTGACCACGGCCCATTGAGAATTACGTCGCCCATTGCCGGCATCAACAAAGCGACTGCCGAATTGATCACTCAATCCGGGCGCAGGTACGAACTCAATGGCCCGCCTGAGACTCGGCAACTCCAGCTAAGCCTGCTGACAGCGAACGCAGCGCGTGCGGGCCTGGGTGACTCCGTCGATATCAGCGACGAACTGTGGCGGTCGATCGTCAAGGCTTGACCGGTCGTCGTTGGCCGAGACCGTTCGGCCCAGAACGCCTCTTCGGAAAAGGTGGAAAGTCGCAACTGACCGGTAAGTTGCGACTTGACCGCCGCCAACATGTACAAATTGGACCCAGTGCCTGGCCGTGGAGACGCCCCTTGGCCGATCGAATGCCTTCGGCGACATCGGCCGGAACGAGCGCAGTAGGAATGAGCCGACACGGAATGGCGGATCCCTTCCGGTCGATGACGTGGGTGCCATTCGATAGAGCACTGGATAGAAGAACAGTGCGAGTCGATTTCGAGCGCCTGGAAGTCCTGTCCGAACGCTGCGGGCGAGCCCCCCGCTGGCCTGCGTTGACTCGGTCCAGGCGTTCTATGCCCTCATGCTATAGCGTGTGGCGCTATTGGCTGCGACGTGAGGAAATTCCGCCTCGTCGTTGCCATGAAAATCATTCGTTCGTCCATCGGAAAAGGCATTCGCTCAGCTCGACTTGCCCGCGGTTTGTCGCAGGAAGATTTCGTGGCGGTGAGCGGGCGGACGTACGTCAGCGAGCTCGAACGCGGCACAAAGACCCCCACGGTCACGAAGATCGACCAGTTGGCCGCGATGATGCGCCTGCACCCGCTGACGGTGTTGACGCTCGGTTATTGCAAGACGCCCACCCAGCGAGACGCGGCAGCAGTGATGTCTCGGGTCTCGACGGAGCTTCACGAGGTCTTCGCGGCACTGGCTGAGCGCGAACGGCTATTGCTGGAAGCGGCGCAACAGAGCCAGTCGTGAACCAGTCGTCGCGGCTGCGGGTGGCCAGGAACGTGGTCAACTTGCGCCACGCGCAGAACATCTCGCAGGCGCAGCTCGCTTTGATGTCGGGCCTGGATCGTTCGTACCTCGGCTCGATCGAGCAGGCGCGCCGCAACGTGTCGATCGACAACATTGACAGGATCGCAACCGCGCTCGGCGTTGATTCGCAGGTGCTGCTGTCGGCCTTCGAGACGCAGTTCCGGGCGGACCCGCCGCAGGGAGAAGTCGGATCTTCTGGATGTCCAAATTGACACTGGCTACCCGGAAGCGGGTAGGCGGAGCGGCAGAAACGCCGCACCGCGCCTGATCACTGCCAGAATCGCCGTCCTCAACAACCGCCGGCATCCGACCGGCATCGACGGACCGATTCCGGCAGATGGCCAACATCGAAGAGACCGCGTACCCGCGGCTGCAAGAGGACGTTGCACCCCAGGAGCTCGAGCAGTTGTACACGCCGAGCCCCAAGGAAAAGCAGTTTATCGCCAGCCATCGACAGCTGAGGCGCCCGACACCCAAGGCGTGCGCCATGCTGCACCTCAAGCTAATCCAGCGGCTTGGCTACTCGGTTCAATTGCGAACCGTTCCGGTTGCTATCACGGCGCACGTTTGCCGTAAGCTGCGGGTCCCCCGGCCGACGCTAGAGGTTCTCCGCCGCTACGATCTCAGCGCGGACTATTCGCGGCACCGCGAGTTGGCATTGAAGGCGCTAGGACTGCGCGATCTTGATGCCGACGTACTCGATTGGGTGAAGCAACGCGCGGAGGCTGCGGCCGGCACCAAGCAGGAATTGGCCGACATCATCAACGCAGTCCTCGAGGAATGTGTTCAACAGCGCTATGTCCTCCCGGGTTTCACCGTCTTGCTGCGGATTGCCAAGGCCGCGCGCGAGAAGATCAACCAGGCGATCTACAACCGCACCGTCGAACGACTCGATGAAACGGTGATGTCGCGCCTCGACGCGCTACTGGAGGGCGGCGGCGGGAAGACGGGCTGGGATCGCCTCAAGCGCGAACCGAAGCAACCGACGCGCAAGGAGGTCACCAGCTTCCTCCAACACATCCGGTGGCTCGCCAGGCATGCAGAGGGTTTGCCAGAATTCGACATGGTAGCGACGACCAAGCTCACGCAGCTCACGCTCGAAGCCCGCGCGCTCGACGCAGCTCAGATGAAGGAGCTCTCCAAGAGCAAGCGCTACACGCTGGCAGTCCTGCTGATTCGATCATGCTTGCGTCGCGCGACGGACGACGTCGCAGAGATCTTTGTCAAGACCGTGCGCAAGCTCGACAACGACGCCAAAAACCGCCTGAAGGAGTACTACCTTGAACATACTCGTCAGGTGGAACGACTGGTCGGGCAGTTGCGAGATGTCTTGACTGCATACCAGCAGGAAGGCACAGATGAGAAGCGCGGTGCAGCCGTCGGGGGCGCATTGATCGATCAGCCCGAGCAGTTGATCACCGAGTGCGACGAGCACATGGCGTACGCGGACAACAACTATTTTCCGTTCATGCTCAAGCCTTATGGGGTCAAGCGCGCGCTCCTGTTCGAGTGTCTCGATGTGATTCAACCGCAGCCGACCTATGTCGACGCCGAGTTTTCGTCGGCTCTCGGTTGGGTGCTCGAATACCGAAGCAGCCACAAGGAATACCTGCGTCCCGTTCGCAAACTGGATGACTCTGAGCTTGACCTGAGCTGGTTGCCTGACAAGTGGGCGAAGCTGACGCTGGCCGAGGATGCCGACGGGGTCGCACACGTCCATCGGAAGTATCTCGAGATGGCGGTGTTCTCGCGCATCTTCGAGGAGTTGCAGTCCGGCGACCTCTTTGTCCCCAGCAGCGATCAGTACGACGATTACCGCGCCCACTTCATGGACGAAGCCCGGTTCCGCCAGGAATTGCCGATCTACACCGCGTTGGTGGGGCTACCAGCCGACGGGGCAGCCTTCGTCCAGCAACTGCGTGCCAAGTTCACTGAGATTGCCGATGGGATCGACCGCGACTTCCCCGAGAACGATTCGGTGATCTTCGGCCAGAACGGGCTGCTGATCCGAAAGGTGGAGAAGAAGGAGATTTCTCCAAAATTGCAGGTACTCGATCAAGCGATCAACGACGGCCTCGGGCTCCACAGCATCATCGACGTGCTCACCGAGACCGAGAAATGGCTCGACCTCCACAGGATGTTCAAGCCGCTGTCGGGCTATGAATCGAAAATCGATGACCCGCGCGCGCGCTTCATCGCTACGCTGTTCTGCTACGGCTGCAATCTGGGCGCGAGCCAGACGGCGCGTAGCCTCAAGGGCATGTCGCGAAAGCAGGTCGCTTGGCTCAACCTGCATCACATCACCGAGGAGCGCCTCGACCAAGCGATCACGAAGGTCATCAACGCCTACAACAAGTTTGCGCTGCCGCGCTTTTGGGGCTCGGGAAAGCACGCAGCGGCCGACGGCACGAAGTGGAACATGTACGAAAAGAACCTGCTGTCCGAATACCACATCAGGTATGGCGGCTACGGCGGGATCGGCTACTACCACGTGAGTGACACCTACATTGCGCTGTTCAGTCACTTCATTCCGTGCGGTGTCTACGAGGCGATCTACATCCTCGATGGCCTGATCAAGAACACGTCCGATATCCGACCTGACGCGGTTCACGGCGATACCCAAGCCCAGAGCACGCCCGTGTTCGCGCTCGGTCATATTCTCGGCATCGAGTTGATGCCGCGCATCCGCAACATCAAGGACCTTACGTTCTTCAAGCCTGACAAAGATGTGCGGTACCAGCACATCCAGCAGTTGTTCACCGGCCCGGCGATCGACTGGGACTTGATCGAGCGTCACTACGAGGATTTGATGCGCGTCGCTGTGTCGATCAAGGCCGGCATGGTCACGCCATCCACGCTGTTGCGGCGTCTCGGCAGTGCCAGCCGAAAGAACAAACTGTATTTCGCGTTCAGAGAGCTCGGGCGGGTTGTCCGCACCATGTTCTTGCTGCGCTACATCAGTGATCCCGAACTGCGCCGGACGGTCCACGCGGAGACCAACAAGGCCGAGGAATTCCATCAGTTCGCCGGATGGGCATTCTTCGGAGGTGAGGGGATCATGGCTGAGAACGTGCGCCATGAGCAGCGCAAGGTGGTCAAGTACAACCATTTGGTTGCCAACATGATCCTCCTCAACACCGTGCACAAGATGTCCAAGCTGCTCAAGGAGATGCTGGACAAGGGCCAGTACGAGATCAGCGAGGAGTTGCTGTCCGGACTTGCTCCGTATCGAACCAGCCACATCAACCGGTTTGGCGACTACCTGATGGACTTCGAGAGGGCAGTGGAGCCCATGAACACGCGCATCCGATTTGGGCTCAAGTCAAAGAGCGGGCAGACCGCCTAGCGCTCAAACTTCTAGGGTCGAAAACTCTTTTCCAATCAATGAGTTAACCAATTTTTTGGAGATTTTTTCCTGAATCTCGGCCAACCCTCTGCTCGGCCCCGTGCCCTGGAAGATCTGCCCGATCGTCGTGTGGTCCGGCACCTCGACGACCTTGACGGTCGCGCTCAGCGTGTTCGTGCCCGCCGTCTTCCAGATCGCGTTCTCGCGGAGTTCGACGCGGGGGTGGAGCGAGCCGGAGGTCGTCCAGCCCTTCTTCGGGTCGGCCATCACCATCGAGCCGTCTGACGAGTTCGTGTAGAAGTATGGTGAGGCGGTGTACGTCGTCAGCTGGGAGCCGGAGATCATGTCCGGGTGATCCGCGGAGCCGGTGGGCAGTTGCAGCGTGAACGGTGCCAGGTTGAAGTTCTGGCCGGGCGTCTTGGTCTTGCTGATGCTCTCGACGAAGGACCGGTCCTGGCTGGCCATCAAGGATTCCTGTCGCTGATCGCCCGCGGGATCGCCGCCACCGCACCCCACGAGGAGGCCGGAGACCAGGGCTGCGAAGAGGGCTGCTTTCACGTTCATGGGTTAGTCTCCTGAAGTAGTTGAAACGATGCGCCGCCGTATTCGGGGACGGCTGTGGATCTCCCCCCGGACATCGATCGCTGCACGGCGATGCAGTCGCCGTGCAGCCTCGATCGGAGCCAGGTCGCCATCGAGCCGCGGAGGGGCTGCGCGTCGCGCCGGACCAGTGACAACGTGAGTTCGCGCGACTGCCCGCCAGCGCCATCTCGTCATCCAATCGAAACAGTGTTCCACTAGTTTCGACCTGCCGTTTCTATTTGTCATTGGGGTGTGCCCTGATGCCTTGCAGCAATTCGGAACACCAGAGTTGCCGACGCTGACCCAAGGCGCGACTGTCTCTTGCTGGGACGCAATTCCCTTGAGACTGCCCCACTCACCGGCCGCCGCTGGCAGCCGGATTTCAAGTGAATGCGCAGCCAAGGGCTCACCCGCATTCCCACTTCGCCAAAGGGACGCCAGAATATCAAAACGTCGTTTCATTTTTATATCGGAGTCGATGCAGATGCGGTTGGCCTTGTTCGGTGAGTGCATGTTGGAGCTGAGCGGCCAGCCTTTCGGAGCCGTTCAACAAGGCTTCGGAGGAGACACTCTCAACACCGCGATCTACCTGGCTCGCTGCGCACCTGCCAACGACCTCAAGCCGAGCTACGCGACGGCGCTCGGCATCGATCCACTGAGCGACGGCCTCGTGGAGCGGTGGGCGGCCGAGGGGATCGACAACTCCCTTGTTCGGCGCCTCCCGGGGCGCTTGCCGGGCCTGTACCAGATCGCCGTCGACGCCCAAGGCGAACGCTCCTTCAGCTATTGGCGTGACAGCAGTGCCGCCAAGTCGTACTTCGAAACCGAGGAGACTCCGCTCGAAGAGAACGCGGCGCACTACGACGCGTTCTACTTCAGCGGAATCAGCCTGGCGATCCTGCCGCCAGCGGGACGCGAGCGCTTGTTTGCCCTCCTCTCCCGGTTTCGCAACGCCGGCGCCGCGGTGATCTTCGACAACAACTACCGCCCTCGCCTTTGGTCCGATCCCTGCGAGGCCCGAGCGAACTTCGACCGTGCGTTCTCCCTGGCGTCCACCGCCCTGATCACGGCCGACGACCATCAGGCCCTCTACGGCGCGGCCACGCTCGAGGATGCCGTGCGCGCGGCCAAGCGGCTGAACATCGACGAGGCGCTCATCAAGCGCGGCGCCGCATCGACCCTCGTCCGCGAGCACGGAAGCCACTGCTGGATCGAGATCCCCACGGAGAAAGTCGAACGGGTCGTCGACACGACGGCCGCCGGCGACTCCTTTGCAGCCGGCTACCTGTCGCGTCGGCTACTGGGCGCGAGCGCGACTGACTCTGCGGCGTTCGGCAGTCGCCTCGCAGCCCGGGTGATTCAGCATCAGGGCGCCTTGATCCCCCGCGAGGTCATGGACGACCTGGCTGCGGCTGCCGAGAACCGATAGACCGTCACGGAGTGGAAGACTTGCCCGGGCGCCAGGCGGGTGCTCGGGAAGCCAGGGTGGTTCGGGCTGTCGGGAAGATGCTGCGTCTCGACTGCGAAGCCGTCATGCCGTTGGTAGGCGACTCCCTCGCTTCCCATCTCCAGGCCATCGAAACCGTTGCCCGTGTTGAACTGCACCGAGGGTTCGGTCGTTTCGACCTCCAGGCGGCGGCCGCTGGATGACTCGTCGACTCGAAGCACCCGCCTCAGCTTGCCGTCCCAGTTCGTGAACGCGAGGCTGTGATCGAACCCGGCAGACCGGCCCAGCAAGGGGTCTCCGGCCAGAAGCCTCGCCTGGGCCGAACCTGGTTGCCTGAAGTCGAGAACGGTGCCGGAGACCGGCGCGAGTTCCCCGGTTGGAATGCGCAAGGCATCCGTGACCGCGTAGCGATCGGCCTGGATCGTGAACCGGTGGGTCGCCAGGCCGCGCGCGCCGGCGCCGGCCAGATTGAAGAACACGTGGTTCGTCGGGTTGAGCACCGTCGGCGCGTCCGTGGTCGCCGCGTATTCGATCCGGAACACGTTCTCCCGCCGCATCAGGCGGTAGGTGACCTTGAGCCGCAGATGCCCAGGAAAGCCTTGATCCCCCGCGACGCTGTCCATCGTGTAGACCGAGCCCGCCGAGTCGGCGGCAGTGAAGTCTTCCCGCTCCCAGACCCGGCGGTCATAGCCATCCGGATCGGCATGGAGGTAGACGCCCTTCGCGTTCGGCTCCAGCTGGACACTCTGCCCGTCCAAGGTGAAGCGGGCTCCGCCGATGCGCCCGGCGTATCGCCCGATCTCGGCGCCGTACCGATGGTGGTTTTCCTCGAGCGCACCGAGGGTGGGCAGACTCAGAACGAGGTTGGCCAGGCGGCCGCGGCGGTCCTTCACGGCGATCTCGGTCAGCGTCGCGCCATAGTCGACGTACGCGACGCGCATGCCGAGGTCGTTGGTCAAGATGACTTTCTCGACGGAAACACTTGCCTTCGTCTGCCCCCACGCCCGAACGGAAATGGGGCCGTGGCTTGCGGCCAGGACCCCCAGCGAGGAGAGCAGAAGAGCGCCGGAAAACCACCTGGCAGGCGCGCTCTTTCCCATCGTCAGAACTTCGCGTCGAAGCGCACCGACTCGTAGCGCCACGCGTCACGAGCCGGCGTCCACGTGCTCGTCGAGACCGTGACCGGCGGGTTCGGCGCCTTGGCGTTCCAGCTGCCCAGGCCCGTGAAGCCGGTCAGCGCGTAGTGGCGGTCGAACACGTTGTTGACGAAGAAGCTCAGGCGGTACTTGTCCGCGTTGTCCTTGAAGCCGAAGCCCAGGTTGAAGATCCCCACCCCGGGCGCCGCGAGTGTCGGATCCTGGTTGATGTTGGTCAGCACCCTGCTCTGATAGCGGAACGTGCCGGAGACGAACTCCTTGAGGCCCTCGTTCCAGGCGAAGTCGTACTGGCCCGAGATCGAGCCCTTGATCTTCGGCGCGTTGGGCATCACGCCGCCCTTCAGATCCTGGACGTTCTGGCCGCCGAACTGCGGGTCCTTCAGAATGCAGGCCGCGTTGAAGCCGCCGTTGGCGGTGGACGTGACGGCGTAGCACGGCGCATTGGGCCACTTGGTGACGGTGGCCAGCGTCCAGGCGACGTTGGCGTTGATCAGCAGCGCAGGCGTCACGAGCGCGGCCAGGTCGGCCTCGAGTCCATGGGTCTGGACGCCGCCGATGCTGTTCAGGCGGGTCACGTAGGTCGTGGTGCCCGGCAGGTAGCTGCCCGAGTTCTGCTGGTAGTCCGTGAAGACCGACTTGAAGGCCGCCAGATTCAGGGTCAGGCGGTTCTCCAGGAAGTTGCCCTTCATGCCGAGCTCGATGGTCTTGCCGTGCTCGGAGTGCACCGGCTGCTGAGCCGCCGTGGCCGCGTTCAGGCTGCTGGTGATGTCGTAGGCTTCGCCCTTGTAGCCGGTCGCCCCCATCACGTAGGCCATGAGGCCGCGGGTGAACTGATGCTGGTAGCTGAGCTTGCCCGTCGTCGAGTTCTCGCCGTTGTCGCGGCTGAAGAAGTGCGACGTCGGCGCCCAGGCCACCGGCGGCGCCGCACCGAGCTGCATGTCGTAGCCCGAGATCTGGCGGTTGAAGCGCAGGCCGCCCAGCACGGTGTCGGACGGCGTGATCGCGTAGCTCACCTGGCCGAAGACGGCGGTGTTGCGGTTGTAGGTGCTGCCGTAGTACTGCACCGGCGTCGACAGCGCGATGCCGTTGTAGCCCCGCACGAAATGCCGGTCGACCACGTTCTCGCCGAACCACAGGCCGCCGACGTAGCGCCACTTGCCGGTGTCGGCCGACGTCAGCCGCAGTTCTTCGCTGTTGGACTTGATCACGTACTCGCCGTACTGGACGTAGCCCGCGTCCACGCCGGCAGGCTTGCCGTTGGCCAGCGGGTAGTACAGCAGCGTGTGGGCGTCGACGAAGTCCTGGTCGCGGTAGTCGTTGGCCGTGTAGTGCTCGGTCGAGGTGATCGAGGTCAGGTTGGAGCCGTTGGGCAGCTCGTAGTTGATGCGCAGCGCGATGCCCGTGTCCGACGACGTGAGCCCCGTTGGAAAGTCGTTGCGGATGTCGCGATTTTGCGGGCCGATCGGGATGCCGGCGAGCAGCTGGGAGGCCGGCAGCTGCGAGACGTTGGACAACAGCGCGCCTTGCACCGGCGTGAAGCTCGTGGGCACGAGGACGCAGCAGTTGGCTTCCGTGTGGTTGTAGCGCGGCGAGAGCTGGAACTCGAGCGTGTCCGTCGGACGCCAGACGAGCTTGCCCATGAAGGTACTGCCCTTGGAGCCGTTGACCCAGTCGCCGGTGCTCAGGTTGCGGACATTGCCCTTGAAGTCGTTGTCGCTCGCGGCGATCCGGAACCCCAGCGTGTCGGAGATGTCCCCGCCGTAGGAGACGCTGGCGCGGTACTCGCGATCGGTGGTGACCAGCGCGCTCGCGTGGCCGTGCAGCGGGCCGCCCACCGGTTCGGTGATGATGTTGACGGCGCCGGCGATCGACGCCTTGCCGTACAGCGTGCTCTGCGGGCCCTTGATGATCTCGATCCGCGCCGCGTCGGCCAGGTCCTTGAAGGCCATGAACTGCAGCCCCATGGGCACGTCGTCGACGGTGACCGAGACGTCCGACTCCACGCCGATGCCGATCGAGCTGGTGCCGATGCCGCGCATGTTGATGCCGTTGTTGGCGGGAGTCGTGCCATAGGTGACGCTGAGCGCCGGCGACAGCAACGCGACGTCATCGAGGCCGCGCACGTTGTTGCGCTGCAGGTCTTCGGAGTTCATCACCGAGATGGCCAGGGGCACCTGTTCCAGTCGCTCGACCCGCTTGTTGGCGGTGACGAGCACCGCCTGCAGGCCGCCTTCCTGAACCTTGTCGGCCTGGTTGCCGGCGGCGGTCGAGGCCGACGCGGCGGCTTGTGGCGCGCTGGCCGCGGCGGCCGGTGTGGGGGCGGACTGGGCGTACGCCGCAGCCTGCAGCAGGAACAGAGTAGCAGTGGCACAACTCACGGCGGTGAGTCGAGGCCGTTGTGATGCTCCTGTCGTGTCTCGCATGATGTCTCCGATGTCGATGATGTGGAAATGCTTCGGACAGGGTTGCGGGCTGCGGGCGTAGGCCGCTGACTCGAACCGATCAGTGGAAGCTCAAGGTCCAAGTGACCGTGAGCGGCGCGCTCAGCTCGAAGTCGAGCTTTTCGCAATGGATATGGGTTTTCATGGGCCCTTCGGGCGAGCGGTCGCTGTCGCTCGCAGGGTTGGCCTGGCACTTGTCCAGCCCACTGACCTCGAAGCGCGTGACGCGCCCTGAAGCGAATTCGGTGACCAGACCGTCCTGGTGCGGCTGGTCGGAGAAGGAGGCGAAGTCGATGGTCAGCTTCCTGACCTTCTGGGCGTCCTTGGCCCAGTAGCGATCGACGCGCACGACCTTCCCCGCCTCGAAGCGGTAGGTGGTGTCGACCTGGACGCGCGGGTCCTTGGCTGGCTTCTTCCCTCCGAGCCTGGCCAGTTCGTCCTGATGCACCGAGGCGATGAATGAGCCGTCGGCCGTGTGCGTCCGAACGTTCCTGAAGTACGCGGCAGGCAGGAGTTGTGTCCCGTCGTCGAGCTCGAACTTCGGCAGGAGCTGCGGCTGCGCGGCGCCGCTGTCGGGCGTGCCGGCGACGAGGCCTTGAGCAAAAGGCAATGCGTAGTACGGGCTGTTGTCGTACTGGCCACTGCCGCCGTTGATGAACGGAAGGCTGAACAGCGTCGCCGCGTCGCGGTGCAGGACGAGCGCGCGGTCGTAGTCCCCCTTGGCGAACCACACGAGTCGGGAGACCGGCTGGGTCTTGGCGACCCATCGCTGGAGGTCTGCCGCGGGCACCTTGTCCTTGAAGCCACGCTCCACCCAGCGCTGGTTGGCCGCCATGAGCTGGTGCAGCAGGGAGAAGTTCTCCCCCAGGATCCGGTTCTTGGCGCGGTAGCCGTCCGTGGCGCGGCCTTGGTCCCACATGTCCACCGACTGGGTGGCCGGGTTGACCCAGAAGTTGGCGTACTTGGCGGCGATCCGGCTCGAATAGGCGTAGGCGTGGACCTGTTCGTCGGGCGTCAACACGCCCAGGCTGGAAGCCGCCGTGAGGATCTCGAGCGCAGCCGTGTCGCCGTAGGGCCCGAGACTGCGGCCGTAACTGAATCCGTCGCCGCGGGGATTGGCCAGCATCAGCGCGATGTCGGTCGACCGGCGCAACATGCCCTTGATCTCGTCGGTCACCGGCATGCCGGTCTCCATGAACCGCTCGCAGATCTCGGCGACGAGGAGGATGCTGTAGCGGTCGAAGCGCCCTTCCCCATCGGTCTCGTCCGAGAAGCCGTCGGTCCCGGAGTAGCGCCGGTAGTGGTCCATCAGCTCGGTCAGGAGTCGCCTGCTGCCTGCCTCGTCCTCCCAGCCCAGGAGGAACCTCAAGCGCGCCACGCCGAATGCGACGCCGTAGTAGTTCGTCGGCAGATCGATCAGGGTGTACTCGGGGACGCGCACGAAGCTGCGCCAGTCAAGCTGGCGCTTCAGGCGTTCGAGGGTGGCCGGAGAAACTGCCTGGTCGAGAAGCCCTGCCGCCTGCAGCTTGCGCAGCGCCAGGAGGTAGTAGTAGATCCCCCAGGTATGGTTGTCCATGCCCGCGGTGAGATCGGCCAGCGAGTTGAAAGCCGCCAGATCCTTCTCGAGCGCCATCGGGTCGGCCTTGGCGTGTGCATCGACCAGGTCGCTGATTCCGAGCGCGATCTTCCCCGGCAGGAACTTGTCGCTCGCGTTGAGGACACGCACGCCGCCCAGCTGCATCTGGTCGCGCTCGGCGTCGAGCCTGGCCACCAGGCGCTCCAACTGCGGAACCAGCTGGGTCTGCACCGTCCTGTTCAGGGCGACGCCCGAGGTGCCAGCCATGGCCGCACCGCTCATGGCCAGCGATGCCAGCCCGACCAGCGATGCCACGCCCAGCGGAGACGAGCCGAACTTCAATAGGGACGACAAAGCAACTTGCTCCTGCTTCGAGACGAGTTCACCCTGCCGCGTACCCGTGGAGACACGGGGCGGAGAGCACTTGAGAGCCGAAGTCGTCCCGCTCGAGCGGCGTCGGGCCGCACTGCGGTCGGACGTCTAGAACACCGGATGACCCGTGATCAACGACGGCAGCCAGGTAGAGAATGCGGCGACGTAGGTCACGAGGTTGATGGCCACGAAGATGGCCAGGTAGTACGGCCAGGCGGTCCTGGTTGCCTCGCCGATGGAGATCTCACCGATCGCGCAGCCGACGAACTGGACGGTTCCCACGGGCGGGTGCACCAGGCCGAGCGCGCAATTGAGCAGCAGCATCATCCCGAACTGCACCGGGCCGACCCCCATCTGGATCGCCAGCGGCAGGAACAGCGGCGCCGTGATCAGGATGTGGGCCGCCATGTCCAGGAAAATGCCCAGGAAGATCTGGATGATGTTGATGTACAGCAGCATCAGCCAGGGGCGTTGCGTCGCATGGAGCAGCGCGGCCTCGATGGCGTCGGGGATCGACAAGTACGCCATCTGCCAGCGCAGCATGTTGGAAACGCCGATCAGCAGCAGGATCACGCCCGTGGTCTTCGACGCCTTCTGCAGCGCCTTGAACAGGATCTTGCGGTCGATGCTCCGGTAGACGAGCGTGGTCAGGGCGAGCGAGTACGCCACCGCGATCGCAGCGGCCTCCGTGGCCGTGGTCACACCGCCCATCACGCAGCCGAGAATCACGACGATGACGAAGAGGCCGGGCACGGCTGCCAGGAAGCTGCGGAACACCATGGCCCAGCCCGGGAACATCGTGAGCATCGAGCTGCCGTCTTCGCGCTTCGGAAAGCCGCTGCGCACGGCCTGCCAGTAGGCGGCCACCAGCATGCACACCATGATCCAGAAGACCGGGACGAGGCCCGCAAACATCAGGTCGCCGATCGACACGCCGCTGATGGTGTGGCCGTCGATGACGCCCGAAGCGACTTGAGCCGCAAAGGCGTAGATGATCAGGTTGTGCGACGTCGGCATCAGCGCGCCGGCGAGCGACGCATGCGTCGTGACGTTGACCGCGTAGCCGGCGCTGTAGCCTTCACGCTTCATCAGCGGGATCATCACGCCCCCCATGGCGGAGGTGTCGGCGACGGGAGAGCCGGAGACGCCGCCGAACAGGGTGCTCGCAAACACGTTGGCCAGGCCCAGGCCGCCGCGCCAGTGTCCGAGCAGGCTCCGCGCGAACCCCATGATCCGGTCGGCGATCCCGCCGTGGAGCATGAGTTCGCCCGAGAAGATGAAGAACGGGATCGCGAGGAACGAAAACACGTTCATCCCGGAGATCATCATCTGGATCGATGTGGCGATCGGCACGCCTTCGACCGCGAAGGTCGCCATGCAGCTGAGGCCGATCGCGAACGCGACAGGCACCCCCAGCAGCAGCATCAAGATGAAGCTTGAGCAGAGAACAAACAATTCCATGACTAGTCCGCAGCGCGAGGCTTCGAGGCAGACCGCAGCAGACGGTCCACGGAAAACAGAGTGATGAGAACCCCGGCCAACAGAGGCGGTGCGTAGCGCCAGGCCTCGGAGATCCCGAGCGTGGGGATGTCGTTGGCCCAGGTGGCTTCAACCATTCGAGAGCTGCCGTAGATCAGCACCACGGCGAACGCGAGGACGAGGAGGTGTGCAGTCAGGTCGCAGATCCACTGCCCTCGCGGCGGCAACAGCTTCACCACCGAGTCCAGACCGATGTGCCCCGCGGCATGCACACCCACCGTGGCGCCGAACATCGCCACGCAGATCGCCAGCAGGAGTGCGAGCTGCTCGATGTAGGCGGGCTGGGCATTGAAGGCGTAGCGCATCACCACCCCATAGGTCACGATCACGCCGAGCGAGGCGAGCGCGATGCACGCGAGCACCAGAGTGAAGCGCGACAGCCCGCTGCACAGGGCCGGCAGGCGCCCTTCGGTGCCGGGTTCGCTTCCGGCATGGCGCCCTGCTTCGCTCACTTGGTGTTGACGATGGCTTGCACCATCGCCTTCATCGCCGGAGTCGCAGCGAACTTGTCCCAGACCGGCTTTTCAGCGTCCACGAAGCTCTGGTGGTTGATCTGGCTCGGCGCAATGAAGGTCACGCCGCTCTTGGCGAGCGCCGCGCGCGCGGCCTGTTCGCGCTCCTCCCACTGCTTGACGTAGTACGGCACCGAAGCCCTGGCGGCATTGCGGATGGCCTGCTGTTCCGCCGGCGCGAGGGTGTCCCACACCGTCTTGGAAAAGACCAGCACCTCCGGGATCATCGCGTGCTCGGTTTCCGAGAAGATCGGCGCCGATTCGTAGTGCTTGGTCTCCTGGTAGGACGGGATGTTGTTCTCGGCCGCGTCGATCAGGCCCGTCTTGATGCCCGTGTACACCTCGGCCAGGGGCATGGGTGTCGGGGAGCCGCCGAGGGCCGAGATGGTTGCGACCCACAGGTTCGATTCGGGGACGCGGATCTTCAGGTGCTGGACGTCGGCCGCGCTGCGGATGGGCTTCCTGGCGTAGATCGAGCGCGCACCGCTCTCGTAGAAGGCCAGGCCGATGAAGCCCGCCTTCTCGAAGGCCCCGAGGATCTGGTCGCCTTCCGCGCCGTACATGGTCTTGCGGAAGTGGGCGACGTCGCGGAAGAGGAACGGCAGCGACGGGATCTGGGACTCGGGCACGATCCCATGGAAGACGGCCGAGGAGACGCGCACCATGTCGAGCGCGCCGATCTTGACCTGTTCGACCGTGTCCTTCTCCGAGCCGAGCGCGCCGTTGCTGAACACCTTGATCGTGTCCTTGCCGTTGGTGGCCCTGGAGAGCTCTTCGCCCATGAAGGTCACGGCCTGGTTGGTCGGGTAGTCCTTCGCGTGGAAGTCCGCCGAGCGGAACGTGCGGGCCCCGGCCGGGGAGGCGGCCGAGAGCGAGGCGAGCGTGGCGACGGCGACCAGCAGGGCGGACGCGATCTTCGAGTACTTCATTGAGGTTGTCTCCGGATGGATTCTTTGATGCCCGCGAGGTCTGCGCCTCCTGGGGACCCGGCGTGTCAGCGCTCGGGCTGGCGGGCCTGGCGATGGCCTGGCCTCGAGGGCGCCAGGCTTGATGGCTTAGAGGTAGTCCTGGCGCGGCGGCGAGAACTGGTCGAGGAGCCTGCTGCCGGCTTCCAGCGCCTTGACGCCGTGCGTGTGCAGGCGCGGCGCGATGAAGGCGTCGCCGGGCTTGAGGGTGCGCCAGACGCCGTCGACTTCGGCCAGGAACGAGCCCGAGATCACGTAGGCGATCTGGTCATGGGCTTCATGCGCGTGGGGCGTGCCGACCGCGCCTTCGTCGAACTCGACGAGCACGGACATCAGCTCCGGGGTGTAGCCGACGATCTTGCGGCGGATGCCGTCACCCAGTTCGGTCCAGGGGGCAGAGGCGTTGTCAAAGAAGGTGCTCACGGGGGCGTCTCCAACGGCTCGCACGAGCCTTTGTGAATGTGTGTTTCGGTGCACTATAGCGACGCGATTTGTAAAATGGAACATCGGTTCACTAATTAAAAACCATAATTCCGGGAAATCACCGACTGCCTTAGTCTTGCGCTCGCAACACTGGCCAAAGTGCAAGACGCCCCACGCTGATGCACCACGAATCCGGCACAAGCCCCGCGCGGACGCCCCACGCGGACGCACCTCAGGCAATCCCTCCCTGCCTTCGCAGAAAGCTGAAAAACCATGCAAATCCGCCAACCCGTTCACAGCGAACACGCGCGCACGCTCGACACCGAGGGGCTGCGTCGCCACTTCCTGGTCGAAGACCTGTTCCAGGCCGACGCAGCCACCCTCACCTACAGCCAGATCGACCGCATCATCGTGGGCGGCATCCATCCGGTGACGACCGCCGTGCGCTTCGCGCCCGAACTCGGACGCCACACCGGCACCGACTTCTTCTTGCAGCGCCGCGAGCTGGGCCTGATCAACATCGGCGGCGCGGCGCGGGTCACCGTGGACGGCGTGGTGTTCGACATCGGCGCGCGCGAGGCGCTCTACATCGGCCAAGGGGCCAGGGACATCACCTTCGAATCGCGCGACTCCAAGGCTCCGGCCAAGCTGTACTTCAACTGCGCGCCGGCCCACACCGCCTACCCGCACAGGAAGGTGACGTTGGCCGAAGCCTCCCCTGAGACACTGGGCTCGCCCGAGACGAGCAACCGCCGCACGATCTACAAGTTCCTGGTGCCCGATGTCCTGCCGACCTGCCAGCTCCTCATGGGCATGACACAGCTCGAGCCGGGCAGCCTCTGGAACACGATGCCGTGCCACACGCACGACCGTCGCATGGAGGTGTACTTCTACTTCGACATGAACGAGAACGCGGCTGTCTTCCACATGATGGGAGAGCCCACGCAGACGCGCCACCTGATCGTGCGCAACGAGCAGGCGGTCATCAGCCCCAGCTGGTCGATCCACTCGGGCGTCGGCACCCAGGCCTACACGTTCGTCTGGGGCATGGTCGGGGAGAACCAGGTCTTCAAGGACATGGACCACATCCCGATGACGGTGCTGCGCTGAGCCACACAGGGACTCGACAACATGATCCTCGACAACTTCCATCTGACCAACCAGGTCGCGATCGTCACCGGCTGCAACACCGGCCTGGGCCAGGGGATGGCGCTTGCCCTCGCTCAGGCCGGTGCCGACATCGTCGGCATCAACGTGTCGGCCCCCGACGAGACCCGCGGACAAATCGAAGCCACCGGCCGTTCGTTCTTCGACCTGCGCGCGGACCTGTCCGACACGGCCAGCATTCCCGACCTCCTCGCCCGGGCCAAGGCCCGTTTCGGTCGTGTGGACATCCTGGTCAACAACGCCGGCATCATCCGCCGTGAAGACGCGATCAAGTTCGATGAAAAGGACTGGGACGACGTCGTCGACCTGAACCTCAAGACGGTCTTCTTCTTCGCCCAGGCGGCAGCCAAGCACTTCATTGCCCAGGGAGACGGCGGCAAGATCATCAACGTCGCCTCGATGCTGTCGTTCCAGGGCGGCGTCCGCGTTCCTTCCTACACCGCGTCGAAGAGCGGCGTGATCGGCATCACCCGGGCGCTTGCCAACGAGTGGGCAGGCCACCGCATCAACGTGAATGCGATCGCGCCGGGCTACATGGCCACGAACAACACGGCCGCGCTGCGCGCAGACGAGAGCCGCAACAGTTCCATCCTGGAGCGCATCCCGGCCGGTCGCTGGGGTGTTCCGGACGATCTCGCCGGCCCCGTCGTCTTTCTGGCTTCGCGAGCGTCCGACTACGTCAATGGCTACACGGTGGCCGTCGACGGCGGCTGGCTCGCTCGCTGATGCTGGTGGCGGGCCGAGTTCGGCCTTGCCCTGAATTTGCTCGACATCCATCCGCGGCCGGCGCGGAGTGATAATCTACAAATCTGAAACACCAGTCCGAAGAAGTCAAAACGCATGGACGACGAGCTTTTTGATGGCAAGCAGCCCGAGTCGGTGGCTGCCGTACTGAAGGTCTTTGCGATCCTCCAGGCTCTTGGGCAACGCAACGAGATCGGGATTTCCGACCTCTCGGTCAAACTCGCCATGCCCAAGGCGACGGTCTATCGATTCCTGCAGACGATGAAGACTCTCGGCTTCGTGCGCCAGGAGGCCGACAGCGAGCAGTACGGCCTCGGCATGAAGCTCTACGAGCTCGGGAGCAAGGCGCTCGTGAACCCCGACCTGATCGACCTGGCCAAGCACCACATGCAGATGCTGGCCGATCAGACGGGCGAGACCGTCCACCTGGGGCAGCTGATCGACAGCGAGATCATCTACGTCCACAAGGTCGATTCCCGGCACATGCTCGGCATGTACTCGCGGGTCGGGCGCCGGGCGCCGTTGCACTGCACGGCCATCGGCAAGGTGCTGATGGCCTGGGAACACCCGACGCGCCGCGACCGGATCCTGGCAGGCGCCGAGTTCACCCGCTTCCGCGACAAGACAATCGTCGAACGCGGTGCGTTCCAGGCCGAACTCGACCGCGTGCGAGCTCAAGGTTTCGGCGAAGACCGGGAAGAGTTCGACGATCACATCCGTTGTCTGGGTGTGCCGATCTTCGATCGCCTGAATCAACCGGTCGCGGGCTTGAGCGTGTCGTTCCCGACCTTCCGCTACGACGAAGCCGCGGCGCCCAAGGTCGTCGAGATGCTTCGTGCGGCCAGCCTCGACATCTCCGCTCAGCTGGGATGTACGGAAAATCCCCTGAGGCTCATCACCGCGCCGGCTCTGAAGGCGCGTCCCGCTCCGGCGCCGGCGAAGCGCCGCGTGAAGGCCTGAGCGACGGAGCGCTATTTCGAGCTCAGGCAGGCGTTCGCCTCGTCGACGGTTCCCTGCATCGCTATCCGGCTCTTCGGCTGGATCGGCGAGACCCGTTCGGCAGCACGCCGTCGATCTCGGCCGACCCGAAGCCGTACTGGGCCATGCGCGCACGATGCTCGGCCGAGCCGAGATAGCGTCGCAACGCCTGGTTCACGGCGTCCAGCAAGCGGGTGTTGTCCTTGCTGAACGAGAAGGCGCCGACGGGTGCGCTCGCCGTGCCGCTCACGCCGTGCGCCACCGCCTCCAGTTCCGGGTTCGCGTCGGCCAGGACGCGCCCGCCGAGCGCCGTTCCCGTGAACGCGTCGATCCTTCCTGCAAGAAGCGCGGCCACGGCTCCGGCCTGATCCTTGAATTCCACGAGCTGTCCTTCGCCCACGCCGGCCGTCCTGGCGGCGTGGTTCTGTACCTGTGCCGGGATGACGCCCAGGCGTGCGTCGGCGCGGGCCGCAACGGCTTCGTAGCTGGTCAGCGTCTTGGGATTGCCGCGGCGCACGACGAAGCCGTCGCCGATCGTCCAGACCGGCATGCTGAACGCGACATGCTGCGCACGTTCGGGCGTCGCGAAGATCGGTACGTTCATGTCCCAGCGCCCGGCCTGCACGCCGGGCAGCAACTCTTCGAACGACGTCTTGTGATGCTCGATCGAGCTCGCGCCGATCGCGCGCAGCACGACGTCGGCCAATTCGATGTCCGCGCCCGTGGCCGAGCCATCCGGATTCGTCCAGTAGAACGGGGGTTCGTCGAGGTAGGCGATTCTGACTTTCATGGCCTGGTTCGAGATGAAGGAAGAGATGCCGCCGCCAGCGTCAGGCTGCGGCCGCGTCCAATGCGACCGACAGGGCCGACAGCGCGGGCCCCAGGCGTTCAGGCGGCAGGTAGCCGAAGCCGAGCCGGAATGCGCGGTCGCTCTCGCCGAACCACTTGCCGCACGCGAGCTGGAGGTCGTGCCGCGGCAGCAGTTCCCAGAAGCGCGCGATGGCGGCGGCGTCGAACGCGTCCGTCCGCAATCGCAGGCAGCACAGCGCGCCCGCGTCCGGACGGACCCATTCGATGCGCTCGCGCTCGCCCTCGCACCACGCGGCGAGCTTGCCGAGCGCGCCGGCGAGAAGCTGGCGCCGCGGCGCGAGCACCTGTTCCCGGTGCTGCAGCAGAACGGCCGCGAGCGTCTCGTCGAGCACCGAGCCCGAGATCACCGTGTTCATCTTGGCGACCACCAGGCGCGACCGGAGGTCGGCATCCGCCACCGTGAGCCAGCCCGTTCGCAGGCCCGGTGCGCCGAGCGCCTTCGAGACCGACGCGCCCGTGACGATGCGTGCATCGAGTGCCGCGAGGCTCTCCGCGACGGGCGCGTCGCCGTAGCTGGCCTCCCGGTAGGTTTCGTCGATGAACAGCAGCGCCCGAGGCGACCGCCGCTGCATCAATGCGAGGAGCCGCTCGACCTCCGCGCGCGACGCCTGCACACCACTCGGATTCTGCGGGGATGCGATGCTCACCAGCCGCGTGCCAGGCGTCAATGCAGCGCCGATCCGATCGATGTCCAGACGGTAGCCGTCCTCGAAGGACAGCTTGACCTCTCGCACGTCGACGCCGGCACCGAGCAGGCTGTCGCGGCTGAGCGGGAAGCAGGGGGTCGCGAGCACGGCGTCGTCACCGGCCCGGCAGGCCTCGAACGCCAGCAGGAAGAGGCCCAGCGCGGTTCCTTGCGTGGTGACGACCTGCTCGGGCGAGACCTTGCAGACCTGTGCGATCTCCTCGCGAAGCGCCATCGAGCCTGCGGAAGTCCCGTAGCCGAGCTTGAGGCCGCGGATGCGATCGAGGCCGGCGAGATCGAGCAATTCGCCCACCGTCAGGTCCTGCGACGTGCTCTCGGCCAGGTTGAACGGGCGATTGACGTCGAGCAGGGAAATGATCTCGTTGTACGGGAAGCGGCCGCGCCATTCGCCCGGCGCCGACCTCGCCGACGCCGGCTCGTCGTCGTGTCCCTGCGGTGATTCCTGCATGCGCTGCCTCGTGCTTGTCGTGGACGGATCGCCTGCATCGTAGTCATCGCGCATCGGCCAGTACAGCTACAGTTCCAACGAATTCGATCAGCACAGACCGCCGCAATCACCCCACCGTCAGCCGCCGAATCGCCTCCAACGGCACTTTGGCCCGCAACCGCGTCCCCGCCCCCAGCGCCGCGTGCACCTCGAACGCCCCGCCGATCGACTCCAGCCGCTCCCGCATGTTCCGCAGCCCGATCCCCCGCCTCGGATCCAGTTGCACCCGATCCAGCTCGAACCCCTGCCCGTCGTCGCTGATGTCCAGCGCCAGTCCATCGCCGTCGAACGTCAGCTCCAGCAGGACCTGCCGCGCGTGCGCATGCTTGGCCACGTTGGCCAGGGCCTCCTGCGTCACCCGGAACAAGGCCGTCTTCACCTCCTCGGGCAGCGCGACGTCCTCGCCGGCGACCCGCAGGTCGACCCGTGCCGCGCCGGCGTCGTTCGCCTCGCGCGCGAGGAGCTCCAGCGCCGCGGGCAGTCCGAGCTCGTCCAGCATGGCCGGGCGCAGCCGGTGCGAGATGCGGCGCACCTCGTTGAGCGACTCCGTCAAGCCGCCGAGCGCCCGCTCGAGCGCCGGCGGCGATCCCCGGTCCTGGCGCTCCAGCTGGGCGATGGCGGACTCCACCAGCAGCTTGGCCGACACCATCGTCTGGGTGGCGCCGTCGTGCAGCTCGCGCGCCAGGTGGGCGCGCTCGTCCTCATGGAACCGCACGACCTTGCGGGCCAGGAGCTGGAGCTTGGCGTCGGCCACCCGGTGCTCGCTGAGGTTGAGCCAGACGCCGCTGAGGCTGATGAGCGCGACGCCGCCGCAGGCGATCGCGGCGATCCACAGGAGCGTCTGGCCGATGTTGGACGAGGCCTGGGCGTCGAGCTGCGCGGTGGCGGCGTCGATGTCGTCGCGGTACAGCCCGGTGCCCACCATCCAGCCCCAGCTCGGGACCTGGACGACGTAGCCCAGCTTGGGCGCCACCTGGCCGGTGGACGGGCGGCGCCACATGTAGTCGACGTAGCCGCCGCCGGCGCGGGCCCGGGCGAGCAGCGACTGGATCGTCGCGTTGCCGCGCGCGTCGCGCATCTCCCACAGGTCCTGGCCCACCAGCTCGCGCTGGCGCGGATGCATCAGCACCCTGCCGCGCATGTCGTAGACGAAGAAGTAGCCGTCGTCGCCGTAGTCCAGCGACTGCAGCAGCCGGATCGCCTCGGCCTGCGCGGCCTGCGGATCGCCGCCGGCCTCGACCAGCGGCTTGACCATGCTCATGGCCAGCTGCACGTAGTTGCGCAGCTCGGCGCGCCGCGCGTCGACGTAGCCGCCCTCCACCAGCGTGTGCTCGCGCGCGGCGAGCTCGCGCTGCTGGAGCATCACCGCCGCCGCGATCAATGCCAGCGACAGCAGCAGCGGGATGGCCGCGACGAACAGGAGCTTGGCTTTGAGGCGCATGGCCCGCATTGTGACCAGCGGCGCCCTGCTCTCCTACGCCTTGCTCGGCACGCCCGCGGTGGCCGGCGTGCGCAGGAAGGCCTGCACGACGATCGCGACGACGAAGTTCAGCACCAGGGCCAGCAGGCCCGTGTAGATCGTGTACTTGTCGCCGCCCAGCACCAGCGAGTGCACGGGCTTGATGCCGTCCGCGTACGCGGTCCAGGTGCCGAACGCGATGCCCACGGCCCAGCCGGCGAGCAGCGCCGGCGCGCGCAGCCGCTTCGAGAACAGGCCGAACACCAGCGCCGGGAAGGTCTGCAGGATCCAGACGCCGCCCAGCAGCTGCAGGTCCAGCGCGAACTTGGTGGGCAGCAGCAGGATGCACAGCAGCGCGCCCACCTTGACGGCCAGCGAGGCCAGCTTGGCCACCTTCTCCTCCTGCGCCGGGGTGACCTGGGCGTTGACGTAGGGCTTCCAGAAGTTGCGGGTGAACAGGTTGGCCGCGCCGATCGACATCACGGCCGCCGGCACCAGCGCGCCGATGGCCACCGCGGAGAACGCGAAGCCGGCGAACCATGACGGGAACAGCGCGTTGAACAGCGCCGGCACGACGTCGTTGTTGGTCTTGACGCTCAGGTGCGCGGCGTAGGCCATGTAGCCCAGCAGCGCGATCAGGCCCAGGAGCACGGTGTAGGCAGGCAGGAAGATCGCGTTCTTGCGGATCGTGGCCGCGTCCTTGGCGGCGAAGATGCCGGTCAGCGTGTGCGGGTACATGAACGCCGCCATCGCCGAGCCGAGCGCCAGGGTCGCGAACGGCAGCAGCTGGCCCGGATGCAGCGTCAGGCCCGTGGCGCCGCCCTTCAGCGCGAACGCGTCGCGCGCCGAGGAGAACACGGCCGGATAGCCGCCCACCTTCATGGGCACGATGACGACCGCGGCGATGACCACGATGTAGATCATCAGGTCCTTCACGAAGGCGATCAGCGCGGGTGCGCGCAGGCCCGCCGTGTAGGTGTACAAGGCCAGGATGACGAACGCGGCCGCCAGCGGCAGCTCGCCGGTCAGGCCCAGCGCCTTGATCACCACCTCCATGCCCACCAGCTGCAGCGCGATGTAGGGCATGGTGGCGACGATGCCGGTGAGCGCCACGGCCGTCTCCAGCGCACGCGAGCCGTAGCGGCCGTAGACGACGTCGGCCGCGGTCACGTGGCCGTCGCGCTTGGCCTCCTTCCACAGCTTGGGCATGATCACGAACACGATCGGGTAGACCAGGATCGTGTACGGGAGCGCGAAGAACCCGTAGGCGCCCACCGCGTACACCAGCGCCGGGACGGCGATCACGGTGTAGGCCGTGTAGAAGTCGCCGCCCACCAGGAACCAGGTGATCCAGGTGCCGAAGTTGCGGCCGCCCAGGCCCCACTCGTCCAGGTGCGCGCCCTTGTGCGCGGCGCCGCCGCGTTGCCAGCGCGAAGCCAGGAAGCCGATGACGGTGACGAGCGCGAAGAAGAAGATGAAGATCGACAGCGCGGTCCAGTTGATGTCGCTGGTCATGGCCTTCAGTCCTCCGCCTTCTGGTTGCGATTGACGAGCCAGATCAGGGCCGACGTGACCGGCACCCACGCGAACATGTACCAGTAGAAGAACGGGAAGCCGGCGAACTCCGGGGTCTCGCTGTTGAACAGCGGAACGATCAGCAGGCCGATGAACGGCAGCAGCAACAGCAGGCGCATGTCTTGTCTCCGAGTGCGGCGGGGGCACGGCCCCGCTCTGCCTTCAGTGTCGGGCGGCCGTCCCTGTCGGGCAACCGTCAAGTCGCGTACCCCGGGCTCGCGGCAACACGTACTGGATAACCCGCAAGCGCGTCAGCGCCCGGCGTGCTCCACCGCGTACTTGATCAGCTCGGCCTGCCCCGCCAGGTCGAGCTTGCGTTTGATGTTCTGGCGGTGCGCCTCCACCGTGCGCACGCTGACGTCCATCTCGCGCGCGATCTGCTTGCTCGAAAGGCCGCGGGCCAGGGCCGACAGGATCTCGCTTTCGCGCGACGAAAGCAACGGCCGCGGCGCCTGGTTGCGGAACAGCCGCTTCGAGACCGCGGGACTGAGGAAGGTGCCGCCGCCGGCCACCGCCTCGATGGCCGCGATGATCTCGGTGGCCGGCGCGTCCTTGAGCACGTAGCCGCGGGCACCCGCCTGCATCGCGCGCTGCACGTATTCCGGGTTGTCGTACATGCTCAGCATCAGCACGAGCAGGCCGGGCTGGCGCGCCAGCAGCGCGCTCGTCAGCTCGATGCCGTTGACGCCCTTCATGCCGACGTCCATCAGCACCAGCGACGGATTCAGGGCCGCCAGCTGGGCGTGCGCCTCGTCCGCGTTGCCGGCCTCGCCCGCCACCTCGAACCCCGGCACGGCCTCGAGCCGCGCGCGCAGCCCGTCGCGCACGAGCGGGTGGTCGTCGACCAGCATCAGGCGGATCGCGGAGCGTCGTGGACCATCGGAACCAACCGTTCGGGAAACCATGCCGCATTAGACCTCGGCCCGCGCCTTGATCGCCGCCGCCCGCGCCCGCACGTCGCCGATGTACTTTCCGAGGACGCGCGGGAAATTCCCCGAACGCAGCGAAGCGTTCCGCGCCGCGTGGAAATCCGCCACGCTCTTCGGAGCGAAGTCGCCCACGGGCGGTTGGTTGGAGACCTGCGCGCCGACCTTGTCCAGCTCCATCGCGATGAGCCCCATCCCGCCGGCGAAGCCATCCACGGCGGGCGGCCCCGCCCGCCTGGGCATCCCCGGCGCCGCGGCGGCCACGGGCCGGGACACCAGCTTCGCATCCACCGCCCGCGCCGACGCCGGCGCCGCCAGGCAGCCGTTCCAGGCCGGCGCATCGCGATCGCGATTCGTCAGCGGGCCGCCGAGCTGGAAGATGTCGCGCACCGTGCTCACGACGCTCGCGTGGTCGAACGCGCAACCCGGGAACAGACGGCTGCCCAGGCCTCCCGCCGGCACGTTCGGCCCGATCAGCAGGGCCGGCACGCGCACGCCCAGGCGATCGAACGCGAAGGTGCTGCCGTCGCCCTTGGCCCGGTTGTGCTCCGTGTCGCCCGGCGGCGTGGCCGGAGGCGGCGCCATGTGGTCGTAGAAGCCGCCGTGCTCGTCCCACAGCACCAGCAGCACGCTCGAATCCCAGATCGGCGAGCCGCTCAGGCTCTCGTAGACATGGCGCACCAGCTGGTCGCCCGCGCTCGCCGGGCCGCACGGATGCATCGAGTCGCCCGAGTCGAAGGCGGTGCTGCCCAGGAGCTGCACGGCGAAGTCCGGCTCGATGAACGTGTACCTGGGCGCGTAGCCCGCGCTCGAGTTCACGTCCGCCGCGAAGCCGTCGTCGCCGGGCGTGCCGTCCGGCCTGCTGGTCGGATACGTCGACCGGAAGTACTTGCCGCCCTGGTAGTAGCGCGCCACCATCCCCGGCAGCGCGAGCACCTGCGGCGAGACGTCGCCGTGGTACACGCGCCAGGGCGTCTCGCCCGGGAACGTCCTCTCCAGCAGGTCGAACAGCGTGCCGTTGTCGAACTGGTAGCGCTCGTCGGGCAGGATCACGGCGCCCGCGCTCTGGAAGTTGCTCGGGCTGGTGCACAGGCCGCCGCTGGTGGCCGCGTGCACGAAGAAGCGATTGGGCCAGGTCGGGCCGGGCAGGGACGAGAACCAGTTGTCGAACAGCACGTAGCGGTCGGCCAGCTCGTTCAGCGTGGGCAGGTCGGCGGCCGCGAAGCCGCGCCGCTGCAGGTCGGTGTCGAAGCCGTCCATCGCCCCGTCGTGGATCTGGTGCTGCACGTCCTGGAATTCGTGCGGCGGATCCTGGGGGCAACGATCCGGGGCGCCGGCCGCGAAGTTGGCCGTCGCGGGAATCGGGGTCGCCTGAGGCCGGCCCGACCCGAAGAGATGGTCGTACGACCGGTTTTCAAGCATCAGGACGAACACGTGATCGATCATCGGTGGCCTCCGCCGTCGCCCGCCGGGCGCCGACCGATTCTGGCGCAACGGACATCGCCGCGACGGGCGCCCCCCTTGCTCGAAGCCGCCGTCGCCTCGGTTAGAGTCGCCCGCATCCCGATTCCGAAGGAGACGAACGATGAGCGAGACGAACCCCGCGGTCGACGCCTGGGTCGCCAAGGCGAAGGCCTGGCGCGACGAGATCGGCAAGCTGCGCGCGATCCTGCTCGCGTCGGGCATGACCGAGGAATTCAAGTGGGGCAAGCCGTGCTACACCCACGCGGGCAGCAACATCGTGCTGATCATGCCGCTGAAGGAGACCTGCGCGCTGCTGTTCACCAAGGGCGCGCTGATGAAGGATCCCAAGGGCATCCTCGTGCAGCCCGGCGAGAACTCGCAGTCGGCGCGCCAGATGCGCTTCACGTCGCTGGCCGAGATCGTCAAGCTCGAGAAGACCCTGAAGAGCTACCTCAAGGACGCGATGGCCGTGGAGTCCGCCGGCCTGAAGGTGGCGTTCAGGAAGAGCTCCGACCTGGTCTATCCCAAGGAATTCCAGGACAGGCTCGACCGCGACAGCGCCCTGCGCGAGGCCTTCCACGCGCTGACGCCCGGCCGCCAGCGCCAGTACCACCTCTACTTCACCGGCGCCAAGCAGGCGGCGACGCGCGAGTCGCGGGTCGAGAAGGCGATCCCGCTGATCCTCGACGGGATCGGGCTCGACGATCGATAGGCGCCTGCGTTTCGCGGCAGGCTCACGCCATGAGCCTGGGCACGGCGAGACTCCGTTCCAGATCGCGACCTGATCAAGTTGCAGATCCAACCCCTCGTCGACTTCCGCCGACGTCGTCGCGAGGACTCGGGCCTGGCCGTCGTGGCCAGGCCATTTTTTTGTCCGCACCCTCAGTGCGCCGCGGTGCGCTCGCCGGCCAGGCCGTCGAGCTCGGCCACCACCGCCGGAGACAGCCGCAGGTCGACCGCCGCCAGGTTCTCGCGCAGGTGGGCCGGCGACGACGTGCCCGGGATCAGCAGCAGGTTGGGCGAGCGCTGCAGCAGCCAGGCCAGCGCCACCTGCATGGGCGTCGCGTCCAGGCGCCTCGCCACGTCGGACAGCGTGGCCGACTGCAACGGCGTGAAGCCGCCCAGCGGGAAGAACGGCACGTAGGCCGTGCCCTCGGCGGCCAGCGCGGCGATGAAGGCGTCGTCGTCGCGGTGCGCCAGGTTGTACTGGTTCTGCACGCACACGATGGGGCAGATCCTGCGGCCGTCGGCCACCTGCGTCGGCGTGACGTTGCTCAGCCCGACGTGGCGCAGCAGGCCCCGGCGCTGCAGGTCGGCCAGCACGGTCAGCGGCTCCTCCAGCGAGCCTTCCCGGGGCCCGTGCACGTCCAGCATGCTGCGCAGGTTGACCACCTGCAGCACGTCCAGCCCGAGGTTGCGCAGGTTGTCGTGCACCGCCTGCGTCAGCTCGGCGCGCGACATGGCCGGGATCCAGCCGCCCTTGTCGTCGCGCCGCGCGCTGATCTTGGTGACGATGGTCAGGTCGTCGCGGTACGGATGGAGCGCCTCGCGGATGATCTGGTTGGTGACGTGCGGGCCGTAGAAATCGCTGGTGTCGATGTGGTCGACGCCCTGCTCCACCGCCTCGCGCAGCACGGCCACGGCGGCCGCGCGATCCTTCGGCGGCCCGAAGACGCCGGGGCCGGCCAGTTGCATCGCGCCGTAGCCGATGCGGCGCACCGTGCGGTCGCCGAGGGTGAAGTGTCCGGCCTTGTCGAGTCTGTTCATGATGGATTCCTTTCGTCCGGCCGCCAATGTAGCCAGCGCCGGCCTGCGCGATAAGATGGCGCAATCGGCACGGGCTGTGCGGAAAACAGGACAATCCGACTTCACATGAGCGCAGACCTCGGCGATCTCCAGGCCTTCGCGGTCATCGTCCGCGCCGGCGGGTTCCGCGACGCCGCGCGGGCCACCGGCGCCAGCGCCTCCAGCCTCAGCGAGGCGCTGCGCCGACTCGAGGCGCGGCTGGGCGTGCGCCTGCTCAACCGCACCACGCGCAGCGTCGTTCCCACCGAGGCCGGCGCCCGGCTGCTGGAACGCCTCGGCCCGGCGCTCGACGAGGTGGCGGCGGCGCTGGACGTGGTCAACGGCTTCCGCGACCGCCCCGCGGGCACGCTGCGCCTGAACGTGCCGGTCAGCGCCATCCGCCTGGTGCTGCCCGCCATCGTGCCGGCCTTTCTCGCGGCCTATCCCGACATCACGCTCGACGTCGTCGCCGAGGAGAGCCTGGTGGACGTGTTCGCCACCGGCTGCGACGCCGGCATCCGCTACGAGGAGCGCCTCGAGCAGGACATGATCGCCATCCCCATCGGCCCGCGCCGACAGCGCATGGCCACGGCCGCGTCGCCGGCCTATCTCGCCCGCCACGGCACGCCGGCCCACCCGCGCGAGTTGCTCCAGCACGCCTGCCTGCGCGGGCGCTTCGCCAGCGGCACCATCCCGCCCTGGGAGTTCGAGCACGCCGGCGAGGTGTTGAAGCTGGAGGTGGGCGGCCCGCTGATCGTCCGCATCGGCGCCACCACCGACCTCGCCGTCGACGCGGCGCTGGCCGGCACGGGCGTCATCCACCTGTTCGAGCAGTGGCTGCGGCCGCACCTCGACGAAGGCGCGCTGACGCCGCTGCTGCAGGACTGGTGGCGCCCGTTCACCGGCCCGTTCCTCTACTACCCGAGCCGGCGCTACATGCCGGCGCCGCTGCGCGCCTTCGTCGACTTCATCAGCCGGGATGCCGCCTGAGGGGCGGCGGGCCGCACTGTCAGCCGGCCCGCTTGGGCAGCTTCCAGCCGGGCCGCGGGAAGTGGCAGGTGTAGCCGTTGGGGAACAGCTCGAGGTAGTCCTGGTGCTCGGCCTCGGCCTCCCAGAACGGGCCCGCCGGCTCCAGCTCGGTCACCACCTTGCCCGGCCACAGGCCCGAGGCGTCGACGTCGCGGATCGTGTCCTCGGCCACGGCCTTCTGCTCGGGCGAGGTGTAGTAGATCGCCGAACGGTAGCTGGTGCCGACGTCGTTGCCCTGGCGGTTCTTCGTGCTCGGATCGTGGATCTGGAAGAAGAACTCCAGCAGCTGGCGGTAGCTCAGCACGGCCGGGTCGAACAGGATCTCGATGCCCTCGGCGTGGGTGCCGTGGCGGCGGTAGGTGGCGTCCTCGACGTCGCCGCCGGTGTAGCCGACGCGGGTGCCGGCGACGCCGGGCATCTTGCGGATCAGGTCCTGCATGCCCCAGAAGCAGCCACCGGCCAGGACGGCGCGTTCGGTTGTCATTGCAGGTCCTCCACCTGGTTCAGGTATTCGCCGTAGCCCTGCTCCTCCATCTGTTCGCGCGGCACGAAGCGCAGCGAAGCCGAATTGATGCAGTAGCGCAGGCCGCCGCGGTCGCGCGGGCCGTCGGGGAACACGTGGCCCAGGTGGCTGTCGCCGTGGTGCGAGCGCACCTCCGTGCGGACCATCCCATGAGTCGCGTCGCGGAACTCGTCGACGAACGCCGGGGCGATCGGCTTGGTGAAGCTGGGCCAGCCGCAGCCCGACTCGAACTTGTCGGACGACGCGAACAGCGGCTCGCCGGAGACGATGTCCACGTAGATGCCGGGTGCCTTGTTGTCCAGCAGCTCGCCCGTGCCGGGGCGCTCGGTGCCGCTCTCCTGGGTGACGTGGCGTTGGATGGGCGTCAGGCGGGCCAGGGCCTCGGCGGACTTCGTGTAGCGGGACATCTTCGTTTCTCCTTTGGGAAGCGTCCCGCCCAGGTGGGGACGAGCGCTTCCTACTCAAGTCAAGGGCGCGGGTCGCGCGGCGCGCCCGATGGTACGCCGGCAGCCGCGGCGCCGCTGCCGGCCCGGACAAGCCCTCAGTGCCAGGCGTCCGCGTCGACGATCGCGACGCCGTTGGTCGCCGCGCTCGACAGCGCCGCCACGCCCTGCAGCGTGAAGTTGCCGTCCTCGTCGACCTTGAAGACCGACACGCGCGACGCCCCGGCCGCCGCATCGACGACCGCCGCGAAGCCGTCGCGGTAGGCGATGTCGGTGGGGTTGCCGGCGAACTGGGCCACGACGGCCGCGTCCTGAACGATCTTCTGGCCGTACACGGCGTAGCGCGACACGCTCTTGCTGGGCGAGTTGGCCGAGAACAGGAACGGGCCGCCGAGGGCCACCCAGCACGGGGCGTGCTGCGTCACGGACGGCGTCACGGCGAGCACCGTGTCGTTGCGCACCAGGCTGATCTCGTCGGCGTGCGCGATGGTCACGTACGCGTCGTCGCCCCGCGTGGCCAGGCCGAACGGCGCGTTCACGTTGGCGGGAATGTCGGCCACGAGCGTCGAGGCGCCCGCGACGGCGCCGTCGCCGGACAGCCGCACGCCCTCGATCGCGTTGCTCTTCTCCGACAGGATCAGCTCGTGGCGCAGCACGCCCACCTGCGCGGCGCTGCCGTCCGCGTGCAGCAGTTGCGCGTTGCCGTCGGCCGCCGGCGCCACGCCCCAGGGGCCGGCGCGATGCGACTCGACGCCGGTGCCCGTCAGCACGTACAGGTGGTCATTGCCAAAGGCGACGCTGACCGGGCTGCCCAGCGTCTGCACGACGCGCTCGAGGCGGAACAGGCGGCCGCCGTCGTCGCGCTGGAAGATGGACACGTTGGCCGAGCCGAAGTTGACCACCGCCACCCGATCGCGGCTGGCCGCGATGCCGCCGGCATTGCCGCCCACGCCGCCCTGCCCTTGCGTGGGAATGCGCCTGAGGATCGCGCCGGTGGCGTCGAGCACCACCAGCTCGTTGGTCGTGGCGTTCGAAGCGGTGAGCACGAGCGGCCCGTGGGTCGAGCCTTCGGCGGAGGCCGCGGTCGCGGTGCCGAGCAGCAGGACGGCCGTGGCGGCGGCCGTGAGGATTCGTTGAAGCATCGTTGTCTCTCCTGGAGGTGGATGAGCGCGCATCCCGATGGGATCCGCGTCCGCGACCGGCCTGGCCGCGGCCTCCATTCGTCGCGCGAGCGCGCGGACTCTTACGCGAAAGCATCGGCTTTACATACGGCGCGCTGCATCCACCGACGGCCGCGCGGGCCACCCGCCGCGTCGGTACGCGCTCGGCCGGCGGGGGCGGACGAACGCCTTCGCGAGGGTCTGTCGCCGCCGCGCGGAAAACCTTGCAGCGGTCCCGCTCGACTCACTTGCGCCGACGCCATCCCTCCAGGAACGCCAGCGTCACCGCGGCCTCGTTGGTTTCCGCCAGGCCGCTGGCGAACAGCGCCACGGCGTCGGCGTTGAACTCCTCGGCGCCGGCCAGGTCGCTGAGGCTGCGGAACGCGATGTACGGAATCCCGTTCGCGTAGGCCACGTGCGCCAGCGCGGCCGTCTCCATCTCGAAGGTCTCGGCGTGCAGTTGCTCGAACAGGTAGGCGCGGTACTGCGGGTTGGCAAGGAAGGCCGAGCCCGAGACGCCGCGGCCGCCCACGATCACCTGCGGCACGGTCTTCACGCACAGCGCGGGATCGGGGTCGGCGCCGGGCGACTTCACCGCCTTCGGGCCGCAGCGCGCCAGCACGGGCCGGATCTCGCGCGCGACGGCCAGCATCGCGGCGTCCACCGGATAGTCGAAGCGGAACTCGCCGGCCGGCGCGTTGGCCGCGGTCATCACGAAGTTCTCGCGCATGAACAGGCCCGTGGGCACCGCGCCCGCGGCCGTCGCGAGGCTGAACGGCGGCAGCGGCTGGCCGTCGGCGCTCGCCAGCTTCAGGCCAAGGCACGACACGTCGGCCGCCTTGCCGCAGGTGGCCGGCAGCACGCTGTCGCGGTTCCAGAACACCTCCAGGGGCATGGCCCAGCGATCGGGCACGATGACGTCGCCCACGTGGTGTGCGGGATCCACGCCGCCGGCGATGCCCGACATCACCAGGCGCTGCACCTTGAAGTGATCCACCATCAGCTGCGTGACCATCGCCGAATTGATCATGCTCACGCCGCTGAGCACGATCACCACCGGCACGCCGCGCAGCACCCCGGTGGTGAAGCGGTTGCCGTTGATCGTCCAGGTGCGCGGCGAGCTCGTCTGGCCCACGAGGATGTCGGCCTCCTGCCCGAAGGCCGAGACGATGCCGATGCGCGGCGTGCATTCGGTGAGGCAGGCGGGCCGGGCGCGGACGGGCGCCGCCGTCGCGGTCACGGCGCACGCGGCGAGCAAGGCGGCGGCAAGCAGGTTCTTCACTCGGGTCTCCAGGAAAAGAGCGGCCGCGCGGGGCTCGAGTCCCGCGCGGCCGCGGCGCCGCCATCTTAGAAGCTCGCCTTGAACTGCACGCCGAAGGTGCGCGGGTCGTTGATGAAGCCGGTCAGGTTGTTGAAGTCGATGCCGCCCGTCACGCGGATCTGGTTGGTGATGTTGCGCACGAAGCCGGCCACCTCGTACTTGCCGTCGTCCCAGTCGTAGCCCGCGCGCAGGCCGCCGATCGTCATCTCCTTGCCGGTGAACTCCTTGGACTCGTAGAGGAAGAAGTTGACCTTGCTGCGGTACGACCAGTCGGTATAGACGAAGTACTCGCCGTTGCCTACCGGGATGCCATAGCGCGCGTTCAGGTTGAACACGTATTTGGGCGCCTGCGGCAGCGGGTTGCCGTTGATGTTCGCGCCGCCACCGATCAGCGTGCAGGACGCGCAGGTAGCCACCGTCAGGCCGGGATCCTCGATCTTCGTGAAGTTGTAGCTGCCGTTCAGGGTCACGAGCAGCGTGGGCAGCAGGTACGCATCCAGGTTGAACTCGACGCCCTGGCCCATCACCTTCTTCGCGTTCAGCAGCTCGGTGCCGTTGCCGTCGCCGCCCACCGCACTCAGCTGCTGGTTCTTCACGTCGTAGTGGAAGACGTCGGCCGAGACGCGGGCCCGCTTGTCGAACAGGTCGGCCTTGGTGCCGAACTCGTATGACGTGGTGGTCTCCGGTTTCGCCGAGGTCAGCACGTTGAAGTCGGCGGCCGGGAAGATGCTGGACGCGCGGAAGCCCGTGGCGACGCGCGCGTAGACGTTGACGTCCTTCGTCACCGAGTAGGTGCCGCTCAGGTCCCAGTTGGTGCGCGAATCGCTGGTGCCGGCGCCCAGCCCTTTCGCGGTGAGCACCGCAGTGTCGTTGATGGGGATGGTCTCCAGCGTCTTGCGATCCTGGGTGTAGCGCAGGCCGCCGCGCAGCTTGAAGTCGGGCGTCAGCTGGTAGGCGGCCGACCCGAACACCGCCCACGCGTTGTTGACCTGGGTGGCGTCGACCTCGGTGGGCGGGGCGCCGAACAGCGTGTCGTAGGCCAGGCTGTGGATCTGGTACTTCTCGCGGTACAGGTAGAGGCCGGCCTGCCACGACAGCGGGCTGGAATCGGAATGCTCGACGCGGAACTCCTGGCTCAGCTGCGAGTGGCCCTTGAGCGCATCGGAGGTCTCGTCGGCGAACGGGATGGTGCCCGGGCCCATCGGCGGGGCGTAGGACGCGCCGTAGCCGCCGTCGACGTCGCCGCGGCTGAACGCGTGCACGTGTTCCCAGCCGGTGATGGAGTTCAGCGTGAAGTCGCCCAGCGTCCAGCGCAGCTTGGCGCTGCCGCCCTCCGAGTTCAGCGATTGCCGGTTCTGGCCGTCGAACGACACCTGGTAGGGATCGAAGCCGTCCACCAGGTCGTTGGTGCCCGGCTTGATGATGTTGGCGCGGAACAGTCGCGCGGTGCCGTGCAGGTCGCGCCCGTGCACGTTGAACAGCGCGCTGAACGTGCCCGAGGGCTTGTAGAGCAGCTGCACGCGCAGCGCGTCGTCGTTGTAGCCCTCGAGCTTGCCGGTCTGCTCCTTGGGCGCCGTGTTGGTCACCCAGTCGCCGCGGCGCTGGAGTTGCGTCGAGGCGCGGATGGCCCAGTCCGGACCCAGCGGCATGCCGTAGGCGCCCTCCAGGTTGACGGTGTTGAAGGTGCCGTAGCTGGCGTTGAAATAGCCGTTGGCGACGCGGCCCGGCGCCACCGAATCCACCTTGACGACGCCCGCCGGCGTGTTGCGGCCGAACAGCGTGCCCTGCGGGCCGGCCAGCACTTCCACCTGGTCGGTGTCGAAGATCGGGAAGCCCTTGAGGATCGGGTTCTCCTGCACGACGTCGTCGTAGATCAGCGAGACGGGCTGCGAGGCGTTGAGGTGGAAATCGGTGTTGCCGTAGCCGCGGATGTAGAAGCGCGGGAACGCGCGGCCGAACGACGACTCGATGTTGAGGCTGGGCACGCGGCCCGACAGCGCGCGGATGTCCTCGCCGCCCGAATTGAGCACGTCCAGGGCCTCGCCGCCGATCGTGCTGACCGAGATCGGCACCGACCTGGCGTCTTCCGTCACGCGCTGCGCGGTGACGGTCACGGTCTGGAGCTTGCCGGCCTCGGAGGCCGACGCGGCGTCGGCGGGCGCGGCGGCCTGGCCGTGCGCCGCGGAGGCCGCGAACGCCAGGGCGATGGACAAGGACAGGGGCTTGACGGCGCGCGAGGAGGCGTGCGAACGAAGCGGGCGGTGAGCCGGATGGCGAATGGACATGGAAGACATCCTGTATTTGTGTGTCTCCGCCGTAAAGCAAGACGAAGGCCACACAAGGCTTCAGGAAAGGGGACGCTCCGACTTCGCGGCGCGTTTCCGCTCCACGATCCGCACGAGTTCTGGATCATGCGAGACGCAGCATGACACCCATGCGACTTCAGGTATGGGCCAAGCCCTCGTCGCCGGGCAACATGATGTGCCGGCAGCACCCGGCCGCGCATCGCGCCAGGGCCCATCCCTCGGACAGACCCTTTGGTGTATCCGCCCAAACGAGGTGCGTCGTGCCGGCGGCGCCGCAAAGAGGATCGCCCCGCCGCTCGCCGCGCACCTTGGTCGTGCGCGGCGTCCCCGCCACCCGTCAACGGGCCGGCACGCCCTCGCGCCACTGCGCCCAGTGCACGACGATCTCCGAAACCAGCGGCCACGCCGCCCGGTAGAGGTTGGCGGTGGCGATGGGAAAGCCCCCCGAGGCGGCGTTCAGCGACTCCTGGGCGGTCTGGCCGGGATGCGGCCGGTCGAAGTTCGCGCCGGTGCGCAGCACGGCCACGCGGTGCAGGTCCAGGCGGCCGGCGGCCGCGCCGCGCCGCAGCGATTCGTAGGTCGCGTTGTCCTCCTGCTGCGTGGTGCAGTAGGTGCCCTTGCCCTCGGTGAGCAGGCGGGTCCACGCCGAGGCGCGCGCGCCCAGCCGATCGCCGTGCCACCAGGTGTCGCCGGCCAGCGTGTCGCACTGCAAGACGCCTGGGGCGGCCTGGGCGGCCGGCTGCGGATACTGCTTGCGGTAGGCCGCCGCGGCGTCGTTGTCCTCCAGGCGCGCCGTTCCCGACAACGCCAGCGCGCGCCGCAGCAGGGCCTCGTCGAGCTGGAAGACCTCGGTGCCGTACTCCAGCTTGGGCCGGGTGGCCGGATCGGCCGCGCCGATGCCCACGTAGCCGGTGTCCCAGGCTGGCGGCGCCTCGCGGGCGTCGAATTCCTGCTGCAGCCCGAAGTCGACCAGGTAGCGCGCCCAGGCGGCCGCACCCAGCGTGCCGACGTTCGGGTCGATGCCGGCGATGCCGGTGACCACCACGTACGCGCGAGTCAGGTCGAACTTCGGGCTCAGCACCAGGGCCATCGTGGACGCCGCGGCGTTGGCGTGGCCCATGCCCGTGGTCATCACGCACACGCCGCTCGCGGTGCACTTCACGTCGGGGTAGTCGGCCGACAGCCCGGGCACGCGCACGGACCGCGTCGGCGGCAGCTGCGCCAGCCACGGTGCGGCCTCCGGACCGAACAGCGTGATGACCAGCACCTTCACGGGAACGGCCGGCGGCGCCTTGGCCGCGACGGCGGCCAGGGGTGCGGCGGCGACGAGCAGCGCCGCGGCGACGGCGCGCAGCGGCAACGAGATCGGAAGGGTCACGGCGGGTTCCTGGAAGTGGTGGTGATGGGCATGGCGCGTGCAGGAATCCTGCCAGGCCTTGCACCAGGTCGCTGCACCCGCCAGTCAACCGCAGATTCTCAAGTGATACCTTTGATTTTGGCCTTAAGTCATTGATTTAAATACATTCGCCAGCCTTGCAATTCTTGATCCATTACTTTCGTTCCTCCATGTAGTCCATTGTTTTCATTACTTGTCGCCGCGCGACTCCACCGTTCCGAACCCGGAGATCGACTTCGATACCACCGGCTGGCCCCAGTAGTCCACGTGTCCGGCGCCGGAGATCCGCACCCGCAGATTGTCGACCGCCCACAGCGAGGCATTGCCCACGCCGCTGATCGACACGTCGGCCGTGCCGGTGCGCAACTGCTCCGCGCCGATCTTGCCCTTGCCCGACACCGACAGGCGGAGATGATCGACCTGCCCGTTGAGCTGTCCTTCGCCCGCTCCGGACACCTCGAAGCTGAGCCGGCCCACCTTCAGCTGGTCGAGGTGCACCACGCCCATGCCCGCCATGCTGATGGTCAGCTGGTCGCCGCTGATCAGCCCCGGCGCCAGGACATCGTTGGAGCCCGCGATCGTGAGTCGCGCCAGGTGACGCACGCGCACCTCCACCTGCGCCCCGTCGCTGCCGTTCTTCCAGAATTTCCAGCCGCCGGGCAGGTCGATCTTCAGGCGGTGTCCGTCCAGCCGCACCTCCACCGCCTCCTGAGCCCGTGCATCGCCCGGCACGAACACCTCGTCGCGATCGCCCTGCACCAGCCGCACCTGGCCCGCGCCGTCCACCACGACGCTGTCGAACGGTCCCGGCGCGTAGACCTTGCCTTCGCCCTGGGCCTGCGCCTGCGCGTTGAGCTGCGGCTGCGCCCACGCCAGCGCGGGCACCAGCGCGCTCGCGGCCAGCGCGACGGCCAGAAGATGACGGCTCATATCGATTGCTCCCTCAGTTTCCTGGAAACGTCCCGGTTGGCCGTGATCAGCGTGCCGTCGGTCATGCGGGCGACCAGTTGCGAGTTCTCGTCGGGCGTCAGCGACTCCACGAAATCGAGGTTGACGATGCAGCTGCGGTGCAGCTTGATGAAACGGGCCGGGTCGAGCCGCTGCTCGAACGTGACGATGGGCAGCCGCACCAGGTAGCTGCGGCCCTTGACGGCCAGCGCCGTGTACTTGGTGTCGGAGCGCAGGTGCTCGATGGCCTCGACGTTGATCGGGAAGATGCGGCCCTGGTCGCGCACCAGCACGCGCGTGAGGGGCGCGCCCGCGCTCGCCTGCAGCGCGTCGACCGCGCCCGCCAGCGCGGCGCCCGCGTCGCTCGCTTCCGTGGGCGATGCGCGCTCCGCGCGCTGCACGTGCGCGATGGCCTCGACGAAGCGCTCGTGGGAGAACGGCTTGAGCAGGTAGTCCACCGCATGCAGCTCGAACGCGGCCAGCGCGTGCTCGTCGTAGGCCGTGGTGAAGATGATGGCGGGCGCGTGGTCGTCGGCGGCCAGCGCCTGCACGACCTGCAGGCCGGTGAGCACGGGCATCTGGATGTCCATCAGCACCAGGTCGGGCTGCAGCGCGCGGATCTGCGCCAGCGCGCTGGCGCCGTCGCCGCAGGTGGCCACGAGCTGCAGCGACGGCATCTGCGCGACCCAGTCGGCCAGGGCCTCGGCGGCGAGCGGTTCATCCTCGGCGATGAGGACGCGGGTAGGAGCGGTCATTGCGGTATCCAGAGGTCGACGCGAAAACCCGCGCCGGGTCGGGTGCGGATCCGCAGGCGGGCGCGGCCGTCGTAGTCGAGCGCGAAGCGGCGGCGCAGCGCCGTCAGGCCGATGCCCGAGCGCTCTGGCGCCGCCTCGTCCAGGAGCGCGGGCTCGCAGCCGGCGCCGTCGTCCTCCACGCTCAGCTCCAGGCCGAGGTTCATCGTGTTGCGCGCGCTGCGGATGCCCACGCGCCCGCCGTCCGCGCGCGGCGCGATGCCGTGCTGGATGGCGTTCTCCACGAGCGGCTGCAGGCTCAGCGGCGGGATCTCGTCGGCGAAGGTGGCCGGATCCAGCTGCCAGTCGACCTGCAGGCGCTTGCCCAGGCGCAGGCTCTCCAGCGCGAGATAGTCGCGCACGAACTCGATCTCCTCGCCCAGCGCCACGCGTTCGGCCGCGCTGCGCTTGGTGTCGAGCACGTAGCGCAGCATGCCCGCGAAGCGCATCAGCGCGGCCTCGGCGGCCTGCGCGTCCTTGCGGGTGAGCGCGATCAGCGAGTTGAGCGTGTTGAACAGGAAATGCGGATTCAGCTTGCCGCTGATCACGGCGAGCTCGGCCCGCGCCAGCGCCGATTCGGCCTGGGCGGCGGCCAGGCTGGCGGCGCGCGCGCGGCGCGCCTGGAGCCACGCGGCGAACGCCCCGCCGATCGCCGCGTACGCGATCACGCCCCACACCGCCCGCCACAGCGCGGTCTGCACCAGCATCACGTTCGCATAGACACGGCCGTACAGCAGCCAGGAGGCCGCGTAGTCGCAGGCCTCCCACGCCACCCCGAACGCGAGCGCGCCCGCGGCGTGGCGGAAGGCCTCCACGACCGTCCCGCCCTGCCCGGCCTGCGCCCAGCGCACCCAGGGGAAGACGGCCACGCCCAGCAGCATGGGCGGCCACAGGGTCAGCGTCGCCTGGTAGACGGCCTGCCACAACTGCCACAGGCCGCGCTGGAACTCGGCGCCGGCCAGCACGTGCAGCAGCCAGGCGAGGACGCAGGCGCAGCCATACCCGATCCACAACTGGCGCGGAGTGCCGGAACCGGCGGTCGGCGGGGATGAGGCATCGGTCATGGCGCCATGGTACGTAGAGTCCGACCCGGCGTGGAGCGCGGGGGACGGAATGCCGGATTGAGTGACCGGATTGCGGTTGGCCGTGTCCGACGCGTGCGCCGCGTCCGGTTGCCGCAAAGACTTTCCAAATCGGGTTCGTCCAGGCCCATCCATAGAAATGACATTCCTTCTATGGGCAATTCAAGAGCATGAAATATCAGTAGAACCTCAATACTATGGATGACCATGCCCTCCCGGCCCAGCCCCGGAATTCGCCGCCATGGAAATCTATCTCGACGCCAACGCCACCACCCCCGTCCTCGCGCAAGCCCGCCAGGCGGCCCTCGCGGCGATGGCCGACGACTACGGCAACCCCAGCAGCGTGCACAGCACCGGCCTGCGCGCCCGCTCCCTGATCGACGAGGTGCGGGCACGCGCCCGCCGCGTGCTGGGCATCCCCGCCGGGCGGTTGCTCTTCACCAGCGGCGCCACGGAAGGCATCCAGACGGCGGTGCTGTCGGCGCTGGTGGCCCTGCGCGAGCGCCGCGACGCCGGCGAGGCGATTCCCGGCCTGCTGCTGTACGGCGCCACCGAGCACAAGGCCGTGCCCGAGTCGCTGCGCCACTGGAACGCGCTGCTGGGGCTCGGACTCCGGGTGCAGGCGATCCCCGTGGACCGCGACGGCCGCCACGACCTGGCCTGGCTGCGCGAGCGCGCGCCGCAGGCCGGCCTCGCCTGCACGATGGCCGCCAACAACGAGACCGGCGTGGTCAGCGACCTCGACGGCATCGCTCAGGCGCTCGAAGGCAGTCCGGCGCTGTGGCTGGTGGACGGCGTCCAGGCCCTGGGCAAGCTCGCGCTGCGCCTGGCCGAACGCCGCATCGACTACGCCCCGTTCTCCGGCCACAAGCTGTACGCGCCCAAGGGCATCGGCCTGCTCTACGTGCGCGACGGGGCGCCGTTCACGCCCTTGATGGCCGGCGGCGGCCAGGAAAGCGCGCAACGCTCCGGCACCGAGAACATGGCCGGCGTGGCGGCGCTCGGCGCGGTGCTGGCGGCGCTCGAGGACGGTGGCACTTTCGCCGACGCCGCCACACTGCAGGCCTGGCGCGACAGGCTGGCGGCCGCGCTCGTCGAGGCCTTCCCGGCGCTGGTGTTCAACGCGCCGCCGGCGCTGTGCCTGCCCACCACGCTCAATTTCTCCGTGCCGGGCCTGGGCTCCAAGCTGCTGCTGGACCTGTTCGACGCCGCCGACGTGCGCGTCAGCGGCGGCTCGGCCTGCAGCGCCGCCAAGGCCCGGCCCAGCGACGTGCTGGAGGCGATGGGCCTGCCCGCCTGGCAGGCGGCGTCGGCCGTGCGCCTGTCGTTCGGCCCCGCGTCGGACGACGCGTTCATCGCCGAGGCCTGCGAGCGCATCCGCGCCTGCGGCCGCTCGCTGCGCGACAGCTGCCTCGTGCCGAGCGAGCCCAAGGCGCTGCCGCCCGGCGGCCTCACCCGCTTCGTCGTGGACGGCGCGTGCTGCTACCTGCTGGCCGATGCCGCCAGCCGGCGCTGCGTGGTCATCGACCCGTTGCCCGAACTCACCGCGCGCCTGGCCGACCTGCTGCGCTGCCAGCGCTACACCCTCGCCGCGGTGCTGGACACCCACAGCCACGGCGACCACGCTTCCTCGGCCGGCGACCTGCGCGCCGCGCTGCCCGAGCTGCTGGAGGCCGCGGGCCCGCTCGACGCGCTGGGCTGGCCGCGGGAGGCGCGCCAATTGACGCTGGGCACGCTGGTGCTGACGCGCCTGGCCGTGCCGGGCCACACGCTCGACTCCACCGCCTACCTGCTGCACGACGCCCAGGGACTGCGTGCCGCCTTCGTCGGCGACACCGTCATGCCCGGCGCGCTGGGCCGCAGCGATTTCGCGCAGAGCGCCCCGCTGGCGTTCGGCACCTCGCTGCTCAAGCTCGCCCAGGTGGTGGGCCCCGGCACGCTGCTGCTGCCCGGCCACGACTACGACGACCGCTTCGCCAGCACCCTGGCCACCGAGCGCCGCGCACAGCCGCTGCTCGCCCGCGTGCTGGGCGGCGGGCTGGACGCGGCGGGCTTCGCGGCCGCGAAGGCCGAGGTGGAGCGCGACCTGGGGCTTACCCGCTACCAGACGCTCGCGTGCGGCGCGCGCGTCGACATCCGCGGCGACCAGGCGGCCCAGGAGCTGACGCCCGCGCAGCTGCGGCAGTTGTTGCTGGCGCATCCGGACCTGCTGCTGGTGGACGTGCGCGAGCCCTACGAGCAGCGCCTGGGCCACGCGCCCGAGCTGACCGCGCCGCGCGTGCGGCACCAGGCGATCGCGCTGTCGCAGCTCCTGCTGGCGCTGCCGGAGTGGCTGGCGCTGCCGGCGCCGACGCCGATCGTCTTCTTCTGTCGCAGCGGCAACCGCAGCACGCAGGCGGCCGAGGCGGTGCGGCGCCTCGGACACGAGCGCGCCTGGAGCCTGGCGGGCGGCCTGGCGCTGTGGCGTCCCGAGGCGCTTGGCGCCGAGGTGTCGGTGGCCTGAACGTCAACATTGAGAGACACACGGCCATGGACGCCCGCGTGCTACCACAGGAATTGCGCCCGCGGCGCCACACCGACGTCCCGCAGACAGCGTATGCTCGCGGCCTTTCCGCACCGAGAGGACGAACTCCACCATGGCAACCGAAGCAACCAAGACCTCCGCTTTCATGAAGGCCCTGAAGCCGAGCCCCGCGCTCGCCGCGATCGTCGGCGCCGAGCCGCTGCCCCGCACCGCCGTCACCAAGGCCCTGTGGGACTACATCAAGGCCCACAACCTGCAGAACCCGGCCAACAAGCGCAACATCCTGTGCGACGCCAAGCTGAAGGCCGTGATGGGCAAGGACGAAGTCACGATGTTCGAGATGACCGGCCTGGTCGGCAAGCACCTGAGCTGATCGCCCGGCCGCCGCGCGCGCCCCTCGCGCGCGGCGCACCTGCCGAACGGGCGCCCTGCCCGCGGCATGCACGGCCCCGCGACGCGCATTTCGGGCATGTCATTTGCCGTATCCGAGCCGCCCGGCCGCCGGTATCACGGTATCGTCTCGAAGCAAATCCCGCGTCGGCAAAACCATACCCGGCAACAGTATTTCTACGGGTCGCCAACAACGCGGCCGTCAGTTGTTCCATGCTCGGGGGTATTTCGAACCCGACGCCGCCGGACCGCCGATGATCACGCTCACCGTTGTCGCCCTCTATCTCGCCTGCATATTGGTCGTGCACTTTCGCGGGCGCGTCCGCCACAGTTTCTGGGGCCAGGTATTCGACCACTCGGGCCTGCTCGCCCCGGTCAACGTGTTTCTCTACGCGTTCTCGGCCGTCCCCAACAAGCCCTACATCGCGCAAAGCCATTTCCCGGAACTGGAACCGCTGCGCGGACACACCGACGTGATCCGCGCGGAGGGCCTGGCGCTGATGGCGCACGCCCGGATGAAGGCGCCCGACCAGAAGGACGACGCGGGGTTCAACTCGTTCGCCAAGTCGGGCTGGAAGCGGTTCTACCTGAAGTGGTACGGCGATGCCCATCCTTCGGCGCAGCGGCTGTGTCCGCGCACGACGGAGCTGCTGGCCGCCATTCCCAACGTGAGCGCGGCGATGTTCGCCACGCTGCCCCCGGGCGCCGTGCTCAATCCCCACAAGGATCCGTATGCCGGCTCGATGAGATACCACCTGGGCCTGGTCACGCCCAACGACGACGGCTGTTATATCGAGGTCGACGGCCAGCCCTACAGCTGGCGCGACGGCGAGGGCGTGATATTCGACGAGACCTTCGTCCACAAGGCCGAGAATCGCACCGACGTCGAGCGCCTGATACTGTTTTGCGACGTCGCCCGGCCGATGCGATTCGGCTTCGCGCGCCGGTTCAACCACTGGTTCGGCCGGCACGTCGTGGCCGCGGCCAGCTCGCCCAACGAGCCCGGCGACCGCACCGGCCTGATCAACCGGCTGTTCTTTCTGTCCGACCGCGCGGGCCAGTTGCGCCGCCGCTTCAAGGCCTGGAACCGCACCGCTTACCGGGCGACCAAGGCCGGACTCGCGGTAGCCCTGCTCGCCGCGCTGATCGTGCCCGGATCGGTGCGCACCCTCCATCACGTGATGGCGGCCAAGGTGACGGGCCATGCCTCCGACGATCGTGGCCGCGCAGCCGCCCCTTCGGTGAATTGAGACGCACTCGGGTGCCGAAGTCATGCTCGGCAGGCCCGCCGTTCCGCTACGATTCCGCTCAGGTTCCTCTTCCATCGTCCTGCCCGACGACCGCACCTTGAGCTCCGAGACCGCCCTCTCCGAACTGCGCATCACGACCCGTGCCGAGCACGACCGCATCGAGCGCATCCTGCGCCTGGCCGAGCCGATGCCGATCGAGCGCTACGGCGCGATCCTGTGCGGCTTCGACGCGTTCCTGCGCGCCTGGGAGCCGCGCATCCACGCCGCGCTGCCCGAACGCCTCCAGGGCTGGTTCCGCGCGCGCCGCCGTGGCGGCTTCGCCAGCGCCGACGTCGAATGGCTGCGCTCGGAGGCCGGCCTCGATCTGAGCGACATGCGCGCCGCCGCCGCCGCCACGTTGCCGCTGCGCGACCTGCCCGAGGTGCTGGGCTCGCTGTACGTGATCGAGGGCGCCGCGCTGGACGGCCGCGCCATCGCGCCGCAGCTGAAGCGCACGCTGGGCCTGGTGCAGGGCCGCGGCGCCAGTTACTTCAACGGCTTCGGCGGCGAGACCGGCGTGATGTGGACCAACTTCCGCGTGCTGGCGGCGCTGGAGGTCGGCGAATCGTCGCGCGCCACCGCGCTGGCCTGCCAGAGCGCCAAGCGCACCTTCGCGGCACTGATCGAGCTGTTCGCGCCGCTGGCTGCCGACACCGAGGCGCCCGTGGCCGGTTCCGGCGCCGCGCCGCAGCGGATCGCGCCCGCGCTGCTGAGGGCCTTCGGCGCCGCCGCCCCGCCCGCGCCGCAGGACGACGGCCACATCGACCTGCCGGACGACGTGCCCGAGGAAGGCGACACCGTGTTCGACCTGCCGCTCGACGAGCCGGCCGACGGCGCCGACGAGACGCAGCCCCTGCCGCTCTGAGTAACCGTCTCCGGCGTCAAGCCCCGCGCTTGATGGTGAAATGGCGCGATGCGGACGCCGCCGTGGCATCGCCAACGACGCGCCGCCGATTCGAGGCGCGGATCCCGCTGCGCCGGTCCTAGGCTGCGCCGCAGCCCGGGCCCTCGAAGGTCCAGGTGCTGACCTTGCCGTTCTCCACCAGGAAGCGCGTCGTGCAGGTGACGGCCGTCGGCTCCCCCACCGGCGCGCTGACGCCCACGCCGCCGCCCACCGAGGTGCGGCCGCCGCCGAAACCGAAGCCGCCGATGGAGAAGCTCACCGCGGGCGGCGGCACGGCGCCGTTGCTGACGACGTAGGTGAGCCATTTCGCGTTGCCGGCGGGCTCCTCCGCGAACGGCTTGCCCCAGCGGGCGCGCAGCGTGTCCTCGGGGGCGCCCTGCCACTGGCTCAGCGCCTGCTCGTAGGCCGCGCCGCTGGACTGCGGCGCGGCGCAGCCGGCCACGGCGAGCACGAGGGGCAGCGAATGGATGGGGTTGCGGCGCATGGTGTTCTCCTGTCGAGGACGTTCCTGTGCGAATGATGCACCCTGCGCGGCAACGCGCTTGCCCGACGTTGGCGGCACCCCAGCCGGCCCGGTTCGCGCCAGGGATTTATTCATGATGATTGACCTGCATTAATCATGATGGGTAAACTTTATAAATCGAATCTCACCGGGGAACTCCCATGCCGCGCGTCTCACGGGCCGAAGCCGAAAGCCATCGCGAACAGATCACCGACGCCTCCGCCCGCCTGTTCCGCGAGCGCGGCGTCAAGGGCGTCAGCGTCGCCGACCTGATGGGGGCGGCCGGGCTCACCCACGGCGGCTTCTACGGCCACTTCGAGTCCAAGGACGCGCTGGCCGGCGTGGCCGTGGCGCGGGCATTCGAGCAGTCGGCGCAGAAGTGGCGCAAGCGCGTCGCCGCCAAGCCCGATGCCGCCGCCCGCCGCGCCGTGCTGGTGGACCACTTCCTGGCGGCGCAGAGCATCCGCAACGTCGGGATGGGCTGTCCCACCGTGTCGCTGGCCACCGACGTGTCGCGCGAGCCGGCCGGCGCGCCGATCCGCACCGCCTACCTCGACGGCCTCGATGCCCTCGTGCAGATCCTGTCGGAGGTGGAGCCCGGCCCCGACGCGGCCGCGCGCCGCGAGGCCGCGCTGGCCGACTACGCCACGATGGTGGGCGCCCTGCTCCTGGCCCGCGCCACCGAGGGCGCGCCGCTGTCGCACGAGCTGCTCGCGGCGGCGCGCGCGCGGCTGCTCCCGGGCGTTCCCCACGCAACCCCGCCCGCCCACAAGTCCAAGGAAGCCTGAACGTGTTCGCCACCCCTGTCGCCCACTGGTTCGGCCGCCGCGGCATCCATTTCTCGTGGATCGTCATGGGCATCGCCTTCCTCACGATGCTCACCTCCTCGGCCGCGCTGGGGCTGCCCGGCGCCTTCATGCAGCCGCTCAGCAAGGAGTTCGGCTGGACCACCGACCAGGTCTCCGGGGCGATCGCGCTGCGCTTCGCGCTGTATGGCCTGATCGGGCCGTTCGCCGCCGTGCTGATGGAGCGCTATGGCCTGCGCCGCATCATCTGCAGCGCGCTGCTGTTCATCGCCGCCGGCATGGTGCTGGCCACGCGCATGACCGCGCTGTGGCAGCTGGTGCTGCTGTGGGGCGTGGTGCTGGGCGTGGGCTCCGGCCTCACGGCGCTGGTGCTGGGCGCCACCGTGGCCAACCGCTGGTTCGAGCAGCGCCGCGGCCTGGTGATGGGCATGCTCACCGCGAGCTCGGCCACCGGGCAGCTGGTCTTCCTGCCGATCGCCGCCTCGCTGATCCAGAGCCACGGCTGGCGCATGGCGGTCATCCCCGTCTTCGCGAGCTGCCTGGTCGTGGCCGGCCTGGCGTTCTGCCTGCTGCGCGACCGCCCGAAGGAGCTGGGCCTGCTGCCCTTCGGCGCCGATCCGGCCCGGCTCGACCCGGCGCCGCCCGCGTGGCGGCCCGGATTCGCCGAGCCCCTGCGCACGCTGGCCATGGCCTCGCGCAGCGGCGCGTTCTGGGTGCTGTTCGGCACGTTCTTCGTCTGCGGCCTGAGCACCAGCGGGCTGATCCAGACGCACTTCATCTCCCTGTGCGGCGACTACGGGCTGGGCGCCGTGCCGGCCGCCTCGGTGCTGGCCACCATCGGCGCGTGCGACTTCGTCGGCACCATCGCTTCGGGCTGGCTGTCCGATCGCTACGACGTGCGCAAGCTGCTGTTCTGGTACTACGGCCTGCGCGGGCTGTCGCTGATGTGGCTGCCGCACTCCACGTTCACCGTGGTCGGGCTGTCGCTGTTCGCCGTGTTCTACGGGCTCGACTGGGTCGCCACGGTGCCGCCCACCGTGCGACTGACGAGCGCCGCGTTCGACAAGCAGCGCGCGCCGATGATCTTCGGCTGGATCTTCGC
>FTKT01003205.1_pt2 | contig 46589 bp, 37 predicted proteins | sample 1658271 | NCBI WGS metagenome assembly FTKT01 (sample SAMEA3914811, study PRJEB12502) | metagenome | biome: forest; material: soil | place: Canada | collected 2011-08-04 | depth 0.3 m | reverse complement strand
GCGTCCTCGGCGATCTTGGCCTGCTCGGCGTTGACCACATCCATGATCACACCGCCCTTGAGCTGCTCGGCCATGCCGCGCTTGACCCGGGCGGTACCGATCTGCGGCTGACCAGCGGTGGTGACAGGGGTCGTGGACACGTGGAACCTCACTTCTGACGAATCGTCAGGGATCGCAGGGGGTACAGCGGTTGCCGTCCGGTTCAGCGGTCGAGCAGGGCCCGGGTGGCCGCTTCGAGGTCCGGCTGGCGCATCAGCGTCTCGCCGACCAGGAACGAGGAGATCCCGGCCTTCGCCAGCCGCGCCAGGTCGGCGCTGTCGGCGATGCCGCTCTCCCCGATCGCCACCCGGTCCCCGGGCACCAGCGGCATCAGCAGTTCGCTGGTGGCCAGGGTGGTCTCGAAGGTCTTCAGGTTGCGGTTGTTGATGCCGAGCAGCGGGGAGCGCCGGCGCAGCGCCCGTTCGAGTTCCGCCTCGTCGTGGACCTCGATGATGACGTCCATGCCGAGTCCGAGCGCGGTGTCCTCCAGGTCCCCGGCGGTCGCGTCGTCGACGGCGGCCAGGATCACCAGGACGCAGTCGGCGCCCCAGGCACGCGCCTGGACCACCTGGTAGGGGTCGAAGAGGAAGTCCTTGCGCAGGGCGGGCAGCGAGCCGGCCTCCCGGGCGGCGGCCAGGTGCTCGCGCGCCCCGCCGAACGACGGCCCGTCGGTGAGCACCGACAGGCAGACGGCGCCGCCCGCCTGGTAGGCGAGCGCGTGCGCCCGGGGCTCGAAGTCCTCGCGGATCAGGCCCTTGGACGGACTCTTCCGCTTGATCTCGGCGATCAGCGCGTAGTCGCCCCCGGCGGCCCGGCGCCGCAGGGCGTCGAGGAAGCCGCGCGGCGGCGCGGCCTCCTCGGCCTCGCGCTGGAGCGCCGCGAGCGGGGTGGCGCGCTTCGCGGTGGCGATCTCCTCGCGCTTGTACGCCTCGATCCTGGTCAGCACATCAGTCATGACGCGATCCGTTCGCTGGTTGCGGGGCTGTTCGACACGGCGACGAGACTCTCCAGCCGCTCCAGGGCCTCCCCCGAGGCGATCGACTTGGCGGCGGCCGCCATGCCGTCCACCAGGTCCTCGGCGGTCCCGGCGACGACCAGGGCCGCGGCCGCGTTGAGCAGCGTCACGTCGCGGTAGGGGCCCGGCTCGCCCTGGAGCACGGCCCGCAGGGCCGCCGCGTTCTCGGTGGCGTCGCCGCCCTTGAGCAGGGCGGCGTCCACCCGGTCCAGGCCGACCTGTTCCGGGGTGATCTCGAAGGTGCGCACCGTGCCGTCCGCCAGGGCGGCGACGGTGGTCGGACCCGAGAGGGTGATCTCGTCGAGGCCGTCGGCGCCGTGCACCACGTAGGCCCGCTCGGAGCCCAGTTCGTGGAGCACCTCGGCCAGCGGTTCGAGCCACTGCCGGGCGAAGACCCCGATCAGGTGGCGCCGTACGCCGGCCGGGTTCAGCAGCGGCCCCATCAGGTTGAAGACGGTCCGGGTGCCGAGTTCCACCCGGGTGGCGGCGACGTGCTGCAGTGCTGGGTGGTGGGCGGGCGCGAACATGAAGCCGATCCCGGCCTCGCTGACGCAGCGTCCGACCTGTTGCGGCGTCAGATCGATCCGCACGCCCAGGGCCCGCAGCACGTCGGCCGCGCCGGAGCGCGAGGAGAGCGCGCGGTTGCCGTGCTTGGCGATCGGGACGCCCGCGCCGGCCACCACGAAGGCGGTGCTGGTGGAGATGTTGTACGAGCCGGAGGAGTCACCGCCGGTGCCGACCACGTCCATCGCGTTCGGCGGCGCGCTGACCTTCAGCATCCTGGTCCGCAGGTTGGTGACCGCGCCGATGATCTCCTCGACGGTCTCACCGCGCATCCGCATGGCCATCAGCAGCGCGCCCATCTGCGAGGGCGTGGCCTCGCCCGACATGATCAGGCCGAAGGTCCGGGCGGACTCCTCCCGGGTCATCCGCTCGCCCTCGGCCAGCCGTCCGATCATCAGCTTGAGGTCATCCATGGGTCGCCCCGTCTCCGAGCAGCCTGAGGGTCTCGCTGCCGGGCGGCAGCGGGAGGTCCCAGCCGAGTTCGACGTTCTCCCGCCGGAACGGCGTCCAGTCGGTGAGCCCGGTGTCGAGGGTGCGGGCGAAGAGGTGCCCGCTGTGGACGGCGGCCGCGATGATGCCCGGGCCCAGGCAGTCGCCCAGCCGGACCACCTTGCGGATGCCGGCGGCCGCCAGTACACCGTCCGCCAGCCCGTCCAGCTCCTGGTACAGGCCGTCCACCGGCTGGGAGCCGGTGACCAGCACGATCGCGTCCGCCTCCACCGTCCGCTCGCGGCCCGTGAAGACGGAGGCGAGGCGGACCGCGCCGGGTTCGACCCCGCTCACGGTGGTGGAGACCTGGACGTCGGCGCAGAGCTCCAGGATCCGGCGCTGGATCGCCCCCTGCTCAGCGGTGTTCTGGGTGTAGGAGGAGACCAGGCTGTCCGGGGTGACCAGGACGACCTCGCAGCCCCGCCCCACCAGCAGCTCGGCGAGCACCCCGCCCATGTAGTAGTGGTCGTCGTCGAAGAGGACGACCCTGCCGGTCGGCAGCCGGCCGGCCATGATGTCGTCGGGGGTGAAGACCGGCAGTCCGGCCGGCCCGGGGATCGGCACGCGGTGCGCGCGGCCGACCCCGTCGTCGCGCCACCTGGCGCCGGTGGCGACGCCGATCAGCGAGCACTCGGCTTCCAGCACCATCTCGGCGGTGATCTCGTTGCCGGGCAGCAGCTGGACGTTCGGCAGGCGGCGCAGCTGGCCCAGTCGCCACTCGCTGACCCGCCGCCAGGTCGCCAGTCCCGGCAGCGCGCTCTCCCGCAGGACCCGGCCGCCGAACTCGCGCTCGCGGTCCGCGAGCAGCACGCTGTACCCGCGCTTGCCCAGCGCGCAGGCGGCCTCCAGGCCGGCCGGCCCGCCGCCGATGATCATGACGGTGTCGTCGGTGTCCTTGGGCGGCAGGTACTCGGGGTGCCAGCCGCGCCGCCACTCCTCGCCCATGGTCGGGTTCTGCGTGCACCGCAGCGGCACGCTGAGCTTGTCCGAGGCCACGCAGATGTTGCAGCCGATGCACTCGCGGATGTCCTCGAAGCGTCCCTCCTCGATCTTCCTCGGCAGGAACGGGTCGGCGATCGAGGGCCGGGCCGCGCCGATGAAGTCGAGGGTGCCGCCCTTGATCATCGTCACCATGGTGTCGGGCGAGGTGAACCGGCCGACGCCGACGACCGGCTTGGTGGTCACACCCTTGACGAACTTCACGTACTCCTGCTGGAAGCCCTCCTGGCTGAACCTCGCGGTCTGGCCGTCCTTCTCGAACGGGGTGAGGTTCACGTCCCACAGGTCCGGCAGTTCGGCGAGCATCTCGATCACGTCGTGCGCCTCGTCCCGGGGCCCGAGGCCCCCGGCCTCGACCAGCGTGCCCACGCCGATCCGGATCGCGATCGCGCAGGTGTCGCCGACCGCCTCCTTGGCGTCCTCGACCAGCTCGCGCAGCAGCCGGGCGCGGTTCTCCAGGCTCCCGCCGTACTCGTCGGTGCGCTGGTTGTGCCGCCGGGAGAGGAAGTGGGCGGGCAGCGCCATGTCGTGCCCGGCGTAGACGTAGATGATGTCGAAACCGGCCCGGCGGGCGTTGACCGCGGCCGTCCGGTGCCAGCGCCGGAAGGCCCGGATGTCGGCCTTGTCCATGGCGCGCGCGGTGACCGGGAAGTTCCCGCGGGTGGCGGCCAGGCTCGGGGCGATCGGGATCGCCCGGGTGTCGAGGTTCGGCACGTACGAGCCGTTGTGCGCCAACTCCACGCCGGCCAGGGCGCCGTAGCGGTGGATCTGCTCGGTGGCCCGGGCCAGCAGCGGGATGTCCTGGTCGTCCCAGAGCCGCAGTTCGCGCAGATGGTTACCGGAGTAGTGCACGTCGCACTGCTCGGTGCAGACCACCGCCCAACCGCCCTCGGCCTTGATGCCGCGCATCGCGGCCATCGAGCTGGGGTAGGCCCGGCCCATGCCGTTGCAGTGCGGCACCTGGAAGAAGCGGTTCTTCGCGGTGACCGGGCCGATCTTCACCGGCTCGAAGAGAATGTCGAACCGGGAGGGCCGGCTCCTCGTGCTGTCCACCGTGTGACACCTTCCCTGATGACGGGTCAGGACCGCGAGCCGAAGATCGCGCTGCCGACCCTGATGTGCGTGGCGCCGTACTCGATGGCCAGGGCGTAGTCCGAACTCATGCCCATCGAGAGCGACTTGAGCCCGGCCCGGTCCGCGGCCGCGGCCAGCAGCGCGAAGTGCCGCTCGGCCGGCTCGTCCACCGGCGGGATGCACATCAGACCCGTGACGTCGAGGTCGTACTCCCCCCGGCAGGCCTCCAGCAGCGCGTCCAGCTCCTCGGGCAGCACCCCCGCCTTCTGCGGCTCGGCGCCCGTGTTGACCTGGATGAACAGCGCCGGGCGGCGGCCCAGTTCGGCGCAGCGCGGGGCCAGGGCGCGGCACATGGCGCTCCGGTCGACCGAGTGGATCACGTCGAACAGGGCGACCGCGTCGCGGGCCTTGTTGGTCTGCAACGGGCCGATCAGGTGCAGTTCGACCTCGGGGTGACGCTCCCGCAGGTCCGGCCACTTGGCCTGCGACTCCTGGACCCGGTTCTCGCCGTAGACCAACTGGCCTGCCGCGATGGCCGTTTCGATCCCCTCCGCGGGGACCGTCTTGGAGGCGGCGACCAGGGTCACGGACTCCGGGGTGCGGTGGGCGGTCCGGCAGGCCGCGGCCACGGCGGCGCGGACCGCCGCCAGGCCGGCGGCCGGATCGGACCGCCGCGCGTCGGCGTCTGTGGCGTTCATGGAAACCCTTCTCGATGGGCGCGGGGAGCGCGGCCCGACCGCCCGTGGCCGCCCGGGCGATGGCTCGGGCGGTCACGGGCGGTCGTCGGAGGCCGCGGGGGCGGGTTCGCGAGCGGGTTCCAGCTGACACCCGCTCGGGATCGGCTCAGGGGTAGCGCAGGCCCTGCTGCCACTCGCTCTCGGGCTTCGTCCGCTCGAAGACCAGCCGCTCGTGCAGCCGGAACGGCCGGTCGGACCAGAACTCCAGGTAGACGGGCCGGATCCGGTACCCGCTCCAGTGCGGCGGGCGCGGCACCTCCTCGGTGCCGAACCGGGCGCTCTCCCGCGCCACCGCCTGCTCCAGCTCGTCCCGGCCGGCCAGCGGCTGCGACTGCCGGCTGGCCCACGCCCCGATCCGGCTGTCCCGGGCCCGGGAGGCGAAGTAGGCGTCCGCCTCGGCGGCCGAAGCGGCCTCCACCGGGCCGCGGAAGCGCACCTGCCGGCGCAGCGACTTCCAGTGCAGCACGCCGGCCGCCTGCATGTTCTCGCTGAGTTCGGCACCCTTCTGGGACAGGGTGTTGGTGAAGAACACGAAGCCGTCCGCGTCGAAGTCCTTCATCAGGACCATCCGCACGTCGGGCAGCCCGTCGGCTCCCGCGGTGGCGATCGCCATCGCGTTGGCATCGTTGATCTCGCTCGCGTCAGCCTCGGCCAGCCACTGCTCGAAGAGCTCGAAGGGGTCGGTCGTCTCGTTGGCAGCCACCGGTCAGCCCTTCAGTTCCTGCTTCTCGGGGAGGATGTGCCGCCACTTGTCGAACTCGCCACCGCGCGAGGTGACCAGGTGCGCGACACCGTCGGCGTCCACCAGGACCTCGGCGGCCGGCGGGACGTTGAGGAACTCCATGTGCTGGGTGGCGCAGTAGGCGCCGACGTCCATGATCGCCACGTGGCTCTGCCCGTCGACCCCCCGCGGCACCCAGTACTCGCCCGGCAGGATGTAGTCGTGCCGCAGGATGGTCCGGCCGCGCAGCGCGGCCAGGCAGCCGTCGGTGCCGTCGCCGACCGGGATCTCGGCCAACTCGCCGTCCAGGAACACCACGTTGTGGCGCCGGTCGCGGAGCTGGGCGGAGGGCATCAGCATCCGGGTGCCGTCGGTCACCACGATGTTGGACACCGGGTTGGTGATGACACCGCGCTCCACGCTCAGCAGCAGGGCGCCGGTGTCGGCCAGCACGTCGCGGGCCGGCTCGAACATGAACTTGATGTGCTCCGGCACGCCCATCCGGTCCGCGATCTCCCGCAGCGCCTGGAAGTACTGGCCCCAGTCGAAGTGCTTCTCCGACTCGTTCCAGGCCTCGTACACGAAGCCGTGGCCGCCCGCGAAGTTGATCGAGCGAGCCTGCGGGAAGTGCGTGTTGAAGATGGTGAACATCGTCTCGATGACATTGGTCATCTCTTCGCGCGAGTTGCCGCTGCCGGTGTAGACCTCGAAGCACTCCAACTCGCGGCCGTACTCGGCGAGCAGGGCCGAGAGCTGCTCCAGCTCGCGCAGCTTGATGCCCGGCTTGCCCGAGTCCAGGCTGTCGATCCGCGCACTGATCGTCGGAGCGCCCGCCTTGAGGGCGAACGACACCTCGTCCAGGCTGGACAGGAAGGTCGGCAGGCCGAGCTTGGCCCAGTGGGTCATCTCCTCGTCGGAGACGTGACCGGGCGAGACGATGAAGCGCTCGAAGCCGAACTGCGTCAGGATCCGGTGCTCACTGGGCAGTTGAACGAGCAGGCCGACACCGAGCCGCTGGAACGGCCGGAGCAGGTGCGGGTTGGAGTTCGGGAAGAACGGGACGTACAGCTCGACCCGGTCGCGCAGGCCGGCGGCCTCGGCGGCCTGCATGACCCGGCCGATGTTCCGGACGAGCTGCGCCTCGCTGTACACGAAGACGGGCGTTCCGACCTGCTCGGAAATCGCCTTCAGATCCACCGATCCGAGCCAGCTGAGCGCGAGCTTCGACCCGGACTCATCGGCATGGGAAATACCGGAAACCATCCAAACCCCCATGATGAATGTGAAAGAGAAGCCCCTCGAAAGGCCGGCCAGCAGACCCCGGCACGGGGAGGATCACTCAAAGAACGTGCCGCAAGAACGGGTGCGGACCACGTCTTCGGAATCACTGCCGAGCGTATGTTGACCATGTCATGATCACAACCATCGGCTCGGCCCGAATCCTGACGGAGCGTCACCGGCCAGTGGCTCTTGGCTGGTCAGCGATCCGCCACATCGGCGAGACACGACGAAAATTTGCCCACATCGTGAGATCCGAGGGGCAGGACCGGGCCGATTATTGCCCCAGGTAAACAAATGAACCGAACGGATTCCACTTGCGTGACGCATCGTCACCTTGGCCTGATGGCAAGCGAGTTGGACACATCACCAGGTCATCGACGGACCCCCGCCGGCTGGCTTGAACTCGACGGCACGCCCCCCGGTGAGCTGCCCGGACACCGCTCGCCCCGATCCGCCGGCCGGGGCCCGGCGACCGGACCCCGGCGCCGTAACGCCCGCCCACCACCACGGACGCCCGCCCCCGAGATCCGCGCGGCGGGGATGCTTTTCGGACGCTGATCTCCCCCCTCCACAAGGCGTGTTGACATCCCCCCACTGCCATCGCCTAGGGTTTCAACCGCCAAGGAAAACCCATTGGCCGTGTGCCCGAGTGGTCAGGGGACCGCCTGCAAAGCGGTTTACATCGGTTCGAATCCGGTCGCGGCCTCACTGCCTTTCCCGTGCAAACAGAATGGAAAGCACGGGTATCCGTGGACAGATGTCGACTTCCGGCAGCGGGGCTGCCGGAAGTCGACGGCTGTTGACGACTGTTGACGGCTGTCCACGGCTGTCCACGGCTGTCCACGGCTGTCCACGGATCCTGATCACCGCCGCGCCCGCCTCCCAGGCCGGGCAGGTTGCCCACCGGAGCGTCCGGCGCAGCGCCCTACTCGCGGGCGCCGAGCGCGTCCGCCGGTCGGTGCCCGAGCGCCGCCCGGGCGGGCAGGGCGGTGGCGAGAAGGGCCAGCAGGGCGGCCGCGCCGATGATCGCCAGATACTGCGACGCGGGGGTGTAAGGCGTCGAGTCGCCCGTCATCCCGGTGCTGTAGGCGACCAGGGTGGCCGCCGAGACCACGCTGCCGACCGTCACCGCGAGCAGCACCACCGTCGTGGTCTCCCAGCCGAGCATCCGCATCACCTGGCGGCGGGTCGCGCCGACCAGCCGGAGCAGGGCCAGTTCGCGGCTGCGGCCCAGGACGGACATCACCAGGGTGTTCACGGCCGTGATGGCGGCGAAGGCGATGATCAGCGCGAGCCCCAGGTAGGCGGCGCCGGTGCTGGAGTCCCGCTGCTCGGCGAGGCTCTGGGCCCGGTCGAGAACTCCCAGTCCGGGATAGGGCCGTAGCGCCAGGACCAGCGCCGCCCGGGGCAGCCCCGGGGCGCTGACCAGCACCGCGTCGTCGAGGGGTACGTCGACGTGGGCGGCCACCAGGTCGTGCGCCATGGTGAAGTCACCGAACCCGAGCCCGCGTCGGTAGGTGGCGACGACCCGCAGGGTGACCGGCGTCCCGTCCGCGAGCGTCACCGGCACCTGGTCGCCGAGGCTGATCCCGAGGCCCTCCGCGACAGCCATCGTGTCCTCGCCGAGCGCGTCCGTCGAGCCGGACCGGACCGCCAGGTCGAGGGTGCTCGCCAGCCCGGCCGGGGTCACGCCCTGGGCGCTGTGGTCGGTGAGGTCGGACCGGACGGTGGTGTGCAGCACCTCGGTGACCGCCCGCACGCCCGGCACCCCGCGCAGCGACTCGGCCACCTGGGCCGGCGCCTTCGGGCCGACCACGTAATCGGCGGTGTTCCCGGCCCTGGCCTGCGCGGATACCGCCTGGGCCAGCGTGGTCTGAGTGAACGTCAGCGTGCACGCCATCGCCACCATCAGGCTGAGCGGAGTGATCACCGACGCCAGCCGCCGCGCTCCGGCGCGCAGGTTGGCGGCGGCCAGCTCCCCGGGGGCCCGCAGGAGGCGCAGCGGGACGCCGAGCACGGCGAACGCCGCCCGGGCCAGCAGGGGACCGAGCAGGGCCACGGCGATCGTCCAGAGCAGCGCGGTGAGCGGCGCGACCGGTCCGGAGCCCGCGTCGGTGGTCAGCTTCGACAGCACATACGTCAGCACCACGGCGCCGGCCACCGCCAGCAGGCCGGCCAGCAACTGCAGCGGGGCGAGCCCCGGCGGTTGCAGCACGGCGTCGCCGAGCGCCTCGACCGGCCGGATCCGAGCGACCCGACGGCCCGCGACCCGCGCCGCGACCAGCCCGGCGAGCAGCGTGGCGAGCACCGCCGCAAGGGGCGCGAACGGGCCGACCACCAGCGCGAGGCCGGCCGGCACCCGGCCCAGTCGCACCAGCTCCGAGTAGATCCAGAAGCCGAGGCCCAGCCCGCCGAGCGCCCCCGTGGGAGCGGCGACCAGCCCGATCAGCAGCACCTCACGGCTGATCATGGTCCGAATCTGCTTCGGGGTGGCGGCCACCGCCCGCATCAGGGCGAACTCCCGCTGCCGCTGCTGGATGGAGAGGGTGAACGTGCCGACCACCGCCAGGATCGCCACCAGCAGCGCGGTGCCGCCCATCGGGGCGCCCATGCTGACCAGCCTGGTCAGCGCCTCGTCGGCGGCCGGGAACTCCGCCGAGCCGCGCCCGTCCCCGGTGCTGACGCGCGCCGTCGTACCCGCCACCGCCTGCTCGACCGCCTGCTCAGCCGCCTTCTCAGCTGTTGGGGCCGCAGCCGCGGGGAAGACCCCGATGGCGGCCACCTGGCCCTGATGGCCCGCCAGTTGCCGGGCCTGCTCGGTGGCGAAGAAGACCGCGCTCTGATGCGGAAGGCTCCGGGCGGTCACCCCGACCACGCGGTAGGAGTCGATCCCGGCCGGCGTCCGGACGGGGACGCTCGCCCCCACCGGCAGATGCGCCGAGGGCTCCACGACGATCTCGCCGGGACCGGCGGGCGCGCGCCCCGCGCCGAGGACGACCGGGGTCAGCGCCGCCGACTCCCAGCCGTGCCCCCACGACTGATCGGTCGCCCGGCCCGGCAGGTAGGCGGGGAAGGTCAGCTCGGGGACCACCGCGCCGACCCCGGGCACCGCGCGCAACCGGTCCACCAACTCGGCCGGCAGCCAGGCCCGGTCGGTGTGCGGCTTCTCCTTCTGCTTCACCTTGCCGTCGCCGTTGGTCTCGGTCAGATGCACGTTCTGGTCCCCGGAGACCATGATCGGCGCCCCCGCGAACCGCTCGGGGGCCAGCGAACCCGCCAGCCCGGTCTCCATGATCATGCCGCAGCCGCAGACCAGCGCGGCGGCGCAGAACAGGGCGACGAACGCGCCGACGAAGCCGGCCTTGCGATGGCGCAGCGTGCTCAGTGCGAATCCCAGCATGATCAGCTCCAGGCTCCGAGCCGGGTCATCCGGTCGGCGATCTTGGCGGCCGTCGGCCCGGACATCGAGTCCGCGAGCCGGCCGTCGGCGAGGAAGAGCACGGTGTCGGCGTAGGAGGCCGCCACCGGGTCGTGCGTCACCATGACGACGGTCTGCCCGAGCACGTCCACCGTCTCGCGGAGCAGCCCGAGCACCTCACGGGCCGTCATGGTGTCCAGCGCGCCGGTCGGCTCGTCGCCGAAGACCACCTCCGGCCGGGCCACCAGCGCGCGAGCCAGGGCGACCCGCTGCTGCTGCCCGCCGGAGAGCTGGGCGGGCCGGTGCCCCAGCCGGTCCTGGAGCCCGAACCTGGCCACGATCCGCGTCAGCCAGTCCTGGTCGGGCCGGGCGCCCGCCAAGCGGACCGGCAGGGTGATGTTCTGCAGCACCGTCAGCGCCGGGACCAGGTTGAACGCCTGGAAGACGAAGCCCACCCGCTCCCTGCGCAGTTCGGTCAGCCCGGTCTCGTTCATCGTGGTCAACTCGGCTCCGGCCAGCCGGATCGAGCCCGCGGTCGGCCGGTCCAGCCCGGCCGCGCAGTGCAGGAAGGTGCTCTTGCCGGAGCCGGACGGCCCCATCACCGCGGTGAATCCGCCGGCCGGCAGCCCCACCGAAACCTCGCGAAGGGCGGCGACCGCGCCCTTGCCCTTGCCGTAGACCTTGCTGACCGCGTCCAGCGTCAGTACGTCGGAGTTCATGTCCTCCACTCTGCCGAGCGGCCGGGTCACCGGGCAGAGACGTGATCACCGCTCACCCATGACCTCGTCATGGGTAGGGTCGTGACCGTGATCCGCATTCTCATCGCCGAGGACCAGGCCGTCGTCCGGGGGGCGCTGGTGGCGCTGCTCACCCTGGAGCCCGACCTGGAGGTCGTGGCCGACGTCGGCACCGGCGACGCCGTGCTGCCCGCCGCCCTCGTCCATCTGCCGGACGTCGCGGTGATGGACATCGACATGCCCGGCCTGGACGGGCTGGCGGCGGCGGCCCTGCTGCGCGAACGGCTGCCCGCCTGCCGGTCGTTGATGCTCACCGGCCACGGAAAGCCCGGCCTGCTGCGCCGGGCGCTGGCCGCGCAGGTGGCGGGCTTCCTGCTGAAGACCGCGCCGCCCGACGAACTGGTCACCGCGATCAGGGCCGTGGCCGCCGGTCAGCGGGTGCTGGACCCCAGCCTCGCGGTGACCGCCTGGGACCTCGCCGAGGATCCGCTGACACCGCGGGAGAAGGACGTCCTGCGGCTCACCGCGGACGGCGCGGAGGCCCGGGAGATCGCCGCCGAGCTCTTCCTCTCCGCGGGCACGGTCCGCAACAACCTGACGGCGATCGTCGCCAAACTGAACGCCCGCAGCCGCACCGACGCGGTCCGCATCGCCCGCGAGGCGGGCTGGATCTGACGCATCGCCCGCGAGGCGGGCTGGATCCGACGCATCACCCTTGAGGCGGGCTGGATCCGACGCATCATCTGCCGCGCTTCCTTGCCTGACGCACCGTCACCCCATGGCGTCCAGCTCCGCCTCGATCCGGAACCAGCCCGACGCGTCGGGCCTGGCCACCAGCCGCCCGCCGTGCGCGGCGAGCCGGGTCGTCAGGTTGCCGATCCCCGCGCCGGGCGCGGTGCGCGGTGCGGCCGGGTCGAGGCCGTCATTGGCGATGCTGAGCCGCAGGCCCCCGGCGTCGGCGCTCAGCGCGATCCGGCAGTGCTCGGCCGCGCTGTGCCGCAGCACGTTGGTGACCGCCTCGCGGAGCACCACGCTCAGCACCGCGCCCGACCGGGCCGGCACCGGCGCCGCGTCCACCGTCAGCTCCACCGCGATACCGGCGGCGGTCAGCACCGAACGCGCCGAGGCCAGCTCGGTCTCGAAGGACAGCTCGGCAGCGGCGCCGGCCACCGCCCGGATGTCGGCCCTGGCCTGCTCCGCCAGCCGCACCACATCGGTGAGTTCGGCCCGCGCCCGGACCGGATCGACCGCCGTCAGCCGCCGGGCCAGCTCGCACTTGAGCAGGATCGCGGCCAGGCTGTGCCCGAGCAGATCGTGCAGGTCCCGGGCGGCCCGCAGCCTCTCCTGGACCACCGAGGCCCGCGCCAGCTCCCGGCCCGCGGCCTCCAGCGCGTCGACCAGCTGGGCCAGCCGGACCAGGCCGTACACGATCAGCCCGGTGACCAGGGCGCTGACGATGGCGTTGATCACCACCGGGACGCTCTGCGACCGCAGCACGGCGAACAGCCCCATGCCTGCCATCACCATCGTCACCAACGGCCAGGCGAGCGGCGGCGGAAAGGCGAGCAGCAGCGAACCCGCCAGGAAGACGGCCAGCCCGCCCCACGGCTTGCCGAACCAGATCAGCGGCAGGAAGCTCAGCGCGGCCTGCAGCAGCAGCGCGGCCGCCCAGTACCGGGGCCGCCCCGCCGCGGCCGGCCGCACCCAGCGGAACTGCAGCCAGCAGATCAGCGCGGCCAGCACCCCGGCCACCGGCACCGCACGGGCCGGCACCTGCAGCACCGCCGCCAGGCTGAACCCCGCGAGGACCACCCCGAGCAGGACCAACGACGGCCGGTAGGCGAGCCCGGAGGACGGATCCGGCGACCGCGCCGGCACCACGACGCTCGCCTCCACCGAGAACCGGCCCTGCGGATCCAGCCCGGTCGTCAGCCGCCCGCCGGCCGCCGCGACCCGGACCGCCAACTCCTCCAACCGGTCCGCGCCCTGCGCCGCGGTGGCGACCCCGTCGTTGCGAACCCGCAGGAAGACCAGCCCGGCCCGCTCCTCGGTGACGATCGTGCAGTGCCCGGCGGTGCCCAGGCGCACCACGTCGGTGACCGCCTCCCGCAGCACCTCGGCCAGCAACGCCCCGGCCGGGCCCAGCGGTTCGACGTGGCCGACCCGGATCTCGGCCACCATGTCCACCCCAGCGAGCAACGCCTGAGCAGCCGTCACCTCCGGACCGAGCGACAGCCCGCGAAAGCCCGCCGCCGCCGTCCGCGCGCCGGCCAGCGCCCGCCGGGTGGTCACCAGGATCTCCTCGACCCGCCCCGGCTCCTGGAGCGCCCGCACACCGTCCCGGCTGATCACGTCCAGCCCGTGCCCCAGCGCCTCGGTCAGCTCGGCCGCGATCCGCAACCGCTCCTCCCCCACCGCGGACATGGCCAGCGCCAACCGCGCGGCCGCCGTCTCCTCCACCCGGTCGGCCAGCCGGGTCAGCCCGTAGACCACCAGCGAGATCAGCACCACGGTCATCGCGCCGGTCCCGACCTCGGCCCCGGCCCCCGACTGCGCCCCGACCACGGCGACCCCGCCCACCAGCACCACCCCCGCGGCCCACGGCCGACCGCGGAGCAACAGCGACCCGCCGAGAAACCCCAGCACCCCCATCGAGAGACCGAACCCCGCCACGGCCAGCCCACCGACGAGCACCTGCACCGGCAGCAACCACCGCCCCCGCAACCGCCGCCACGACGGCAGCACATAGCAGAGCTGCAACCCGACCGCCGTCACCGCGACGACACCCGCACCCGCCGCCTTCGCCACCCCACCGGGCAACCCCAGCCCGGCCAGCCCGTAGATACAGGCGAACCCACCCAGCACCGCGACCACCACGCTCCGCCCGGCCCGCGGCAGCGGCTCGCCCCCACCCCTCCCCGCCATCCCGTCCCCCATCGATCTCAACCCCCCGGGAGACTATCCGCCCGCGCGGACCGGTCGAGGGCAGCCCGGGGCCTGCTCGGCACCCGCAGCCCTCAGGCGCCCGACAGGTCCTTCATGAGAACCACGCTCTCGTAGTTGGTGACGCCCCATCGCCAGCTCCCGATCGGCGTGTACCCGTGCCGGCGGTACCAGCCGACGAGTTCGGCCGCCTCGGACGCGGTGTCGATGACGACCAGGGCCGACCCGAGCGCCGCGATCCGTTCCTCCGCGAGCGCCAGCAGACGCCGCCCGATCCCGGCACCCCGCTCCGACGGATCCACCGCCAGCTGCCAGAACGAGCCCGCCCCCTCCGAAGCCGGATACCCCTGCGGAACACCATGAGGAGCCGCCACCGTCACGCTCCCCACCAGCGCGTTCCCCCGGAACGCGACCCAGCACTCACCCTTGCCCAGGCGATCGGCCGTGTCCTGGACGGACTGGTACGAGGCGAAGAACACCCGCCCGGCAGCGGCATGACCGGCGTACGCCCGGTGGAGCAGCCGGGTCAGCTCCTCCACCGAATCGTCCTCGGCAAAGCGCCGCACGACCACGGGTACGCGGTGCCCGGCCGAGGTGGATGAGTTCGCTGGTCGCTCTGTCACAGCACCAAGTGTGCGGCTGACGAAGCTCGTGGCCGTTCCTTCTCTCCGACAGAACCGTGGTCGTCACCCCGGCCGCGGCGGCTCGAACACGATCTCCCGGGTCGCTACCCGGTCAACGCCGTCAAGGGCATCGACGGCGGCTACCGCCTGGGCGCCGGAGCCCGGCTGCCGCCGCTGCTCCTGGACGACGAGGAGGCGGTCGCCGTCGCGGTGGCGCTGCGCACCGCGACCGGCAGCGGCGTCGCCGGCATCGGCGAGACGGCCCTGCGCGCCCTGGTCAAACTCGAACAGGTCCTGCCGGCCCGGCTGCGGCACCAGGTCAACGCCCTACAGGTCTCCTCGGTACCCGCCCACACCGCCGGCCCGACCGTGGACGCCGAGGTCCTCACGACCGTCGGCACCGCCTGCCGCGACCACCGGCAACTACGGTTCGACTATCTCGGACACGGCGGCGAGGCCAGCACCCGGACCACCGAACCGCACCAACTCGTCACCTGGGGCCCGCGCTGGTACCTGGTGGCCTGGGACCTCGACCGCGAGGACTGGCGCACCTTCCGCGTCGACCGGATCCAGCCCCGGCCCCCCACCGGCCCCCGCTTCACCCCCCGCGCCCTCACCGGCGGCGACGCCGCAGCCCACGTCACCCGCGGCATCGCCCAACTCTGGCCCTACCGAGCCACCATCCGCCTGCACACCCCCGCCCACTCCGCCACAGCCCGCGCCGCCGCCACCTACGGCAGCATCGAGCCCATCGACGACCACACCTGCCTCCTCCACGCCGGCGCCGACACCCCCCGCGCCCTCGCCTTCCTCCTCGGCGCCCTGGACGTCGACTTCCACATCCAGGACGCCCCAGCCCTGGCCACCCACCTCCAACAGACCGCCACCCGCTACCACCGCGCCACCCTCCCCCCCGGAGAAACCCTGACACCACCTTGCCCGGCCCAGCTACGAGGACTTCCGAATCACCTCGACCAGACGCGCGAAGCTGTCACCACCCCGGCCCGCGTCGACCGCACGCCGGGCAACGGCATAGTCCTTGCACCCTGTTGGCGTCTGTATACCGGGGCCGTACTCGTGCGTCAGTCAGACGCTCACGGCCGCGACGGCGCCGAGTTGGGTGACAGCGACCAGAGATCTCCCGTCGGGGACAGGCTGGACACTGAGTTCCATACAGCCGACGCCGACCTCACCCCCGGTCGTGCTGTGCCTGGACCGAGCACCCGACCCCGACCGCATGACAAGCCGTCAGTCTTCAGCCAGCTCCACGATCACCAGCGTGCCACGGCTTCCAGCGCGGACCGTGTGTACAGTTCCCGCCGCCACCATGTACAGCTCGCCCGCCCGCACCGACACCGGCGTGCCATTGACCTCCAGCTCCAGTTGGCCATCGAGCACAAGCAGTGCCTCATCGGCACCGTGGCTCTCCTCCTCCACCGGCAACTCGTCCATGCGCAGGACCTTCACGCAGGCCGCCCCCACCTGGCCCAGTCGACGAGAGCTCCACGCCTGCGGCAGACCAGCTGCGGTTGCCACCAGGTTGACCACGCTCACGGCACACCCCTCCCCGGGACCCGATCGGTCGTCCCAATCGGCCCCGCGCATCAAGATCAATGGATGCTTCGGAAGCTACCCGACCAGGAGGAGGAAGTGGTCGACCGTTTGGCAAAAACTGCCACCAGGTCCACGTCGGACGCGCATCCGGTTACCCGGGCCGAGGGTCCGATACGAGCGACGAGACCAGGCCACCCGTGGCCGCAGGAGGATCACCCCTCGCAGCCGGTTGATCTCGGCACGCCGACGCCGATGGGCCGCCGGCGCCGGCTCGCCGCCAGGCTCGACACCCGCGTCCGCACCACGACGGACCGCACCAGCCCGACACCGCCCGATCTTCCCCCGAGCGGTGCGCCTACCGGTGCGCCAGCGCTGCGGCCCCTTCGACGGTCGACCTGACGCCACGTCAGGGGTCGGCGAGCGGCCTCGCCGACCCCTGTTGACCGCCGCAGAGCGGCAGTCGCCACCGTCGCATCGAGGTGATCCGAGCTCTGATTCGGTGCTACTCGGTCCGCAGCGCGGTGGCGGTCCGGGAGCGCGCCGCCCAGCCGGCCGGCAGCAGTGCCCCGAGCAGGGCGATCGCGATCCCGCCGGCCAGCAGCGGGAGCAGTTTCCCGGCGGTGTAGACGTGGGTCACGCTCGGCGGCAGGTTCCTGCCGAGCGCGTTCCCCATCTGGGTCAGTGTCGCCTTCTCCACCGCCATCCCGATCGGGACCCCGATCAGCCCGGCGATCAGGCCGGTGAGGCTCACCGAGGTCAGCACCATCGCGATGGTCTGCTTGGGCGTCATCCCGAGGGCCTTGAAGATCCCCAGGTCGTGGATCCGCTCCCGGGTGTCCTGCACCACGGTGTTCAGCACGCCGAGCGCGGCGACCGCGATCATCATCAGCGTGAGGGTGGCCACCAGGGCGCTCATGATGAGCACCGTGGGGTTCGGGTACGTGATGTTCGGGGTGGCTTGGGCGTGCAGCGGGGTCAGCGCGGGGGCGGCCGAGCGGGACCAGTCCGAGCCGCTGGTGTGGTCGGCCAGCTCGACGTTGAACTGGGTGATGTACGGCGTCAGACCGGCAGCAGTGAACGTGGCATTGTCGGTCATCACGACCCCGTTGCCGCTGCCATCGAAGTCGATGCCGACGATCCGCAGCGGCAGTCGCTTGTTGTCCTGCGCCACGGTGACGGTATCGCCGACGCGCACCCCGGCCGCCGAGGCCAGGTGGTCGTTGACCACGGCTTCGCCGGGGTTCTGGTACCAACGGCCGTTGAGCAGCCCCAGGTTGGTCCAGGACAGGTCGCCGGTGGTGGTGTCCACCACCGTAAGGTCCCCGGTCGGCGCGCCGATCACGGTCGCGCCGCTGTTGCCCCAGCCGAACGCGGCCTTCGTGCCCGGGACCGAAGCGATCGCGGCGGCCACCCCGGTGGAGTCCAGGTGGGGATTGGCAGGGCCGCCGCCGGGGGAGTGGAAGCCGACGGGCAAGCCGGCGGGCACCACGAGCATCGACGCGGCGTTGAAGCCGGCGGTGTCCGTGTCCGTGTACTTGGTGAACGCGGTCTCCAGCCCGATCGCGAAGGTGACGCTCACCGCGCCGAACAGCACCGCGGCGCCGACCAGCACGGTCCGGGCCGGTTTGGCGAACGGCTGGGCCAGTCCCAGCGACATCGGCCGGGGCAGCGGCAGCCGGCTCGCCAGGCGCTGCGCGCCTTGGCCGCGCTTGGCCTTGGGGGCGAGGCCGACGACCAGGGTCTGCACCGCGGGCATGCGGCCGGCCCGAAGTGCCGGGATGAGCGCGGTGATACCGACAATGACCAAGGTGCCGACCGGCACGACGAGGCTGACCCACACCGGCAGGCCGATCTCGGCGGCACCCACATCCTTGCCGGCTCTGCCCAGGACCGGAACGGCCAGCACGTTGCCGAACAGCGTGCCTCCCAGCACGCCGATCGTCGCCGGGATCAGGGCTTGTGCGGCGTAGGCGCGGGCCACCTGCCAGGGGGTGAAGCCGAGCGACTTCAGGATCCCGATCCGCCGGATTCCCGAGACCACCGCGCCGCTGACCACGATCGCGATGATCAGCACCGACAGGAACAGGCCGAGGATGCCGAAGACGACCAGGAACGGCACGTAGGACTTCGTGGCGCCGACGGCCTGCTTCTCCACGGCCAGGTAGGACTGTCCGCTCTCGACCGAGCCGGCCGGCGCGGCGGCGGCGATCGCCTGCTTGTCCGTGGCGAGGTCGGCCTCGGTCCCGGACTTGGCGAACCGGTAGAGCATCTGCTCGTCGGTCCTGGCGCCGGCGGCGGTCAGCCGCGCGAAGCCGTCGGAGGTGAGGAAGCCGGTCGCGGTGCCGGTCAGCGAGTTCGCCTTGCCGACGACCTTGAACGAGGGCTTGCCCGGCAGCGAGTCGAACACCACGGAACCGCCTGCGCAGTGAGGCTGCCATGAGAACAGGACGATCTCGTTCGCGCTGGTCGGCCACCTGCCCTGGCCCAGGGCCAGCTGGTCCAGGCCGGAGGTGCCGGCCAGGTCGGGCCGGGTGGTGGCGACGACCGGCTCGTTGGCGTGACCGGCCAACGGCATGCCCGGGGCGATGTTCCCGGTGCAGTCCGCGCCGAAGGTCGTGTTCAGGGCTGCGCTGATCGGGTAAGGCCCGGACGCCTCGGTGACGCCGGCGGCGTGCGCGGTGGCGGCGGCCTGCTCGGCAGTGGCCTTCGAGCCGTCGAACTGGACCGACAGATGCGCGCCGTTCCGGGCCTTGAAGGCGTGCTCGAACGGAGCCTGCACGACGACCAGCAGACCGAGCGAGAGCACCGAGGAGGTGACGGCCGCGAACGTCGTCAGGGCCATCACGAGGGACTGCACACGACGCCGGCCGACGCCGGAGCGCACGACCTTGCCCAGAGCACTCATCGGCTCGCCGCCGACAGCAGACGGGCCACGGCCCGGAAGGAAGCCTCGTGCAGGCGCTGGGACGGCAGCGCTGGGAGCCGCGTCATCGGACCGCTCCCGCCGAGCTGTTGGAGGTGGCGCCGCCGACCGTGTTGACCACGTCCCGGGCCACGGCACCGTCCACCAGCTCGATCGTGCGTCGCGCGGTGTTCGCGGCCAGCTGGGTGTCGTGGGTCACCAGCAGGATGGTCTGACCCTCGGCGTTCAGCTCCAGCAGCAGCCGGCGCACGTCCTCGGCCGAGCGCGAGTCCAGCGCGCCGGTCGGCTCGTCGGCCAGCAGCAGCGCCGGCCGGTTCATCAGGGCCCTGGCCACCGCCACCCGCTGCCGCTGACCGCCGGACAGCCGCTGCGGGTAGGCCTTGGCGTGCCGGTCGATACCCAGCGAGGTGAGCAGCTCGGTCGCCCGCCGCTTCACCTCGCCCTTGCCCATCCCGGCCAACTGCGCCGGAACCATCACGTTGTCCAGCACCGTCAGGTCATCGAGCAGGTTGAAGAACTGGAAGACCATGCCGATGGAAGCCCGCCGGTACTTCGCCGAACCGGCCTCGCCGAGTTGATCGACCCGGGTTCCGTTGACGGTCACGGTGCCGCTGGAGGGCCTGTCCAGACCCGCGACCAGGTTCAGCAGCGTCGACTTGCCACTGCCGGAATGGCCGAGGATCGCCACGCACTCGCCGGCCGCCACAGACAGGCTCACCCCGGCCAGCGCGGGCGGGCCGTCATCGTATTTCTTTGTCGCGTCCTGGAGAGCGATCATCGGCTCATTCGTCATGGCCATCAACCTAGGAACGGACCGTGATCCATCGCGTCGGCCGGCGGATGTCACCCCTCCCCCAGGCCGTCGGCCCGGCGGCGTACCCGCGTACATCCCCGCGTACATCCCCGGGGCGACGCGCAGAGCCGACGTCGATCCATACGATCTCCGTATGGAAGAGCTGCTCCGGCGTTTCTCGACATCGGCACCCGTGGCCTGGCTGACGTCACGGGCCGCGGTGCTGGCCGCCGCCTGGTTCTACGCGCTGATGCTCTTCTGGACGATGCCGCTCGGTCAGCTCCGGCACTCCGCCGGCTCGTTCCGGTTCCCCGACCTCCGGCCCGACCAGATGATCGGTCTCTGCGTCGTGCTCGCCCTTCCGATCCTGCTGGTGCGCCGGCTGCCCGCGACGGTCTTCGCGGCGGTCCTGGTCGAAGAAGTAGCCCTCGGCAACCTCTTCGGCGCCCGGCCCTGGATCGTGCTCCTCCTGCTCCTGGTCTTGGCCGGGTACCTCGCTGCCCGGCGGCCGAATCGAACTCACGCTATAAGCTTGGGAATCTTTGGCCCTTCGGGCCCGAAAAGGCCTGTGACCTGCGCCAATACCTGATCAGGTGGGTTCGTGGCGGGTCCGGTTCCGACCGCTGCCAACCATCCCACACCGCCCGTTCTGGCACGGATCTGGCACACACCGAACCAATCACGATGACGGCCAACAAAGAGACCACCGAAAGCCACCGACCGAGTGCTGGCTACTCCCCGTCAATCCAGAAACGATGGAGCCGCGCCACAGCCTCAGCCTTGTCCATCCTGGCCACAGCATCCTCCGCGAGACCAACCCGGCTGATCAGCAGATGTACAAGATCTGCCGGGAGAACCTCGGCGGGAGGCTCTGGCGCGCCACGGTCAGGCAATTTCCCGTCCGACACGCAGGTCCAGAACACCTCCTCTGTCACCTCTAGTTGATCGCGGAGGATGTGAGCCCAAATGCTGGCGCCGTAGGTAGTCCGATCCACTGGATGCGAAACCCGGGTGCGCAGAATCCGCCCGTCGAACAGGCCGAACTCATACGTCACATGGTGCGTACCGGTACGCCCTCGAGCGTCCCTGACACGCTCCCAGCCTTCGACTCGGCAGAACTGGTCGTGGCGGTCGCGGGTCGGCTGGGGCCAGCTCACCGGGCCGCTCCAACCAACCAGCCACGCAGTTGCTCGTCGTCACTGAGGCTGATCAACTGCACCAGCCCCCAGTTGTCCCGGTGATTCGGCGCGGCCTGAAGCCGTTCCTGCCAGTCCTCGGCGTATTCGCGCAACGCATCGAGCATCTCGTCGATCGCTTCGTCGAAGGTGGCCCCGTCCGCAGCAATCGGCAGGCCGGGGATGAAGACGGACCAGCCACCGCCTTCGGCGATCACCTGGGCTCGCGACGCACAGACGGTGGCGAGGAAGTGCCGCAGCCTCTCGACGTCCACCACCGCCGCCCTGCCCGCGTCCCGCCGCACCGTCGCAACCCGACCTTGCTCCGCCGCATCCAGAAGGTCCTTGAGGTGCGAGCGCGCTTCCGTGTAGCTCTCGTAGTGCACTGCCGACATGACATGCCTCCTCGAATCTCCTTCAGGGTCCCCCACTCGCCGACGTACGTCAAGTACGTCACGTACTTAGCCCGCCCGGCCATAGCGCCGCACCAACGCCGAAGCCACGGTGCTCATGACTTTGCAGTGCGAAGCCTGGCCTCCCTTGGACCAGGCTCCATGGATCTACCCCTATGACGGATGTCCCTTCGCCTGGAGCACCCGATCAGTCCTCCCAGCCCAGACATGCCATGCCGGTACGCGGACCCCGTCGGGCAGGAGGGCTGCCTTCGAGAGCACCAGCCGGAGGTGCCCAGCCGGGTCGGACGAGGCTGGTGCCGCCTGATCGAGCAGCACGGCGGAACGAGTCCCGCCTCGCCGAACGTCGAAGTCGCATGGATACCCGTCCATCACGACGCCTCGGTCCACCAGTACGCCAGGGGCCGCGTCAGCCAGCAGCTTCTGGAAACGGTCGCCGAGCAGCATGCTGTCCTCGTCCACCTGCACGGCCGCCGGCAGCGACGGCCCGCTCCCAGCTGATGTGGCCTCCAGCAGGGCACGCGGCATGCCGCTGCGGGCGGACCAGAAGCCGTGGTCGCCCAGGACGATGAGATGCGAGCGAGCGCGGGTGATCGCCACGTTCCAGAGGTTCACCTCACGGCAGAGCCAGTTCAGCGCGCTTGGCCGCATCTGTGCCCCGGCAACCAGGGACAACAGCATCACGTCCTGCTGGCCGCCTTGGAAGGTATGCACTGTCCCGACTCGAACCCTGGGTTCGTGCTCCCAGCCGCGTGCGAGCAGTTCCTTCTGCGCTCGGAAGGGCGTCACCACTCCGACGGAGGCGTCGGCCGGGAGACGCTTCAGGAGCCTCTCGACCGCGATCCGCACGCGCTCCGCTTCGGCCTCGTTGATCCATGACCCACCGCGTCCCCGCCGTGCGGTGCCAGGCACGTCGAGCCACTGCAACGCGTCCACGTCAGGCAGCCGCCGCAGCGTGCGAGGGTCGGTCAGGACTGTCAACCGCCCGCTATAGCAGTGCTGGTTGGAGATACCGATGATGTTCGGATGGCACCGGTAGTGCTCGTCGAGCAGCAACGTCGCCCCGGCGGCATGGGCGGCAGCCTGGAAGGAGGAGTATCGCCGATGACCGAGCCGGTGTTCCTCCAGCCAGCTGGCCCGTACTCCCGATTCTGCGCGGACCGCGGCCTCCTGGCGCGGAAGGATCTTGGTAATGGGCGCCAGCTGCATCGGGTCGCCGATGACCAGGGCCCGCTTGGCCCGGAACAGCAGTGGCAGGACATCGAGCGTCGAACACTGGCTCGCCTCATCGATGATCACCAGGTCGAACAACGCAGGGCGGTCGCGGAAGCGCCGGGCCGACCGCGCGGTGACCGCCCAGGCCGGCACGTGCGGCAGCACCCTGTCCAGGGCTGCCCACTCCCGCTGCGACTGGGACCGGACGGCCTCGATTCGATCCAGGATGGCTCCCTGGGACCGCGCGGCTCCCTCGGCGACCAGCGCCTGCAGCAGCACGGTGGAAGCCTGCTGGCCGACCCGCTGCGCGCCGGTGAACCGTTCGAGGAGAACTTCGTCCGAGGAGCCCGCATCGGCGGTCGCACTCTCGGCCCGCCATTCGGCCTCGGTTTCGACAAAGTCGAGCAGCGCCGTGAAGTCCCCGCGCTCGCGGACCGGCACCGGCAGCGCCCGCAACCTGCTCACCAGGCGTCCTCGTCGCAAGCCCCCGAAGAACCATGCCCGGTCAGCCCGCCGAGCAGCGGGAAGCCACCGGCCGAGCGCGGTGTCGTCACCAAATGCCTGTGCCAGCGCTGGTAGTTCGCAATGACGCTGATCGGCGTACGTATGCCTGCGTTCACCGAGCCTCGCCAGAGTCTGCTCACGCGTCGCCGTGCGCGCGAGCTCCCGCAACCCGAGCTCCTGGTCGCGTACGGCGTTGCGCAGATCCCCGCCGCACGCCTCGGAGGAGCGGCCGGGCCGCTGCAACCGACTGAGTTTCTCCAGGCTCCTCAGCTCATCCTCAACGTTGTCCCGCTCTCCGCTGCGGCTGCCGGTACGCACCACCAAGCCCGGGGCCAGCTCCTCACAGCGCTCCCAGACCTCGTCCACTGCCTTGTTGTTCGTCGAGGCGACAAGCACCGACTGACCCGCCGCCCGCGCGGTGGCGACGGCGTTGACGATGAGCTGCGTCTTCCCAGTGCCGGGCGGCCCCGTCGCCACCGTGAGCCGTCTGATCATGGCCGACCGAATCACGAGTTCCTGAGCCTCGTTCAGCTGCAACGGGGCAACGATGTGCACATCAGGCCCGGCGACCTCGGGCTCCGGACCCCGCGCGAGTGCACCGAGAGCGGTCTCCGAAATCTGCCGAACAGCCTTGCGCATCGAGGCGTAGTCCCTGACGAGCTTCGCCGAAGTCGCCGAGTCACTGCGCGCGGCGAACACCAGCGCGACATTGCGCGCACCTTCATGGGTGGCGCGCAGTGAGGAGCCGTCGCCGAGCGCACCAGGATCGAGGTGTTCGGTGTCGGGAAGTCCCAGCTGGTCCAGCAGGCTGCGGACATCACGCACCATCTCGTCGCGGAAGCCCGGACGCCAGCTCGGCTGGAACGTGGCAAGCAGCTCCTGGCCCTCGTCCTTGCCCAACCTCTCCAGGATCAGCTTGGGATGAGGGATGGCCGGGCCCGCCGGTTCGGCTACGCTGCGCCCCTGAGCATCTGTGGTGAGTTCGATCTGTTGCATGATCAGTGGGGCACAGACCTGCCGCTTGCCGTCGTACATCACCACCACGGGGTAGCCGTACCAGAGGTCGGCACCGTCCTGGCGAGCCCGCTCACCGAGTTGGACGACCTCGGTGGAGACCCGGACGGAGTCTGCTGCCCCGGACAGCAGCGTCTCCTGCCCGCCCGGCCAGACCGCACGCGGCGGATCGCTTCCGGTGAGCGGCAGAAGGTGGTCGGTGGAGTTCTCCTCGCGCAGGCACTTCAGGTAGTAATCAAAAAGCTTCGGCCAGTCCGCCTCGGAGAAGGCCTGGTCGTCGTGCGCCGCGTGGGAGGACTTGAGGGGTTCGAGCGCCGCCGGATCACGGGCGGTCATCGCCATTGCTGTGGCCGGGAGTTGCTTGAGGGTAGGTACCTTCCTCCCCACCGCGGCGCTCGCGAGCCAGAGTTCTCCGGTCACCTGCAGACTCGACTTGGTCGGGGTCTGCCGGGGTCCGTCCGGGTCGTCGCGCAGGGATCGGCTCACATAGCGGAACAAGTCGTCCGCAGAGATCTTCCCATCGCTGTCGAGGTCGGCCTTCCCCGAGTGCAGGCCGTCCACCATCGCCGCAGTGAAGCGGGACATCGAGCCTGCGGCGCCCGCGTAGGCCGACTCCCAGTGGTGCGAGGCAGTGATCACGTACACGCCGCTCGCCTCGACGGTGGCAATGGGCTGTTGCTGCGCTCCACCCTTGCTACGGAAGCCCTGGACTGCCGCGCCGCTGAAGCAGCAGTCGAGCAGCAGCACCTTGCGCCGCGCCGCGCACGCCTCCAACTGCTCGGTGATGTAAGCAGCTTCCACACCTGTATGACGCAGCTGATCAGCCTTCGTGTCCGAGGCGACGTAGTACAGCTGGCCGTCCTCACGGTCGTACAAGCCGTGACCGCTGAGATACACCACGACCAGTTCGTCCGGCTCGCGGTCATTCAGGAAGGCCTCGACCGACTGCCGGATCACAGCCTTGGACGCGTCCTCCACCCGGACGCAGTCCTCGAACCGGCCGACGGCTGGCATTTCCAGCACCTGGCTGAGGAAGTGCACGTCGGCGCGAACCGAAGGCAGGGGCGTGAACGCGGTGTCCTGATAGACGGCAGTGCCGATGAGCAGGGCATGTTGACGACTCACGGATTCCCCGCCTCCGGTGGCCGGCTGTGCTCGTCGCCACGAAGCTGGTTCAGTTCCCGCCCGGAGACACCACCCCTGAGTTCGGCAACCGATCCGTCGGCGAACTCCACTCGGGCGTGGCGGCTCTTGCGGACCTCCACCCAGCCCTTGATGAGTGCGCGCAGGACCGCGGACGAACCACCCGTGACGGCCAACAGCACCTCCGGTGTCAGCAGGGCCCCTTTTCTGCCGTCAGGTCCCACACCTGGCTGCTGCTGGTCTGCAAACCGGGCTTCGACGCCCTCGCTCTGGCGCAGCAGATCACGGAGCTGCCGTGCCTCACGCTCGGCGTGCGCTGGATCCGCCCCGAAGACCTGGACCCGTAGTGGAACGCCGTCGTCGGTCATACTCCCCCTCTGGGCACCAACTCGCGCTTATTTTAAACGCAGTTGACGTCAATTGTACGTATACACGAGCATAACCGTCCCACCGTGTCCATTCTCAGGTACTTCGCGATGCCACCCTCTTCAACCACCGCCATCGACCAGCCGCCGGGGTACCCACGCCGAGCAGGCGGTACAGAGACTCCTCACCTGCCGCCCATCGCCCGAGCAACTGGCGATCGATCAGCAAGACCGCGTAGTCGGGTGCATTCTTCACCGCGTTCCGTGTGAAGCCGCCATTGGTGACGATCAGCGCGAGGTCGGCCTGGTGGATAGGGCGGGCCGTACCACTGACCACCTGGAGTACCTGGTCGCCGACCTTCGCGCCTACGGTGGTGTGCTTGCACTGGACCACGACGGTCCTGCCCCACGCATCGCTGCCGATGACGTCCGCGCCGCGGTCTCCCGCCCCTCCCACGCAGTGGGCACGGATTCCATCGCGCCGCAGCAGGTCGCGCACAATCTCCTCGAACTGCCGGTGCCCGAGAACGTCGATCTGGGGCAACGAGATCCACGCCGCTCCGACAGCAGGCCGGCCAAGCCGGCGTCCGTAGCGGAGCGCCGAGCCCACTGCCAGCAGTACCGCGCAGCCGACGAGAGCGAAGAGCCAGGCGGGACGTTCCGCAAGGTCAGCGACCCCTTTTGCGAGCAGGAGAGCAACCGCCAGCCCGAGAAGGGGAAGTACCCACCACGGCAGGTCTCGGGTCCAACCGCCCCGACGGAGCGGTGCGCGTGGCCCGCGCCTGCCCATACCCTTGCCGCCGTGTGCCACAGCGGTCACCCTGCCAAGGGATGGAAGACGGCCCAGATGCCATAAGCCGTCGTGAACAGAACTCCCCCCGCGATGTCGCTCGGGGTCACCAAAGTCCACTTGTGGTGGTGACATCGCTGGAACAGGCCCTTGCGACGATGCAGGCACGGCCGGTTCCTGAGCGTCAGGGCCCCACATCTGGTCATGACCGTCGCTCCCCCGATGACCAGCAGTCCGAAGACAAGCAGCAACTGTTTCCTTCCCTGGATGCCCGTGGTTCTCCTCAGCCTCCATGGATATCCGAGTCTCATACTGCAGCAACAGGGTCAATCCCAGCCATCATGGGCTCTCTTGGAGCACATGGGCCAAGCAGGCGCACGCCGGAGCGCCTGCACCGCTCCTTCCAGCTCGGGTTCCATCGATCACTCACAGACTGTCCGTCATATTCAGTACGATGGCTGCTACTTCGGAAAGATCGCCGCACGCACGGCATCCCCGTCTGCGCCAGCCCTTGGGAGAGCGTCCATGCCGTACACGGCCGAGATCAGCCGCACAAATCCGACTTGCTTCGTCTTCCTCGTCGATCAGTCCACCTCCATGAGCGACCCGATCGGCGGCGATTCACCGCAGAAGAAGGCCGACGTCGTGGCCGATTCCATCAACCGACTGCTGACCGAACTGTCCGTCAAGTGCGCAAAGGAAGAGGGAGTCAGGGACTACTTCCATGTCGCGGTGGTCGGCTATGGCGCGACGGTGGGGTCAGCGTTCTCCGGTGCCCTGGCCGGCCGAGACCTCGTGCCGTTGAGCGAGGTCGCCGACAACCCGGCGCGCGTGGACGACCGGACCAAGAAGGTTCCGGACGGAGCCGGCGGCCTGGTCGAGACGACGGTCGCCTTTCCGTTGTGGATGGACCCGGTCGCCAACGGCGGCACACCTATGAACCGCGCGCTCAAATACGCGGAGACCCTGGTGGCAGGCTGGACCGAACGGTATCCCGGCGGGTTCCCGCCCATCGTCATCAATCTGACGGATGGCGAGTCAACCGACGGGGATCCCACAGAGTCGGCCACGGCCATCACCTCCCATACCACCGCCGACGGCGCGGTCCTGCTGTTCAACCTCCATGTGTCGGCCGCCGGCGGCTCCCCGACCACCTTTCCCGGCTCCGACGCCGACCTGCCGGACACGTACGCCCGGACACTCTTCGGCATGTCGAGCCTACTCCCCACCCACATGCGCTCCTACGCCGCAGCTCAGGGTCAGCGGGTCAGCGAGACCACGCGCGGCTTCGTCTACAACGCCGATATGACCTCTGTGGTGCAGTTCCTGGACATCGGCACACGCGCCACCGAACTGCGGTGACGTCTCCAGGCCTGTACGTCACCCACCTCATCGCGCCAAAGCACGGCAGCACCCTGCCCGAGTGTGAGGACGCGGTATGCGTCCTGCCGGACCAGCCATTCGACGAACTGATCGACGTGGCAGTAGCGGCGAGCGTGTGTGACGGCGCGACCGAGAGTGTCCTTGCGAAGGACTGGGCCCAGTTGCTCGCCGCAGCATCAGCAGCCAGAGCCCTGTCCGACCCCAGCCTCTTCACCTCGGGCACCGCCTTCGAAGAATTCGCCACTGACGTCGTAGGGCAGTGGAACCCCTGGCTGGAGGCATACACGCATCGTCGCGCCATGGAAGGCCGACCATTGCGGTGGTACGAGCAGACCAAGCTGGTCGAAGGCGCCTACGCGACCATGCTGAGCGTCCGTATCGCCCCAACTCTCCTGCCAGAAAAAGGATCTGGAACGGGCCTGGCCGTCGACGCCTGGCATTGGCAAGCAGCGGCTCTGGGAGACACCTGCCTGTTCCACATCCGTGACGACCTGCCGATCCGGTCCTTTCCGGTCGAACGATCCGAAGACTTCGGCACGGTCCCCGACCTCTTCGGAAGCCGGAACCACGACACCACCCTGCTCAACGCCCGCACGCTGTTCGCGGAAGGCACCTGTCTGCCGGGCGACAAACTGCTCCTGATGACCGATGCGTTGGCGGCCTGGTTCCTCGCCGCGCATGACCCGACCGACGCACTTCACCAGCTCCTGGAATACGGCGGCCCGCACGACGCCGGCCGATTCTCCGCATGGCTGGATGGGCTTCGGCACCGGAGCGAGCTGCGCAACGATGATGTCGCCGTCGTCCGTATCGACATCGAAGGGAAGTAAGGGGATGGCTGCATCAGGCGGAACTCCTCGGGACTTTCCCACTGCTGGCAACTACCAGGAGGCCCTGCAACATCCCCAACTGTGCTTCAACCACCCTGAGCTCAAGGCCTGCCGCCCCAAGCTGAACAAGCTCCGCCAGCCCAGCGCGATCTCGGGTGCCTTCGCCAGCGTCTTCTCACTCACCCACGCCACCACCGGCCAGCGCTATGCCGTGAAATGCTTCACGCGTCACGTGCCCGATCAAGAGGCCCGCTATCAGGCCATCAGCGAGCAGTTGGCCGCACTGTCTCCATCAGCTCTCTCCCAACCCTGGAACATGGGATTCGAGTACCTGGCAGACGCCATCCAAGTCGGGGCCGGGCGGTACCCCATTCTGAAGATGGAGTGGGTCCAAGGTGTGACCCTCTCAGCCTGGCTCGACGACCATCACCGCGACCGCCAAGCCGTCGACCATCTCGCCGAACGCTTCTCGGGGCTGGCCACCGACCTCGCACAGCACGGTATTGCCCACGGTGACCTGCAACACGGCAACCTTCTGGTCGCCGATGACGGCACGCTGCGCCTCGTGGACTACGACGGCATGTACGTGCCTGCGCTGGCCGGCCGAGACGGGACTGAGCGAGGACACCGCAACTACCAGTCCCCCGCCCGCGGCAGCGACGACTTCGGCTCCGATGTTGACCGCTTCTCGGTCTGGGTCATCTACTTGGCGCTCAAGGCTGTCGCCATCGACCCGGACCTGTGGCACCAACTCCACGAACCACTAGGCGAGTACCTCCTGCTGGCCGAGGACGACTTCAAGAATCCGTCGATCTCGGCGCGATTCCCGGCGCTGCTCTCCCATGCCGACCGCGAGGTGAGGAACCTGGCCGATCAGGTTCGCTCTCTGGCCTGGCAGCCCTTGGACACCCTGCCGCCCCTGATGCTGTCACCGACAGCCGTCACCACAGCGCCTCCAAACTCCACCACGGCAGGTCCGAACACACTTCCCGATTGGATGACCGGCCACCTTCCACCGTCCCCCTCCCCGCCGAATACCTCTGCAACCGCCCTGCCCACTCGGTTCACCGATCGGCGAGTGCGGGATACTCTCGCCGCAGCCTTCCTGCTGTTCGCGCTTGCGATTCCCCTGCTCCTGCTCATCAGCGGGAGCCTCACTGCCTCATCGCTGGCCCCAGCCATGGCTGCCGTCCTCACCGTTTGGGCCACACGCCGCTCCCGAACCGAGACCCGCCTCCTGCGCGCACACGTCCAGGTCCTGAAGCAACAGCGTCGTGAAGCCTCCGACGTCGAGAAGGCCGCAACGGCGCTCCGGCTCGACCGCGAGCGGCTCGACTCGTCAGAACTGCGCCGGGCGGCAGAACTTCCGAATCGGCGGAACCACTTGATCCAGCAGCATCAGAAGGAACTGGCCGATGTGGAACACCGCAAGGTCAAGACCTGGGCTGTGATCGACCACAAGATCACCACTCTTGAAGGCGAACTGCAGAAAGCCCTGACCAGCGCCCTCGCGAGCGAACGGGCAGCATTCGTCCAGAGAGAGCTTCAGCGCAGCCTGATCTCGACTGCTCGCCTGCCCGGCATCGGAGAGAAACTCAAGGCGGACCTGGCAGCTCACGGGATCAGGACTGCGGCGGACTTCACAGGAATCCGGCTCAGGCCGACCAGCAGCGGTGGGTACAACAGCACCACGGCAGTGATCGTCAAATCCAATGGGCATGAAGCAAACGTCAAGGGGATCGGCGAGGCCAAGGCACGGGCACTGGAGGCGTGGAGATCGCGTCTAGCCTCGACAGCACACGCGCGATCCACCATCCAGTTGCCAGCGCATCGGCGGCAGACCATAACGGCTGAGTACGACCGCCAGCGCACCCAACTGGCGAATCAGCGCCACTCAGCCGAAGCCGAGACTGCCAACCAGCGCAACCAAGCCATGCAGCGCCTCCAGAACGGACAGGCCGCCTTGTCCGCCGAGACTGCAGCAGCCGCTGCCAGCGCCCTGAAACAGCGCGAGGAGTTCGCCCACCGCGCCATCCGAATCCAGAGCACACAGGCCGGACTGTCCTCGCTCGAGACATCCTTCACGGAGGCTTACAACCGCCGACGGGCCCTCACCCATATCCGCTACATCCGCTTCGCCCTGATCGGGCGATAAGGCGACAAAGGACACCCCAACACGGCTTCTTCCCCGGCATGAGTAGGACACCCTCGGCCTCTCTCCGCGACTGATGCGCCAAATTTTGGGGACACGCCCGCTCATGGCTCAACGCAATGCGCCGAAGGCCGATCAAGCTCCATATCTGGGCGATCGGCCTTGACCGCCACTGCCCGTCGCTACCAGTACTTCCAGCGGCACGAGGCTCAGAATTGGTCTAGACAATAAGCAAGCCCCAGGCTGTTGACCTGGGGCTTTACCTCTGAGCGGGCGACGAGAATCGAACTCGCGCTATAAGCTTGGGAAGCTCATGTTCTACCATTAAACTACGCCCGCGTGACGAGCCGTCAGGAGCTGCTCGATCATGCAATATGCTACCCCATCCCGTGCGCGGAGCCCTACAGCCGCCTCGGCCGCGCCCCGCCGGGCCCACCGAGGCCCGCTGGGTCCAGCCGGATCGTGGCGGCGAGCCGGGGGTGGGGATGTCCGGTAGATCCCCTAATGTGACGCTGTCGGGCGGTGGTGGCCGGGTGTTGGGGCCTGCCGGTGTGGGGTTGTCGGGGAAGAGTGCGGAAGGGGATCGATGGAGCAGCGGACCGTCGTTCGTTGTGCCGAGGGGCACCTGTTCAGTACCAGCATGTTTCCTCTGCAGAATCTCGGTGCCAAGCGGTTGGGGCCCGGGCGGTTGATCCGGTGTCCGAAGTGTGGACGGTTGCGCAGTTCGGTGCCGGCTGATGTGAGTGCGTTGTCGGCGCCGCAGTTGGCGCGGGCGTTGCGGCTGGAGGCCGCGGAGTTCCTGGCCTGAGGGCCGGCGGGGCCGGATCGGGTGCCCTCCCGCGCGGTGGTCGTGGGAGGGCCACGATTGGGCGGTCCGGTGTGCAGCACGTAACCTCGGAGCGTGCTGCTCTCTGACAAGGACATCCGTGCCGAGATCGACAAGGGCCGGGTCTCGATCGACCCCTTTGAACCTGCGATGGTTCAGCCCTCCAGCATTGACGTGCGGCTGGACCGGTTCTTCCGGGTGTTCGAGAACCACCGCTACCCGCACATCGACCCCTCCGAGGAGCAGCCGGATCTGACCCGGCTGGTCGAGCCGGAGGGTGATGAGGCGTTCATCCTGCACCCGGGCGAGTTCGTGCTGGCCTCGACGTACGAGGTGATCTCGCTTCCGGACGACGTGGCTTCGCGGCTGGAGGGCAAGTCCAGCCTCGGCCGGCTGGGGCTGCTGACGCACTCTACGGCCGGGTTCATCGACCCGGGGTTCAGCGGGCACGTGACGCTGGAGCTGTCGAATGTGGCGACTCTGCCGATCAAGCTCTACCCGGGGATGAAGATCGGGCAGCTCTGCCTCTTCCGGCTGTCCTCGCCGTCCGAGCACCCGTACGGCTCCGAGCGGTACGGCTCGCGCTACCAGGGGCAGCGCGGGCCGACCGCGTCGCGTTCGCATCTGAACTTCCACCGCTCCCAGGTCTGACCGAGGGGCGACGGCGCGGCAGAGCTGTCAGATCCGCTTCGGGCGGGTGACGGCGGTCAGTTCGCTGCCGTCCTCGGAGAGGGTCAACTCGGTTCGCAGTTCCGCCAGTTGGCCGAGGCGGTGCAGGTGGGTGCCGCCGCAGGCGATGTCGGCGGGGCCGGCCGGCAGTTCGCAGTGCCAGCGGCGGCGGGCGGTCAGCTCGGGGCCGGGGACCTCGATCCGGACCGGGGCGTCGGCCGCGACCCAGGCGGCGAGCCGCTCGTTGACGTCGGCGGTGATCGCCGGCAGCGCCTCGGCCAGGGACGGCAGGCCGCCGGCACCCTCGACCGCCTCGATGGCCTCGGCCGTGAAGCCCTTCTTCCGCAGCGACTTGCCGAGCCGGTAGACGTCCGTGCTGGCCTCGGTGTCCATCACCGAGGACGCCATCGCGAGACTGTCGAAGTCCGGGTTGCCGAACGCGTCGGAGCGGCCCGGGTCCTTGCGCCAGCGAGGGGCCAGGGCGGCGTTCAGGGCGAGGGCCAACAGGTGGCAGCCGGTGTGGGCGGCACAGAGCGCGGCCCGGCGGTCGGCGTCCACGGTCAGCGTGACCGGCGCGCCGACGATCCCGGCGGTGCCGGCTACAGCGTCGGCTCCGGGCAGCTCCGCCAGGACGTGCAGCACCAGCCACGACCAGTCCTCGTCACCGCGCCGCACCGGGATCTGGGCGCCGACCACAATCTCACCGCCCCCCGTCCCAGTCGCGCCGTCCCGGCCGATCGCGGCGGTCAGGCAGTCCACCACCGCCAGTTCCACCCCGCCGAGCGTCAGCGTGCCGGTGTCGGCGGGCTGGTCGGGCCAGGTGTGGTCGAGCGGGTGGAAGGGCGTGGCGGCGGTGACGACGCCGTACCGGCCGTCCGCGAGCAGGTGGACGGCGAGGACGGTCGACTCACCGCTCACCGCCCCACCGGGGAAGCTGACATGGGTGGTGGGGAGGGTCATCCGATGGCTCCGTGCATGAGGGTGAAGTGGAACGGAAACGAGTGAGCGGTCAGCCGAGCGTCGGCAGCTTGATCAGCACCAGCAGCGCTAGCAGTTGGAGCGCGATCGCAGCCGCCGCCTTGCCCCACGGCAGGTCGTGGATCCGGCGGACCATGGTGGTCAGCAGGTAGCCGCAGAAGAGCCAGGTCGCCCAGCCGACCGCCTGGACCACGGCGCCGTCCGACGGCAGTACCAGGGCGAGCACCAGGCGTGGCACGTCCGTGGTCCAGCCGATCAGCACGGCCAGGCCGATGGTGGACTGCCAGGGGCCGTCGCCGCCGAGTTGCCGGGCCAGCGCGTAGGTCACCGAGCCGAGCATCAGGCCGGCCAGGGTGAAGGCGACCGCCGCCCCGGCGAGCGACCAGAGGGCGACGGAGAAGGTCGACTTGACCACCTCGTCGTGGGTGACGCCGAAGCCGAAGACGGCCAGCACTCCGTAGAGCAGCGAGACCGTGATGGTGGGCAGCCAGACCTGGTGGTCGCGCATCTGGTCGAAGGTCTGGGACGGGTCCCGGAAGATGCCCGCGAGCAGCGCGCGCCAGCGCAGCCGGGGGCCGCCGGCGCGCGGGGTGGCGCGGCCGCCGGCGCGGTAGACGGCGACGTTGTCCTGCCCGTATCCGGGCGGGAACTCAGCCGGATACGAGGCCGGATACGGGGCCGGGTACTCGGACGGGACCGCGGCAGCCGGCTCGCCCTGCTCGTACCCGGGCCCGACCCCGGGGCCGTAACCAGGCCCTGGCCCGAACCCAGGCCCATAAGAAGCCCCGTACCCGGGCCCGCCGGTCGGGTCGGGCCGGGTGTGGCCGGGGTGGTCGCCGCGGTACGGGTCGTTCGGCGGGGTGGCGAGGTACTCGGGCTCGCCGCCCCACCCGTTGTCATATCCGTTGCCAGCCACCCTCCGAAGGTACCCGGAAAGGCGGGGCGCAGCCCGGTCGATCATGGAACGCGCGGACATTGCAGCGCGCCTGTGACGCACCGCCCCCGCCCGCACCACGAACCCCCTACGAGCGCAGCACCGCCCCGTGCGCCGCACCCGCCGAGGACTGGCCGGCCACGCAGCCGCCGGGGCCCGCCGTGGTCCGCACCGCGCCGACCGGCAGCAGGGTGCCGCAGGCGATCCGTATGCCGGCCGGCAGCTCGTTGTCGGCCTCGACGGTCGCGCCGTCGCCGATCACGGCGCCGTCGATCGAGGTGCGGTCCCCGACGCTCGCGTAGGCGCCGACGATGGAGTCCTTCACGAAAGCGTCCGCGCCGATCCGCGCGCCGGGCAGCAGGACGCTGCCGTCGACGATCGCGCCGGCCGCCACCACCGCGCCGGCCGCCACCACGGTGCCGGAGCTGAGCACCGCCCGCGCGTCGACGGTCGCGCCCTCCAGCAGCAGCGCGTCGCCGGTCGGACCGGGCACGGCCGGGGAGTCGACGCGGCCGAGCACCAGGTCCGCGGAGCCGCGCACGAAGGCGGCGGGGGTGCCGAGGTCGAGCCAGTACGAGGTGTCGACCACGCCGCGCACCAGCGCGCCGGTGGCGAGCAGTTCGGGGAAGGTCTCGCGCTCGACCGAGACGGGCCGACCGGTCGGAATACGGTCTATGACGGAGCGGGTGAAGACGTAGCAGCCGGCGTTGATCTGGTCGGTGACGATCTGCTCGGGGGTCTCCGGCTTCTCCAGGAACTCCAGCACCCGCCCGTCCGCGTCGGTCGGCACGAGGCCGAAGGCGCGCGGGTCCTCGACGCGGGTGAGGTGCAGCGTCACGTCCGCGCCGGCGGCTACGTGGCCGTCGCGCAGCGCGGCGATGTCCACGCCGGAGAGGATGTCGCCGTTGAAGATCAGCACCGGCTCCTCGGGACCGCAGGTCAGTCCGGCGGCGGCGTTGCGGATGGCGCCGCCGGTGCCGAGCGGCTCCACCTCGGTGAGGTAGATCAGCTCGATGCCGTACGGGGTCCCGTCGGCGAAGTGCTCCTCGAAGACCTCGGCCAGGTAGGAGGTGGCGAGCACCACACGGGTCACTCCCGCGGCGGCGGCCCGGGCCAACTGGTGCGCGATGAAGGGGACACCGGCGACCGGCAGCATCGGCTTGGGGGTGTGGGTGGTGAGCGGGCGCAGACGAGTGCCCTGACCACCGACCAGCATGATCGCCTCGGTCATGGTGTTGTTCTCCCCTTGGGTTCCGGTCGGCGGCCCGGCATGTGGAGTATTGCCAGGGCCGTCGCTTGAGTCTTCGTTCACACAGGTCTTGGGTCGTACGTCACACAAGTCGTGGGCGGCACCGTCACACCGCGATGGCCTCTGGTCCCGCGGGCGGGCCTGCCGGGCTCCACCGTAGTACGGACCGGAGGGGCGTCGGTGACCCCCGGTAGGTGCCCCCGGTTGCCGGCCCCGGTTTGGTCCCCGGTTGCCGGCCCGGGTAGCAGTAGGACCAGGGCAGGCATCATATGTGAGCCGCCGAACGCCGAGCACACCACGCCCGCCCCCACCACTCGCCCAAAGCCCCCCACCACCCCCCAACGCCGTGGTCCCGCCCGCCCCAGCGGGCGGACGGGACCACGGCGAGCGCGCGACTCAGACCTCCGCCGCCTCCGGCACGGCCGGCGCGGCCTTCACCGAGTCCAGCAGCAGCTGTGCGACGTCGACCACCTTCAGGTGCTCCTTGGCCGCGCCCTCGTTCTTCTTGCCGTTCACCGAGTCGGAGAGCATCACCAGGCAGAACGGGCAGGCGGTGGAGACGATGTCGGGGTTGAGCGACAGCGCCTCGTCCACCCGCTCGGTGTTGATCCGCTTGCCGATCCGCTCCTCCATCCACATCCGCGCGCCGCCGGCGCCGCAGCAGAAGCCGCGCTCCTTGTGACGGTGCATCTCCTGCTGGCGCAGGCCCGGGACCTTGTCCATGATCTCGCGCGGCGGGCTGTAGACCTTGTTGTGGCGGCCCAGGTAGCAGGGGTCGTGATAGGTGATCAGGCCCTCGACCGGGTTCACCGGGACGAGCTTGCCCTCGTCGATCAGGTGCTGCAGCAACTGTGTGTGGTGAATCACCTCGAAGTGCCCGCCGAGCTGCGGGTACTCGTTGGCGATGGTGTTGAAGCAGTGCGGGCAGGTGGCGACGATCCGCTTGGTCGGGGCGTCCTCCAGCGCGGCGTTCAGCGTCTCGACGTTCTGCGCGCCGAGCATCTGGAAGAGGAACTCGTTGCCCAGGCGGCGCGGGGAGTCGCCGGAGCAGGTCTCCTCCTTGCCCAGGATGGCGAACTTGACGCCCGCGGTGTGCAGCAGCTCGGCGAAGGCCTTGGTGGTCTTCTTCGCCCGGTCCTCCAGGGCGCCGGCGCAGCCGACCCAGTAGAGGTACTCGACCTCGGCGGGGTCGATGTCCTCACCGATCACCGGCACCTCGATGCCGGTCTCCTTCTTGAGCTCCTTGACCCAGTCCAGGCGGGCCTTGGTGGCCATGCCCCACGGGTTGCCCTTGTTCTCAAGGTTCTTGAGCATCGTCCCGGCCTCGGTCGGGAACGAGGACTCGATCATCACCTGGTAGCGGCGCATGTCGACGATGTGGTCGATGTGCTCGATGTCGACGGGGCACTGCTCGACGCAGGCGCCGCAGGTGGTGCAGGACCAGAGCACGTCGGGGTCGATGACCCCGTTCTCCTCGGCGGTGCCGATCAGCGGGCGCTCGGCCTCGGCCAGCGCCGCGGCCGGTACGTCGGCGAGCTGCTCGGGGGTGGCGATCTCGTTGCCCTCGGCGTCCTTGCCGCCGCCGGCCAGCAGGTACGGCGCCTTGGCGAAGGCGTGCTCGCGCAGGCTCATGATGAGCAGCTTCGGCGAGAGCGGCTTGCCGGTGTTCCAGGCGGGGCACTGCGACTGGCAGCGGCCGCACTCGGTGCAGGTGGAGAAGTCGAGGATGCCCTTCCAGGAGAAGTGCTCGACCTGGGAGACGCCGAAGACGGCGTCATCGGCCGGGTCCTCGAAGTCGATCGGGGCGCCGGCGCTGGTCATCGGGCGCAGCGCGCCGAGCGCGACCGAGCCGTCCTCCTCGCGCTTGAAGAAGATGTTGAAGAACGCCAGGAACCGGTGCCAGGCCACGCCCATCGAGGGGTTGAGGCCGATGGTGGTCGCCCAGGCGAAGGAGATGGTGATCTTCAACATCGCGAAGATGTAGATCAGGTTGACCAGCACCGAGTGCGACAGCCCGTGGAAGGCCAGCACCAGCGGGTACGAGATCAGGTACCGCGCCTCGTACGAGCCGACGCCCGACAGGGCGCCCTCGACGCCGCGCAGCAGCATGATGCAGATGCCGATGCCGAGGATCGTGTACTCGACGTAGAACGCCTGCCAGGCGATCGAGCCGGCGAACCGCGACTTGCGGCCGGAGCGCGAGGGCAGGCTCAGCAGCCGGATCACGATCAGGGTGAGGATGCCCAGGGTGGTCAGGGTGCCGACCAGCTCGGTGAAGAGCTCGTACGGCAGCCAGCCGCCGAGCACCGGCAGCACGAACTCGGCGTCGAAGAGCTGGCCGAAGGCGGTCACCAGGGTGAGGATCAGCGTGAAGAAGCCGACCGCGACGAACCAGTGCGCGACGCCGACCACGCCCCAGCGGTTCATCCGGGTGTGGCCGAGGAACTCGACACCCACCGTCCTGGCGCGCCGGACCGGCTGCCCGGTCCGGGTGGTGTCCGCCTGACCGGTCTTCACCACTTGGTAGATGTACATGCCCGCGCGGGTGGCGAGCGCGATGCCGATCACAGTCGTGACCAGCGAGATGACGATCGCTGCTAGCTGCATCGGCTCTCCGTCTCCTGCGGTGCGAATGACCAGGTGCGAACACCAGGGTGCGTCTCTGGCTCCCTGCGGGTGCAGGGGTCCCCTCCCGGCAGTGTACTCACCGGTAACTTACTCGGGGGATCGGGGCGGACATTACCGCGCGTTAACGCTCGTTCAGAAGATGCACAGGCTATGGCGGCAGTCACGTCAGGCAACCCTCACCCGAATGGGGCCACCAGCCACCAGCTACCAGACGCCTGTCCCCACGCCCCCATGCCGCCCCGCACCGCCCCACGCCTCCCCGCACCCCCAGCCCCCTGCACATAAAGGCGCAATAAAGTTGAGCGCCATCGACTCAGCACTGTTGACGACCGCGGACCTGTCAGGCATGCTTGAGCCCGTAAAGCTCAACTTCTTACTGGAGGTACCCACGATGGCACGTGCGGTCGGCATCGACCTCGGCACGACGAACTCGGTCGTCAGCGTTCTCGAAGGCGGTGAGCCCACCGTCATCACGAACGCCGAGGGCGCGCGGACCACACCGTCCGTCGTCGCCTTCGCCAAGAACGGCGAGGTGCTCGTCGGCGAGGTCGCCAAGCGCCAGGCGGTCACGAACGTGGACCGCACCATCCGCTCGGTCAAGCGCCACATGGGCACCGGGTGGAAGATCAACCTGGACGGCAAGGACTTCAACCCCCAGCAGATCAGCGCCTTCATCCTGCAGAAGCTCAAGCGGGATGCCGAGTCGTACCTGGGCGAGACGGTCACCGACGCGGTCATCACCGTGCCGGCCTACTTCTCCGACTCCGAGCGCCAGGCCACCAAGGAGGCCGGTGAGATCGCGGGCCTCAACGTCCTGCGCATCGTCAACGAGCCGACCGCGGCCGCGCTGGCCTACGGCCTGGACAAGGACGACCAGACCATCCTGGTCTTCGACCTCGGTGGCGGCACCTTCGACGTCTCGCTGCTGGAGATCGGCGACGGCGTCGTCGAGGTGAAGGCCACCAACGGTGACAACCACCTCGGTGGCGACGACTGGGACCAGAAGGTCGTCGACCACCTGGTGAAGGTCTTCCACTCCGGCCACGGCGTGGACCTCTCCAAGGACAAGATGGCGCTCCAGCGCCTGCGCGAGGCGGCCGAGAAGGCCAAGATCGAGCTCTCCTCGTCCTCCGAGACCTCGATCAACCTGCCCTACATCACGGCCTCCGCCGAGGGCCCGCTGCACCTGGACGAGAAGCTCACCCGGGCTCAGTTCCAGCAGCTGACCGCGGACCTGCTGGAGCGCTGCAAGACCCCGTTCCACAACGTGATCAAGGACGCCGGCATCGCGCTCGGCGAGATCGACCACGTCGTGCTGGTCGGTGGCTCCACCCGGATGCCCGCCGTCGCCGAGCTGGTCAAGGAGCTCACCGGCGGTCAGGACGCCAACAAGGGCGTGAACCCGGACGAGGTCGTCGCCATCGGCGCCGCGCTGCAGGCCGGTGTCCTGAAGGGCGAGGTCAAGGACGTCCTGCTGCTCGACGTCACCCCGCTGTCCCTGGGTATCGAGACCAAGGGCGGCATCATGACCAAGCTGATCGAGCGCAACACCACGATCCCGACCAAGCGCTCCGAGATCTTCACCACGGCCGAGGACAACCAGCCGTCCGTGCAGATCCAGGTCTACCAGGGCGAGCGCGAGATCGCGGCGTACAACAAGAAGCTCGGCATGTTCGAGCTGACCGGCCTGCCGCCGGCCCCGCGCGGCCTGCCGCAGATCGAGGTCACCTTCGACATCGACGCGAACGGCATCATGCACGTCGGCGCCAAGGACCTCGGCACCGGCAAGGAGCAGCGGATGACCGTCACCGGTGGCTCCGCGCTGCCGAAGGACGACATCGAGCGGATGATGCGCGAGGCCGAGCAGTACGCGGAGGAGGACCACAAGCGCCGCGAGTCGGTCGAGACCCGCAACCAGGCCGAGCAGCTCGTCTACTCGACCGAGAAGTTCATCGCGGACAACACCGACAAGCTCCCGGCCGACGTCAAGACCGAGGTCGAGACCGCCGTCGGCGAGCTCAAGGAAGCCCTCAAGGGTGAGGACATCGCGGTCATCCGCGAGGCCACCGAGAAGGTCTCCACCACCGCCCAGAAGCTCGGCCAGGCGCTCTACGCCAACGCCGACGCGGCCGGTGCGGCCGGCGCCGAGGGCGGTGAGCACGTCAACTTCTCCAAGGAGGACGACGTGGTCGACGCCGAGATCATCGACGACGAGAAGCAGCACAAGGGTGGTGCGGCATGACGGAGAAGGCGCGGGGCGCGGAGCCCGGCGACGACTCCAACGCCGACGAGGCCGTTCTGAAGGCCGCGGAGGAGGCGCTCAAGGGCCTCTCCGACGAGGCCGAGGACGACTCCGAACTCGCCGCTACCAAGCGTGAGTTGACGGAGCGTACCGCTGACCTGCAGCGGCTCCAGGCCGAGTACCAGAACTACCGCAAGCGGGTCGAGCGCGACCGCGCGACGGTCCGTGAGATCGCGGTCTCCACGCTGCTGGAGAACCTGATCCCGGTGCTGGACGACATCGGCCGGGCCCGCGAGCACGGCGAGGTGACGGGCGGCTTCAAGTCGGTCTCCGACAACCTGGAGACGGTCGTCGCCAAGCTCGGCCTGCAGCAGTTCGGCAAGGAGGGCGAGCCCTTCGACCCGAACCTGCACGAGGCCCTGATGCACAGCTACTCCTCGGACGTCACCGAGGACACCTGCGTGCAGGTCCTGCAGCCCGGCTACCGGATCGGCGAGCGGATCATCCGCCCGGCGATGGTGGCCGTGGCGGAGCCGCAGCCGGGCGCCTCGTCGACGGGCACCCCCGACTCGGAGGCCCCCGAGGCTGACGGTGCGGCCGACAACTGACACCCTGTGCGCTGCGGGGCCACACGTCGCACCACGCGACGCGCGGCTCCGCAGCGCCGTATCGACGCACCGCACCGTATCGACGCACCGCGCCGGATGGCCGCACCGCGCCGTATCAACACATCCCGGGAGGTGGCAGCAGCCATGAGCACGAAGGACTACGTGGAGAAGGACTACTACAAGGTCCTCGGCGTGCCCAAGGACGCCACCACCGCGGAGATCAAGAAGACCTACCGGAAGCTCGCCCGCGAGTTCCACCCGGACGCCAACAAGGGCGACACCAAGGCCGAGGACCGCTTCAAGGACATCTCCGAGGCCTATGACGTCCTCTCCGACGACAAGCGCCGCAAGGAGTACGACGAGGCGCGCAGCCTCTTCGGCTCCGGCGGCATGCGCCCCGGCGCCGGGACCAGCGGGGCCGGCTACAGCTTCGACTTCGGCGACCTGTTCAACGGCGCGCAGACCGGCGGCGGCACCAGCGGCGGCGGTATCGGGGACGTCTTCGGCGGCCTCTTCAACCGCGGCGGCCGGCAGGCCCAGCCGCGGCGCGGCGCGGACGTCGAGACCGAGGTCACGCTGAGCTTCGAGGAGGCGGTGGACGGCGCCACCGTCCCGCTCCGGATGACCAGTCAGGCCGCCTGCCGGACCTGTTCCGGCACCGGCGCCCGGGCCGGCAGCACCCCGCGGGTCTGCCCGACCTGCGTCGGGGCCGGCACGGTCAGCCGGGGCCAGGGCGCCTTCGCGCTCTCCGACCCCTGCCGGGACTGCAAGGGCCGCGGCATGATCGTCGACGACCCCTGCGCCGACTGCCACGGCAGCGGCCGGGCCAGCTCGGCCCGGACCATGCAGGTCCGGATCCCGGCCGGCGTCCAGGGCGAGCAGCGGATCCGGCTCAAGGGCAAGGGCGCCCAGGGCGAGCGCGGCGGCCAGCCCGGCGACCTCTATGTGACGGTGCACGTCGACACCCACCCGGTCTTCGGCCGCAAGGGCGACAACCTCACCGTCACGGTGCCGGTCTCCTTCCCCGAGGCGGCACTCGGCGGCACCATCGAGGTGCCGACACTGAACGGCCCCGCCGTGAAGCTGCGGCTGCCGGCCGGCAGCGCCAACGGCCTGACCCTGCGGGCCCGCGGCAAGGGCGCGACCCGCAAGGACGGCACCCGCGGCGACCTGCTGGTCACCATCGAGGTGACGGTCCCTCAGGAGACCACCGGTGAGGCGCTGTCCGCACTGGAGCAGTACCGCGAGGCCACCGCCTCGGACGACCCGCGAGCCGCCCTCTTCCGAGCGGCGGAGGGAGCGTGATCTGACATGTCCCCCGACTCCATCGGCGTGGGCCTGGGCGAAGGCCTGCCGGGCGGCCCGCGAGCACGGCGGGCGGCCCCCGGGCCGTCGTACGTCCTCACCGAGGACACCCCGGTCTACGTGATCTCGGTGGCCGCCGAGCTCTCCGGCCTGCACCCGCAGACGCTGCGGCAGTACGACCGCCTCGGCCTGGTCTGCCCCGACCGCACGGCCGGCCGCGGCCGGCGCTACTCGGCCCGGGACATCCAGCAGCTGCGCGAGGTGCAGCGGCTCTCCCAGGACGAGGGCATCAACCTGGCGGGCATCAAGCGGATCATCGAGCTGGAGAACCAGGTCGCCGCCCTGCAGTCGCGGATCAGCGAACTCGCCACCTCCCTGGAGGGCGCCGCCAGCACCCTGCAGGCCCGCGAGGCCGCCGTGCACGCCTCCTACCGTCGCGACCTGGTCCCGTACCAGCCCGCCCAGCAGTCCAGCGCCCTGGTGGTCTGGCGGCCCCGGCGGTAAACGGGCCGGCGGGCATTGCCGGAGCGGTTGGCACCCCGTCCTTCAGTGGGGTGCCATCCGCTCCCGCTCTTGCGTAGAGTGCTGCCCGGTGGACTGCTGTCCGATTTTCCGGGAGGGGAGCTACGGATGAGTTCGACAGGCGGGGCCGAGGCGGGGAAGGAACATTCCGAACTCATCTCCGCCGAGGCAAAGTCCCTGTATCTCCAGGTAGTCGCCGCAGGTGGCAGCCTCGACATCGAGGACCCCGCGCTCAGCGACGCAAAAGCCGAACTCGCCGCGCTCGGTCTATTGGTTCTGGGCCAAGGAAAACCGTCGACCGCTACGGCCAGCGATCCGAACCGGCTTGCCGGACGACTCAGTCTGTCATGGCAGAAGCAGGCTCTCTCGCTGCTCTCGCAGGCGGTCGCGCTTCCCACGGCCATGCAGGAACTGAATCACGCTTACCAGTCATTGGATCAGCAAATCCATCCGGGCGGACCCGTGGAGCACATCCACGGACTGGTGGAGATAAACGAGCGAGTGGGCACCCTGATCGATGCCGCGGAGCAGGAGGTGCTGACCGCCCAACCAGGCGGAAGCCGGCGCCAATCACTGGTCCAGAGAGGACTGGAGGCGGATCTCTCACTCGTTCAACGAGGGGTCGCGCGACGCATCATCTACCACCCGAGTGCGCGGTACTCCGCCCCCACCCGCCAGTACGTCGAGCGCATGACAGAGGCGGGCGCCACGGTACGAACGCTGGAGGAGCCCTTCACCCGGCTCTTCGTGATCGACCAACGCGTTGCCGTGATACCCGTCCAGGGGGACACCGCGAAAGCCGCGTTCGTCAGCGATCCGGCGATCGTCGCCTACCTGATGGACTCGTTCGAGCAACTATGGGAACGGTCCAGCCCGTTCCTGGGGGTCACCGAGGTGCCGCCGGAGGTCATCTCCCGCATGCGCACCAATATCCTGCGCATGATGACCCAGGGAATCGGCCACCGGGTCATCGCACGAAATCTCGGCATCAGCGAGCGGACGCTGGCCAGGCACATCGCCGACTTCCGCGAGGAGTACGACTCGGAGACGCTCTTCCAACTCGGCTGGCGGATGGCCCGGCACTCCCCGGTCAGCCTCTACCCGGACGAGGACGAGGGGTCGGCCAAGGAGTAGTGAGTTCCTGGCCGGCCCCGTCCGTCAGAGCCGAGAGACAGTAGCGAGTGCCAAGCGGACTTACTAGCCCCAGATAAAGTCATCCGACGAGGCTGTCGGCGGCCGTGGCAGAGTCCAGGTGTGCGGTCAGTTGAGTCCCGGCTGATGGCCACCAGAATTTCTGATGGCCACCAGCCCGGACACCCGACGGCCGCCCACCTGGGCATCTCAATGGCCGTTGACAGAGGCCAGGACCTTGGCCGGGGCGGAAGCGCCCCATTGGAAGTCATTAGGCTGGGTCGCCGAAGCGGCACCTGACGCCAGCAGAGCAGCGCCGATGACCGCAGCAGCCACAAACGCGCGAATCACGAATCGGGGTGCGCGACGCACGTGGGGCCTCCTTTGTCATGAACCTGATATAACGGCCTTAGCCGTACTCCCTCACCAGCTTTCATGAGCGAGACACGGACAATGCCTCATCAAAGCCACCCGCTGGATCCGAGGCAAGCTCAGGCATCACTACAGGCATGGCATCGTGCTGCCATGCAGAAAGATGACATGCCTGGCCAGGCACTTCGCGCCGACGACCGTTGAGAGACCCCGATGTCATCCGGCCGCCAGACAGCGAGATGACATACCGGCTCTGTGGACTGCCATGGTGCCAGCAGAGACGATCAAAAGGCAGCACGTTCCGACGGCCACTCCCAATTCGCCAGGCACCTTGGTTCGACGACAAGTCCTCGCCTGGAGATCGGGTCACCGCCCAGCCTCTGCTCCGCACACCACCACCTGCTGGGACACCACACTCAGCTGGGCCCTACCCACTTCCCCCGGAGTCCGACATGAGTGAGCCCTACATGCGCCAGCACGCAGCCCAGGCCCCCGAAGGCCGCCGGGCTCGCGTCTTCCTCGCCGCGCCGCTCATGCGGCTCACCGGGCCCGCCGACAGCGTGGTGACGCTGGCCAGTCGGACCCGCCTGACGGCGCTGCGCAGTTCGCTGCTGCGCAGTGGGGCCGCCGTGTTCAGCGCTCACCACAGTGACGCGTGGACGGTGGACGGGCGGGCGCCGGAGCCGCGGGTTCCGTCGGACTACCGGGCGATGCAGACCGCCGACCTGGTCTTCGCGTACGTCGGCGCCCCGCTCTCGGCCGGCGTCTCGCTCGAACTCGGCTGGGGCTCCGCGCTGCGCAAGCCGATCGTGCTGCTGGTCGACGAGGCGATCACCCACAACCCGCTGATCGCCACCATCGAGCAGGTCGCCCCGGTCCTGCCGCTGGTCTTCGACGACTCCTGGTCGCAGGACAGCCTGCGGCACATCGTGGAGACCGCCTTGGACTGGGCCGGCATGGCGCTCTCGCTGCGCGAGGGCTTCTGGACGGCGCCCGGCGAGCACCACTTCAGCTCGGCGCAGCAGCCGCCGCGTGCCAACCCGTACGGCACCTGGCCGAGCAGCGGCGCCGCAGCCGGCTGACGAAGGCTCAGAAACCATCCGCCGCCCCTGCGGTGGCACGCATCTGCCAGCCGAGCTGGAAGAGCGTCTCGGCGTCGCACTGCTCGCGCAGCCGGGCGATCTGCGCGGCCACGGTGCGTTCGCTCAGACCCAGGCGGGTGGCGATGGCGCGCTGGGTGAGGCCCTGGGCGAGCAGTCGGCCGACGGGAGTGAGGCGGTCGGGCGGGGCCGCGTCCCACTGGACGCGCTCGGCGCGCTCCCAGTCCCGCTCGAAGAGGTCGACGAGGCAGCCGACCATGAACGGATCCTCGACCAGCGCCGCGGACAGATGGTCGGCACCGGCCGGGATCACCGCGACAGCGCGGTCGAAGATGACCATCCGCTGGAACGGCTCGTCCAGGATGCGAAAGCGCGCTCCCAGTCCGGTCATCCTGGCGGCGTGGCCGGCAGTCGGGGCGTGTGACCGAACCATGAGCTGGTAGATCGTACGGACCCGGCCGCCTCGTGCCAGGAACTGCGCCGTGCGCTCGGCAGCGTATGCGAGCGTCGCTTCTCCCCGTTCTCCGGGTTGAGCGGCCATCACCTCCTCCGCCTCCGCCTCAAGCCGCGTCATCTGCTGTTGGAGATTCGCCATGTCCTCCTCGAAGTAGCTGACCGCCCCGCTCCCGATCGGTTGAGGCGCGGCCGACTCGTAGGCCCGAGTCAGTTCCGCCAGCCGGCTGGGCGTCTCGTCCGCCTCGGCGAGCAGTCGGACACCGCTGGCACGTAGCTCCACGCTCAGGCGGGCACCGACGGAACGGGGGCTGACGGCCGCATAGAAGTCGCTGTACGGCTGCCTGACCACCAGGCCGAGTTTCAGCAGGATATGGAGCGCGGGAATCTCAGGGCCGTGAACCTCCGTGCTTCGGATCCGCCCGCCGCGCTCCAGGATCGCCAGGTACAGCGCCCGCGCCGCCTCGTCCAGGAGCTGCGGCGCCTCCCTCCCCGCGTGCGCGTTCACCTGCTCGGCTCCCCCTTGCCGTCCCCGTCCAAGGCACGCATCTGCCAGCCGAGTTGGAAGAGCGTCTCGGCGTCGTAGAGTTCGCGCAGCCGGGCGATCTGCGCAGCCACGGTGCGTTCGCTCAGGCCCAGGCGGGTGGCGATGGTGCGCTGGGTGAGGCCCTGGGCGAG
>FTKT01003196.1_pt3 | contig 46594 bp, 32 predicted proteins | sample 1658271 | NCBI WGS metagenome assembly FTKT01 (sample SAMEA3914811, study PRJEB12502) | metagenome | biome: forest; material: soil | place: Canada | collected 2011-08-04 | depth 0.3 m | reverse complement strand
GGCAGGGGGCTGCGATGGTGATGGGGCTGGGGCTGGGGCTGGGGCTGGCGAGAGCGCAGCCGTCGTGGGTGCGGCGGTTGTGGTTGACCGGGCGGTGACCGCTGCCTGGGCGGTGGTCGCGGGGGTGCTCATGGCATGGGCTCGCCGGGCGGTGGCCACTGCGGCGGGCAGCAGTTGGACCGCCGGGGTCACCGGCGAGCGGGCCGCCGTCACCTGCACCGCGCGCGGCGCCGGCTGCTCCACCACACGGTCCGCCAGCTCATGCAGCAGAATCCCGCCCCGGTACGCCAGTTCACCGATCTCGGTGCGCTCCAACCCGCTCACCGCGAGGCCGGCCCCACCGTCCGGGCGGACCTGCGCGCCCTGGGCCAGCAGCAGATCCGCGAGCCGCGCCATCTGCGGACCACGCACCGCGACCTCGGGGTGCAGCCTGGTCCGGCGGAACTCGCTGATCGGCTGATCAGCCACCATCCGCCCGTCGTCCAGGGTCACCACCCGGTCGGCCAGCGCCGCGGCCTCCTGCGGACTGCGGGTGGTGACCAGCACCGTGCCGCCACCGGCCGGGAAGGCCCGGATGAAGGCGTGCAGCCACTCGGCGTTGCGCGGTGAGAGATCCTCGGTGGGGGCGTCGAGCAGCAGAGTGTTCGGGTCGCCCAGCAGCGCCACCGCCAAGGCGAGGCGGCGGTTCATCCCCGGGGAGAACGACCGCAGCCGGTGTTCGGCGACCGCCGCCAACCGGGTCTGCTCCAGCAGTTCGTCGGCCCGCCGGCTCGGCGCACCCACCGCGGCGGCCAGCATCCGCAGATGGCCACGCGCGGTGCGCCCGGGACTGCCAGGCGACCGGTGACCGGTCGGCAGCAGCACGCCGATCTCACGCTCGGGGCGCCGCAGCCGCCGATACGTCCGCCCGTCGAAGAGCGTGACACCCGCACCACGTTCCAGCTCCAGCATCAGCCGCAGTGCGGTGGTCTTTCCCGCGTCCTGCGGGCCCAGAAGCGCCGTGACCGTACCGGGCCTGACGTCGAAACCAAGGTCCAGCACGGCCGGTCGACGGCCACGCCGGTAGACCTTGGTAAGGCCGTTGGCCTGGATCATCACTGGCTGCTCCCACTTGCTCGGCTGCCCCGACCGGGACGACGCGGGTCGCCCCGGTCCCAGCACCCTAGGACGAGCAGTGGGAGAAACCGGGCATTGCGGAAGCGGCACGGGCAACTCCGATGCCCGTCTCACTCGATCAGGCGACAGCTGCCTGCTGACCAGCCGTCAGCCCGAGCCGGGCCGGGCTCGGCCAGGCCAGGCAGAGCCCGTCTCCGGACGCACGGCCGGGCGGATGGCGCGGACGGGTGGCGTGGGTGGACGGCACAGACGGGGTGACAGGGCGGGTGACAGGGCGGGTGGCGCGGACGGGCCAGCATCGGGCTCGCGGCGCGCCGGTCCTCGGCGCCGGTCCACGGCTCCGGACCGACGTCGCCCTCACTCCGACTTCACTCCGGTGACGACTCCGGGCGCAGCATCGGGGGGTTCAGGACGGTGGCGCCACCGGCGGTGAACAGTTGTGCCGGGCGGCCGCCCTGACGGGTCGTGGTACCGCCGGTGGGCACCAGGAAGCCGGGGGTCCCGGTCACCTTGCGGTGGAAGTTGCGCGGGTCGAGTGCCACGCCCCAGACCGCCTCGTAGACCCGGCGAAGCTCCCCCACGGTGAACTCCTTGGGGCAGAACGCGGTGGCCAGAGCGGAGTACTCGATCTTGGAGCGGGCCCGCTCCACGCCCTCCGCAAGGATCAGCTCGTGGTCGAAGGCCAGCGGGTCACGGTCCGCCCGCCCAGGGCCGAGAAGTTCGCCCACCGGGGCCCAACGGGCACCGCGGGCGTCACCACCGGGCTTGGGCGTCGGCAGGTCGGGGGCCAGCGCGAGGTGCGCCACGCTCACCACGCGCATCCGCGGGTCGCGCTGCGGGTGCCCGTAGGTGGCCAGCTGTTCGAGGTGGGCGCCGGCCGAACCGGGCGTCGGGGTCGCGTGCCCGGGGGGAACCTGCCCCGAGGTCGAGTGAGCGCGCAGCCCGGTCTCCTCCGCCAACTCCCGGGATGCCGCCTCCCCCAGCCCCTCGTCGGGGCGCACGAAGCCGCCCGGCAGGGCCCAGTACCCCTGAAAGGGCGGCTCGCCCCGGCGCACCATCAGGGCACAGAGCGCGTGCTCGCGGACAGTCAGCACCACCAGGTCGACTGTGACGGCGAACGGGGGAAAGGCCGACGGGTCGTAGCGCGACATGCGCCGATCATAGTCGTCTTTCTGACGATAAGCACAGATACGGTGACCTGGGCACCTGGTCCCGCGACCCCTGCCACTCCGATTCCCGCTAACCCGGCGCCACGCGGTCAGGATCGCTCGTCCCGGTACCCCTGGACGGGCGTGCCGGGACGAGCACACCGGGACGGTTGTCCCGTCCCAGTGGCAGGACCGGGCGGCGGGACGGCCCAGCGGGACCGTCCCGGTGGCAGCCGGCCGCCGGAGCCGGCTCAGCGGGCGCCGAGTTGAAGGTCCGCCGAGGCCTCCTCGACCACTGCCACACCGATCCGGCTGACCCGGACCGAGAACGGCTCACCCGCCACCCGCAGACCCGTCAGCTCCAGCTCCCCCAGTGGCGCGGTACTGGCCGGCCGGACCACCACCCGGCGCGCCGGCACGTCCGGCCGGACGCCGGCCAGTGCCAGGATCGCGTGCGCGGCGCCGGCGGCGGCGCCAGCGGCGGGACGGCAGGCCGCCGGATGCGGCACAGGCGGGCAGCCCGGCATCCGCTGCTCCCCCGCGTACATCTCCGGGAGCCGTCCGTCGAAGTGCGTGGACGCCGCCAGCAAGCCCTCCAGCAGGGCGCCCGCCTCACGCTCGAATCCGGCCTCGGCCAGCCCGGAGACGGCGAGCGCGGTCTCCTGCACGCGCACCGCGCCGCTGCGGTGCCCCAAGGGGTTGAAGCGCACCGACTTGGCGCTGAGCGTGCGCAGGCCCCAGCCACAGTCCAGTTCGGGCGCGGCCAACCGCTGTGCCAGCAGCCGGGACTGCTCCCGGTCGAGCAACCCCGGCAGCGCGGCGCCCTCGGCGCCCAGGCCGAGGTCCAGGAGATGGACGAAGGAGCTGGCCACCGCCGGCATCGGCCGCTCGGCCGCGATCAGCGCGGCCGCCGGGCGGCCGCCCGAGAGGTCGTCGACCCAGAACTGTTCGCGGAACCGGGCGCGCAGTCCGGCCGCCCACTCCCGCCAGTGCGCCGCGCCCGGACGCCCGAAGGCGTCCAGCAACTCGGCACCGTGCAGCGCGGCGCGGTGGGCCTGCGCCTGGACCTCGCAGCGGGCGGCGGCCGGATAGCCGGGCCGCTCCTCGGCCAACCGTCCGAGGTCCGTGACGAACCCCTCGACGGCGGACTGCTCCGCGGTGGCCCGCAGGGCGCCGAGCGCCCGCTCGGCGGCCGGCAGCAGGTCAAGCACCTCCTGCCGGGGCATCCCCCAGCGCCAGGCCTCGGCCAGCACCGTGACGAAGAGCAGGGTCGCCTCGGTGGCGGTGCAGGAGGGCGGCAGTTCGGGACCGGCGTGCCGGACGACACCAGGGATCACGCCCTCGGCCCGGCCGGCCGTCGCCGCCGCGGTCTGCTGACGGCGCGCCAGGGCCCGCAGCGTGCCCGCTGCCAGCTTGGTACCGAGCGGCAGGGTGAGCCTGGCCGCCCACAGCGCGTCCGCCGCGGCCAGGCCGAACCTCCAGGGCGCACCGGACGCCGGATACAGGTCGGTCGGCCGATCAGAGTCCGCGAGTAGCAATCCGCCGAGCGCGTCCAACGACCGGGTGACGAGCGGTTCGGCCCGCGGGTCGTCACAGCGGACCGCCAGGTCGGGCCACGGCAGTGGGACGCCGGTGCCCCTGCCGATCGGCGGGCGTACGGCCGCCGGGGCCGCCGACTCCAGCTCGACCCGGAGCTCCACCGACCAGCGGGCTCCGGGCTGCACCTCGATGTCCCAGCGGAGCACGCCGGCGCCGGCCAGCACCGCGTGCGGCGAGGGTCGCGCGGAGACGGTGGCGCTGTGGCCGCGAGCCATCCAGCGCAGGCCCGCGGACTGCACCTGCCCCGGGACGTCCGGCAAGCGCTGGCCGACGGCGATCTCGGCCAGGGCGCCCAGGTCCGTCCCGAGCGTGATCTCCAGCGGCAGGCGCACCGGACGGCTGCCGGCGTTGCGGATGACGACCGTCTCCACCCCGTCCGCGTGGCGGAGCCGTTCCACCGTCAGCGCGGGGTCGGGGTCGAGGTCCCCGGGCGGGCGCAGGGCAGCCAGGAACCGGGCCTGGGCGGTGGAGGAGAGAGCGCCCTGCAGGGGAAGCGGCTCCATCCCGCCCAGCCTGAGCTCCATCCGGCTGACCGCCCGGATGCCGGAGCGGAAGAACCCGTGCAGCCCGTCGCCGCGCAGCTGACCGTCGGGCCCGGAGGCAGCTATGGCCGGAGCGTTGACGCAGAGCACGTCGCCATGGGCGGAGGCCGGCTGGCGACGCGCCTGAGCCGCCGGACGGGCTGCGGCGCCGGCGGCCGGCTCGGGCCGTCCCGCCGCCATGGGCCGGGATCCGCCGACCGTCTCGGCCGGCATCGCGGTCTGTGCTGGCCTGGTGGCCGTCACCGGGCTCTCCTCCTGTCGACCGGCAGGACGGGCCCGCAGGCCACGGCTGCCGTGGATGGTCATACTCGGCCCCGGGTTCGGTCCCGGTCCCGACCTCGCGCCTGCCCGCGGAGCACCGGGACCGTGCGGTGGCAGGTCCGGGTCCAGCGAATCCCCGATTCCCCACGATCGGTACCACCAAGCGTGACAGCCCTGATGGCGTCCCCCAGAGTGAACGCGGCGCACCGGGCGCAGGTCACGCCCGCGGCCCCGAGTGCTCGCTCCGAGTCCCCCACTCGGGCGGCGGGCGGTGGCCCTCGATGCCCTGTCCGGGGCCCGGCCGGTCTGCCGCCCCGAGCGCGGGCGGCCCCGGCGCCGCTCACCGGTCGTCAGGATACGGTGCCCCGGTGGCGTCGCTCGCACCGGGAAGACCTCCGGCCGATCGCAGTACACACACGTGACCAGCGTGAGCGTCACACACGGCATATCCGGCACACCGCGAGAGCCCAGCTCACCGAGTACCGACCGAGGAGTCGCATGTCCGTCGTCAGCCGACAGCCCGGGATCGTCCTGACCGATCATCTCTTCCAGGTACCGCTGGATCATGAAAGGCCGCAGGGCGAGCAGATCGAGGTCTACGCGCGTGAAGTGGTAGCGGCCGGCAAGCAGGGCACCGATCTGCCCTGGCTGCTCTTCCTGCAGGGCGGCCCCGGCGGAAAGGCCGGGCGGCCGCTCGGCCGGGACACCTGGCTGGACCGGGCGCTGGACGACTACCGGGTGCTGCTGCTGGACCAGCGGGGCACCGGGCGGTCGACGCCGGCGACGCGTCAGACCCTGCCGCTGCGCGGCAGCGCGGCGGAGCAGGCGGAGTACCTCTCCTTCTTCCGCGCCGACTCGATCGTCCGCGACGCTGAGCTGATCAGGCGTCAGCTGATCGGAGAGCAGGGCAGGTGGAGCCTGCTCGGCCAGAGCTTCGGCGGCTTCTGCGCCCTGACCTACCTGTCGACGGCCCCGGAAGGGCTGCGGGAGGTCCTGGTGACCGGCGGTCTGTCCGGACTGCGGAGCAGCGCGGACGACGTGTACCGCGCCGCCTACCCGCGCGTCGCCCGCAAGAACCGGGCGCACTACGCCCGCTACCCGCAGGATGTCGAGTCGGTGCGGCGGATCGCGGAGCACCTGGCCTCGGCCCCCGCCGCGCTGCCGGACGGCGGACTGCTGACCGTCGAGGCCTTCCAGTCGCTCGGCCAGCTGTTCGGTGTCGGCCAGGGATCGCACTCGCTGCACTACCTGCTGGAGGAGGCCTGGGTCCGCGGCAGCGCCGGGCTGGAGCTGTCCGACACCTTCCTGGCGGGCGCGCAGGCGAAGCTCTCCTTTGCGGACGCGCCGCTCTACGCGGTGCTGCACGAGGCGATCTACGGCCAGCGGTCGATCGACCCGGGAGCGACCGGCTGGGCCGCCCAGCGCGTCCGGCAGGAGTTCCCCGAGTTCGACGCCGCGCGGGCGCTGGAGACCGGCAGCCCGGTGCAGCTCACCGGCGAGATGATCTACCCCTGGCTGTTCGAGACCGATCCGGCACTGCGCCCGCTGCGGGGTGCCGCGGAGCTGCTCGCCCAGCGGACCCAGTGGCCGGACCTGTACGCCCCTGAGGTGCTGGCGGGCAATCAGGTGCCGGTGGTGGCCGCCGTCTACCACGACGACATGTACGTGGACACCGCTGACTCCCTGGCGACGGCCGACGCGGTGCGGGGGCTCCGGACCTGGGTGACCAACGAGTGGGAGCACGACGGGCTGCGCGTCAGCGGCGGCCAGGTCCTGGACCGGCTGATCCGCATGGTCCGCGAGGAGCTGTAGCCGCCTGCGCCGTGGCCAGCGACGCGGCGCTCGGTGCCGGACGGCCGGCGGCCGACGCGAAGCGCGCCTACTCCACGCCCCGGTCGTCAGCCGGCCGAGCCGCTCCGCCAGCCGCTCCCAGAGGACGCTCGGGGCTGCGGGGACGAGCCGCCCCAGAGCCGGCGCGGGCATCGGGCCGGAGGGTTGCCCCGAGCGGGCGGTGGCCAGACGCTCGGACCGTCCGGATGCCGAGCGATATGCGGGCTCGGCTCGGCAACCGGGCCGGCGGCGCGAGGTGGACCGGGGGCGGCCGCGCTGAGCGCAGTGCCCGGGGGCGGGACGCAGCCGGGATCCGGGGCGCCACGAAGGCGTACTCGGGTCAGTGGGCATCTCAGACTCCGATCGGGGTGTCGCGGATCGCGCGGGGGTGGCGGCGCCTGCCGCGTCGCGACGGCCGGGCGAACGGGCCGGACGCAGCGGACCGAGCCTGTACGGGGCGATCGGCCAGCCGGGTCTCGGCCCTGCCGGGCCCGGAGGGTGGTGCGGCGGGACTGCCGCCCTCCGGGCCCGACGGGGCCGAGGCGGAGCTCGGCGGCGGTGAGTCCGGAGGTGGGGAGTCCGGAGGTGGGGGGTCCGGAGGTGGAAAGTCCTGGGGTGGGGGCGGCGGGCCTCCCCCGGCGCCGCCCGGGCCGGGTCCGTCACCCGATCGCTGGCCCGGGATGCGGTGCCCCAGGCCTTCGGAGCCACTGCGGGTCGGCCGGTGGGAGTCGGTCTCCTGAACGGGATCGCCCTCGCGGACGGTGCCGGCCGCCGGCCGCGTGTCCGGCCGCGTGGCATCGTCTCCCGCCTCCGGTCCGTCCCCCTCGACCGGCCCGGTCAGCGGCCGGACCGGGCCACCGTCTTGGCGCCTGGCCCGCTCGGCTCGGACCGCCGTCAGGAGCCGATCCGGCTCCAAGCCGCCGTTGAGCGAGTGGTGGATCAGCCGGGCGAGCACGTACCGCGGATCGAGGTCGAGCGCTCTGGCCAGCACCACCCGGCTGGTGGCGGTGTCCCCGGCGAGCCAGGACGTCCAGGCCAGCAGGGTGAGCGGAGCGGTCGCGTACTCCTCGAAGGGCGGAACGCAGCGCCGGGCCAGGAATCGCCACAGGCGCTGGGCGCCGGCGAGCTCGTCCGGCTCGGCGTACTCCGCGGCCCGGTCCCGGCTGAGCTTGTCCTGCAACCCCAGGATCAACCGGGCCGTCCGCTCCTCGTCGAGCAGCAGCGCGCCGGCGCGGAACTCGGCCATCGCCTCGTCGATCAGGCCGCCCGTGGTGTCGAGCGCGCGAACCAGTCCGTCCGGCTCTCGCAGGGTGTCCAGCAGATTCGTGGTCTGCCGCTCCAGCGCCAGCCGCTGCGCCTCCAGCACGGGCGGTCCGACCGGGGTGAGCGAGGCGATGATGGCCTTGCGGCTGCCGCGGGGCGCGAGGCCCGCGAAGGTCGCGGCGGCCAGCACCGCGCCCGGCTCCCGCCCGGAGTGGACGCGGGTACCGTCCGGGTCGCAGCAGGCCGGATCCGGGCAGAGGTAGGACCACCAGCGGCCGCCCGAGAGGCAGAGCGACTCCTTCACCGGCAGATCAAGCGCCCGAAACGCCTGGACCAAGTGGTCGGCCAGCGGCCTCAGCCCGGCCACCACGGGCGGCTCGCCCGTCTGCGGGTCCCGGCAGAGATAGAGGAGCACGGCCTGCGGGCGCCGGTCTCGCGATTCGGAGAGCTCGATCAGCAGCCGAGCCGTCTCCGCCGCGACCAGCGGCCAGTGCTGCGGATCCCCGGGAATGTCGATCCGGATCACGCCGCCCTGCCGGAAGGCCGGGCCCTGCAGGCCCACCGCCACGATGCTGTCGTCCGGGTAGAACCCCAGCAGGTAGGGCAGCATCGCGGCCATGTCGGCGGGGCTGCGCATCTTCACCGGCAACTCGTGCGAGAGCCGGCCGAGGGGCGAGGAGGTGCGGTCGTCGTGAGTCATGGGGGAAGCGTGCGGCCGGCAGGACGTTCCGGTCCGAATCTTTTTCTCAGCTGTGGACAAACCCCTACCTGTGGATAACGATGCGCGGGTTATCCACAGCCGAGTCCCGCTCGCAAGGGTTGTCCACAGGCTCGGAGTGCTGGCTGGCCCCCTGTCGGTCGAGCACTGTTACATGGACCCCATGGACCAGCCCCTGCACCACCCCCCGACGCCCGCGCCCACCGATGCCGCACCCGCCGACCGGGCGGCGGTCCGGGCCCGCGCCGAGGCCGTGCTGCGCGAGCTGGCCGGCCCCGCCGCCGAGCTGCGGGAGGACCAGTGGCTCGCCATCGAGGCCCTGGTGATCGACCGGCGCCGGGCGCTCGTCGTCCAGCGCACCGGGTGGGGCAAGTCCGCCGTCTACTTCATCGCCACCGCCCTGCTGCGGGCCGGCGGCGCCGGGCCGACGGTGATCGTCTCGCCGCTGCTCGCCCTGATGCGCAATCAGGTGGACTCGGCGGCCAGGGCCGGGATCCAGGCCCGCACCATCAACTCCGCCAACCCACAGGAGTGGGAGCAGATCCAGGCCGAGGTCGCGGCCGGATCGGTGGACATTCTGCTGGTCAGCCCGGAGCGGTTGAACAACCCCGACTTCCGCGACCAGGTGCTGCCCAAGCTCGCCGCCTCCACCGGTCTGCTGGTGGTCGACGAAGCACACTGCATCTCCGACTGGGGCCACGACTTCCGGCCCGACTACCGCCGCCTGCGCACCATGCTGGCCGACCTCTCCCCCGGCGTGCCCGTGCTGGCCACCACCGCCACGGCCAACGCCCGGGTCACCGAGGATGTCGCCGAGCAACTGGGGACGACCGGTTCCGACGGCCGCGCACTGGTACTGCGCGGCCCGCTCGACCGCGAGAGCCTGAGCCTCGCCGTGCTGCCGCTTCCCGACCCGGCCCACCGGCTGGCCTGGCTCGCCGATCACCTGGCCGAGTTGCCGGGCTCCGGCATCATCTACACCCTCACCGTCGCCGCCACCGACGAGGTCACCGATTTCCTGCGCGGCCGAGGATTCCCGGTCGCCTCCTACTCGGGCCGGACCGAGGACGCGGAGCGCCGCACCGCCGAGGCCGACCTGCTGGCCAACCGGGTCAAGGCGCTGGTGGCCACCTCGGCACTGGGGATGGGCTTCGACAAGCCGGACCTCGGCTTCGTCGTCCACCTCGGCTCACCGGGCTCCCCGATCGCCTACTACCAACAGGTCGGCCGTGCCGGGCGCGGGGTGGACCGGGCCGAGGTGCTGCTGCTGCCCGGCCGCGAGGACGAGGCGATCTGGCGCTACTTCGCCTCGCTCGGCTTCCCGCCCGAGGAACAGGTCCGCCGGACCCTCGGCGCGCTCGCCGAGGCCGACCGCCCGCTCTCCACTGCGGCTCTGGAGACCCGGGTGGACCTGCGCCGCGCCCGGCTGGAGACCATGCTCAAGGTGCTGGACGTGGACGGCGCCGTCCGCCGGGTGCGCGGCGGCTGGCTGGCCACCGGTGAGAGCTGGGCCTACGACGGCGAGCGGTACGCCAAGGTCGCCCGGGCCCGCGAGGCCGAGCAGCAGGCGATGCGCGAGTACGCGACCACCAGCGGCTGCCGGATGGAGTTCCTGCGCCGCCAACTGGACGACGAACAGGCCGCGCCGTGCGGCCGCTGCGACGTCTGCGCGGGCCAGCGGCACCGCCCGGACGTCTCGCCACAGGCGCTGGACGCGGCCCGCGCCGCGCTCGGCCGCCCCGGTGTCTCCTTCGAGCCCCGCCGGCTCTGGCCGACCGGGATGGACGCACTCGGGGTACCGCTCAAGGGCCGCATCCCGGCCGACGAGCAGGCGCAGACCGGCCGGGCCCTCGGCCGGCTCTCCGATATCGGCTGGGGCGGCCGGCTGCGCTCGATGCTCGCCGAGGGCGCACCGGACGCACCGGTCCCGGCCGATGTGCTGGACGCTCTGGTGACGGTGCTGGCCGACTGGGCGCGCGGCCCCGGCGGCTGGGCCGGCAGCGACGCGGAGACCGCCCGCCCGGTGGGCGTCGTCACGATGGCCTCCGCCTCCCGGCCCGAGCTGGTGGCCGGCCTGGGTGCGCGGATCGCACAGATCGGCCGCCTGCCGCTCCTCGGCCGGATCGAGTACGCGGACGGCCGGCCGCCGTACGGGGCTCGGAGCAACAGTGCGCAGCGGCTGCACTCACTCTCCGGCTCGTTGGTCCTGCCGCCCGAGCTGACGGCGGCGCTGGCCGCGGCGTCCGGGCCGGTCCTGCTGGTGGATGACCTGGTCGACAGCGGCTGGACGGTCACTGTCGCCGCCCGGCTGCTGAGACGGGCCGGGGCCGAGGCGGTGTTGCCCTTGGTCCTGGCGGTGCAGGCGTGAATTCGGTGAGGTCGGGCGCCTTGGCGAACAGGTCCCGTGAAGGTGCGCCACGCCCGGGTGGCCAGGCACCGTTTATGGGCCAACTGGGGAAAATATCCGGCATAACCGCGACTTTCGGGCGGCGTTCATCATTTCATCGTTGCCGCTCGGCCCTGCTGACGTGAGAATTGCAAGGTACCCATCCCTCGGTCCTCAGGACCTGGCTTTCGGCGTACGCACGTGCCCGCGCGCTTCGCGGGCCGGGAAGGGAGGACCATGATCGACGGCACAGACCGCGGTCCGCTCTCCTCAGCGCGGAGTCGGAGCCTCGACCCGGAGAGCTGGTCACGCAGCGGGGTACCGCTGCTGCGGGATCCGCGCGACCTGGTCGGCCAACTGCACCAGCGACATCTGCCGCAACCGGGCACCAGCGTGATCGCGGTACTGGACATCGACCACCGGGTGGTCGCCTCCGCCTCGGTCACGCCGCGATCACACGTGACGGACGGCTGGCAGCACCGCAACGCGCTGCTCAGCCAGCTGCGCCGGGTGACCCCGCACGACCTGCGGCTCACCGCCCCGCGACGGACAGCCGTCCTGCTGCGCTGCCGTGACGGCGCGGCCGGTTGGATCGAACAGGACGGCCCGTGGATGTGGGCGTTGCGGGACACCGCTGCTCTGCACGGTCTTCGCTGCGGGGCGTTCATCACCCTGACGCCGACCGGCTGGCAGGTCCTCGGGGAGGGTCGCGGCGGCCGCAGTCCGCATGCCGGGTCCTGGTCCGAGCGCCCCGTGCACACCGTCTCCGAACTGCCGGCGCGGGCGCTGGGCGAGGGACGGACCGCACAGGAACTCGCCCGCGGCGCCTACGCGTGGCGCCCGACCGCACCCGCCGGGCCGGAGCCCGTTCGGCACGTCGCGCGCTGAGCCGGACGACCGACGGCACAGCGGAACGACGGCACAGCGGAGCGACGGCGCGACGAGCAGCGGCGCGACGAGCCGGGCGCGGGTACGACGGCCCCGCGCCGAGCAGCAGGCACGCGACGAGAGCGCACGGGGAACGATGCACCGACTGCGTCAGCCACCAGTCCGACAGTCAGAAGTCCAACCGTCAGGCTGCGGCCCTGACATCGGGCGGGGCGAGGGCCCCGGCCGGCCCAGCCGACGAGCGGCACAGAGCAGTACCGAACCGGGGTAGGTCGGTGCCCGGGCAAGGAAGTGTCCGGGCAGGCCGGCACCCGGACAGCACAGAACCCGGGCGGGCCCCGTGCCGGTCAGGCACGAAAAGCACGCCCGGGCTCTGTCTCGCTGCTCCGGATCCCCGGGCCTGGATCCGAGGACCCAGATCCCCGGCCCCAGATCCCCGGCCCCGGAGCTTCGGCCCCGGCCCCCCGGCCCGGGATCTTCAGCCCCGGATGTTCGGCCCGAGTGCTCGCGCTCCCGGGTCCGGTATCCGGTGTCCCGTCAGGCCGATGCCGGTTGCCCGGTCTTCGACGATCAGGCCGGCTGGCCGGTGTCGCCGCAGACGATCAGTAGCGACACCGCGTGGCCGAGCGCCCGCTGAACGGCCTGCTCGGGCGTGGATCCGTCAGCTGACGCACCGTCAAGGACGAGTACCACCACATCGCGGCGCGCCGGGCGGGTGAGTGCCAGGCTCGCGTAGAAGACGTCGTTCCCCTCGGCGAGCTGAGCCCAGTAGTGCTCCTCGCCGAAGGTGAGCTCGTGCTGCTGCCACGGGTGCACCGAGGCAGCCGTCAGTACCAGGATGCCGCCGGGGTCGCGTCCGGACTCCAGCAGCAGGTCTACCGCCTCGTCCGCACGCTCCAGCGCGGTCTGCGGGGTCGCCGGAACGAGCTGGACGGTCGGTCCGGGGGGAGCCGCGGGCCCGGACGGTCCGGGCGCGGTGGTGCTCGGAGCGGGCTTGGCGGCCTGCGCCGGGCGCGGGCCGGGCTTGGGCGGACCGGGCCGGGGGGCTGCCGGACGCGGCGGGCCGGGGCGGGGACCCGGGACGACGGCGGCAGTCGGAACGGTCCGCACCGAGCCGGCGGATCCGGCGGCCGCAGCCGCAGGCGCACCGGGACGGGCGGGATCGACGGGGACAGAGGAAGGGGAGGGAATGGAGGGACTGGTAGAGGATGCACTGCCGGCGGCAGGCGTACTGAGGGCTTTTGCGTCCGACTCGCGGGGGAAGGGAACGCCGGGGCCCGGGATACTCTCGTGAATCTCCGGCTCCTCGGGGAAGACAGGCATACCCGGATATCTATCAAATGCCGGTCGAATGCGCACGGGCGCCCCACCTGTTGGGCAACGCGCGTCAGCACAGATCCGCGGCGCGCGCCCCCGGTCGACTACTGCTGAGCGTCGGTCAGAAACCCAGCGTGAGCTGTTCGTCCCCGCCCTCGGGGAGGACGGGCTCGCGGTAGGTCTTCAGATGGCGCCATTTCGGCAGCGCGTCGAGGTAGGACCAGGAGAGCCGGTGCTGTCCGGTCGGACCGAGCTCCTCCAGCGCCGCACGGTGCACCGGCGAGGGGTAGCCCGCGTTGTCGGCGAAGCCGTACTCGGGGAACTCCGGCGCGAGCTCAGCCATTTGAGCGTCCCGGTGCACCTTGGCGAGCACCGAGGCGGCAGAGACACAGACGCAGCTCTGGTCGCCCTTGATCACGGTGCGGACGTTCCACGGGCCGCCGAGGTAGTCGTGCTTTCCGTCCAGGATGACCGCGTCCGGACGGACCGGCAGCGCCTCCAGGGCGCGGCTCGCGGCCAGCCGCAGGGCGGCGGTCATACCGAGTTCGTCACATTCCAGCGCGGAGGCCTCGCCGAGGGCGTAGGCGGTCACCCAGTCGGCCAGCAGCGGGGCGAGCTGGCCCCGGCGGCGCTCGGTGAGCAGTTTGGAGTCGGTGAGCCCCTCGGGGGGACGGCGCAGGCCGGTGACGGCTGCGCCCACGGTCACCGGGCCGGCCCAGGCGCCGCGGCCGACCTCGTCCAGTCCTACAACGACGCTCGCGCCGGCCCGGCGCAGGGAGCGCTCCACGCTGTGGGTCGGCGGGGTGTACGGCATGGCTGGCGATCCGTTCGCAGGAGACGGGCGGGGTTGGACTAGGACTCCAGCCTACGGCGGTGGCGAGGGTGGCCCGGCCGCCCTACGAGAGGCAATGAACAACGCCGCCCGAGACGCGAAAGCGGCAAGGCCGGGGACGGGAGGGCCGGGCCGGGCCGAACTTGGGCCGACCGAACCGAATCCGGCCAGACCGGACCGGACCGGGAAAAATCCAACAGCAGCGAACCGGCCAACGATCAAGGCCGGACCAGTGGCAGCAGGATCTCCTGCACCAGTTGCTCGCAGAACTCGGGACTCAGCTGCTCCCGGCTGAACTTGGAGCGGTACAACAGCATCGCCAGCGCCACGTCCGCGACCAGCGGGGTGGCCGCGCCCGTCCGGACCTCGCCGCGCAGCTCGCCGCGCCGCAGGATGGTCAGCACGGCGAGCTTGGCCGGCTCCATGAGCCGCCCGGTCACGAAGTTCTTGAAGATCTCGCCGCTCTCGTGGTCCAGTTCGGCCATCAGTACCCGCATCGCGGCGCCGGCCGGCGCTTCCATGCCCACGCAGTAGGCGCCGATGAGCTGGGTCAACTCCCTGCTGAGGGAACCGAGATCGGGAGTGTCGGTGGGGAGCGGCAGGGTGGCACCCAGTGCGTCGAGGACGAGTTCCAGCTTTGACGGCCAGCGCCGGTAGAGCGCGGCCTTCCCGGTCTGCGCGGCTCCGGCCACCCCCTCCATCGTCAGTCGCGCGAATCCTCCGGAGGTCAGTTGCTCAAGCGCCGCCGCGAAGATCGCCTGTTCCAGGGCCTTGCCGCGCCGACGCACTGGAGCCCCGGCCCCACCAGACGTGGCAGCCGCACCAGACGTGCCAGCCGCGCCGGACGCCCCAGCCCCAGCGCCAGCCCCACCCCCCACGCCCAACTCGGCCGCCACGCCCGGCTGGAGCCCCGCCGCCGGCTCGGTGGCCCGGGTGCGCCGGGGCCGGGCGGCCGGGTCCTCGGGACGCGTCGCACTCTGGTCGGACATCCATCACTGCCATTCTTAAGGAACGCTTGAGTTCACAATCCTGGACACGCTAAGGTCCCCAGCATAGTGAACGTCCGCGTTCCTTCCCAGCGGTCGCTCGACCGCTCGACCCACCAACACCACTACAGCTCGGGCAGTGCGGCTCGCACGCCCACGGGCCAGCTATAGCCAGCAGGGGGCACTTCATGGCTATCTCGGACACTGTCAGCAGAATCTCACCACCACGGGCCAGCCGCGGCCAGCACAAGGGCATAGCCCTGGCGGTCATCGCGGCCGCCCAGCTCATGGTCGTGCTCGACGCGACGATCGTGAACATCGCTCTCCCGCACATCCAGGACGCGTTGAAGTTCTCCACCACCAACCTCTCCTGGGTGATCAACGCCTACACCCTGACCTTCGGCGGCCTGCTGCTGCTCGGCGGCCGGGCCGGCGACATCCTCGGCCGGCGCCGGGTCTTCGTCACGGGCGTCCTGCTCTTCGCCTTCGCCTCGCTGCTGGGCGGTTTCGCGCAGAACGGCGGGATGCTGCTGGCCTCGCGGGCGCTGCAGGGCATCGGCGGCGCGATCTGCTCGCCCACCGCCTTCGCCCTGATCGCCACCAACTTCGAGGAGGGGACCGAGCGGAACCGGGCCTTCGGGGTCTTCTCCGCGGTGGCCGGGTCCGGCGCGGCGATCGGCCTGTTGGCCGGCGGGCTGCTCACCGAGTACCTGAACTGGCGCTGGGTGCTCTTCGTCAACGTCCCGATCGCGATCGCCATCGCGGTGGCCGCCCCGCGCTACATCAACGAGTCCGAGCGGCACAGCGGCCGCTTCGACGTGCCGGGCGCACTCGCCTCGACGCTGGGCCTGGTCGGCCTGGTCTACGGCTTCATCCGGGCCGCGTCGAACGGCTGGAGCAACACCGGCACGCTGCTCTCGTTCGCCGCCGGCGCAGTGCTGTTGGTCGTCTTCCTGCTGATCGAGCGGCGCACCGACCAGCCGATCACCCCGCTGCACCTGTTCGCCGACCGCAACCGCACCGGCGGCCTGGTGATGATGCTCTGCCTGGCCGCGGCCATGTTCGGGATCTTCTTCTACATCACGCTCTTCGTCCAACGCGTGCTGGGCTACACCCCGTTGACGGCCGGTGTGGCGTTCCTGCCGATCAGTGTGGCGATCATCGTCGCCGCCCAGCTCGCCTCGGCCTACCAGGCCCGGTTCGGGCCCAAGCCGTTCATGGTGGGCGGCTCGGTGCTGGTCGCGGCCGGCCTGCTCTGGCTGACCCAGACCAGCGTGCACAGCAACTACGTCGGCGGGGTGCTCGGCCCGACCGTGCTCTTCGGCTTCGGCATGGGTCTGATCTTCGTACCGGTGATGCTGCTGGCGGTCGCCGGTGTCGCCCCGCACGAGGCCGGGGCCGCTTCGGGCCTGCTCAACGCCACTCAGCAGATCGGCGGTTCGCTCGGACTGTCGATCCTGACCACGGTCTTCGCGCGGGCCGCCACCAGTCGCGGCACCGCGCTCAGGCCCGACTTCATGGCCCATGCCACCCCCGCGCAGCAGGCGGTGGCGCAGCAGACCGGCCAGTTCCCGGCCGGCACCAGCTGGGCCAACGAGACGCTCGCCTACGGCATTTCGCACGCCTTCGTGATCGGTGCGGCGCTGGCCGCGGTCGCGCTGCTGGTCTCGCTCTTCGTGATCAAGGCGAAGGCGAGCGACCTCCCCACCGAGGCCGCCGGTCTGGCCCTCTGAGCGCGGCCGGGTGTCCTTCGGCCGACGCGGCGGAAGGACGCCCGGCCCATCGGTACGCCCGGCCCAGCAGTACGCCCGGCCCGTCAGTACACCCCGCCCAGCAGTACACCCCGCCCAGCAGTACGCCCCGCCCGTCAGTACGCCCGCACACAGCGAGCACGCGGCCGACCCCTTCACCCCGGCGGAACAGCCGTGCGGACCGACAGCGGCCCAAGCCGCTAGCCCTTGACGGAGCCCGCAAGCAGTCCGCGCACGAAGTACCGCTGCAGGCTGAAGAAGACGATCAGCGGAACGATCATCGACAGGAACGCCCCCGCCGTCAGCAGCTCCCAGCGTCCGCCGAAGGAGCCGGAGAGCTGCGCCAGGCGCGCCGTCATCGGCGCCACGTCCGGGGTGCCGCCGGTGAAGGTGAGCGAGACCAGCAGGTCGTTCCAGACCCAGAGGAACTGGAAGATCGCGAAGGAGGCCAGCGCCGGCGTGCAGAGCGGCAGCACGATGGACCGGAAGATCTTGAAGTGCGAGGCCCCGTCCACCACCGCCGCCTCCATCAGGTCCCGGGGCAGCTGGGAGATGAAGTTGTGCAGCAGGAAGGTGGCCAGCGGCAGCGCGAACATGGTGTGCGCGATCCAGACCGGCGCGTAGGTGCCGTGCAGGTCGACGGCCGGGATCAGGGTGACCGACCCCAGGTGCGCGCCGCCGTCGAAGAGCTGGAGCACCGGGATCAGCGCCATCTGGAGCGGCACCACCTGCAGTGCGAAGATCACGAAGAAGAGCGTGTCGCTCCCCTTGAACCGCACCCAGGCCAGCGCGTAGGCCGCCATCGAGGCGAGCACCAGCGGGAAGATCGTGGCCGGGACGCTGATCGCCAGCGAGTTGACCAGGTACGGCATCAGTCCGCCGCTGACGCCGAAGCCGCCGTCGAAGAGCACCGTGTGGTAGTTGGAGAGCCCCAGGTCCGGGTGGAGGAAGATGTTCCACCAGCCGTTGGCGGTGACGTCCTGCTTGGGACGCAGCGAGGTGGCCAGCAGCCCGAAGGTGGGGATGGTCCAGAGCACCGTCACCAGGACCACGAAGACGGAGGCGAGCGGGCGGCTGAACGACCTGCGGACCGCCTTGACGGCGGGCAGCGGGACGGCGGCGGGCTCGGGGAGCGCGTCGGTCTGACTACTCATCGGGTGGCCCGCTCCCTACGCAGCTGGACGATGTTGTAGGCCACCAGCGGCAGCACCGCGACGAAGAGGATCACTGCGAGCGCGCTCCCCCGGCCGTAGTTGAACTCCGTGAAGGACTGCGAGTACATCTCGTTGGCGAGCACCTGGGTGCCGAAGTTGCCGCCGGTCATGGTGCGGACGATGTCGAAGGCCTTGAGCGTGGTGATCATCACGGTGGTCAGCACCACCACCAGCGTGGTGCGGATCATCGGCACCGTGACATACCAGAAGAGCCGCAGCCCGCCGGCGCCGTCCAGCCGGGCGGCCTCGGTGACCTCGTCCGGGATCGCCTTGATCGCCGCCGACAGCACCACCATGGCGAACCCGGTCTGCACCCAGACCATGACCACCATCAGCAGGAAGTTGTTCAGCGGCTGGGAGAGGATCCAGTTCGGCGGGTGCTTCCAGCCCAGCCAGATGGCCACCTGGCTGAGCAGGCCGATCTGCGACTGCGCGGAGTCGCGGGCGGTGTAGACGAACTTCCAGATGATGCTCGCGCCGACCAGCGAGACCGCCATCGGCATGAAGAGCAGCGACTTGTAGAGCGACTGCCACCTCATCCGGTCGATCAGCAGGGCCAGCACCAGCCCGAGGCCGGTGGCCGCCAGCGGGGCGACCACCAGCCAGAGCAGCGTGTTGAGCAGCACCTGGTGGATGGCGTCGCTGGTCAGCGCCCACCCGTAGTTGCCGCCGCCCGCGAAGCCGGTGCTGTCGCTGTTGCGCACACTCAGGTAGACCGTCCGGACCAGCGGAACCACCAGCCCCACCACGAGCAGCAGCAGCGCCGGCCCGAGGAAGACCGCGATCGCCAGCGGACGGCCGAGCCGCCCGCTGGCCCGCCCGGCCGCGAAGAAGACCACCAGCAGGATGCCCAGGAATCCGGCGATCGCCCCGAAGCTGTTGCCCAGCTTGATCGCGGCGTCGCTCCAGGCGGAGTCGGCGAGCTGAGCCCCGGTCACGGGCATGCTTCGGGTGTCCTTCCGATGACTGGAACGGTGGGCGGCGGACGGCGGACGGCGGGCGGCGGGCCGGCGAGTCCGCCCGCTACTGCGGCCAGGAGGCGTCGATGTCGGCGGTCACCTGCGGGATCGACTTGCCCTCGGCGAACCAGGCGGTGAGCGACTTCCACTCCTGCCCCGAGCCGACGGCCGCGGGCATCAGGTCCGAGGCGTCGAACCGGAAGGTGGCCGCCGGGTCGGTCAGCGCGGTGGCCGACAGCTGGTCGATCGGGTCGGTGTAGAGGCTCTTGTCGACGCCCTGGTTGGCCGAGACCCAGCCGGTGGCGACCTTCACCCGGCTGCTCGCCCAGTCCGAGGTGGAGAGGTAGTTCTGCACCGCCTGCACCTCGGGACGGCTGGAGAACGCGGCCAGGAACTCGCCGCCGCCCTCGACCGGGTTGGCGATGGCCGGGTTCACGGCCGGCAGGTGGAAGGCGAAGATGTCGCCGTTCGGGGCGATCTTGGTCCCCTTGGGCCACTGCGCCTCGTAGAAGGAGGCCTGCTGGAGCATCGCGCACTTGTTGGTGAGGATCGGCGCGCCGGCGTCCTGGAAGGTGGTGGTGGCGATCGACTTCACATCGCCGATGCCTCCGTTGACCCAGGCCGGGTTCTGCATCCAGTTGGCCACCGTCTGCATCGCGCCGGTGATCTGCGGGTCACTGAACTTGATCTTGTGGCTGACCCACTGGTCGTAGACGTCACCGCCCTGGCTGCCGAGCACGACCTCCTCCAGCCAGTCGGTGGCCGGCCAGCCGGTGGCGGTGCCGGAGCCGATCCCGCCGCACCAGGGCTTGGGGCCGCCCGCCTTGGCGATCTTGTCGCTGAGCGCCATCAGGTCGGTCCAGGTCTTCGGGACCTCGTACCCGGCCTGGGCGAACGCCTTCGGCGAGTACCAGACCAGCGACTTCATGTTGGCGCTCATCGGCGCCGCGTAGAAGGTCCCGTTGACGGAGCCGTACGACTTCCAGACCGGGTTCCACTTGTTCTCGTTCTCGACCGTCTGGGCCGGCGGCTTGACCACCTTGCCGCTCTTGACCATCTGGGCGAGCAGTCCGGGCTGCGGGATGATCGCGAAATCGGGGGCGTTTCCACCGGTGACGCGGACCGGGAGCTGCGACTCGAAGTCGTTGGAGCCCTCGTAGGAGATCTTGATCCCGGTACAAGAACTGAACTCGGCCCAGGACTTCTCCAGGGAGTCCGACTCCGGGCTGAGGATCGAGGCGAACATCGTCACCTTGGTCCCCGCGTGCCCCGCGTAGGGCTGGTACTTGGCACAGTCGCCGGACAGGGTCTGCGCTGCGCTCGCGCTACTGCTGCCCTTGTCCGAGCTGTTGGAGCAGGCAGCAGTCAAAGCCAGGCCCAGTACCACCGGAGCGACCAGCAGGCGCTTGCGGGAACGGGCGGTCATCGAGATGTTCAAAACGGTTCTCCTGCGGCCGGGAACGAGATGACGCTGCACTGAACCGGAGATCGAGAACGGTGACGGGCTTGAAGACGTTAACCCACACGTCATCTCGCGCCAAGGGATGCGTTCAGGTTTCACCGCCTGGTGTTCCAGTCGTGACCTGGTCGTGCTGGAGTCCACCGATACCCGCCCGGGCCGGACCCGAAAACACGGACGGCGTGGGAAGTCGGCCCACCCGACTTCCCACGCCGAACCGCCGAACCGCCGAACCGCCGCAGCGCCGCAGCGCCGAAGCACCCCTGCTCAGCTCACCTCAACCGCACCGGCAGCGTCCGCAGGCTGTTGACCACCAGCGAGGCACTGGGCCGCAACTCCTCGTCCGGCACCGCGAGCGCCAGGTCCGGGAACCGCTCGAACAGCGCCGGCAGCGCCACCTGCGCCTCCAGCCGGGCCAGCGGCGACCCCGGGCAGACGTGCGGCCCGTGCCCGAACGAGAGGTGCCGGATCGGATCCCGGGTGACGTCGAACACCTCGGCGGTGATCCCGTGCTGCAGCGGGTCGCGGCCGATCGCGTTGTACGAGATCAGCACCGGGTCACCGGCCGGCACCACCACCGCCCCCACCGCGATCGGCTCGGCGGCGAACCGGAAGAGGAAGTTGCTGGTCGGCGGCGTCCAGCGGAGCGACTCCTCCACCACGGCCGCCCAGGAGACCTCCCCGGCACGGACCAGGGCCAGTTGGTCCGGATGGCCGAGCAGCGCCCGGACCGCGTTGCTGATCAGGTTGACGGTGGTCTCGTGGCCGGCCGCGATGATCACCCGCAGGGTGGCCGCCGCCTCGGCGTCCGAGAGCGCGCTGCCCTCCACGTCCGCCGCCAGCAGCGCGCTGGCCAGGTCCTCGCCCGGCTCGGCCCGGCGCTGGGCGACCACGCCGCGCACGAAGGCGTTCAGCTCGGCGATGGTCGCCTGGATCCCGGCCGGGTCGGGGACGCTGCTGAAGAAGCGCTCGTAGAGCGAGCGCAGGTGCTCGTGGTCGGCCGCGGCCACCCCGAGCAGCGAGCAGATCACCGTCATCGGCAGCGGGAAGGCGAACGCGCTCTTCAGGTCCACCTCACGCTCCCCCACGGCCAGCGCGTCCAGCGCGTCCAGCAGCCCGGCGGTGATCGACTCCACCTGAGGGCGCATCAGCTCCACCCGGCGCGGGGTGAAGGCCTGCGCCACCAGCGCCCGCAGCCGCCGGTGCTCGTCGCCGTCGGCGGTGACCATGCTCGGCCCGGGGACCGCGAGGCCGATCAGCGGCCAGCTCTTCGGCACCTCGCCGCGCTGGAAGGCCGCCCAGTGCGCGGCGTCCTTCACCAGCCGACGGTCGGTCAGCAGCTCACGGGCCGCCGCGTGCTGGGTGACGGCCCAGGCGGCCACCCCGCCCGGCAGTTCCACCGCCGCCACTGGCCCCGCGGCCCGCAGCAGCGCCCCCTCCCCCGCACTGTCACGCGCGAAGGGGTCCAGCACGATAGGGGCGGTCATCCGTCACTCTCCTCAGCTGAGTCTCTGTGCGCCGGGGGTGAACCCGACCGGCAGTGCCACCAGGGCCCGCACCCAGGGCGAGGGACGCCACACCAGCGCGTGCTCGGCGACCGCGAGCCGCAGGTCCGGCAGCCGGTCCAGCAGCACCTCGATCGCGGTGCCCGCGATCACCTCGGCGGCCTCCTGGGCCGGGAAGGGGCAGCGGTGCTCGCCGTGCGAGAAGCTCAGGTGCGCGTGGTTGCCCTCGGCCGGCGCGCCGCCGGCCTGACGGACCGCCGGGTCCGCGTTGGCCCCGGCGAACCCGAGCAGCACCATGTCACCGGCCGCGATCCGCTGCCCGCCGAGCCGGGTGTCCCGGGTCGCCCAGCGCCCGGCGAAGTTCTGCGTCGGGGTGTCCTCCCAGAGCGCCTCGGTGAGCGCCTGGGCGATACTGCGCCGGCCGCCCGAGAGCGAGGCGGCGAACCGGTCGTCGGTGAGCATCAGCCGCAGCGCGTTGGCGATCCAGTACGCGGTCGGCTGGTGGCCGGCGGCCAGGACCACCCGCAGGTCGCGCATCACCTCCTCGTCACTGAGCCCGGCCGGGTGGACCAGCAGCCGCGAGGTGAGGTCCGCCCCGGGCCGGCCGCGCTTGGCCTCCACCAGCTCCAGCATCACGGTGAGCAGCTGCCGCGCGCCGTTCTGCGCGTTGGCCCCGCCGTCCAGCATGTCCAGCAGACCGCTGATCAGCGCCGGGGCCTGGACCTCGTCCAGTCCGAGCATCCAGCCGAGCACCAGCAGCGGCAGCCGGTGCGCGTACTCGGCGACCAGGTCCGCCTCGCCGCGCCCGGCGAACTCGTCGATCAGCTGGTCGGCGAACTCCTCGGCGCGCTTCTTCAACTCGTACGGGTCCACCGCGCCGAGCACGTCGGTGATCGCCCCCGAGCGGCGCTGGTGCTCGGCGCCCTCGGTGTAGAGGATCGAGGGGACCGGCGCCATCATCGGGCGCAGCGGCCAGTCGGCCGGGATCTGCGGCCAGGCGTTCCAGCGGGCGGAGTCGCGGCCGAAGAGCGCGGGCTGACTGGTCACCAGCTGGAGCTCGCGGTAGCCGATGACCAGCCAGGCGGGCACGCCGCCGGCCAGTTCGACCCGGGCGACCGGGCCCTGGGCCGCCCGCAGTTCGCGGTAGACCTGCGCCGGATCGGTCTGGAACCGCGGGCCGTACAGCGGCGCCGCGGCGGTGTGCGCCGGGCAGCCCGGCGGTGGGGTGGTGGCCGGCTCGGTCACGGGGTCGCCTCCAGTTCGGCGCGGGTGCAGAGGTGCTGGACGAGTTCGATCAGGACCTGTTTGCCGGACTCCCGCCGGCGCGCGTCGCAGTCCAGCAGCGGCACGCCGGGCGACAGGTCCAGCGCCTCGCGGATCTGCGCCAGGCTGTGCCGCGGCGGCTCGAAGGTGTTGCGGGCCACCACGAAGGGCGTCCCGTGGTGCTCCAGCCGGTCGATGGCGTACCAGGACTCGTCCAACCGCCGGTCGTCCAGCAGCACGACCGCGCCCAGCGCGCCGGTGAAGAGCCGGTCCCAGAGGAACCAGAAACGTTCCTGCCCGGGTGCGCCGAAGAGGTAGAGCACGCTCTCGGGCGACAGCGTGATCCGGCCGAAGTCGAAGGCCACCGTGGTGGACCGCTTCTGCCGGACCGCTGACGGGTCGTCGACCCCGACGCCGGCCCGGGTCATCACCTCCTCGGTGGTGAGCGGACGGATCTCGCTCACCGAACCGACCAGGGTGGTCTTGCCCACGCCGAAGCCGCCGACCACCACGATCTTCATCGCGTTGTCGGCGGTGCTCAGCAGCGGTGTGCGCGCCGCCGGGTCAGAGCTGTCGGAGTCCATGCAGCACCTGCTTCAAGGTGTCGAGGTCGGGCGACCGCGCCGGGACGGGGAGGAACCGCGGGTGCCGGGCGGTGATCAGGCCCGCCTCCAGCAGGTCGCCGAGCAGGATCCTGACCACGCTGACCGGCAGCCGCAGCTCGGCGGCCACTTCCACCACGGCGGTGGGGGGTTGGCACATCCGCAGGATCCTGGCGTGCTCGGACTGCATACCGGGCCGCGGCTCGCCGCAGGCGACGATCAGGGTGACCACGTCGAAGACGTGCCGCGGCGCCCGGCTGCGGCCCCCGGTGACGGTGTAGAGCCGGTCCGGGGCGTCGTCCGGGAGCCCGCGGACCGGCGTCATGCCGTCGAGAGGGTGCCGGTCCCACCCTCGGCCCGGGCCTCGTCCGCACCCTCACCGGCATCGACATCGACATCGGTACCGGCATCGACATCGGCATCGACATCAGTACCGGCGTCGGCGGACTCGCGGGGCGGCGAGCTGAGGAAGGCACCGATCTGCTCGACCAGGCCGTGCATGTTGTGGCCCACCAGCCCGACGTCGGCGCTCTCGTCGGTGACCAGCGCCAGGTGCGCGCCCCGCCCCGCGTCGACGATGCACAGGATCCCGCCGTGGAACTCCGTCATCGACTGCCGCACGCCGCCCGTGCCGTCCCCGAACTCGATCGAGGCGCCGTAGGAGAGGCTCTGGATGCCCGAGGCGATGGCGGCCAGCTGGTCGGCCTGGTCCGCGCTCAACTCCGCGCTGTGGCAGAGCTTCAGCCCGTCGGCGGAGAGCACCAGGGCGTGCCGGGAGCCTGGCGTGTCGGCCAGCAGGTGCTCCAACAGCCAGCCGAGGTCGCGGTCGGTGGTGCTGCTCATCAGGAGTGGTCCTCCGGGGAGTCCGTGGGCGAGGCGGGGTGGACGGGCAGCGGCCGCTCGCCCTGGACGGCCTGCCGGAAGGCGCCGAAGCGGCCGGCCGTGCGGGCCTGGTCCACGGCCGGCGGCCGCGGGGCGGGGTTCGCGGCGGCCGCCAGGGTCTGGCCGCGGCGGCGCTTGGGCAGGCCGCTGTCCGTACTGAGCGGCGGCGCGGGCGCGGGCAGGGCGCTCGGCGCAGGCGCAGGCGCGGCAACCGAAGCCCGAGCCGCCGTCGAACCCGACACCGCGGCCGGCACCGGCTCCTCCTGCTCCGCCGGCAGGTGCGTGACCAGCTGCTCGGGGATCAGCACCACCACCCCCGTGCCGCCGCGCGAGGACGGCCGGAAGGAGATCGACAGCCCGTGCTTGTGGGCCAGCGCGCCGACCACCGCGAACCCCAGCCGGGTGCCGGCCGAGAGCGTCGTCAGGTCCAGCGGCCCGCCGCAGACGGCCCGTTCGGCCCGGCGCAGCCAGACCTCGGAGAGGCCGAGGCCGCCGTCCTCCACGGTGATCACCAGTCCGGCGTGCGCCTGCTCGACGTAGACGTGCACCTCGGCCGGCGGCGCGGAGAAGTTGGTGGCGTTGTCGAGCAGTTCGGCCAGCACGTGCATGACGCCCTCGGCCGCGTAGCCGGCCACCGCGGCGCTGCTCGCGCAGTGCAGCCGGACCCGCTGGTAGGCGCCGATCCGGCCCAGCGCGCCGCGCAGCACGCTCTCCACCGGGATCGGCCTGGTCCAGCGGCGACCGCTGCGGGCGCCGGTGAGCACGGCGATGCTGTCGGCCATCCGGCCGGCCTGGGCGGTGCTGTGGTCCAGTCGCAGCAGGTCGCCGAGCACCTCCTCGCCGTGCCGGTGCTCCATCTCGCGCAGTTCGGCGTGCATGCTGGTGGCCAGCGCCTGGACCCGGCCGGCCGCGGTGGCGCAGACCGCGAGCGCCGCGGCGCGCTGCCGCTCGCCGTAGGCCACCTCGTGGGCCATCAGCTGCAGCAGGCCCTCGTGCGCGGTCTGCCGGTGCTCCACCAGCACGGTGTCCACCGAGGCGCCGGCCCGCAGCCGGCGGACCACCGCGGGGATCGTCTCCTCGGCCAGCCGGGCGAGTTCGGCCCGTTCGTCGTCGGCCGCCGCCCGGGCGGAGGCGGCCTCGGAGCGGGCCTCCAGGGTCTCGGAGCGGGCGGCCAGCAGCTCGACCCGGGCCGCTTCGGCCGAGGTCAGGGCGGCGTTGGCGCGCAACCGGGCGGCCTGCACGTCGGCCTGCACGGCCGCGGTCTCGGCGCCGGCCCGGACGGCGGCGGCGTGCGCCGCCTCGACCCGGGCCTGACTCTCCTTCAGCCGGCCGCGCAGCAGCCGGGCCCGCCTGCTCTGCACCACGGCCACCGCCACCGCCGCGCACCACAGCAGCGCCGCCGCCGAGGACCAGAGCTCGACCGCCGCACGGTCCGCGGCGTCCGCCGCGGCGGACGCGACGACCACGGCGCCGACGGCCGCCGCCACCGCCACGAGGACGGAGAGCGACGCTGCCGGGCTGCCGGACAGGCGGGGGCGTGCGGGCATCAGGTTGGTCCTCGGACTGACGTCGACGTCGGGGCAGGCGAGAGCGCACCGGCCTCCCGCGCGGGCGGGGAACCATGATCAGTTCACGCGGTAACCAGATCATATCGATTCAGATGAGCTGCTCAACCGGCCAGTTGGGCACTGCGCGCCCACTGCTGCCACACCGCGCGAGGTCCGGGTGCGAACCACCCCTCGGCCGGCTCGAACCGCCCGGCAGGACGTGGCGCGGCCCACAACGGAGCGGGGCGCCGACCCGTCGGTCGGCGCCCCGCGTCAGTCACTGTGAGTGATCAGCTGCAGCCGCTGGTGGAGCCGCAGCCCTCGCAGAGGTAGCAGCTGCCCGCGCGGCGCATCTTGGTGCCGCAGGAGAAGCAGAGCGGCGCGTCCGCGTTCAGGCCGAGCTGGATCTCCAGCAGCTCGGTCGAGTTGTGCGGGGCCTTGACCGCGGCCCGGGGCGCCTCGGCCACCGGCTCGGCCACCGGCGCCGACTGGGCCAGGCCCTCGACGTCGACGTCCTCCGCCTCCAGCGGCTCGTAGGAGCCGGTCTCCAGGTGCCGGGTGCGCTCCTCGACGGAGTGGATGCCGAGCGCGGAGCGGGTCTCGAAGGGCAGGAAGTCCAGCGCCAGGCGGCGGAAGATGTAGTCGACGATCGACTGCGCCATCCGCACGTCCGGGTCGTCGGTGAGGCCGGCCGGCTCGAAGCGCATGTTGGTGAACTTCGAGACGTAGGTCTCCAGCGGGACGCCGTACTGCATGCCGACCGAGACGGCGATCGAGAAGGCGTCCATCATGCCCGCCAGGGTCGAACCCTGCTTGGACATCTTCAGGAAGACCTCGCCGAGACCGTCGTCCGGGTAGGAGTTGGCGGTCATGTAGCCCTCGGCGCCGCCCACCGTGAAGGAGGTGGTGATGCCGGGACGGCCCTTGGGCAGGCGCTTGCGGACCGGACGGTACTCGACGACCTTCTGGACGGCCGGCACCTCGGCGGCGACGGCCTTCTCCTCGGTCTTCTTGGCCGACAGCGGCTGGCCGACCTTCGAGTTCTCGCGGTAGATCGCCAGCGCCTTGACGCCGAGCTTCCACGCCTCGAAGTAGACCTCCTCGACGTCCTCCACCGTGGAGGAGGCCGGCATGTTGACGGTCTTGGAGATCGCGCCGGAGATCCACGGCTGGATCGCCGACATCATCCGCACGTGGCCCATCGGCGAGATGGAGCGCTCGCCCATCGCGCAGTCGAAGACCTCGTAGTGCTCGGTCTTCAGGCCCGGGGCGTTGACCACGTTGCCGTGCTCGGCGATGTGGGCGACGACCGCCTCGACCTGCTCGGGCTGGTAGCCGAAGCGGCGCAGCGCGCGCGGCACGGTGCCGTTGACGATCTGCATCGAGCCGCCGCCGACCAGCTTCTTGAACTTGACCAGCGCCAGGTCGGGCTCGACGCCGGTGGTGTCGCAGTCCATCATCAGGCCGATGGTGCCGGTCGGGGCGAGCACCGAGGCCTGCGCGTTGCGGAAACCGTTCTGCGCGCCCAGGCGCAGCACGTCCTGCCAGGTCTCGGTGGCCGCGGCCCAGACCGGGGCGTCCAGGTCGTCGACCGGGAGGGCGGCGCTGTTGGCGTCCGAGTGCTGCTTCATGACCCGCTGGTGCGGGGCGGCGTTGCGGGCGTAACCGTCGTACGGGCCGACCACACCGGCCAGTTCGGCGCCGCGGCGGTAGGCGGTGCCGGTCATCAGCGAGGTGATGGCGCCGGCCAGCGCGCGGCCGCCCTCGGAGTCGTAGGCGTGGCCGGTGGCCATCAGCAGGGCGCCGAGGTTGGCGTAGCCGATGCCGAGCTGGCGGTAGGCGCGGGTGGTCTCGCCGATCTTCTCGGTCGGGAAGTCGGCGAAGCAGATCGAGATGTCCATCGCGGTGATGACCAGCTCGACCACCTTGGCGAAGTTCACCGCGTCGAACGAGTCGTCGTCGCGCAGGAACTTCATCAGGTTGAGCGAGGCGAGGTTGCACGAGGAGTTGTCCAGGTGCATGTACTCGGAGCAGGGGTTGGACGCGTTGATCCGGCCCGACTCCGGGCAGGTGTGCCAGTGGTTGATCACCGAGTCGTACTGGATACCCGGGTCGGCGCAGGCCCAGGCGGCCTCGGCCATCTTGCGGAACAGCTTCTTGGCGTCGACGGTCTCGATGACCTCGCCGGTCATCCGGGCGCGCAGGCCGAATTCGGTGCCGTTCTCGACGGCGTTCATGAATTCGTCGGAGACCCGGACCGAGTTGTTGGCGTTCTGGTACTGGACGGAGGTGATGTCGTCCCCGCCGAGGTCCATGTCGAAGCCCGCGTCGCGCAACGCGCGGATCTTCTCCTCCTCCTTCACCTTGGTCTCGATGAAGGCCTCGACGTCCGGGTGGTCGACGTCCAGCACGACCATCTTGGCGGCCCGGCGGGTCGCGCCGCCGGACTTGATGGTGCCGGCCGAGGCGTCGGCGCCGCGCATGAAGGAGACCGGGCCGGACGCGTTGCCGCCGGAGGAGAGCAGCTCCTTGGAGGAGCGGATCCGGGAGAGGTTCAGGCCGGCGCCGGAGCCGCCCTTGAAGATCATCCCCTCTTCCTTGTACCAGTCCAGGATCGAGTCCATCGAGTCGTCGACGGCCAGGATGAAGCAGGCGCTGACCTGCTGCGGCTGCTTGGTGCCGACGTTGAACCAGACCGGCGAGTTGAAGCTGAAGACCTGGTGGAGGAGGGCGTGGGTCAGCTCGTGCTCGAAGATCTCGGCGTCGGAGGGGGAGGCGAAGTAGCCGTTCTTCTCGCCGGCGGCGCGGTAGGTCAGCACCACCCGGTCGATGATCTGCTTGAGGCTCCACTCGCGCTGCGGGGTGCCGACCGCGCCGCGGAAGTACTTGCTGGTGACGATGTTCACGGCGTTCAGCGACCAGAAGTCGGGGAACTCGACGCCGCGCTGCTCGAAGTTGATCGAGCCGTCACGCCAGTTGGTCATGACGACGTCGCGCCGCTCCCAGCTAACCTGGTCGTAGGGATGGACGCCAGGGGTGGTGTAGATGCGCTCCATCCGCAGGCCGCCCTTGGAAGCCTTGCCGGCCCCCTTCGCAGCCTTGTCGGACTTCGACCCGCGTGCGGAACCGCTCGTCGTGTCTGTCACTTCTAATCCTCCTCCTGGGCAAACGCCCTGAGTGCCCCGTTTCTTTCGGGTTCGGCCAGGCCGCCCGGGGGCACTTCGCTTCGCTTCTCCTGGGCGTGCGGGCAGGCCGGGACGACCCGACCGGTTCGCACGGTTTCGTGATGGTTCGTGCGCCGGTTCAGGACGCACGGGTGCCTAGGACGACCAGTGGTGCGGAGGTCCTAGGTGGCCGCGGCGGGAACGGGGACGCCGTCCAGCGCGGTGGGGGGCCGCTCAGCGCCACGCAGCTCGGCGATGGCGGCCTCGAAGTCCGACAGTCCGTCGTACGCCTGGTAGACCGAGGCGAACCGGAGGTACGCGACGACGTCCAGGTCCTTCAACGGACCGAGTATGGCCAGTCCCACGTCGTGGGTGGAGAGTTCCGCGCTGCCGCTGGCCCGCACGCACTCCTCGACCCGCTGGCCGAGCAGCGCGAGGGCGTCCTCGGTGACCGGTCGGCCCTGGCAGGCCTTGCGGACTCCGGAGATCACCTTCTCCCGGCTGAACGGCTCGGTCACCCCGCTGCGCTTGATGACCATCAGCGCCGCGGTCTCCACCGTGGTGAAGCGGCGGCCGCAGTCGGGGCACTGGCGGCGACGGCGGATCGAACTGCCGTCGTCGGTGGTGCGACTGTCGACCACGCGGCTGTCGGAGTGCCGGCAGAAGGGGCAGTGCACGTCACGACTCCCTTCCGGACGGAACTGGCTGGTGCCAACGGCGCAGCAGGGCACACGGAGCCTGGCCGACCCCGCGGGCAGCGCCAAGTCTAGGCGACGCAACCATGATCAAAGTACGGGGGACCACAACCTGTGGGCTGCGAGCACCTATGTAACCACTAGATCTAGGTGATGTCGCGATTGGACACGCCCATATTCGGTATCCCGCGAGTCACCCGCCGCAATCGGCACAGGTCAGTCGACGAAGCTCCTCGGCGGCTTCACCCGGACGGCCGCAGCGACCTCTTCCGGCCACCTTCGCCCCCGTTTCGGCGGCGGCCCCCGATCACCTCTAGAATATGGTGATCGAACATTTAATCGACATACACCCAAAGCCTTGATCGCGTCAGCCGACTCCTCAATAATTCACTCGAACGTGTGTTTGGCGCAACCTTTCGATAGGTGCTGCCGTTGGGCTGGACAAGGGAGAACGCCCGTCGAGAGGGGCCGCCGTGAGCACCGTACAGACCAGCAGCACCAGCGCCGTCCAGAACAGCGCCGCCGACAGTCACACCATCCCGCTGCAGGACCGTTCCCAGCACGCCGCGGGACGGGCCGCCGTGGACCAGCAGAGCATGGACCAGAGCATGGATCGCAGCGACAGCCGCCCCCAGACTCCGTCCGGGGGGACCCCCGGCCACGCCGCCACGCCGGGCTACCTCCCGGACCCCTCCATCGAGCACGCACCCGTACGGGACGTCCCGCTCGGCCTGCCGAACGGCCAGTCCCGTTCGATGCCGGGCCGCCCGCCGGGCATCCGGACCGACGAGGCCGGCCTGACGGAACGCCAGCGCAGGGTCATCGAGGTGATCCGCGACTCGGTCCAGCGGCGCGGCTACCCGCCGAGCATGCGCGAGATCGGCCAGGCCGTCGGGCTCTCCTCCACCTCCTCGGTGGCGCACCAGCTGATGGCCCTGGAGCGCAAGGGCTTCCTGCGCCGCGACCCGCACCGCCCGCGCGCCTACGAGGTGCGCGGCGTCGAGGTGGCCCGGCCGAACACCGCCGAGGCGGCCGGCCGCCCCTCCACCTCCTACGTGCCGCTGGTCGGGCGGATCGCCGCCGGCGGGCCGATCCTGGCCGAGCAGACCGTCGAGGACGTCTTCCCGCTGCCGCGTCAGCTGGTCGGTGAAGGCGAGCTGTTCGCCCTCACCGTGCGCGGCGACTCGATGATCGAGGCCGCCATCTGCGACGGCGACTGGGTCACCGTCCGCCGCCAGCCGGTCGCCGAGAACGGCGACATCGTGGCCGCGATGATCGAGGGCGAGGCCACCGTGAAGCGCCTCAAGCGCGAGGACGGCCGGATCTGGCTGATGCCGCACAACCCGGCCTACGAGCCGATCCCGGGCGACAACGCGACCATCCTGGGCAAGGTCGTCGCGGTGCTGCGCCGGCTCTGAGTCCGCGTCGGGGATGCGTCGATGCCCCTCGGTCCGGCCGGACCGAGGGGCATCGACGCATCCTCAACCGCGCTTGGCCACCGGCTTCGGCGGCGGCGCGGAGGCCGCGATCGCGGAGAGCGAGCGGCGCACCTGGTTGCGGTCGGTGGTGTACCAGAAGTCCGGCATGGAGGAGCGGAAGAAGCCGCCGTACCGGGCCGTCGCGAGCCTCGGGTCGAGCACCGCGACCACGCCGCGGTCCTCGGCGGCCCGGACCAGCCGGCCCGCGCCCTGCGCCATCAGCAGCGCGGCGTGGGTGGCCGCCACCGCCATGAAGCCGTTGCCGCCGCCCTCCTCCACCGCCTTCTGCCGCGCGCTCATCAGCGGGTCGTCGGGGCGTGGGAACGGGATCCGGTCCATCACCACCAACTGGCAGGCGGAGCCCGGCACATCGACGCCCTGCCAGAGCGAGAGGGTGCCGAACAGGCAGCTCGCGGGGTCCTCGGCGAAGGCCCGGATCAGCTCGCCCAGGGTGTCCTCCCCCTGCAGCAGGATCGGGAACTCCAGCCGCTCGCGCAGCTGCTCGGCCGCCGTCTGCGCGGCCCGCATCGAGGAGAAGAGGCCCAGCGTGCGCCCGCCGGCCGCGCCGATCAGCTCGGCCAGCTCGTCCAGCATCTGCGGCCGCTCCGGCTCCCGGCCCGGCGGCGGCAGGTGTTTGGCGACGTAGAGGATGCCCTGCTTGGGGTAGGAGAACGGCGAGCCGACGTCCAGCCCGCGCCAGTACGGCGGCGCCTCCTCCCCGCCGGAGCGGGTGGGCTCCTCGGGCGTCCGGTCGTCCGGCAGCCGGCCCTCGACCGGCAGGCCGACCGAGGCGGCCACGCCGTTGAAGTCGCCGCCGAGCTTGAGGGTGGCCGAGGTCAGGACGACCGAGCGCTCCTTGTAGAGCTTCTCCCGCAGCAGCCCGGAGACGCTCATCGGGGCCACCCGCAGCGAGGCCGGGACCAGGCCGTAGCGGTCGTTGCGCTCGATCCAGATCACGTCGTAGGGCGAGTCGCCGAGCAGCCGGTCGGTGGTGTCGTGCAGCGTCTCGGCGGCGGCCATCGCCTGCTTGCGCACGGCGTCCTCGTCGCTGAGGCTCTTGTCCCTGGTCTCGCCCAGCGAGGTGATCACCTGGCGGCTGGCGTCCCGGATCGCCGCGACCGCGTACGAGAGGTACTCGGGCAGCTCCTCGACCCGGCCGGGCTGGGCGGTCTCCATCAGGCCGTGGTAGCTCTCGGCGGCGGCCTGCAGCGCGTCCACCGACTTCTCGTTGGCCAGCCGGGCGGCGCGCTTGACGGCCCGGTTGACCGCGCCGACGGTCAGCTCGGCGGTGGCCGCCCCGGTCACCCGGTTCACCAGCTCGTGCGCCTCGTCGATGATCAGCAGCTCGTGCTCGGGCAGCACCGGGGCGCCCTCGATCGCATCGATCGCCAGCAGCGCGTGGTTGGTCACCACCACGTCGGCGAGCTTGGCCCGCTCGCGGGCCTTCTCGGCGAAGCACTCCTGGCCGTAGGCGCACCGGCTGGCGCCCAGGCACTCCCTGGAGCTGACGGAGAGTTGGGCCCAGGCCTTGTCGGAGACGCCCGGGGTCAGGTCGTCACGGTCGCCCGTCTCGGTCTCGTCGGCCCACTCGCGCAGCCGCAGCACGTCCTTGCCGAGCTTGCCGCTGGGGCCGCCGAGCGCCTCGACCGGGTCGAAGAGGCCCTCACCCTCCTCGCTCGGGGTGCCCTCGTGGGCCCGGTGCAGGCAGAGGTAGTTGGAGCGGCCCTTGAGCATGGCGAACAGCGGCCGGCGCCGCAGCACCGGGTGCAGCGCCTCCACCGTCCGGGGCAAGTCCCGCTCCACCAGCTGGCGTTGGAGCGCCAGGGTGGCGGTGGCCACCACCACCCGGTCGCCGTGCGCGAGCGCGGGCACCAGGTAGGCGAGGGACTTGCCGGTGCCGGTGCCGGCCTGCACCAGCAGGTGCTCGGTGTTCTCGACCGCCTCGGCGACGGCCTCGGCCATCCGGACCTGGCCCGGGCGCTCGACGCCGCCGACGGCGGTCACGGCGGCGTGCAGCAGCTCGGGGATACGGCCGACGGGTGCCTCGACCCGGGTCTCGTCGGGCGGCAGCTGGGGTGCGGAGTCGTCTCTCATGGCTCTCCAAGCCTACGGGGCCGGAGTGACAGTCCGGCCCCGCGGCGTCGGCAGGACCGCCTGCGCGTGCGCGTGCAGCGGGTTGGCCACCCGGCCGTGCACCGCCGCGTGCGGTCGCTCGGGCCGGTCCCGGTAGCCGTCCAGCAGCAGCCGGTTGCGGTTCAGGCAGAGCCGGTCGATCTCCGGGGTGAACAGGTCGAAGAGCGCGAAGCGGGCGCGCAGCTCGGGGAAGCGCTCCTGGTAGGCCAGGATCTCGGCCCGCAGCAGCCCCCAGAACTCCGCCTCGGGCAGCGCGAGCCGCCTCTCCAGCAATGGCGCGAGGTAGCGGTAGACGCCGATGAAGAGCCCGGAGTGCAGGAACTGGCAGAGATAGCCGGGAGGCTCCCGGTTCAGCACGGCCGCGACCCCGGCCGGCAGCTCGCGCAGTTCGGGCAGCGGCTGGTCACTGATGTTGACGTCGTCGACGAAGTCCTTGACGGCGAGCCGCACCGGCACGTCCCGCTCGTCGAAGACCACGATCGCGTTCTCGCCGTGCGGGGAGAAGACCGTGCCGTAGCGGTAGAGGAAGTGCAGCAGCGGCGGCAGCATCGCGCCGAAGAGCCGGGCCAGCCAGTCGCGCGGGGCCAGGCCCGAGCGGGCGACCAGCTCCTCCACCAGCGCGCGCCCGTCCGAACCGACCTGCAGCAGCGCGGCCAGCGTCCGGCCGCGCTCGCCGGCCGCCAGCTGGAGGCCGAGCGGTTCGCGCCAGATCGCGCCGAGCAGTTCCTTGTACTGGTAGGGCGCCTCGGGCAGCCGCGCGTAGTAGGGGTGCTCGACCGTCACCGAGGCGACCTCGCCGAGCAGCACCACCCGGCACTGCTCGCGCAGGAACGGGTCCTGGTCGCGCAGCCGGTGGATCCAGCCGGTGACCTCGGGGGCGGCCAGCGTGCGCTCGGTGGGCAGCCCGCGCCACACCAGCGTGTTGAGGATGGCCAGCGGGAGTTTGACGGTGCGCCGGTGCGGGGTGCTGGTGTTGAAGAAGGAGCGGATGGACTGCTGGGGCAGCCGCTGGTCCGGGTCGGCGGGCAGCAGCACGATCCGGCCCTCGGCGATCCAGGGCGCGAAGAGCGGCACTACCGTCTCGTCCCACTGCCAGGGGTGGACGGGCAGCAGCAGGTACTGCGCCGGGTCGTGCCCGCGCAGGGTGAGCAGCCGCCGGTAGCCGGCCAGCACCTCGGGGTCGAGCTCCTCGCGGTAGAGCGCCTCGGAGTCGGCCAGCGCGCCCACCCCCCGGTAGTCGGCCAGCGAGCGGTGCACTGCGAGCCAGGGCAGCGGGCGCGGGGAGCGGGCCTCGGGGGTCCAGCGGGCGGCGTCGGAGGCCGAGAAGCCGAGCCGGCCCTTGTTCGGCACGATCCACGGGTGGCCGCCCTGGTGGCCCTCCAGCTCGGTGTGGCCGAGGTCGGCGAGGTCGGCCGCGCTCAGCGCGCCGGCCGCCAGCCGGGCGTCGGCGAGCAGCGTGGCCGTCAGCTCGCGCACCAGGTGGCCGCTGGTGTCGCCGGAGAGGCCGAGCAGCTGACGGGCCGCCAGCAGGAACTCGATCGGGTCCTCGGCCGGCGCGCCGGCGGCGGTCAGCGAGGCCGGGTCGACCTGCCAGCCGCCGTACGCGCCGCGCCGCGCCGCGAACCGGTACTCCGGCCCGCCGGGCAGTGGCAGGCGGTAGCCGCCGGGCGCCGGCGCTGGGTGCAGCAGCTCCTCGTAGCTGAACTCGCCGATCATCTTGGCCAGGAGCGTCCGGCTGACCCGCCGCCAGCACTCGGCGTCGAGGGCGGGTTCATCGACTGGCGGCTGGGGCACGGTTCCACTCCTGCGTTAAGGCGGCGGCCTGGGCCGGCAGGGGTGCCGGGGCGAAGCTGGTCCAGGCGGTCCGGGCGGGCAGCCGGTGCACGGTCCGGCCGGTGACGGCGTTGAGGATGACGGCCGCGCGGTGGGCGCCGAGGCCGAGGTCGGGGGTGCCGACGCCATGAGTGTGCAACTCGGCGTTCTGCACGTACAGGCCGCCTGCCAACTCCGGCCGGGTGGCCACCTGGTGGTCCAGGTCGACCCGGTAGCGCCCCTGCTCGTCCCAGTCGATCAGCTCGGCCAGCGGCTCCAGGGCCGCCGGCCGGGCGGCCCGGTAGCCGGTGGCCAGCACCACGGCGTCGGTGCGCACCAGCCGGGGGGCGCCCGAGTCGCGGTGCAGGCAGTGCAGTTCCAGGCCGCCGCACGGGCCGGGCAGCGCGCTGGTCACCTCGGTGCCCGGGGCGATCTCGGCGTCGGCGGCGGCCGGCGGGCGGCCGATGGTCCGCTCGTACAGCAGGTCGTGGATCTCGGCCAGGGTCTCCGCACTGGCGGCCTTGTGCAGTTGCCACTGCTCGGCCACCAGGCGGTCGCGGACCGGGCCGGGCAGGGTGTGGAAGTAGCGGGTGTAGTCCGGGGTGAAGTGCTCCAGGCCGAGCTTGGAGTACTCCATCGGCGCGATCGCCCGGGTACGGGTCAGCCAGCGCAGCCGGGTGCCGTCGCCGGAGCGGCTGCGCAGCAGGTCGAGGAAGACCTCGGCGCCGGACTGGCCGGAGCCGACCACGGTGATGTCACGGGCGCCGTCCAGCGCCTGACGGTGCGTCAGGTAGTCGCCGGAGTGCCGGACGGCGGGGTGGTCGGCGAGCGGGGCGAAGGCCGCGGGCCGCACCGGTTCGGTGCCCACCCCGAGCACCAGGTTGCGGGCCCGGACCTGGCGGCTCACGCCGTCGGTGCGCAGCGTCGCGGTGAAGGCGCCGTCCCTCCAGCGCACGGCCGTGACCTCGGTGCCGAAGCGGCAGGAGGGCAGCCGCTCGGCGGCCCAGCGGCAGTAGTGGTCGTACTCGCGGCGCGGCAGCTGGAAGCGTTCGGAGAAGTAGAAGGGGAAGAGCCGGTCCATCTCGCGCAGGTAGTTGAGGAAGGACCACGGATTGGTCGGGTCGACCAGCGTGACCAGGTCGGCCAGGAAGGGCACCTGCATCCTGGCCCCCTCCACCAGCATCCCCGGGTGCCAGCGGAACTCCGGCCTGGCGTCGCAGAAGAGCGCGCGCACGTCCGGCGCCCGGTCGGCCAGCGCCGCGAGCGAGAGGTTGAACGGGCCGATGCCGATGCCCAGCAGGTCGTAGGGGGTGTCCATCTCAGGCGGCTCCTTCGCTTCGGGCACGCTCGCGGATCAGCAGGACGGCGCGCTTCTCGGGCAGCTCGATCTCGCCCGAGGCGGTGAACCCGGCGCGCTGGAACGCCCGCACCGAGGCGGTGTTGCGCACGTCCGGTTCGGCGACCAGCCGTTCGCTGCCGAGCAGCAGCTCCTCGGCCAGCGCGGCGATCAGCACCGCGCCCAGGCCCCGGCCGCGGGTGTCGGCGGGGCCGAGCAGCAGGTGCAGGCCGGTGTCGCCGGGCCGGGCCGGGTAGTGGGCGGCCAGCGGGTCCTTGTCGGCGCGGTAGACCTCCCAGTAACTGACCGGCCGGCCGTCGAGCAGCCCGAGGTACGGCGTGCTCCGCTCCGGATCCTGGGCCAGCAGGTGCCGCTCGGTCCGCTCGGGCGGGCCGTCCAGCTCCCAGTAGGCGGCGACCGCCGGGTCGTTCATCCACCGGGCGAGCAACGGCAGGTCCCCGGGCTCGACCGGGCGCAGCCGCAGCTCCCCCGCGCTGGTCCGCATCGCCCTCACCGCAGGGCCACCGGGTTCGGCATGGTGACGTAGACGGACTGCGTCTCCACCGGCCCGACCAGCTCGTCCAGGCCGTGCAGCCGGGTGAGCAGGTTGGCCTTGCAGCGCAGCTGCGGCGAGTCCAGCAGGTGGGCGGGCAGGGTGGAGCCGGTGGCGGTGGCGGCCGGCCCGGTCAGGAACCGGCGCAGCGCGGCCAGCAGCACCCGCTCGTCGGCCAGCCGCTGGGAGCCGAAGGCGCCGATCAGGCCGAGGATGTGGTTGATCCCCAGGTAGTAGGTGAAGCGCTCGTCGGCGACCTCGTCCGCGACGAAGGTCTCGCTGGCCTTGCCGAGCCCGGGCAGCCGCTCCTCCAGGCGCTCGGCGTGCGAGGCCCGGAAGTAGTAGCCCTGGTTGTCCCGGAACCGTCCGCCGCCGGGCCAGCCCTCGGCGTCCAGCAGGACCAGGCTGTTCTGCTGGTGCGCCTCCAGGGCGATCCCGGCCCGGCCGTCCAGCCAGAGCACTGGCAGCACGACGGCGTCCAGGTAGCGCAGGAACCACTCGGTGGCCACCGTCGGCAGCGGCCGGCCGCTGCGCCGGGCCAACGAGCGCAGCAGGTCGCCGAGTTCGGAGGGCACCGCGGCGGACGGCTCGCCCAGCGGGCGTTCGGCGACCAGGCCGGCCACGCAGAGCGCCCGGTCCCGCGGACCGAAGGGCTGCTGCCGCAGCACCGTGTCCAGGCCGCTCGCCCGGTGCTCCTCGACGCCCGGCAGGTCCACCCCGATCCAGGCCGGGTCGCGGACGATGTCGAAGCCGGGGTGCTCGGCCCGCCACTCGGCGCCCAGGCCCGCCTCCAGCAGCCGGTGCACTTCGAGCCCCCGGTGCAGTTCCTTGCGCAGGTTCTCCCGGCGGGAGTTGGTGATCCGCAGGCCCAGCGAGAGCTTGAGCATCCACGGCGTGCCGGGGCGGCAGACGGTGCGCACCGAGGAGGTCGGGTACCAGGGCTCGCCGTGCGCGCCGAGGTCGTGCAGCCGGCCCTCGGCCAGCAGCCCGGCGATCTCCGGGCGGAGCGCCAACTCGCGGGCCTGCCAGGGGTGCAGGGGCAGTGCGGCGGTGCCGGGCGGGAGCGCGGCCCCGGCGCCGAGCAGCGCGGCGGTCAGCGTGGCGGCGTCCTCGGGCAGCGCCGAGCCGGCGGCCAGCAGCTCGCGGTCCACGGCGAACCAGTGCAGCGCGAAGGAGCCGCGCAACTCGGGTGAGTAGGCGGCGCTCTGGGCCGGGGCGAGGCCGTCGCGGCTCTTCGGGGTGGGGTGCAGCGGGTGGCCGAGCAGCAGCGCTTGCTCGGCCCGCAGGAAGGTGAAGTCGGGCCCGCCGCCCGGGTGGTCACGGCGGTGCAGCAGGATGTCGGCGGTGCGCCGGACCGAGTCGGCAACCCGGCCGGCCAGGTCGGCGACCTGCTCGGGGTCGGGGTGGCCGGTGGCCGAACGGGCCAGCAGCGCGGCCGTGGTGACGGCGTCCACCGGCGCGCCGCTCTCGGTCTGCCCGGGGGCCAGCACGGCGGGACCGAACCGGTGCCAACCGCTGAGCGACCAGTGCCGGACGTCCGCCAGCAGCCGGGCCGCGCCGCCGAGCACCGGGATCCGCAGCACGCCGTCCTCGTCCGGGCCGGCCCCGGTCTCTCTGCACCAGCATCGCAACAGGGCCTCCACGGCGGCCTGTTCGGCCGCGACCGCGGGATCCTGGTGCAGCAGCGGGTCCGACTCGGCGGACAGGTCCAGCTGACGGGGGACGGTGGCCGGGGCTCCGGTCAGGGCGGTGCTCAAGGCTGCTCCTTGGGGCGCGTTGGACTGCGGACGCGGGAGTTCTCGCCACCGTCCGGGGACATCCGGTTGGTCTAACGAGTCACCCGCCCGCTGATCACGGCCGGACCGCCGCGGGTCGCCGCATCGTCCGCATGGTCACAGCTCGGTGACCGTTCATCAGAGCGCGAAACCAGGGGGCGGCCGGTGTCGTCCCCGCCCGTAATGGGAGACTCCCAGGTGCCCGACCGCGGCTTTTGTCAGCCGTACGAGTGAAATCCCATGGGGGAACCAAAGTATGTCGTCTTCACAGAGCACCGATCGTTCGTCCTCACGGAGAGTGTCCGCCCGTCGCGGCCTGCGCGCCGCGGCCGCGGCCGCCGTGACCGCGTTGACGCTGGTGTCCGCCACCGCCTGCGGACCGGACGAGACCAAGAGCCCGCCGCCGGCCGCCTCCAGCCCGGCCGCCGTGAGCCCCAGCGCCTCCAAGGCGGGACTGCCGGGCGGACTGCCCAGCCTGGCGGACCTGAAGAAGTGGAAGTTCGACGACTGGGACAACTGGGCCAAGCAGCATGTGATCACCCCGGCCGCGAAGGGCTTCTGGGACCTGGCGAAGATGCTCCAGGCCAAGCCCCCGCAGGCCCCGGTCGCCCCGTCCCAGCCGCCGAGCGACCCCGGTGCGGGCGGCAACGACCCGCTGCCGGGCACCATCGCGGCGACCCCGGTCGCGCACCCGTACACCAAGAACGGCGTCGACGGGAAGATCTTCTTCGACAAGGCCGACGGCAAGCACTACGTCTGCTCCGGCACCGTGGTCTCCGACCCCGCGCACCCCGGCAAGAGCAACCTGGTGTGGACCGCCGGCCACTGCGTGCACGGCGGCAAGGACGGCGGACCCGCCCAGAACGTGATCTTCGTACCGGAGTTCAACAGCTCCGGCGCCGTCAGCAAGGGCAAGCAGGCGACCGCCGACCAGGTCGCGCCGCTCGGCGCCTGGCCGGGCGTGGCCGCCACCAGCTCGCCCGAGTGGGTCGCCGAGGGCGGCGAGACGGGCAGCTCCGCGAGCCAGTACGACTTCGGCATCATCAAGGTCGCGAACCCCGACGGCGCCGCGAAGTCGCTGGAGGAGGCCGTCGGCGGCTCCGTGCCGGTCTGGTTCAACGCCCCGCGCGACCAGCTCTCCATCACCGCCTACGGCTACCCGGCCGCGCCGCCGTTCGACGGCGCGGAGCTGGAGCAGTGCAACTCCGGCAAGCCGGCCCGGCTCTCCTTCGACGCCACCCGGCCCGCGATGCTGACCATCGGCTGCACGATGACCGGCGGGTCCAGCGGCGGCGGCTGGTTCAGCGCCCATGACGGCAAGCCCGCGCTGGTCTCCAACGTCTCCATCGGCCCGGCGGGCGCCGGGTCCTGGCAGGCCGGTCCGTACCTGGACGATGTGGCGCAGAGCGCCTTCAACTACATCTCCAAGAAGTAGGCCCGACGGGTCGCCGCCGGCCCCGCCAGGCCGGCGGCGACCCGTTCCGACGTCCCAGGGGGACGACCAGATGTCCCAGCACTCCTCCCGGCGCGCCGGGCCGGCTCTCGCCGCGCTGGCTGCCGCGCTGCTGCTCACCGCCACCGCCTGCGGACCGGCCGACTCCAAGGGCGGCGACGGCGCCCCGGCGGGCAACCCCGGCCTCACACTGCCGTCCAGCCTGCGGAACCTGAAGAACTGGAAGCCCGCGGACTGGGCCAAGTGGGCCCAGCAGCACGCCTTCAAGAACGAGATCGTCAAGGACCTGTGGTCGGTGGACGCGATGAACGCGGCCACCCCCGCCAAGGCGATGGCGGCTACCGCCCAGGCCCCCGACAACCAGAACGACCCGCTGCCGGCGAGCATCCCCGCCAAGGGCGAGAAGCACCCGTACACCGGGAACATGGCGGTCTTCGGCAAGCTCTTCATGAAGAGCCCGAAGGGCACCTACGTCTGCTCGGGCACGGTGGTCAGCGACCCGCTGCACCCGGGCAAGAGCAACCTGGTGTGGACCGCGAGCCACTGCCTGCACGGCGGCAAGGGCGGCGACTGGCTGAAGAACATCGCCTTCATCCCCTCCTACAACCGGTCCGGGGCGGCCAGCGGCAACAAGCAGGCCACCCCCGACCAGGTCGCCCCGTACGGCCGCTGGTGGGCCGACTACGCGACCGTCTCCCCGCAGTGGATCGAGGAGGGCGGCGAGACCGGCGGCCCGGTCAGCCAGTACGACTCCGGGATCATCCGGGTGACCAACCCGGACCTGCCGGGCAAGTCCCTGGAGGAGATCGTCGGCGGTTCCGTACCGGTCTGGTTCAACGCCCCGCGCGACCAGCTCAGCGCGCTGACCGCCTACGGCTTCCCGGCCGCCCAGCCCTTCGACGGCCAGGAGCTGGAGTACTGCAACGGCGGCCGGCCCAGCCGGATCTCCTTCGACACCACCCGGCCCACCATGCTCACCATCGGCTGCACCATGACGGCCGGCTCCAGCGGCGGCGGCTGGCTGGCGCCCGGGCCGAACGGCAAGGCGGCCCTGGTCAGCAACACCTCGATCGGCCCCTCGCCGTCCGCCTGGCTGGCCGGCCCCGAACTCGACGACCAGGCCAAGCAGATGTTCGACTACATGACCCAGCTGCACTGAACCCCGCCCGGCAAGCGTCAGGGCCCTGGATCCGGTGTGGATCCAGGGCCCTGTCAACAGGCGGTCAGCGCTGGACGGCCACCGCGTAGCGCTCCAGCTCGGCGGCCAGCTCGGCCGCCACCTTGGCGCGCAGCAGCGTGCCCTCCCCGGTGTGCTCGGTCTCCAGCAGGTCCCCCTCGGCGTGCACCCGGGAGACCAGGTCGCCGCGGGTGTACGGAACCAGCGCCTGGACCTCGACGGCCGGGCGCGGCAGCTCCTCGTCGATCAGCTTGAGCAGCTCGTCGATGCCCTGCCCGGACCGGGCGGAGACCACGATCGCGTGCGGCTCGCGCCGCAGCAGCCGCTGCAGCACGTGCGGGTCGGCGGCGTCGGCCTTGTTGATCACGACGATCTCCGGCACGCGCTGGGCGTCGACCGAGACGATCACCTCGCGGACCGCCGCGAGCTGCGTCTCCGGCTCGGGGTGCGAGCCGTCCACCACGTGCAGGATGAGGTCCGCGTCGGCGACCTCCTCCATGGTCGAGCGGAAGGCCTCGACCAGGTGGTGCGGCAGGTGCCGGACGAAGCCGACCGTGTCGGCCAGCGTGTAGAGCCGCCCGCTCGGGGTCTGGGCCCGCCGGACGGTCGGGTCCAGGGTGGCGAAGAGCGAGTTCTCCACCAGGACGCCGGCGCCGGTGAGCCGGTTGAGCAGCGAGGACTTGCCGGCGTTGGTGTAGCCCGCGATGGCGACCGAGGGGACCTGGTGACGCTTGCGCTCCTGGCGCTTGGTGTCCCGGCCCTTCTTCATGTCGGCGATCTCCTTGCGGAGCTTCGCCATCTTCTCGCGGATCCGCCGGCGGTCGGTCTCGATCTTGGTCTCACCGGGACCGCGGGTGGCCATACCGCCGCCACCGCCGGCCGAGGAGCCGCCGCCACCACCCATCTGACGGGAGAGCGAGGCACCCCAGCCGCGCAGCCGCGGCAGCATGTACTGCATCTGCGCGAGCGAGACCTGCGCCTTGCCCTCACGGGACTTGGCGTGCTGGGCGAAGATGTCGAGGATCAGGGCGGTGCGGTCGACCACCTTGACCTTGACGACGTCCTCCAGGTGGATCAGCTGACCCGGGGTCAGCTCACCGTCGCAGACCACCGTGTCGGCGCCGGTGGACGCCACGATGTCGCGCAGCTCCTTGGCCTTGCCGGAGCCGATGTAGGTGGCGGCGTCGGGCTTGTCGCGGCGCTGGATCACCCCGTCGAGCACCTCGGAGCCGGCCGTCTCGGCGAGGGCGGCGAGCTCGGCGAGCGAGTTCTCCGCCTCCTCGGCGGTGCCGTCCGTCCAGACGCCGACGAGCACCACGCGCTCCAGGCGGAGCTGGCGGTACTCGACCTCGGTGACGTCCTGCAGCTCGGTGGAGAGACCGGCGACGCGGCGGAGCGCGGCGCGCTCGCTGCGGTCGTACTGGTCTCCGTCGTACAGCCGGCCGAAGTCCTCGTCGTTCGCCGCGAGGTCCTCGTCCATCAGGGCTTCCGCCCGGAGGTCAGCCGGTCGGCGGGTGGATCGGCCGGTTCCGGCATGGTCGCGGTTTTCGAACGTGGAGGTCATCGTGTCCTTAGAAAGCTACTGGCGGCGGACTCGGGGCGGCCCGCACGATACATCACCCTCGACGGTCACAACGTGCCGGACCGGTCGGTAATTCCCCACGATGGTCGCACGCCCGGGGCGGCCCGGTCATCAGTATTTCCACCGGCCCGGGAGTTCGGCCGCAGCCGGGGCGGGCGGGGCGCCGCCAGGCCGGGGCGGCGAACGTCGTAGACGCCGGAGACCCGGAGCATCGCGCGCATCACCACCGGCAGGATCTCGGCGTCCGGCAGCTCCACGGTGTAGGTGTGGCGGACCCGCAGCTCCTCGGGCGGTTCGACCACGGCGGAGACGATGTCCAGCCCGGTGGCCGACATCGCGGCGGTCAGGTCTGCCAGCAGCCGGGGCCGGTTCAGCGCCTCGGCCTGCAGCGTCACCCGGAAGCCGGTCCGGCGGGCGGCGGGCGCGCCGGCTCCGGGCGCCCAGTCGAGCTGGACGGCGCCGCGCCCGGACCCGCGCATCCGCTCACCGGTGGGGCAGTCCGCGCGGTGCACCGCGATCGAGCCGCCGCGGATCTGGAAGCCGGTCACCTGGTCGGGCGGCACCGGCGTACAGCAGCGGGCCAGCCGGACGCCGGAGCGCGGGTGCCCGGGGGCGATCACCAGCGGCGTCCGGCCGCCGGCCGGTCGGGCCGGGCCGGGGAGCCGGCCGGCCGGCGGCTCGGCGGGCAGGTCGGCGGGCGGCTCGGCGGGCAGGTCGGCGGGCGGATCGGCCGGGCGGCCGGACGACGCGGCCGGGCCGGGCCGGCCGGGGACGGCGTGCTCGGCCAGCCAGCGCTCGATGGCGATCCGGGCGCCGGGGGTGTGCGCGTACTCCAGCCACGCCCGGCTCGGCCCGGAGAGCTCGCCGTCCGAGCCCCCTCCCGAACCGTCCGAGCCGTCCGAACCGTCCGGCCCGGGCGGGGCGGCGGACGGGCCCTGGTCGGTGAGGATGCCCACCACGTCGCCGTCCCGCAGCGCGGTGGCGAGGGCGACCAGCCGGCCGTTCACCCGGGCGCCGATACAGCGGTGGCCCACCTGCTCGCCGACCAGGTAGGCCGCGTCCACGCAGCTGGCGCCGACCGGCAGCACCAGGGTGGCGCCCTCCTCGGTGACCGCGGTGATCTCCCGGTCCCCGGAGAGGTCGGCGGTCAGGATCGACCAGAACGCGTCCGGGTCGGGGGTCTCCTGCTGCCACTCCAGCAGCCGGCTGAGCCAGCCCGGGCGGGCCGGGTCGGTGCCGTCCAGCTCGTCACCGCCGGCCCCCTCGCCGGGATCGGCGCCGGCCTGGTGCGGGCTGCCGAGCGCGACCACCCCGAACTCGGCGACCCGGTGCATCCGCTCGGTGCGGACCAGCACCTCGACCAGTACCCCGTCGAGCGAGACCGCGGTGTGCAGCGACTGGTAGAGGTTGAACTTGGGGGCGGCCACGAAGTCCTTGAACTCGCCCGGCACCGGCGTCCAGCAGGTGTGCAGCTCGCCGAGGACGGCGTAGCAGTCGGCGTTCTCCTCGACCACCACCAGCAGCCGGCCGAGGTCGGCCGGCCGCGGGTCGCCGAGCGGGCCGCGCTTGAGCAGCCGGCGGTGCACCGAGACGCAGTGCCGCGGACGGACCGTCACCTCGGCCGCCACCCCGGCCTCGGCGAGCTGGCGACGCAGCGTCAGGGCGAAGGGGGCGAGCAGCTCGTCCGGCTCGCCCTCGTGCGCGCCGATCAGGGCCCGGGTCCGGGCGTACTCCTCGGGGTGCAGGGTGGCGAAGACGATGTCCTCCAGCTCCGTCTTGACCACCTGGATGCCGAGCCGCTCGGCCAGCGGGATCAGCACGTCCCGGGTGACCTTGGCGATCCGCACCTGGCTGGCGGGCTTCATATGACGGATCGTCCGCATGTTGTGCAGCCGGTCGGCGAGCTTGATCACCATCACCCGGACGTCGTTGCCGGTGGCGACCAGCATCTTGCGGAACGTCTCGGCCTCGGCCGCCGCGCCGAAGTCGACCTTCTCCAGTTTGGTGACGCCGTCCACCAGGTAGGCCACCTCGGGCCCGAAGTCGGCGGACACCTGAGCGACCGTCACCTCGGTGTCCTCCACCGTGTCGTGCAGCAGGGCGGCCACCAGGGTGGTCGTCTCGGCGCCGAGCTGGGCCAGGATCATGGTGACGGCCAGCGGGTGGGTGATGAACGGCTCGCCGCTCTTGCGCTTCTGGCCGCGGTGGCTGGCCTCGGCCGTCCGGTAGGCCCGGCCGAGCAGGGCGAGGTCGGCCTGCGGGTGGTGGCGGCGGTGGGCCTGGACGATCGGCTCGATCGCGTCCGGCACCGGGGGGCGGCCGGTGGCCAGCAGCGCGGCCCGGCCGGCCCGGCCGAGGGCGGCGCGGCCCAGGCGTCGTCTGGTCTGCTGCGGTGCGGGCGGGCTGGGCTGGCCGGTCTGGGGCCGGCCGGTCGTGGCGGTCATGGCAACCTCCGGCAGCGAGCACCGGAGCGGCGGTTGCCCCGGTGGTCCATGCTACCGAGCACAACACGTTCCGCGAGGCCGCGCTTCCCGTCCGTCACCGGGATCACTCGAAAGGGCGGATTCACGGCCTCGCGGAATGGGGAAAGCCCCGGATTCCTACCAGTTCTGGTCGATCGTGCCGCTCGCCACGATCACCGCGGGGCCGGTCATCTCGACCCGGGAGTCGGGGTGCTCGGTGATCACCAGGCGGCCGCCGGGCAGGTCCACCGTGTAGCTGACGGGCACCGCGGTGACCGCCGGGTCCAGGCCGTCCCGGCGGGCGGCCGCGACCGCGACCGCGCAGGCCCCGGTGCCGCAGGAGCGGGTCTCGCCCGAGCCGCGCTCGTGCACCCGCATCGCCACGTGCCGCTCGCCGCGGGCGACCACGAACTCGACGTTGACGCCGGCCGGGTAGACGCCGGCCGGGCTCACCTCGGGGGCGGTCCAGAGCGTGCCGGCCTGGTCGAGGTCCTCGACGAAGGCGACCGCGTGCGGGTTGCCCATGTTGACGTTGCGGGCCGGCCAGCGCCGCTCCCCCACCGCCACCTCGATCCCGTCGGGGCCGGGCAGCACGGCGTGGCCCATGTCCACGGTGATGTCGCCGGGCGTGCCGTCCGGGCCGTCCTCGGCGATCAGCACCTGGCGCACCCCGGCCCGGGTGGCGACCGCCAGCGGGCCCGGCTTGGCGTGGCCCGCGTGGACCAGGTAGCGGGCGAAGACCCGCACGCCGTTGCCGCACATCTCGGCGATGCTGCCGTCGGAGTTGCGGTAGTCCATGAACCACTCGGCCTGGCCGGCCAGCGCCCGGGCCGCCTCGTCCCGCTCGGAGCGCACCACCCGCAGCAGGCCGTCGCCGCCGATGCCGGCCCGCCGGTCGCAGAGCCG
>FTKT01000577.1_pt1 | contig 47644 bp, 61 predicted proteins | sample 1658271 | NCBI WGS metagenome assembly FTKT01 (sample SAMEA3914811, study PRJEB12502) | metagenome | biome: forest; material: soil | place: Canada | collected 2011-08-04 | depth 0.3 m | reverse complement strand
CAGCGCGGTATCACCATCTCGATCGCGCACGTCGAGTACCAGACCGAGGCGCGTCACTACGCCCACGTCGACTGCCCGGGTCACGCGGACTACATCAAGAACATGATCACCGGTGCGGCCCAGATGGACGGTGCGATCCTCGTCGTCGCCGCCACCGACGGCCCGATGCCGCAGACCAAGGAGCACGTGCTCCTGGCCCGCCAGGTCGGCGTCCCCTACATCGTCGTCGCCCTGAACAAGGCCGACATGGTGGACGACGAGGAGATCCTGGAGCTCGTCGAGCTCGAGGTCCGTGAGCTCCTCTCCGAGTACGAGTTCGACGGCGACAACCTGCCGGTCGTGCGCGTCTCGGCGCTCAAGGCGCTCGAGGGCGACAAGGAGTGGGGCGAGAAGCTCCTCGGCCTGATGGCCGCCGTGGACGAGTCCATCCCGACCCCGGCTCGTGACGTCGAGAAGCCGTTCCTGATGCCGATCGAGGACGTCTTCACGATCACCGGTCGTGGCACCGTCGTCACCGGTCGTATCGAGCGTGGCATCCTCAAGGTGAACGAGACTGTCGACATCATCGGCATCAAGGACACCAAGACCACCACCACGGTCACCGGCATCGAGATGTTCCGCAAGCTGCTCGACGAGGGCCAGGCGGGCGAGAACGTCGGTCTGCTCCTGCGTGGCATCAAGCGCGAGGACGTCGAGCGCGGCCAGGTCATCATCAAGCCGGGTTCGGTCACGCCGCACACCGACTTCAAGGCCCAGGCCTACATCCTGTCGAAGGACGAGGGTGGCCGTCACACCCCCTTCTTCAACAACTACCGCCCGCAGTTCTACTTCCGTACCACGGACGTGACCGGCGTCGTGACCCTCCCCGAGGGCACCGAGATGGTCATGCCGGGCGACAACACCGCCATGACCGTCGCGCTGATCCAGCCGATCGCCATGGAGCAGGGCCTCAAGTTCGCCATCCGTGAGGGTGGCCGGACCGTCGGCGCCGGCCAGGTCACCGAGATCCTCAAGTAATTGACGCTCTGACCTGCCTGCACCACAGGCTCGCCGCAAGGCGTTCAGAGGGCCTGTCCTCCCCGTCACGGGGAGGACAGGCCCTCTGGCATTTCCCGGGCGCGCGCCCGCCGGGGGCCGTGAACCGTCCGGTCGCCGGTGTTTGGTAGCCTCCCGGAATGATCAGATCACCACGTCGCCACGCTGCCGGTGTCGTTTCGCCACAACGATCACCAGGCGGACGGCTCGCGGTCCTGGACGGACTGCGGATCGTGGCGGCCCTGATGGTCGTGTTCCACCACTACGTCGGCTACGGCGGCGGCCCCGGGCTCGGGCCCGACCACTGGGGCAGCGCCTGGGGCGGGCCGGCCTCGAACGTGTTCCACCGCAGCTCGCTGATCGGCGCCTACCTGTGGACCGGCGTCTGCCTCTTCTTCGTGATCAGCGGCTTCGTCATCTGCATGAGCAGCTGGGGACGGACCCTCGGCAACTTCTTCACCTCCCGGGTCACCCGGCTCTACCCGGCCTACTGGCTGGCGGTGATCGCCTCCACGGTGGTGCTGACGCTCTGGCCGGTGGTCCGCCGCCCGCTGGGTCTGAACGACGTCCTGATGAATCTGACGATGATTCAGGAGTCGATGCACATCACCGACGTCGACGCGGTCTACTGGACGCTCTGGATCGAGCTGCGCTTCTACATCCTCTTCGCCCTGGTGGTCTGGAAGGGCGTGACCTACCGCAAGGTGGTCGCCTTCTGCCTGCTCTGGACGGTCGCCGGGATGGCCGCCTCCACGGCCTCGTGGCCCGCGCTGGAGCTCTTCGCGATGCCGCAGGTCTCGCCGTTCTTCGTCGCCGGCCTCGCCTACTACCTGATGTACCGGTACCGCCCGAACGCCCTGCTGTGGGCGATCGTCGGGTTCTCCTGGATCCTCTCCACCCGGTACGTGGTGGTCCACCAGGCCGAGATCGCCCCCGCCCTCGGTCGCGCGGTCGCGCCGCCGACCTGGCCGGCGGTGGCCCTGGTGACCCTGTCCTACCTGGTGATGGCGGTGGTGGCGCTCGGCTGGGCCTCGCGCATCCAGTGGCGCTGGCTCACCGTGGCCGGGTCGCTCACCTACCCGTTCTACCTGCTCCACGAGGAGATCGGGTGGACCGCGATCCGCCAGTTCCGGCACGCGATCCCGCCGTGGCCGCTGGTGGGGCTGGTGACCGCGGGCATGCTGCTGGCCGCCTGGCTGGTGCACCGGCTGGTGGAGCGCCCGTTGAGCCGGCTGCTCAAGTCGGGGATCACCCGGTCGCTGGACCAACTGCGCGCCGCGGAGCCGCCGTCCGCCCCGGCACCGTCCGTCTCGCCGCCGTCCGCCCCGGCGCCCGTGCCGGTGCCGCTCGGCCAGCCGGACCTGGTCGGCGCCGGTCTGCCCGGTCTGCCCGGCCAGGGCGACCGGCCGGCCGGCTGAGGGCCGGCGCCCACGCAGAAGGGTCCGGCCCCCGTCCTGTTGGACGGGGGCCGGACCCTTTCGCGTGCTCTCGGGCCTGCGGTCAGTCCAGCTCGGTGCGGAGCGACTGCGTGAACTCCCGGCAGACGTCGTACCGCGGCAGCAGCCCGGTGGCGATCGCCTCGGCCAGCGTCGGGGCGGCCTCGTCGCGGGCGGAGAGCTGCGGCAGCTCGGCCGGCCACTCGATGCCCAGGTCCGCGTCGAGCGGGTGCACGGCGTGCTCGCCGGTCGGGTTGTACGGCTCCGAGCAGAGGTAGGAGAGCGTGGCGTCGTCGCTGAGCGCGCAGAAGCCGTGGCCCAGGCCCTCGGGGATGTAGACGGCGCGGCGGTCCACGTCGTCCAGCCGGATGCCCTCCCAGCGGCCGAAGGTGGGCGAGCCCACCCGCAGGTCCACCACCACGTCCAGCACGGCGCCGCGCACGCAGGTCACGTACTTGGCCTGGCCGCGGGGCACGTCGGCGAAGTGGATGCCGCGCACCACGCCGCGCGAGGAGACCGACAGGTTGGCCTGCGCCAGTCGCAGCGGGTGGCCCACCACCTCGGCCAGCCGGTCGAAGCGGTACCACTCGGTGAACAGCCCGCGCTGGTCGCCGTGCAGCTGAGGGGTGACCTCGATGAGGCCCTCGATGCTCAACTCGCGGAACTTCACAGCGCGTTCTCCTCGTCCAGCAGAGCCACCAGGTACTGCCCGTAACCACTCTTGAGCAGCGGCTCGGCCAGCTCGCGCAGCTGCTCGGGGCTGATCAGGCCGGCCCGCCAGACGGCCTCCTCGATGCAGCCGATCTTGAAGCCCTGCCGCTCCTCGATGACCCGGACGAACTCCGAGGCCTGCACCATCGACACGAAGGTCCCGGTGTCCAGCCAGGCGGTGCCCCGGTCCAGGATCGTCACGTGCAGCTCGCCGGCCCGCAGGTAGGCCTCGTTGACGGCGGTGATCTCCAACTCGCCACGGGCGCTGGGCTTCAGCTCCCGGGCGATCTCGACGACCCGGTTGTCGTAGAAGTACAGGCCCGGGACGGCGTAGCGGGACTTCGGGTGGGTCGGCTTCTCCTCGATCGAGATGGCCTGCCCCGCCTCGTCGAACTCCACGACGCCGTACGCGGTCGGGTCGGCCACCGGGTAGGCGAAGACCCGTCCGCCCTTGGCGCCGGTGTGCTCGGCGAGCCGGGTGCCCAGGCCGCTGCCGTGGAAGATGTTGTCGCCGAGGATCAGGGCGACCGACTCGTCACCGATGAAGTCCGCGCCCAGCACGAAGGCCTGGGCGATGCCCTCGGGGCGCTCCTGCACCACGTACTCCAGCCGCAGCCCGAACTGCGAGCCGTCGCCGAGCAGTCGCTCGAACTGCTCGCGGTCGGCGGGGGTGGTGATGATCAGGATCTCGCTGATCCCGGCCATCACCAGAGTGGAGAGCGGATAGTAGATCATCGGCTTGTCGAAGACGGGCAGGAGCTGCTTCGACACTGCCCGAGTCAACGGCCACAGTCGCGATCCGGTGCCGCCGGCCAAGAGAATTCCACGCATGCGAGCACCCTATCCGAGATCGCGGAGCCTACCGTGGCCCGGTCGGTCGCCCCTCCAGGGTGCCGCTAGACTCGCCGTACTATGCGCATCCTTGTGACCGGCGGCGCCGGCTTCATCGGTTCTGAGTTCATCCGTCAGCAGCTGGGCGCGGACGCGACCGCCCAGATCACGGTCCTGGACAAGCTGACCTACTCGGGCGTCGAGGCCAACCTCGCAGCGGTCGCGGACCTCCCGGGCTACGTCTTCGTCAAGGGCGACATCTGCGACGCCGAGACCGTGGAACAGGTGATGGCCGGCCACGACGTGGTCGTGCACTTCGCCGCCGAGTCGCACGTCGACCGCTCGATCGCCGGCGCGGGCCCGTTCGTGATGACCAACGTGGTCGGTACCCAGGTCCTGCTGGACGCGGCCCGCAAGCACGGCGTCGGCCGATTCGTGCACGTGTCGACCGACGAGGTCTACGGCTCGATCACCGAGGGCTCCTGGACCGAGGAGTGGCCGCTGGAGCCCAACTCCCCGTACTCGGCCTCCAAGGCCGCCTCCGACCTGCTGGCCCTGGCCTACCACCGCACCCACGGCATGGACGTGGTGGTCACCCGCTGCTCCAACAACTACGGGCACTACCAGTTCCCGGAGAAGGTCATCCCGCTCTTCACCACCAACCTGATCGACGGCAAGAAGGTGCCGCTGTACGGGGACGGTGGCAACGTGCGCGACTGGCTGCACGTCTCGGACCACTGCCGGGGCATCGACCTGGCGATGCGCGGCGGCCGCGCCGGCCACGTCTACAACATCGGCGGCGGCACCGAGGCGACCAACAAGGAGCTCACCGGCATGCTGCTGGAGGCCGCCGGGGCCGGCTGGGACATGGTCGAGCACGTCGAGGACCGCAAGGGCCACGACCTGCGGTACTCGATCGACATCAGCAAGATCAGCAACGAACTCGGCTACCAGCCGCAGGTCCGCTTCGAGGACGGCCTCGCCGCCACCATCGCCTGGTACCGCGAGAACCGCGCCTGGTGGGAGCCCCTGAAGACGAAGGCGGCTCTGGCCAAGTGACCGCGAACCCCTCCGGCCAGGTCCGCTGGCTCGTCACCGGCGCGGCCGGCATGCTCGGCCGGGACCTGCTCGCCCAGCTCGGCGCCGACCCGTCGGCCGAGGTGACCGCCCTGCGCCGGGCGGACCTGGACATCACCGACGCCGCGGCCGTGCTGGCCGCCGTCGAGGGTCACGACGTGGTCGTGAACTGCGCGGCCTGGACGGACGTGGACGCGGCCGAGAGCGCCGAGGAGGCCGCCACGGCCGTCAACGGCACGGGCGTGCGCCACCTCGCCGCGGCCTGCGCCAAGACCGGCGCCCGGCTGCTGCACGTCTCCACCGACTACGTGCTCTCCGGCGACGCCACCGAGCCCTGCCCGGAGGACGCCCCGACCGCGCCGGTGAACGCCTACGGGCGCGGCAAGCTGGTGGGCGAGCAGGCCGTCGCCGAGCTGCTGCCGGAGAGCGGCTACATCGTCCGGACCGCCTGGCTCTACGGGCAGTACGGGCCGAACTTCGTGGCCACCATGCTCAAGCTGGCCGCCCAGCGCGACAGCCTCGACGTGGTCGACGACCAGCACGGCCAGCCGACCTGGTCCGGCGCGCTGGCCGAGCGCCTGGTCGAGCTGGGCCGGGCCGCGCTGGCCGGCCGGGCGCCGGCCGGCGTCTACCACGGCACCGCGAGCGGCCGCACCACCTGGTTCGGGCTGGCCCGGGAGACCTACCGGCTCAGCGGCCTGGACCCGGAGCGGATCCGGCCCACCGACTCCGCGAGCTTCGTGCGTCCGGCCGTCCGGCCGGCGTTCAGCGTGCTGGGCCACGACCGCTGGGCCGAGGCGGGCCTGGCCCCGCTCGCCGACTGGCACGAGCAGCTCGGCCGAGCGCTCGCCACCCCCGTGTTCACCGAGCTGGCCGAAGCGGCCGGGAGAGCCCGATGAAGAGCGTTCTGAACAAGCTCGCCGGCGCGCTGCCGCCGGGGACCGCCGCGGTCGCCGGTGGCACTGTCGTTCTCGGCGCGGCTTCGTACGTCCACCTCGGGGTGGCCGGCCACAGCCTGTCGGTCGACGACATGGCGAACGTCTCGGTGCTGTGGACCATCGTGATGTCGGTGGGCATCGGTGTCTTCTTCCCGATCGAGCAGGAGCTCACCCGGATCGTCGCGGCCCGCGCGGTGCAGGGCCACGGCGCCGCCCCGGTGCTGCGCCGGGCGACCGCGCTGACCGCCGCCATCCTCGGCGCGACGCTGCTCGGGCTCGGGCTCGGCGCCGGCCCGATCGCGGACCTGCTCTTCCACGGCAACCGCTCGCTGGTGGCGGCCCTCGGCGGCGCCTTCGCGGGGATGGCCGTCTGCTACCTCACCCGCGGCGTGCTGGCCGGCCTCGGCCGGTTCGGCAGCTACGGCACCCAGCTCGCCATCGACGGCGGCCTGCGGATCGGGCTCTCGGTCGGCTGCTCGGTGCTCGGCCTGCACTCCGCGCTGGCCTTCAGCCTGGTGCTGGCGGTGGCGCCGATCGTGGCGATGCTGGCCACCCTGCCGGCCCTGCTGCGGGTGGTCCGGCCCGGTCCGCAGATCAGCTGGCGGGAGCTGTGCGGCGGTCTCGGCCTGCTGATCTGCTCGACGCTGCTCTCCCAGGTGGTCGTCAACGCGGCCGTGATGAGCACCCGGTTGCTCGCGCCGACCGACAGCGTGCTGATCGCCGCCCTGCTGAACGCGCTGGTGCTGGCCCGGGTGCCGCTGTTCGTCTTCGGCTCGCTGCAGGCCTCGCTGCTGAGCGGCCTCTCGGCCGCCATCGCGGCCGGCGACCGGGCGGCCTTCTCCGCGATGCTCCGCCGGATCGGTGTGGTCGTGGGCCTGCTCGGGGTGGCCGGCGGTATCCCGGCCACGCTGCTGGGCCCCTGGCTGATCCAGGTGCTGTTCGGCGCCCAGCCGGTGCTCGGCGACGTGGACTTCCTGCTGATGTCCGTCGGTACCGTGGCGTACATGTTCGCGATGGTTCTCGGCCAGGCGCTGATGGTCTTGAAGCGGCACCATCTGCAACTGGCGTGCTGGGCACTGGGCACCGTGGTCCTGGCCGGGGTCACCTTCGCCCCGGGCCAGGTGGCCACCCGTGTGATCCTCGCCTACGCGCTTGGCTCGCTGGCCACCGTGGTCGGTATGCTGACCGCGCTCAGGCTGAGCTTCCCCAGCGGTACCGCGCCCGAGGCGCGGCGACCCGAGGGACGTGACGCCCTCAGCCCGATGGGCGCCGGCGCGATCGGGGACTGACTGTGCCGACCACCGACCACATACCGATCACCGCGCGCTCCCGCGCGCGTCATCCCGATGCTGGAGCCACCGTGTACCAATACGACGATGTCTGGCTGGTGATCCCGGCCTACAACGAGGGGCAGGTGATCGCCGAGGTGGTGGAGGGGGCCCGAAAGACGTTCCCCAACATCGTCGTCGTCGACGACGGCAGCTCGGACGACACCGCGACGCACGTCGGGACGACCGGCGCCCACCTGGTCCGGCATCCGGTCAACCTCGGCCAGGGCGCGGCCCTGCAGACCGGGCTCAAGTACGCCCTGGCGCAGCCCGGCGCACAGTACTTCGCCACCTTCGACGCGGACGGCCAGCACCAGACCGCCGACGTGGAGAAGATGGTGGCGCTGCTGCGCGCGGACGAGGCGGACGTGGTGCTCGGCTCCCGCTTCATCGAGCAGAACGGGCAGGTCCCGTGGATCAAGCGCGTGGTGCTGCGCACCGCCGCCGCGGTCAGCCCGACCGCCCGCAAGCTCAAGCTCACGGACTCGCACAACGGTCTGCGGGTGCTCAACCGTGACGCCGCCTCGCGGCTGCGGATCACCATGAACGGTATGGCGCACGCCTCGGAGATCGTCGGCTTCCTGGCCGGCGCGGACCTGCGGGTCGCCGAGGTGCCGGTCGACATTCTCTACACCGACTACTCACGCGCCAAGGGTCAGTCCCTGATCAACGGCGTCAACATCCTCTTCGACATCTCGCTGCGGGAGCGTGGCCGCCGATGAACTACCTCTGGATCCAGTTGCTCCTCATCGCCGGCGCGGTCAGCCTGGCGTTCATCTTCATCCGCCGCTGGGATGCCGCGAACACCCGGGCCTGGAAGCGCATCGCCTTCTCGCTCTTCGTGCTCGTGAACATCTACGCGGTACTGCGTCCCACCGACGTCACCTGGGTCGCCCACAAGCTCGGCGTCGGCCGCGGCACCGACCTGGTGCTCTACGTCATGGTGCTGGCGATGGGCTTCCTGACCCTCAACACCTTCCTGCGCTTCCGCTCCCTGGAGAAGAAGCTCACCGACCTGGCCCGGACGGTGGCGATCAACGAGGGCTCCCTGGCGAACGACAAGCGCCTCGACCTCGGATCGCCGGCCCAGGCCGACGCGAAGGTGTGACCCGGTGACGACGTTCGAGTTCATGCTGCCGTACTACGGCGACGTGCGGCTCATGCAGGACGCGGTGCGCAGCGTGCTGGCGCAGACCGACCCGGACTTCCGCCTGGTCGTGGTCGACGACGGCAAGGAGCCGGAGGTTCCCGGCTGGTTCGCCGAGCTGGGCGACGACCGGGTGCACTACCTGCGCAACGAGCAGAACCTCGGCATCACCAAGAACTTCCAGAAGTGCGTCGAGCTGTCCGCGGCCGACCAGGTGGTGATCATGGGCTGCGACGACCTGTTGCACCCGCACTACCTGGAGACGGTCCGGGCGCTGGTCCAGGCGCACCCCGGGGTGGGCATGGTCCAGCCCGGCGTGGAGGTCATCGACGGCGAGGGCCAGGTGACGTCCGGTCTGGTGGACCAGACCAAGCGCCGGCTGTACGCGCCGACGGTGGACGGCAGCCGCCTGATGGGCGGTGAGGAGCTGGCGGCCAGTGTCCTGCGGGGCAACTGGCTCTACTTCCCGTCGATCTGCTGGCGCGGCGAGGCCCTGCGGGCGGTCAACTTCCGTGACGAGTACTCGGTGATCCAGGACCTCGCCCTGGTGGTGGACCTGCTGGAGCTCGGCGAGCAGATGGTGATCGACGAGCGCACGACGGTCTTCCAGTACCGCCGTCACGCGGTCAGCGAGTCCTCGCTGCAGGCCTTCTCCGGCACCCGCTTCACCGAGGCGGAGCGCTACTTCGCCGCGGTGGCGGACCGGATGGACGCGCGCGGCTGGCCGAAGGCGGCGCGGGCCGCCCGGTTCCACAGCGCCTCGCGCCTGCACGCCCTGACGATGCTTCCGGGCGCCCTGCGCCGCGGGCACCGCGACGGCGTGCGGACGCTGGCCAGGCACGCCCTCACCGGCGGTCAGCGCGCGACCGGCTGAGACCCGAGCGATGTGACAGCGGGGCCGCCCACCCGGGGACCGGGCGGGCGGCCCCGTTCACGTTGTTCACCGCCCGGGGGCCGGGCGGGCCTGCGCCCTCGGACAGACGCCCGATAGGATCCCTCCCGCAGGCCTCCGTACCCGATCGGTGCGGTGGCCCGAAGGGTTTCCTGGGGGGATGACCGGCTTTCCATCCGGCGACGCTTGCTACGGTGGCGACCGAGGCGACCACGGGGGACAGCTGCGTGGCCGGCGCAGGGCGAGCGGTTCCGTCCGCGCCCGACGCCTTCGCAGAACGCAGACCGGCGCCGAGCGCCTGGATCGCTACCCGCGGTGACCACCGCGCGACAGAAGTGGACTGAGCATGACGGATCTGGCCTCTGACGTGGTCGGTGGTGCCGGCGCTGTGAACGCGTCCGGCGCGACCACCGGCAACGGCACCGGCAACGGCCCGCGCAGTCGGCGCCGGTTGCCCCAGAAGTGGCTGCTGGGCGGCGGCGAGGTGGCCGTCAGTTTCGCGGCCGCTCTCGGCTTCGCCTTCCTCTGCCGGCACATCAGCGTCAACCCGCTGAACCGGATCGGCCAGGTGAGCGGGCTCGCCAAGATCCAGCAGTACGTGGCGATCCTGGGGCTGCCGGTCCTGGCCGTGCTCCTCTACACCGCCTACCGCGGGCAGTTGGAGCGCCACCGGGTGGTGCAGCGGCTGGCCTGCGCGGCCGTCGCGGGCCTGTCGACCGGTGTGGTCGCCGGTGGCGTCGTCGTGGCACTGCGCGGAACCCCCTGGCCGCTGGGCGGTCAGGAGGGCGACCCCAGCGTGCTGATCGACATGGCGACGTACATCATGCACGGCAAGGGGATGCCCGGCGTCTACCCGCCCGGCTTCCCGGCTGCGATGGCCGCCTGGTCCGAGATCCGCTACGGCGGGGTGGGCGGCGCCGGCTTCGCGCTGCACGACCTGCAGATCTTCTTCAGCGCCCTGGTGGGCCCGGTCAGTTACCTCGCCTGGCGCCTGGTGCTGCGTCCGTTCTGGGCACTGCTGATCGCGGCGCCCGCGGCGATCGTCTTCCTGGACCCGATCCGCCCCTACAGCCACGTCGTGATGATCGTGCTGGTCCCGCTGCTGGCGGCCTGCTTCCGTGAGCTGCGCCGGTCGGCCGAACTGCCGCTGCGCACCGCCGCGCTGCGGGGCCTGGGCTTCGGTGTCGCGTTCGGCCTGCTCTTCCTCTGGTACTCCGGCTGGTACCTCTGGTCGGCGCCGGGCGTCGCGGTGCTGGCCCTGTTCGTCTTCCCGTGGCGCCGCGGCCGGCAGGCGGTGCGGCACGCGGCGGTCTTCATCGGGGTGACGCTGCTGAGCGCCGGCCTGGTCGGCGCCCCGCTGCTGTACCAGCTGGTCCGGCTCGGCGCCGAGACCCCGGACCGGTACGCCTACATCACCACCTACGTCGACCCGACCTACGTGCTCGGCTGGATGTCGGACCGCTCGGGCAGTGCGACCTATCAGAACTGGCCGGTGGCAGGGGAGTTGGCCGGGCAGACCGGCTTCTCGGTGCTGCTGCTGGCGGGCGTCGGCCTCGGCATCGGCCTGGGACTGCGGCACATCGCGGTCCGCACCGCGGCGGCCACCCTGGTCAGCGCCTGGCTGATGCGCTTCTGGTTCGCCTCGCACATGGCGCACGACCAGGCCATCCAGCTGTACCCGCGGACCACCTGGATCATCATGTACGCCCTGATGGTCCTCGCGGTGCTCGGCCTGATGTCGCTGGTCCAGCGCGGCACGCTCTTCGCCGACCGGACGCTGGCGTCGGTCCCGACGCAGGGGGCGACCCGGATGGTGCCGCGTCGCGCGATGCAGCAGCTGGCGGCCGGCATGGTCTGCGCGCTGGCCCTGTTCGCCACCATGGGCGCCTCCTGGTCGGTCAACCGCTACATGCCGGAGGACCAGTCCAAGGGCACCATGGGCATGGACGCCTGGCGGGCGCACACGATCAAGAAGGCGGACGGCAGCTGCCCGAAGTACTCGCCGGTCCCCAAGTGCGCCGACATCATCACCAAGAACTGGGTGCCGTCCCCGGACTCGGACCACAAGCTCTGGTGCGCCGGGGTGCCGGGCGACGACTGGCCCGCGGTCTGCGGCCGGATCGCCCCGTGGCTGGACCCGAAGCAGAAGAAGTAGCCGTCGGCTGATCCGATCGGGGCCGGCGAGGTTTGAACCTCGCCGGCCCCGATTCGCTTCTGTGCTGCCGGGTATGGCAAGATGTCCAAGTTGCTCGGTTGAGTGCCGATGCTGCGCGCCTCCCGCCGGGAGGACCGGAAGCGAGTCCCATGTACTCGTCGTTCCCGTGATGGCCGTTCATGTGTTCACGTGCTTTATGTGAATGCAGTGGTGTGTAAGCGACACCGCGGCAGCTGCGGGGCGGACGTACGGGAATCTTCCGGGAAGCGTGGGCGGGGCCTCGACCCGGTGCCTGTGGGTGCAAGACCGACCCGGATCCCTGAAAAGGGTTTTACCTTTTCTTAAGCGCGAGTGCGACACGCCCGAGCGCGTGGACCGGCGGGAAACCACCCAGGGCTCCACCAGACCAGTCCACCCGGATGAATCTGGCCGTAGAAGCAGCAGCTGACACAAAGGACTACTGAGTAGCCATGGCGGGACAGAAGATCCGCATCCGGCTCAAGGCCTACGACCACGAGGTGATTGACTCCTCGGCGAAGAAGATCGTCGAGACCGTCATTCGCACTGGTGCGCAGGTCGCGGGCCCGGTGCCGCTGCCCACTGAGAAGAACGTCTACTGCGTCATCCGCTCGCCGCACAAGTACAAGGACTCGCGCGAGCACTTCGAGATGCGCACCCACAAGCGTCTGATCGACATCCTCGACCCGACCCCGAAGACCGTTGACTCGCTGATGCGCCTCGACCTTCCGGCCGGCGTCGACATCGAGATCAAGCTCTGAGAGGCGCGACGAAGATGGCAAAGCAGATTAAGGGAATCCTGGGCGAGAAGCTCGGCATGACCCAGGTCTGGGACGAGAACAACCGGATCGTTCCGGTGACCGTCGTCAAGGCCGGGCCCAATGTCGTGACCCAGGTCCACACCGCTGACAGCGCTGCCGGCTACGACGCCGTGCAGATCGGTTTCGGCGAGATCGACCCCCGCAAGGTGAACAAGCCCCTCGCGGGTCACTTCGCCAAGGCCGGTGTGACCCCGCGCCGCCACCTGGTCGAGCTCCGCACCACGGATGCCTCCGAGTACACCCTCGGCCAGGAGATCACCGCTGAGCTGTTCGAGGCGGGTGTCAAGGTCGATGTGACCGGCACCTCCAAGGGCAAGGGCTTCGCCGGTGTCATGAAGCGTCACAACTTCAAGGGCCTCGGCGCCGGTCACGGCGTGCAGCGCAAGCACCGTTCGCCCGGCTCGATCGGTGGCTGCGCCACCCCGGGTCGCGTGTTCAAGGGCATGAAGATGGCCGGCCGGATGGGCCACGAGCGCGTGACCACCCAGAACCTGACCGTCCACGCCGTTGACGCGGAGAAGGGGCTGCTCCTGATCAAGGGCGCAATCCCGGGTCCGAACGGCGGCCTCGTCCTCGTCCGCACCGCGGCGAAGGGGCTGTGAGGATATGAGCACCATTGACATCCTGTCGCCCTCGGGCGACAAGAGCGGCAGCGTCGAGCTGCCCGCCGAGATCTTCGACGCCAAGGTCAGCGTTCCGCTGATGCACCAGGTCGTCGTGGCGCAGCTCGCTGCGGCCCGTCAGGGCACCCACTCGACGAAGCGCCGTGGCGAGGTCCGAGGCGGCGGCCGCAAGCCGTACCGCCAGAAGGGCACCGGCCGCGCCCGTCAGGGCTCGACCCGCGCGCCGCAGTTCGTCGGCGGTGGCGTCGTGCACGGCCCCAAGCCGCGCGACTACTCGCAGCGGACCCCGAAGAAGATGATCGTCGCCGCTCTGCGTGGCGCGCTCACCGACCGGGCCCGCCACAACCGCATCCACGTCATCACCGACGTGGTCGCGGCCGAGGCGCCGTCGACCAAGGCCGCCAAGGGCCTGTTCGGCAAGATCACCGAGCGCAAGAACATCCTCCTCGTCGTCGAGCGTGCCGACGAGCTGGGTCTCAAGAGCGCCCGCAACCTGCCGAACGTCCACATCCTGGACGCCGGTCAGCTGAACACCTACGACGTGCTCGTCTCCGACGACGTGGTCTTCACCCAGGCCGCCTTCGAGCGTTTCGTGGCGGGTCCCGCCGCGTCCGCCAAGGCTGTGGCTGCTGAGGGCGAGCTCGAAGGGAGCGCCGCCTGATGGCTGCACAGATCACGAGCAAGACGTTCACGGACCCCCGTGACATCTTGGTGAAGCCGGTCATCTCCGAGAAGAGCTACTCGCTCCTCGACGAGAACAAGTACACGTTCGTCGTGTCGCCCGGTGCCAACAAGACCCAGATCAAGCAGGCCGTCGAGGCGGTCTTCTCGGTCAAGGTCGAGTCCGTCAACACGCTCAACCGTCAGGGCAAGCGCAAGCGCTCCAAGACGGGCTTTGGCAAGCGCAAGGACACCAAGCGCGCCATCGTGACGCTGGCTGAGGGCAACCGCATCGACATCTTCGGCGGCCCGGTCTCCTAACGGAGGTCGGATGCGTCGATAAGGACGAGGACGAGAGAGCCAAATGGGCATCCGCAAGTACAAGCCGACTACGCCGGGCCGTCGTGGCTCCAGCGTGGCCGACTTCGTAGAGATCACGCGGTCCACGCCGGAGAAGTCGCTGGTTCGCCCCCTGCACAGCAAGGGCGGCCGTAACAACGCCGGTCGTATCACCGCTCGCCACCAGGGTGGCGGACACAAGCGCGCCTACCGCGTGATCGACTTCCGTCGTCACGACAAGGACGGCGTGCCGGCCAAGGTCGCGCACATCGAGTACGACCCCAACCGCACCGCGCGCATCGCGCTGCTGCACTACGCGGACGGCGAGAAGCGCTACATCATCGCCCCCGCGAAGCTGTCGCAGGGTGACCGGGTCGAGAACGGCCCCGCGGCCGACATCAAGCCCGGCAACAACCTGCCGCTGCGCAACATCCCGGTGGGTACCGTCATCCACGCTGTGGAGCTGCGTCCGGGCGGCGGTGCCAAGATGGCCCGCTCCGCCGGCGCTGGTATCCAGCTGCTGGCGCGTGAGGGCCGCTTCGCGACCCTGCGCATGCCGTCCGGCGAGACCCGCATGGTGGACGCGCGCTGCCGCGCCACCATCGGTGAGGTCGGCAACGCCGAGCAGTCGAACATCAACTGGGGCAAGGCCGGCCGTATGCGCTGGAAGGGCGTTCGCCCGACCGTGCGTGGTGTGGCCATGAACCCGATCGACCACCCGCACGGTGGTGGTGAGGGTAAGACCTCCGGTGGTCGCCACCCGGTTTCGCCGTGGGGCAAGAAGGAGGGACGTACCCGTAAGCCGAACAAGGCTTCGAACGCCCTCATCGTGCGCCGCCGCAAGACCAACAAGAAGCGCTAGGAGCAGGTCAGATGCCGCGCAGTCTCAAGAAGGGCCCCTTCATCGACGGCCACCTCATCAAGAAGGTGGACGTCCAGAATGAAGCCGGTACCCAGAACGTCATCAAGACCTGGTCCCGCCGCTCCGTGATCAGCCCGAGCATGCTCGGTCACACGATCGCGGTGCACGACGGTCGTAAGCACGTCCCGGTGTTCGTCACCGAGTCGATGGTCGGCCACAAGCTCGGCGAGTTCGCGCCGACGCGTACGTTCCGCGGTCACGTCAAGGACGACCGCAAGTCGAAGCGTCGCTAGTCGCCAGCGGATAAGCAACGACTCATGACTTACACCAGCAAGGGGACAACCATGGAAGCCAGGGCCCAGGCGCGGTACATCCGCGTCACGCCCATGAAGGCCCGCCGAGTGGTGGACCTCATCCGTGGCCTGAATGCCACGGAGGCTCGCGCGATCCTGCGTTTCGCTCCGCAGGCCGCGACCGTGCCGGTCGGCAAGGTGCTCGACAGCGCCATCGCCAACGCCGTGCACAACTACAACCACAACAACGTGGACGACCTCGTGATCAGCGAGGCGTACGTTGACGAGGGCCCGACCCTGAAGCGGTTCCGTCCGCGTGCCCAGGGCCGTGCCTACCGGATCCGCAAGCGGACCAGCCACATCACCGTGGTCGTCAGCAGCAAGGAAGGGACCCGGTAATGGGCCAGAAGGTTAACCCGCACGGGTTCCGCCTCGGCATCAGCACGGACTTCAAGTCCCGCTGGTACGCCGACAAGCTGTACTCGGACTACGTCAAGGAAGACGTTGCCATTCGTCGCATGATGACGAAGGGCATGGAGCGCGCCGGCATCTCGAAGGTTGAGATCGAGCGCACCCGCGACCGCGTCCGGGTCGACATCCACACCGCTCGCCCCGGCATCGTCATCGGCCGCCGTGGCACCGAGGCCGACCGCATCCGCGGCGACCTCGAGAAGCTGACCGGCAAGCAGGTCCAGCTGAACATCCTCGAGGTCAAGAACCCCGAGCTGGACGCCCAGCTCGTGGCTCAGGGCGTCGCGGAGCAGCTGTCCTCCCGCGTGTCGTTCCGCCGTGCCATGCGCAAGAGCATGCAGGGCACCATGAAGTCCGGCGCCAAGGGCATCAAGGTCCAGTGCTCCGGTCGTCTCGGCGGCGCCGAGATGAGCCGTTCGGAGTTCTACCGCGAGGGTCGTGTGCCGCTGCACACGCTGCGCGCGAACGTCGACTACGGCTTCTTCGAGGCCAAGACGACCTTCGGCCGTATCGGCGTGAAGGTCTGGATCTACAAGGGCGACGTCAAGAACATCGCCGAGGTCCGCGCTGAGAACGCCGCTGCCCGCTCGGGCAACCGTCCGGCCCGCAACGACGCCCGCCCCGCGCGTGGCGGCGAGCGCGGTGGCCGTGGCGGCGAGCGCGGTGGCGCAGCCCGTGGCGGTCGTCGTCCGGCGAGCACCGAGGGCGCTGCCCAGGTGACCGCTGAGGCGCCGGCTGCCGAGAGCACCGGAACGGAGGCCTGACCGACATGCTGATCCCCCGTCGGGTCAAGCACCGCAAGCAGCACCACCCGAAGCGCCGTGGCGCTGCCAAGGGTGGCACCGAGCTCGCCTTCGGCGAGTACGGCATCCAGGCCGTCACCCCGGCCTACGTGACGAACCGGCAGATCGAGTCCGCTCGTATCGCCATCACCCGTCACATCAAGCGTGGCGGCAAGGTCTGGATCAACATCTACCCGGACCGTCCCCTCACCAAGAAGCCGGCCGAGACCCGCATGGGTTCCGGTAAGGGTTCGCCGGAGTGGTGGATCGCCAACGTTCACCCGGGACGGATCATGTTCGAGCTGTCCTACCCCAACGAGAAGGTTGCTCGTGAGGCGCTCACCCGCGCGGCTCACAAGCTCCCGATGAAGTGCCGGATTGTTCGGCGCGAGGCAGGTGAGAGCTGATGTCGGCCACCAAGGCTGCAGAGCTTCGTGAGCTGGACAACGACGGACTCGTTGGCAAGCTGCGCGAGGCCAAGGAGGAGCTGTTCAACCTCCGCTTCCAGGCGGCGACCGGGCAGCTCGACAACCACGGACGGCTCAAGCTCGTCCGTAAGGACATCGCGCGTATTTACACCCTGATGCGCGAGCGCGAGCTGGGCATCGAGACGGTGGAGAACGCCTGATGACTGAGAACACCACCAACGAAGAGACGCGCGGCTTCCGCAAGACCCGTGAGGGTCTCGTCGTCAGCGACAAGATGGACAAGACCGTCGTCGTCGCCGTCGAGGACCGCGTCAAGCACGCTCTGTACGGCAAGGTCATCCGCCGTACGAACAAGCTGAAGGCGCACGACGAGGCCAACGCCTGCGGCATCGGCGACCGGGTTCTCCTCGCGGAGACCCGCCCGCTGTCCGCGACGAAGCGCTGGCGCGTCGTCGAGATCCTCGAGAAGGCCAAGTAACGAAGTTGTCCGGGTACGGCCGTATGTGCACCAGGTCCCTCGCGGGCGCTGGTGTGAGCAGCGGCCGGCCCGCCAGCTCTCGTTGACGATCAGGAGAAAGTTGTGATCCAGCAGGAGTCGCGACTGCGTGTCGCCGACAACACGGGCGCGAAGGAAATCCTTTGCATCCGCGTTCTCGGTGGCTCCGGTCGCCGCTACGCCGGTATCGGGGACGTCATCGTCGCCACCGTCAAGGACGCGATCCCCGGTGGCACCGTCAAGAAGGGCGACGTCGTCAAGTGCGTCATCGTCCGTACCGTGAAGTCGCGCCGTCGTCCCGACGGTTCGTACATCCGGTTCGACGAGAACGCCGCCGTCGTGCTCAAGAACACCGACGGTGACCCCCGCGGTACCCGCATCTTCGGCCCGGTGGGCCGCGAGCTGCGCGACAAGAAGTTCATGAAGATCATCTCGCTTGCGCCGGAGGTGCTCTAACCCATGGCGAACAGCATGAAGATCAAGAAGGGTGACCTGGTTCAGGTCATCACCGGCAAGGACCGCGGGAAGCAGGGCAAGGTCATTCAGGCCATGCCCGCGACCAACAAGGTTCTCGTCGAGGGTGTGAACCGGGTCAAGAAGCACACCAAGCCCGGCCAGGGCACCGCCGGTGGCATCATCACCGTCGAGGCCCCGGTGCACGTCTCCAACGTGCAGCTGGTCGTGGAGAAGGACGGCAAGAAGGTCGTCACTCGCGTTGGTTACCGCTTCGATGACGAGGGCAACAAGATCCGCGTTGCCAAGCGAACCGGTGAGGACATCTGATGTCTGAGACGACTGTGGAGAGCGTGGAGAAGGCGGCCCCCCGCCTCAAGACGCGCTACAACGCCGAGATCAAGCCCCAGCTCCAGCAGGAGTTCTCCTACGAGAACGTCATGCTGATCCCGGGCCTGGTCAAGGTCGTGGTCAACATGGGTGTGGGCGAGGCTGCCCGCGACTCCAAGCTGATCGACGGTGCCATCAAGGACCTCACCGCCATCACCGGCCAGAAGCCGGCGGTGACGAAGGCCCGCAAGTCCATCGCGCAGTTCAAGCTGCGTGAGGGCCAGCCGATCGGCACCCACGTCACCCTTCGCGGTGACCGCATGTGGGAGTTCCTGGACCGTCTGGTGTCGCTGGCTCTGCCGCGTATCCGTGACTTCCGTGGCCTCTCCCCGAAGCAGTTCGACGGCCGTGGCAACTACACCTTCGGTCTGACCGAGCAGGTCATGTTCCACGAGATCGACCAGGACAAGGTCGACCGTCAGCGCGGTATGGACATCACCGTCGTGACCACCGCCCAGACCGACGACGAGGGCCGGGCGCTCCTGCGCGCTCTGGGCTTCCCGTTCAAGGAGGCGTAAGCACATGGCGAAGAAGTCCCTGATCGCGAAGTCCGAGCGTAAGCCGAAGTTCGCTGTCCGCGGTTACACCCGCTGCCAGCGCTGCGGCCGCCCGCACTCGGTGTACCGCAAGTTCGGCCTCTGCCGTGTCTGCCTCCGTGAGATGGCGCACCGCGGCGAGCTGCCGGGCGTGACCAAGAGCTCCTGGTAGTTCAGGACCCCTGGTTACCGCACAAGCGACGCAGAGGTGCCCGATCCCACATGGCCCAGGTTTGGGCCGCCGAGCGGATTCCCGTAAGGTAGTGGGGTCGGGCCCCCTGCCGCGGCATTCCCTATGGATGTCCGCGGCCCCCTTTTGAGGGCTCGCACCCAGTCTTACTAACGCCGCAGGTCCCCTGCGCCTGTGCCCCCGCCGCACTGCTCGCAGTGCGCTGGGGGGACCTGGTGCGGAGAAACCACGGCGAGAGAGGCCTGAGGCCATCATGACCATGACCGACCCCATCGCAGACATGCTCACGCGTCTGCGTAACGCGAACTCGGCGTACCACGACACCGTGGCGATGCCGGCTAGCAAGATCAAGTCGCACATCGCGCAGATCCTGCAGCAGGAGGGTTACATCTCCTCCTGGAAGGTTGAGGAGCCGCAGGAGGGCGAGGTCGGCAAGAAGCTGACCATCGAGCTCAAGTTCGGCCCCAACCGTGAGCGCTCGATCGCTGGCATCAAGCGGATCAGCAAGCCGGGCCTGCGGGTCTACACCAAGTCCACCAGCATGCCGAAGGTGCTCGGCGGCCTGGGCGTGGCGATCATCTCCACGTCCACTGGTCTCCTCACTGACAAGCAGGCCGCCAAGAAGAACGTAGGCGGAGAAGTTCTCGCCTACGTCTGGTAATTCGGGAAACGGAGGTACAGCAATGTCGCGTATTGGACGGCTGCCCATCCCGGTTCCCGCCGGCGTGGACGTCACCATCGATGGCCAGACGGTCGGCGTGAAGGGCCCCAAGGGCTCCCTCACGCACGTTGTCGCCGCGCCGATCGAGATCAGCAAGGACGAGGACGGCACTCTGGTCGTCGCTCGTCCCAACGACGAGCGTCTGTCGAAGAGCCTGCACGGGCTTTCCCGCACGCTGGTGGCGAACATGATCACCGGCGTGACCGCGGGCTACCGCAAGTCGCTGGAGATCAGCGGAGTCGGCTACCGAGTCGCAGCGAAGGGCTCCTCCATGGAGTTCCAGCTCGGCTACAGCCACCCCATCCTGATCGAGGCCCCGGAGGGCATCTCCTTCGTGGTCGAGACGCCCACCAAGTTCCACGTGGACGGGATCGACAAGCAGCTGGTCGGCGAGGTTTCGGCCAAGATCCGCAAGCTGCGCAAGCCCGACCCGTACAAGGCCAAGGGCGTCAAGTACGCGGGCGAGGTCATCCGCCGCAAGGTCGGAAAGAGCGGTAAGTAAGCCATGAGTCTTTCTGTCAAGATCGGCAAGGGCAACGGCTACAAGAACGCTGCCCGCAAGCGTCGCGCGATCCGTGTGCGCAAGCGCGTCACCGGCACCGAGGTTCGTCCTCGCATGGTCGTGACCCGCTCGAACCGCCACATCTTCGCTCAGGTCATCGACGACGCCAAGGGTCACACCCTCGCGTCGGCGTCCACTCTCGACGTGTCCGTCAAGGGCGTTGAGGGCGACAAGACCGAGCTGGCCAAGAAGGTCGGAGCCCTGGTCGCCGAGCGCGCCAAGGCCGCCGGCATCGAGACGGTCGTCTTCGACCGCGCGGGCAACCGTTACGCGGGGCGCATCGCCGCCCTGGCGGACAGCGCCCGTGAGGCTGGGCTCGACTTCTAAGCCGCTCGTCGGCTCAGTCGACGGACGTAATCGAGAGAGGTAAATCCAATGGCTGGACCCCAGCGCCGCGGTAGCGGCGCCGGCGGCGGCACCGGTGGCGAGCGGCGCGACCGTAAGCGTGACGACCGGGGCGGCGCCCCGGTTGTCGAGAAGACCGCTTATGTCGAGCGCGTGGTCGCGATCAACCGTGTTGCCAAGGTTGTCAAGGGTGGTCGTCGTTTCAGCTTCACCGCGCTGGTTGTGGTGGGCGACGCCGACGGCACCGTAGGTGTCGGCTACGGGAAGGCGAAGGAGGTTCCGGCCGCCATCGCCAAGGGTGTTGAGGAGGCCAAGAAGAACTTCTTCAAGGTCCCCCGTATCCAGGGCACCATCCCGCACCCGATCCAGGGCGAGAAGGCCGCCGGCGTCGTGCTCCTGAAGCCGGCGTCCCCCGGTACCGGCGTTATCGCCGGTGGCCCGGTGCGTGCCGTCCTGGAGTGCGCCGGCGTTCACGACATCCTGTCGAAGTCGCTCGGCTCGGACAATGCGATCAACATCGTGCACGCCACCGTGGCGGCTCTGAAGGGCCTCGTTCGCCCCGAGGAGATCGCCGCCCGTCGTGGCCTGCCGCTGGAGGACGTGGCTCCGGCCGCCCTGCTGCGCGCCCGCGCGGCCGGCACCGCTGCTGCGGCTGGGGCGGGTGTCTGATGGCTCGCCTGAAGATCACTCAGACCAAGTCCTACATCGGTAGCAAGCAGAACCACCGTGAGACGCTGCGTTCGCTTGGTCTCAAGCGCATGCACGACGTGGTCGTGAAGGAGGACCGTCCCGAGATTCGCGGGATGGCCCAGACCGTCCGCCACCTCGTCACGGTCGAGGAGGTTGACTGACATGGCGGATTCTCCGCTGAAGGTCCACAACCTGCGTCCCGCCCCGGGTGCCAAGACCGCCAAGACCCGTGTTGGTCGTGGTGAGGCATCCAAGGGTAAGACCGCCGGTCGTGGTACCAAGGGCACCAAGGCCCGCTACCAGGTTCCGCAGCGCTTCGAGGGCGGGCAGATGCCCCTCCACATGCGTCTGCCGAAGCTGAAGGGCTTCAAGAACCCGTTCAAGATCACCTTCCAGGTGGTCAACCTCGACAAGCTGGCCGAGCTCTACCCGCAGGGTGGAGAGGTCACCGTCGAGGGCCTCGTCGAGAAGGGCGCGGTTCGCAAGAACTCGCTCGTCAAGGTGCTCGCCACCGGCGAGATCTCGGTCGCGCTGCAGGTTTCGGTTGACGCCGTCTCCACCGCCGCCGCCGAGAAGATCACCGCCGCCGGCGGTACCGTCACCGAGCTGATCTGACCCAGGTCGGAACACCGGGCTGACACAGCTTCAGGGGCCGGGCCCCGTACCTCTTTCGAGAGGTGCGGGGCCCGGCCTTTTGTCTGTTCGTCCACCCGGTCCCCAGGCGCATCCCCGGCCAAATCCGGGCATCTGGGTGCCCGGGCGGCAACCCCGTGCGGCACGCGCTTCTGCTAGGTCGCCGCGCACTGTTAGAGTCCGTGGAGTTCCCTTGTAGGCTGCGACAGTCTGCCTATTGGCTGGACACGCTCACCCCCCATCATCAGGACCGACCCTCCCGCCGACGACGTGTGGGAGGCGCAGGAGGCACCGTGCTCAGTGCGTTCGCGCGGGCGTTCAAGACGCCCGACCTGCGCAAGAAGCTGCTGTTCACGCTGGGCATTGTGGTGCTGTACCGGGTGGGCGCGCACATCCCCGTCCCGGGCGTCAACTTTGTCGCCGTGAACCAGTGTTTGAACGACCAGAAGAACAACGGTCTGTTCGGGCTCGTCAACCTCTTCAGCGGTGGAGCCCTGCTCCAGCTGACGATCTTCGCGCTCGGCATCATGCCGTACATCACCGCGAGCATCATCCTGCAGCTTCTCACCGTCGTGATCCCGCGACTCGAGGCGCTGAAGAAGGAGGGTCAGGCCGGTACCGCGAAGATCACGCAGTACACCCGGTACCTGACCATCGCGCTGGCCGTGCTCCAGGGCACCGGCATCGTGGCCACCGCCTCGAACGGCGCGCTCTTCTCCAGCTGCTCGGTGGGCAGCCAGGTCGTTCCGGACCACAGCGTCTTCCGCATCATGGTCATGGTCGTCACGATGACCGCCGGCACCACGATGATCATGTGGCTCGGTGAGCTGGTGACCGACCGCGGCATCGGCAACGGCATGTCGATCCTGATCTTCACCTCGATCGCCTCGCAGTTCCCGGGCTCGCTCTGGTCGATCAAGAAGCAGGGCACCATCCTGGGCGGCTGGGGCGAGTTCTCCGCGGTCCTGGCGGTCGGCGTGGTCGTCGTGGTCCTGGTCATCTTCGTGGAGCAGGCACAGCGCCGGATCCCGGTGCAGTACGCGAAGCGGATGATCGGGCGCCGGGCGTTCGGCGGCACCTCGACCTACATCCCGCTGAAGGTCAACCAGGCGGGTGTGATCCCGGTCATCTTCGCCTCCTCGCTGCTCTACATCCCGGCGCTGGTCGCGCAGCTGACGAGCAGCAAGGCGGGCTGGGCGGTCTGGATCCAGCAGAACTTCACCAAGGGCGACCACCCGATCTACATGATCACGTACTTCGTACTGATCGTCTTCTTCGCCTTCTTCTACGTCGCGATCTCCTTCAACCCCGAGGAAGTTGCCGACAATATGAAGAAGTATGGTGGGTTCATCCCGGGTATTCGGGCGGGCCGACCGACCGCCGAGTACCTCAACTACGTGCTGACCCGCATCACGTGGCCGGGCTCGCTCTACCTGGGCCTCATCGCGTTGATCCCGATGATCGGCCTGGTGGCCCTGAAGGCGAACACCAACTTCCCCTTCGGCGGCACCAGCATCCTCATCATCGTCGGCGTCGGACTCGAAACTGTGAAGCAGATCGAGAGCCAGCTCCAGCAGCGTAATTACGAAGGGTTCCTCCGCTGATGCGAATCGTCCTCGTCGGACCTCCCGGGGCCGGGAAGGGTACTCAGGCGCACGTCCTGGCCAAGACCCTGTCCATCCCGCACATCTCCACCGGTGACCTCTTCCGGGCCAACATCAGCCAGGGCACCCCGTTGGGGCTCGAGGCCAAGGGCTTCATGGATGCCGGTCAGCTCGTACCGGACAAGGTGACCATCGGGATGGCCCAGGACCGGATCGCCCAGCAGGACGCCGCGCACGGCTTCCTGTTGGACGGTTTCCCGCGGAACCTCGTCCAGGCCAAGGCCCTGGACGAGATCCTGGCGGAGGCCGGCATCGCCCTCGACGGCGTGCTGGACCTGGAGGTCCCCGAGGACGAGGTGGTCAAGCGGATCGCCGGGCGCCGGCTCTGCCGCAACGACGGCGGCCACGTGTTCCACGTGGACTACAACGCCCCGGCGGTCGAGGGTGTCTGCGACGAGTGCGGTGGCGAGCTCTACCAGCGCTCGGACGACACCGAGGACAAGGTGCGGACCCGGCTGGAGGTCTACCACACCGAGACCGAGCCGATCATCGAGTACTACGCCCAGCAGGGCCTGGTCAGCACGATCCCGGCGCTCGGCAAGGTCGACGAGGTCACCCAGCGCGCCGTTGACGCGCTGGAGCAGCGCAAGAACTGAACCACCCCGCGTGCCCACGGCCGCGGCGCCCCGTTCGGGGCGCCGCGGCCGTGCGGCGTCGTACGGTGGTGTGAGTGCCAGACCGCCCGGCAAGGACCGGGCGGGACACAGACGAAAGGCGTGGCCAGATGGTGGAGATCAAGACCCCCGAGCAGATCGCGAAGATGCGGGTGGCCGGGCTGGTCGTCGCCGAGGCGCTCAAGGCCTGCCGCGAGGCGGTGGCCCCCGGGGTGAGCACCCAGGACCTGGACAGCATCGCCTCGAAGGTCATCGCCGACCACGGCGCCACCTCCAACTTCCGCGCGGACCACGGCGGCCTCTGGTTCCCCGGGGTGATCTGCGCCTCGGTCAACAACGAGGTGGTGCACGGCATCCCCGGTGACCGGGTGCTGGCCGAGGGCGACGTGATCTCCATCGACTGCGGCGCGATCGTGGACGGCTGGCACGGCGACGCGGCGATCACGGTGGCCGTCGGCGAGGTCCGCCCCGAGGTCGAGATGCTCAGCCGGGTCACCGAGGGCTCGATGTGGGCCGGCATCGCCCAGATGAAGAAGGGCAACCGGCTGGTCGACGTCTCCAAGGCGATCGAGGGCTTCATCCGCCGCCAGCCGCTGCCGCCCAAGGGCAAGTGGGGCATCACCGAGGGCTACGGCGGCCACGGCATCGGCACCGCGATGCACATGGAGCCGCACGTGCTGAACTACGTCGAGCGCGGCCGCGGCAAGGGCCCCAAGCTGATCCCCGGCACCGTGCTGGCGATCGAGCCGATGGTCTCGCTGGGCACCCCGCACACCTCGGTGCTGGAGGACGACTGGACGGTCGTCACCAACGACGGCACCTGGGCCTCGCACTGGGAGCACTCGGTGGCGATCACCGAGCAGGGCCCGCTGGTGCTGACCGCCTTCGACGGCGGCAAGGCGGCGCTGGCGGCGCTCGGCGTGACCGCCGCCCCCGACCCGTTGGGCTGAACCGGTATCGTCTCTGGTTCGAACACCCGAACCGGACATACAGGGGAGAACAGTGCTCAAGGGATTCCGCGACTTCATGATGCGCGGCAACGTCGTCGACATGGCGGTCGGCATCGTCATCGGTGCGGCGTTCACCGCCCTCGTGGGCGGCTTCGTGACGGCCTTCCTCACCCCGCTGCTGGGCATGGTGCTCGGCGCCACCGGCAACTTCTCGGCGTACAGCTTCACCGTGGGGCAGGTCACGTTCCCGTACGGCCAGTTCCTGAACGTGCTGATCGCGTTCGTGCTGACCGCCGCGGTGCTGTACTTCTGCGTGGTGCTGCCGGTGACCAAGGCCAGCGCGCGGTACCTGCCGAAGAAGCCGAAGGTGGCCAAGCGCCCGTGCCCCGAGTGCCTCACCGAGATCCCCGAGGCGGCCAGCCGTTGCTCGGCCTGCACCGCCCAGGTGGCCCCGGTGTCGATCGGCGCGCAGCGCTGACGTTTTGGCGCTGAGCCGCGGCTAACGTACGATGGACCGTCGGCTCACTCGTAGCGCGTTTCGGCGCGCCCTCATCCCTCTGGGACGGGGTGAACCCAGGTTCGCACGAGCGTGCCGCATACGGTAGCCGGTCCCGGAAGGTGGATCTCGCAGTTCATGGCAAAGAAGCAAGGCGCCATTGAGATCGAGGGCACCGTGATCGAGTCGCTCCCGAACGCCATGTTCAAGGTGGAGCTGCAGAACGGTCACAAGGTCCTCGCGCACATCAGCGGGAAGATGCGGATGCACTACATCCGTATCCTCCCGGATGACCGGGTCGTGGTGGAGCTCAGCCCCTACGACCTGACGCGTGGACGCATCGTCTACCGCTACAAGTAGCAATTTTGTCCTGCTCCGTGAGGAGCGGGAGTCAGATCTAGACCCGGAGAACCTGAATCATGAAGGTCAAGCCGAGCGTCAAGAAGATCTGCGACAAGTGCAAGGTGATCCGCCGTCACGGCCGGGTCATGGTGATCTGCGACAACCTGCGCCACAAGCAGCGCCAGGGCTGATCGTCCCCCCGCATTTCTCGTAGTACTTCGCGCGACGCGCACCAACGTCATACGCGGGCTGCCCGATCCCTCCCCTGGGGACGGACTGCCACCCCCGGTCAGAGGCCGGGGCTCCCTCCGCGAGAGCGGTAGGAGTAGGCAGCTCGTAAGACCTCTGAAGAAACACAGGAGCCATGAATGGCACGCCTTGCCGGCGTTGATCTCCCGCGTGAGAAGCGGATCGAGATCGCCCTCACCTACGTTTACGGCATCGGCCGTACCCGTGCCCAGCAGTCGCTGGCCGAGACTGGCGTGAACCCGGACATCCGCGTTCGCGACATCTCCGAGGACGACCTCGTCAAGCTCAGCAAGTGGATCGACGCCAACTACAAGGTCGAGGGTGACCTCCGCCGCGAGGTGGCCGCCGACATCCGCCGCAAGGTGGAGATCGGTTGCTACGAGGGTCTGCGCCACCGCCGTGGCCTGCCCGTCCGCGGCCAGCGCACCCACACCAACGCGCGTACCCGCAAGGGCCCGCGTCGCGCGATTGCCGGTAAGAAGAAGCCGGGCAAGAAGTAGTCCGTCCCGTAACCGGACATCCCTCCGGCCCGCGGGTTGCGGACCGACCACCTCAGTAGGAGAAACAGACTTATGCCCCCTAAGGGTCGTCAGGCTGCCGGCGCCAAGAAGGTGCGCCGCAAGGAGAAGAAGAACGTCGCTCACGGGCACGCCCACATCAAGAGCACGTTCAACAACACCATCGTTTCGATCACCGACCCCGCCGGCAACGTGATCTCCTGGGCCTCCGCCGGCCACGTCGGCTTCAAGGGCTCGCGCAAGTCCACCCCGTTCGCCGCGCAGATGGCCGCCGAGGCCGCTGCCCGTCGCGCGCAGGAGCACGGCATGCGCAAGGTCGACGTCTTCGTGAAGGGTCCGGGCTCCGGCCGCGAGACCGCGATCCGCTCGCTCCAGGCCACCGGCCTGGAGGTGGGTTCGATCCAGGACGTCACCCCCACCCCGCACAACGGCTGCCGCCCGCCGAAGCGCCGCCGCGTCTGACGCGTCGCCCTCGGGTGCACCACCTGTTTTAACCACGTACGGGGTCCCGCGCAGCCCAGTGTCACTGTGCGCGGGACCCCGTACGCTGGTCTTGTTCGGCATCAAATAGTGGGTGCCGAAGACAACTGGAGGATCTGAACCATGCTGATCGCTCAGCGCCCTTCGCTGACCGAAGAGGTCGTCGACGAGTACCGCTCGCGCTTCGTTATCGAGCCGCTTGAGCCGGGCTTCGGCTACACCCTCGGCAACTCGCTCCGCCGCACGCTCCTCTCCTCGATCCCCGGTGCCGCTGTCACCAGCATCCGGGTCGACGGCGTCCTGCACGAGTTCACCACCGTGCCGGGCGTCAAGGAGGACGTCACCGACCTCATCCTCAACATCAAGCAGCTGGTCGTCTCCTCGGAGCACGACGAGCCGGTCGTGATGTACCTGCGCAAGCAGGGCCCGGGTGTGGTCACCGCCGCCGACATCGCGCCCCCGGCCGGTGTCGAGTGCCACAACCCCGAGCTGGTCCTGGCCACGCTCAACGGCAAGGGCAAGCTGGAGATGGAGCTGACCGTCGAGCGCGGTCGCGGCTACGTCTCCGCCGTGCAGAACAAGGCCTCCGGCCAGGAGATCGGCCGGATCCCGGTCGACTCGATCTACAGCCCCGTGCTGAAGGTCACCTACAAGGTCGAGGCCACCCGTGTCGAGCAGCGGACCGACTTCGACAAGCTGATCGTCGACGTCGAGACCAAGCCCGCCATGCGCCCGCGTGACGCCATGGCCTCGGCCGGCAAGACCCTGGTGGAGCTGTTCGGTCTCGCCCGCGAGCTGAACATCGACGCCGAGGGCATCGACATGGGCCCGTCCCCGACGGACGCCGCCCTGGCCGCTGATCTCGCCCTGCCGATCGAGGAGCTCGAGCTCACCGTTCGGTCGTACAACTGCCTCAAGCGCGAGGGCATCCACACCGTGGGTGAGCTCGTCGCCCGCTCCGAGGCCGACCTGCTCGACATCCGCAACTTCGGTGCGAAGTCGATCGACGAGGTCAAGGCGAAGCTGGCCGGCATGGGCCTGGCGCTCAAGGACAGCCCGCCCGGGTTCGACCCGACCGCCGCCGCCGACGCCTTCGGCGCCGACGACCTGGACGACGCGGGTTACGCGGAGACCGAGCAGTACTAAGGATTTGGATGGGGGCGGCCGGTCCGGCCGCCCCTGTTCGATGCAGATAAGTCGTTCGGGCAACAGTGCCCGGCCGCCCGTTCCGGTACCTGATACGGCCGGATTCGGAGATTTAAGGAGCTACCATGCCCCGTCCCGCGAAGGGTGCCCGCCTCGGCGGCGGCCCGCACCACGAGCCGCTGCTGCTCGCCGGCCTGTGCCGCGAGCTCTTCCAGTACGGCCGCATCACCACGACCGAGGCCAAGGCCCGTCGGATGCGCCCGCTGGCTGAGAAGCTGATCACCAAGGCGAAGGTCGGCGACATCCACAACCGTCGCATCGTCCGCAAGACGATCACCGACGTCTCCGTGCTGCACACCCTCTTCACCGAGATCGCGCCGCGCTACGAGAACCGCCCCGGTGGCTACACCCGCATCACCAAGATCGGTCCCCGTCGTGGCGACAACGCCCCGATGGCCGTGATCGAGCTGGTCGAGGCCCTGACCGTCGCGCAGACCGCCGTCGGCGAGGCCGAGGGTGCCACCAAGCGCGCCGTGAAGGAGGCCGCCGAGGCCCCCGTCGCCGACGCGACCCCGGCCGACGAGACCCCCGAGGTCGAGAACGCCTGACACCGCAAGGTGTGAGTCCGGGCCCGCTTCCCCGCTCCGGCGGGGGAGCGGGCCTGTTCCCGTTGGCGAACTGGAAGACTGGGGCCATGACGAAGATCCCGGACCACCGGCTGACCCGGGTGCGGTTGCGCAACTACCGCAGCATCCGCAGTTGCGACGTCGAACTGGGCGCGCTGACCTGCCTGGTCGGGCCGAACGGCTCGGGCAAGAGCAGTTTCCTGGATGCGTTGCAGCTGGTGGGGCAGGGGCTGCGGGGCGACCTCGTGGGGGCGATCGGCGAGCGTGGGGGAGTCGGCCAGCTGCTGTCCCGTGGCGCGCCGGACGACGCGCTGATCGAGATTGTGCTGGACGGCCGTTGTCCCGGCGAGCGGTTCCGGTACGAGGTGCACCTGGCACCGACCGAGGACGGCTCCTACCGGATCGATCGCGAATGGTGCGGTGTCTGGCCCGACGACTGGCTCGAAGAGGACGGGCCCGCGGCCGAGTTCCGCAGCGACCATGTCAGCGAGCACGAGCTCACCGCCGAACCGTCCCGCCGGTTGTACCTTCCCAGCGCCGTAGGGTTCTCGGAGTTCAGTCCGTACAGCCAGGTGCTGGAGCTTCTGGGGAGGTTCGAGACCTTCAGCATCAATCCCGACGTGGTCAGGGCTCCGCAGCGCCAGTTGCCCGGGGACCGCCTGCTGCGTGACGGAGCCAACCTGGCCCTGGTCCTGCGCGAGCTTGAGCGCACTGAGGGGGGACGCTCGGTCATTGGCCGGGTGGTTGACTATCTGAGCCTGATCGTCCCCGACCTCGTGGGACTGCGCAGGCTCCAGGCGGGCCCCTGGGAGACGTTGGAGTTCCTGGTCCGCCAGGAGGGGGACGGCGGCGGGCACTGGACATTCCCGGCTCTCTCCGTCTCCGACGGTACGCTGCGCGCGGCCGGGGTGCTCCTGGCCCTGTTCGGAAGCGGGCAGCCGGCGCCCCTCGGCATCGAGGAGCCGGAGAACGCGCTCAATCCGGCGGCCTCCGGAATTCTGCTGGACGCGCTGCGGGACGCCGCCGAGCAGCGCCAGGTGATCATCACCACCCACAGCCCGGACCTGGTGGACAGTGACCTGCTCGGGCCTGCGGAGCTGAGGGCGGTTCGTCGGGTGGACGGTGCCACAGTGATCGATCAGGTTGACGACGCGGCGAGGCTGGCACTGACCGAGCACCTGTTCACCGCTGGCGAGCTGCTGAGGGTGGATCAGCTCCAGCCGCGGTCCGGCGGTGCCGGGTGAGGCGGGTGACCATCGCCTCCGTGGTCGAGGGCCACGGCGAGGTCGCCGCCCTGCCGATCCTGTTGCGCCGGATCGCCGGCGAACTTGTGGATCCGCTGGTCCACGTCACCGTGACCACGCCCCATCGGCTGCCGTCGCAGCAGATGCGCGACCCGGCGCGGCTCAATCCGGTGCTGAGGGTGCAGGCGGCCCGGATCTCGGGGGCGGGCGGGGTGCTGCTGCTCCGGGACGGCGACGACAAGGGGATCGACTGCCCGGTCCGGCTCGCCGAGGACCTCCGGGAGGCCGCCGGCACCGTGGCAGCGAGGGTCGAGGTGGTCATCGCCCGCCATGAGTTCGAATCCTGGCTGCTCGCCGGCATCGACTCGCTCCGCGACCACCCGGTTGTCCGCTCCGACGCGATGGCGCCGAGCGACCCGGAGGGTCGGCGGGGTGCCGCCGAGATGCTGCAGGCCCAGCTGACCGAGAGTTACAAGAAGACCCTGCATCCCGCGAAGTTCTGCGCCCTCATCGACCTTGTAGCGGTCTACGAGCGCAGCCGTTCCTTCCGGCGGATGGTGCATGCCGTTGACCTATTGATGAGTACGGAAGAACGATGACCGCAGCACAGAAGTCCACCTGCCCCGAAGACCTCGGGCACCGCCCGGACGGCCCTGTCGAGGGGACCGTGCGGATTCGGTTGGATCTGGCGTACCAGGGGGCCGAGTTCTCCGGCTGGGCGCGGCAGCCCGGGCGGCGGACCGTGCAGGAGGAGATCGAGAGCGCGCTGCGGATCGTCACCCGGTCCGAGGAGACGTACGACCTGACGGTGGCGGGGCGAACCGACGCGGGGGTGCACGCGCGCGGGCAGGTGGCGCACGTGGACCTGCCGGTGGAGCTGTGGGCCGTGCACGGGGAGAAGCTGATGCGCCGGCTGGCCGGGCGGCTGCCGGGGGACGTGCGGATCTACCGGATCGCCGAGGCGCCGGCCGGGTTCGACGCCCGCTTCGCCGCGATCTGGCGCCGCTACGCGTACCGGGTGGCCGACCAGCCGGGCGGGGTGGACCCGCTGCTGCGCGGCCATGTGCTCTGGCACGACCGGCCGCTGGACATCGGGCGGATGAACGAGGCGGCCGCGCTGCTGCTCGGCGAGCACGACTTCGCCGCGTACTGCAAGAAGCGCGAGGGCGCCACCACCATCCGCACGCTGCTCGACCTGCGCTGGGAGCGGGTCGCGGCGGACCACCACACGGCCGGGGCGGGCGGGCCGCTGGCGGTCGCCACGGTCCGCGCGGACGCCTTCTGCCACAACATGGTGCGCGCCCTGATCGGCTCGATGCTGCTGGTCGGCGACGGTCACCGGCCGGTGGAGTTCCCCGGCCAGGTGCTGGCCGGGCGGGTGCGCCACAGCGCCGTCAACGTGGTCCGCCCGTACGGGCTGACGCTGGAGGAGGTCGGCTACCCGGCCGACGACCAGCTCGCCGCCCGCGGCCGCGAGGCCCGCCGGATGCGGACGCTGCCGGGCCAGGGGTAATGCGTTTGGGTCCAGGGCCCTCGGCGTAGCAAAATCCGGGCCATGGGACACGTCGAGATTTCACACCTGGAGTACTACCTGCCGGACGGACGGGTGCTGTTCGACGACGCGTCCTTCCGGGTCGGGGAGGGCTCGGCGGTCGCCCTGGTCGGCGCGAACGGGGCGGGCAAGACCACCCTGCTGCGCATGATCGCGGGCGACACGCAGCCGCACGGCGGCACCGTGACGGTCAGCGGTGGCCTGGGCGTGATGCGCCAGTTCGTCGGCACCACCGGCCGCGAGGACCAGCGGGCCACCCCCGGCGCGCTGCCGCCGGACGCCTCGGTCCGCGACCTGCTGGTCTCGGTGGCCCCCGAGCGGATCGCCACCGCGGCCAGGGCGGTGGACGCGGCCGAGCTGGCGATGATGGCCCAGGACGACGAGAAGAGCCAGATGGCCTACGCCCAGGCGCTCGCGGACTGGGCCGACGCCGGCGGCTACGACTACGAGACCGACTGGGACGTCTGCACCATGGCGGCCCTGGGGATGCCCTTCGACCGGGCCCAGTTCCGCGGCCTGAACACCCTCTCCGGCGGCGAGCAGAAGCGGCTGGTGCTGGAGGCGCTGCTGCGCGGGCCGGAGGAGGTGCTGCTCCTCGACGAGCCGGACAACTACCTGGACGTACCCGGCAAGCGCTGGCTGGAGGAGGCCATCAAGGCCACCTCCAAGACCGTGCTCTTCATCTCGCACGACCGCGAGCTGCTCTCCCGCACCGCCGAGAAGATCATCAGCGTCGAGACCGGCCCGACCGGCAGCAGCGTCTGGGTGCACGGCGGCAACTTCGACTCCTTCCACCAGGCCCGCCAGGACCGCTTCGCCCGCTTCGAGGAGCTGGGCCGGCGCTGGGACGAGGAGCACGCCAAGCTCAAGAAGCTGGTGGTCACGCTGCGCCAGGCGGCCTCGGTCAGCCACGCGCTGGCCACCCGCTACGCGGCCGCGCAGACCCGGCTGAAGAAGTTCGAGGAGGCCGGCCGCCCCGAGGAGCCGCCGCGCGAGCAGAGCATCACCATGCGGCTCAAGGGCGGCCGCACCGGGGTCCGCGCGCTGACCCTGGAGAAGCTGGAGCTCACCGGCCTGATGCAGCCCTTCGACCTGGAGGTCTTCTACGGCGAGCGGGTCGGGGTGCTCGGCTCCAACGGCTCCGGCAAGTCGCACTTCCTGCGGATGCTGGCCGGCGACGAGAGCGTGCGGCACACCGGCAGCTGGAAGCTCGGCGCCCGGGTGGTCCCCGGCCACTTCCGGCAGTCGCACGCGCACCCGGAGCTGTTCGGCCGCACGATCCGCTCGATCATCGAGGAGGAGCACGCGCTCAGCCGCAGCGCCGCGATGGGCGTGCTGCGGCGCTACGAGCTGGACCGCCAGGAGGAGCAGCGCTTCGAGTCGCTCTCCGGCGGCCAGCAGGCCCGGCTGATGATCCTCAAACTGGAGCTCTCCGGGGTCACCGCGCTGCTGCTGGACGAGCCGACCGACAACCTGGACCTGGAGAGCGCCGAGGCCCTGCAGGAGGGCCTGGAGGCGTTCGACGGGACGGTCCTGTGCGTGACCCACGACCGGTGGTTCGCCAGGACCTTCGACCGCTTCCTGGTCTTCGGTTCGGACGGCCGGGTCTACGAGTCCCCGGAGCCGGTCTGGGAGGAGACCAGGGTCGTCCGGGACCGGTGATTTGGCCCTGCTTCCCTCAGCCGGTAAGCTCGGCCCTTGTTGTGCGTATTGGCTCGCTCCATCTCACGTGAGAGGTCGGTACGCCGGAGATACCAGGCCGATGACCGGCGGCTCCCCCTTGAATTGCGTCCAAGGCGGGCCGGGCCGATCCCTCGTTCAGGTGCTCCTGTCAGGACTCACTCACTGAAAAGCGAAGGCTACGACCGTGCGTACGTACAGCCCCAAGCCCGGCGACGTCCAGCGTCAGTGGCACGTCATCGACGCGCAAGACGTTGTGCTCGGCCGCCTGGCCTCCCAGGCCGCCAACCTCCTCCGGGGCAAGCACAAGGCGATCTACGCGCCGCACGTTGACACTGGTGACTTCGTCATCATCATCAACGCGGACAAGGTGCACCTCTCTGGGAACAAGAAGTCCCAGAAGCTGGCCTACCGCCACAGCGGCTTCCCGGGCGGTCTCCGCTCGGTCCGCTACGACGACCTCCTGGCGAACAACCCGGAGAAGGCCGTCGAGAAGGCCATCAAGGGCATGATCCCGAAGAACACCCTGGGCCGCCAGATGCTCTCGAAGCTGAAGGTCTACTCGGGCGACACGCACCCGCACGCTGCCCAGCAGCCGGTGCCGTTCGAGATCACCCAGGTCGCGCAGTAATTCCGGCCACCAAGCCCCCCATCACTGAAAAGCTGAGGAACACCGTGGCCGAGACTGCCGCTGAGACCACCCTCGAGGTCGACTTCAACGACGAGGTGGAGCTCACCGAGTACACCTCCGAGGAAGAGACCTCGTACTCCACCGAGTCGCTTGCCGGCCGCTTCGCCGAGGCCGTCCCGGCCGCCGGCCTGGGCCGTCGCAAGGAGGCGATCGCCCGCGTGCGTATCGTCCCGGGCACCGGCAAGTGGAAGATCAACGGTCGCACCCTGGAGAACTACTTCCCCAACAAGGTGCACCAGCAGACCGTGAACGAGCCCTTCAAGCTCCTTGAGCTGGACGGCCGTTACGACGTCATCGCCCGCATCGCGGGTGGCGGCGTCTCCGGTCAGGCCTACGCGCTGCGCCTCGGCGTGGCCCGTGCCCTGAACGAGGTCGACGTGGACAACAACCGTCCGGCCCTCAAGAAGGCCGGCTTCCTGATGCGTGACGCGCGTGCCGTCGAGCGCAAGAAGGCCGGTCTCAAGAAGGCCCGTAAGGCCCCGCAGTACAGCAAGCGCTAGTCACCACCGGGGGTGCGTACCGCCCTTGTCGGTGCGCACCCTCTTGGTGGGACCCACGCCCCGGAGCACTCTGTGCCCCGGGGCGTTGTGCTCCCTGGGCCCGGTCAGGCGGGCCGGCAACTCCAGCGATGAAGGACGGGACAGTGGCACGACTCTTCGGTACGGACGGTGTTCGCGGTGTGGCCAATGAGGGGCTGACCGCCGAACTGGCCCTGGGCCTGTCGGTGGCGGCGGCGCATGTGCTGGGCGACGCGGGGGCGTTCGCCGGGCACCGTCCGGTCGCCGTGGTGGGTCGCGATCCGCGGGCCTCCGGCGAGTTCCTGGAGGCCGCGGTGATCGCGGGCCTGGCCAGCGCCGGCGTGGACGTGCTGCGGGTCGGCGTGCTGCCGACGCCGGCGGTGGCCTACCTGACCGGCTCGCTCGGCGCGGACTTCGGCGTGATGCTCTCCGCCAGCCACAACGCGATGCCCGACAACGGCATCAAGTTCCTGGCCCGCGGCGGCCACAAGCTGGGCGACGACGTCGAGGACGCCATCGAGGCGCACTACCTGCGCTACTCGCACGGCGCCGCCGAGGAGTGGAAGCGGCCCACCGGCGCGGACGTCGGCCGGGTGCGCGAGTACACCGAGGGCTTCGACAAGTACGTCGCCCACCTGGTCGCGGTGCTGCCGAACCGGCTGGACGGCGTGCGGGTCGTCATCGACGGCGCGCACGGCGCGGCGGCCCGGGTCGCCCCCGAGGCCTTCGCCCGGGCCGGCGCCGAGGTGGTCTACACGCTGGGCGCCGAGCCGACCGGCCTGAACATCAACGAGGGGGTCGGCTCCACCCACCTGGACAAGCTCCGGGCGGCGATGACCGAGCACCGGGCCGACCTGGGCATCGCGCTGGACGGCGACGCGGACCGCTGCCTGGCCGCCGACGCCGAGGGCAACGAGGTGGACGGCGACCAGATCCTGGCCATCCTCGCGGTCGCCATGCGCGAGGCCGGCACGCTGCGCCGCAACACCGCGGTCGGCACCGTGATGTCCAACCTGGGCTTCAAGCTGGCCATGGAGCGCGAGGGCATCGAGCTGATCCAGACCGCGGTCGGCGACCGCTACGTGCTGGAGGCGATGAAGGCGCAGGGCTACGCGCTGGGCGGCGAGCAGTCCGGCCACGTGATCCTGCTGGACCACGCGACCACCGGCGACGGCACGCTGACCGGCCTGATGCTCGGCGCCCGGCTGGCCGCCACCAAGCAGCCGCTGGCCGACCTCGCCTCGGTGATGACCCGGCTGCCGCAGCTGCTGATCAACGTCAAGGGCGTGGACAAGGGCCGGGTCGGCGAGTGCGCCGAGCTGACCGCCGCGGTGGCCGAGGCGGAGGCCGAACTGGGCGGCACCGGCCGGGTGCTGCTGCGTCCCTCCGGCACCGAGCCGCTGGTCCGGGTGATGGTCGAGGCCGCCGACCAGGAGCAGGCGCGTACCGTCGCCGAGCGCCTGGCGGACGCCGTCCGTACGCACCTGGGCTGAGCCGATGCCCCGTCAGACGGCCTTCGCGCAACGGGCGAAGGTCGCCTGACGGGGCATCAGAGCTTGCTGATCCGGCGTCAGAGCTTGCGCAGGCGGGCGCGCCGGACCTTGTGGTCGGCGCCCTTCTGCAGGATCAGGGTGGCCCGGCCGCGGGTCGGCAGCACGTTCTCCAGCAGGTTCGGCTTGTTGATGGTGCGCCAGACCTGCCGGCCGTACTCCATCGCCTCCTCCTCCGGCACCTCGGTGAAGCGGCGGAAGTAGGAGTTGGGGTCCTGGAACGCGGTGTCCCGCAGCTTCTTGAAGCGGGACAGGTACCAGTTCTCGATGTCGTCGGTGCGCGCGTCGACGTAGATCGAGAAGTCGAAGTAGTCGGCGACCGCCAGCCGGGTCCGGCCGTCGGTGCCGGGCAGCGCCGGCTGCAGCACGTTCAGGCCCTCGACGATCAGGATGTCCGGACGCTGCACGGTGAGCCGCTGGTCCGGCACGATGTCGTAGACCAGGTGCGAGTAGACCGGCGCGGTGACCTGCTGCTTGCCCGCCTTCACGTCCGCCACGAAGCGCATCAGCGCGCGGCGGTCGTAGGACTCCGGGAACCCCTTGCGGGCCATCAGGCCGCGCCGGCGCAGCTCCGCGTTGGGCAGCAGGAAGCCGTCGGTGGTGACCAGCTCGACCCGCGGGTGCTCGGGCCAGCGCGCCAGCAGCGCCTGCAGCAGGCGGGCGGTGGTGGACTTGCCGACCGCGACCGACCCGGCCACCCCGATCACGAACGGCGTACGCACCCGCTCGGTGTCCCCGGTGTCCAGGAAGGTGCCCAGCGCGCCGCGCAGCTCGTGGGTGGCGTGGATGTACAGGTTGAGCAGGCGCGAGAGCGGCAGGTAGACGTCCCGTACCTCGTCCAGGTCGAGGGCGGTGCCGAGGCCGCGCAGCCGTTCCACCTCCTCGGCGGTGAGCGGCAGCGGGGTTCGGTCGCGCAGGGCGCTCCACTCGGCCCGGTCGAGGTCGACGTACGGTGACGGCGACGGCGACGGGCCGGGGGTGGTGGCGGCGCCCGGCGTACGGAGTTCGGTCAGCACGTGCTCCATTGTGGGCCGTCATGGGCCGACCGGGCGCTGTGGTGTCGGTCACGCGCAGTCGCGGGCGGCCTGGACTGCGTGAAATCAGGGCACCTTTATGCTGACACACATGTGCGGAATTGTTGGTTATGTGGGCGCTCAGCCCGCGCTGGACGTAGTGATCGCAGGGCTGCAGCGCCTGGAGTACCGAGGGTACGACTCGGCGGGTGTGGCCATTCAGACGGCGGACTCCTCAGGGCAGTGGAGTCTCGCCACCGACAAGCGGGCCGGGAAGCTCGTGAACCTTGAGAAGTCGCTCGCCGAGGCCCCTCTCCCCGGCGGCACCACCGGCATCGGCCACACCCGATGGGCCACCCACGGCGGCCCGACCGATGCCAACGCCCACCCCCATCTGGACGACTCCCGACGGGTGGCCGTGGTCCACAACGGGATCATCGAGAACTTCGCCCAGCTGCGGGCCGAGATCGCCGAGCGCGGCCACACGCTGCGCTCGGAGACCGACACCGAGGTCGTCGCCCACCTGCTGGGCGAGGCCTACGCGGGCGACCTGGCCGAGGCGATGCGGACGGTCTGCCGCCGGCTGGACGGCGCGTTCACCCTGGTGGCGGTGCACGCGGACGCGCCGGACGTGGTGGTCGGCGCCCGGCGGAACTCGCCGCTGGTGGTCGGCCGCGGGGTGGGGGAGAACTTCCTCGCCTCCGACGTGTCGGCCTTCATCGCGCACACCCGCGAGGCGATCGAGCTGGGCCAGGACCAGGTGGTGGAGCTGCGCGCGGACTCGGTGACCGTCACCGACTTCGACGGCTCGCCGGCCGAGGTCCGCGAGTACCACGTGGACTGGGACGCCTCGGCCGCCGAGAAGGGCGGCTACGACTACTTCATGCTCAAGGAGATCGCCGAGCAGCCGAAGGCCGTCGCGGACACCCTGCTGGGCCGGATCGGCACCGACGGGCGGCTGACCCTGGACGAGGTGCGGATCCCCGACTCGGTGCTGCGCGAGGTCGACAAGGTCGTCATCGTGGCCTGCGGCACCGCCTTCCACGCGGGCATGATCGCCAAGTACGCGATCGAGCACTGGACCCGGATCCCCTGCGAGGTCGAGGTGGCCTCCGAGTTCCGCTACCGCGACCCGATCCTGGACGACCGCACGCTGGTCATCGCCATCTCGCAGTCCGGCGAGACCATGGACACCCTGATGGCCCTGCGGCACGCCCGCGAGCAGGGGGCCAAGGTGCTGGCGATCTGCAACACCAACGGGTCGACCATCCCGCGCGAGTCGGACGCGGTGCTCTACACGCACGCCGGCCCCGAGGTCGCGGTCGCCTCGACCAAGGCGTTCCTGACCCAGCTGGTGGCCTGCTACCTGGTCGCCCTCTACCTGGGCCAGGTGCGCGGCACCAAGTGGGGCGACGAGATCCTGGCCGTCATCCAGGAGCTCGGCGACGCGCCCCGGCTGATCGAGCAGGTGCTGGAGACCATGGAGCCGGTGCGCGAGCTGGCCCGCTCGCTGGCGGGCGCCAACTCGGTGCTCTTCCTCGGCCGGCACGTCGGCTTCCCGGTGGCCCTGGAGGGCGCGCTCAAGCTCAAGGAGCTGGCGTACATGCACGCCGAGGGCTTCGCGGCGGGCGAGCTGAAGCACGGTCCGATCGCGTTGATCGAGGAGGGGCTGCCGGTGGTGGTGGTCGTCCCCTCGCCGCGCGGGCGGTCGATCCTGCACGACAAGATCGTCTCCAACATCCAGGAGATCCGGGCCCGCGGCGCGATGACCATCGTGATCGCGGAGGAGGGGGACGAGGCCGTGGTGCCGTACGCGGACCACCTGATCCGGATCCCGGCCACCCCGACGCTGCTGCAGCCGCTGGTCTCCACCGTCCCGCTCCAGGTCTTCGCCTGCGAGCTGGCCACGGCCAAGGGCCATGAGGTGGACCAGCCGCGCAACCTGGCGAAGTCCGTGACGGTCGAGTAGCCGTCCCGCCCACCGGCCCCCTGCCCGGCGCGGGGGGCCGGTCTTCGTCGGGGAAACGGTGCCGCTGTCGCGGGGGCGTCCCGTATCGTCGGCGGGGTGATCATCGGAGTGGGAATCGACGTCGCCTCGATCGACCGTTTCGCCGCCTCGCTGGAACGCACGCCGCAGATAGCGGAGCGGCTGTTCCTGCCGGCCGAGCTGGTGCTGGCCTCCGGGGCGCGGCGGGGGGTCGCCTCGCTGGCGGCCCGGTTCGCGGCCAAGGAGGCGGTGGCGAAGGCGCTCGGGGCGCCGCCCGGGCTGGAGTGGCACGACACCGAGGTGCGCAGCGAGGAGTCGGGCCGGCCGACTCTGCACGTCACCGGCACGGTCGCGGCCTGTGCGGAGCGGCTGGGCATTCGCTCGTGGCACCTGTCGCTCAGCCATGACGCGGGCGTAGCGTCGGCGGTAGTGATCGCGGAGGGCTGAGAGGGGCCGGCATGCGGCAGGCACACACCGTCGAAGAGGTCCGGGCCGCGGAGGCCGCGCTGGCCGGGCAGCCGCTGATGGACCGGGCGGTGGCGGGCCTGGCCGCCACCTGCGCGCGGCTGCTGACGGGGCGTCGGGGCCGGGTCTACGGCAGTCGGGTCCTGGTGCTGGCCGGCAGCGGCGACAACGGCGCCGACGCGCTCTTCGCCGGTGCCCGGCTGGCCCGGCGCGGGGCGGCGGTGACAGCGGTGCTGCTCAGCCCGGACCGCGCGCACCCGGCGGCGACGGCCGCGCTGCGGGCGGCGGGTGGCCGGGTGACGGTGGATCAGAACGTCGGCCTGGCCGACTTCCGGCGTGCGGACCTCATGCTCGACGGGATCGTCGGCATCGGCGGCCGCGGCGGCCTGCGGGCCGAGGCGCTGCCGTACACCGGCGAGCACGACGGGATCATGGTCGCGGTGGACCTGCCCAGCGGGGTGGACGCCGACACCGGCGAGGTCGCCGGGGCGGCGATCAGGGCCCAGGTGACGGTCACCTTCGGCACCTACAAGCCCGCCCTGCTGATCGACCCCGGCGCCTCCTACGCGGGCGCCGTGCAGCTGGTGCCGATCGGGCTGCGGGTGCCGCCGGCCCGGGTGCAGGCCCTGCAGCACGCCGAACTCGCCGCGCTGCTGCCGCGCCCGGACACCGAGAGCGACAAGTACCGGCGCGGCGTCCTCGGCCTGCTGGCGGGCTCCGAGCGCTACCCGGGCGCCGCGCTGCTCGCCGTCGCGGGCGCCCTGCACGGCGGCGCGGGCGCCGTCCGGTACCAGGGGCGGCCGGCCGAGGAAGTGGTCCGCCGCCATCCGGAGGTACTGCTGACACCCGGTCGGGTGCAGGCCTGGGTGGTCGGGCCGGGCTCCGGCGAGGACGCCGCCGAGGCGCTCTCCGACGCGCTGGCGGGCGAGGTGCCGGTGCTGGTGGACGCCGACGCGCTGACCGAGCTGGCCCGCCGCGGTCCCGGCGCGCTGGCCGGGCGCAGCGCCCCGACCCTGCTCACCCCGCACGCCGGCGAGGCGGCCCGGCTGCTGGGCGGCGAGGTGACGGCCGATCGGATCACCGCGGCCCGGCTGCGGTACGCCCGTGAGCTGGCCGCCCGCTACGGGGCCACGGTGCTGCTCAAGGGCTCGACCACGGTGGTCGCCCGGCCCGACGGCGCGGCCCGGGTCAACCCCACCGGCACCTCCTGGCTGGCCACGGCCGGCAGCGGCGACGTGCTCGCGGGGCTGGCCGGCTCGCTGCTCGCCGCCGGGCTCGACCCCTGGGACGCCGCCCCCGTCGCCGCCTACCTGCACGGCCTGGCCGGCCGCCTCGCCGCGGGCGGGGGTACCGGTGGCGGTACGGGCGGCGGCGCGCCGGTGACCGCCACCGAGATCGCCGCCGCCCTCCCCGCGGCGTGGCGCGGCGCGGGTCTGGGGGGCGGCCCGTGAGCGCCGCTGCTCTCCCTGGCGGGCCTGCGGGACGGCCAATGACCGCCGCGGCTCTCCCCGTGCCATGGCGCGGTGCGGGCCTGGGGGGCGGGTCGTGAGCGCCACTGGGATTGCTGGTGCCCTCCCTGCGGCGTGGTGCGGCGGCGGTCTGGGAGACTGAGCGTGATGACAACTGCGAACACGACCGGGACCGCCATGCTCGCCGAGGGACTGCGCGCCGAGGCGACCGTCGACCTGGCCGCGCTCCGCGGCAATCTCGCCGCCCTGCGCGAGCGCGCGCCGAACTCGGCCCTGATGGCCGTGGTGAAGGCCGACGCGTACGGGCACGGCGCGCTGCCCTGCGCGCTGGAGGCGCTGGCCGCCGGCGTCGGCTGGCTCGGCACGGCCACCCCCGAGGAGGCGCTGGCGCTGCGCGCGGCCGGGATCGGCCCGGGGCAGGCCCGCATCCTGTGCTGGCTGTGGACCCCCGGCGGCCCGTGGGCCGAGGCGCTGCGGGCCGGCATCGACGTCTCGGTCAGCGGCCGGTGGGCCCTGACCGAACTGCTCGCGGCGGTCCGCGAGACCGGGGTCCCCGGCCGGGTGCACCTGAAGGCCGACACCGGCCTCGGCCGCAACGGCTGCCAGCCGCACGACTGGCCCGAGCTGGTGGACGCCGCGCTGCGCGCCCAGGCCGAGGGGCTGATCGAGGTGGTCGGCCTCTGGTCGCACTTCGCCGCCGCCGACGAGCCCGGCCACCCGTCCATCCGGGCCCAGCAGGACGCCTTCGCCACCGCGCTGGCCTACGCCGAGCAGGCCGGGGTTCGGCCCGAGGTGCGCCACCTCGCCAACTCGCCGGCCACCCTGCTGCTCCCGCAGACGCACTACGACCTGGTCCGCACGGGCCTGGCGATGTACGGCCTGTCGCCCGTCCCGGAGGCCGGCGCCCCCGCCGACTTCGGGCTGCGCCCGGTGATGGCGCTCAGCGCCCGGCTCGCGCTGGTCAAGCAGGTCCCGGGCGGACACGGCGTCAGTTACGGCCACCACTACGTCACCCCGGGCCCGACCACGCTGGGCCTGGTCCCGCTCGGCTACGCGGACGGCGTCCCGCGGCACGCCAGCGGCGCCGGCCCGGTGCAGATCGCCGGCAAGTGGCACACCGTCGCCGGACGGGTCGCGATGGACCAGTTCGTGGTCGACCTCGGCGGCGACACCCCCGCGGTCGGCGAGGAGGTGCTGCTCTTCGGCAGCGGCGAGCGCGGCGAGCCGACCGCCGAGGACTGGGGCCGCGCCTGCGGCACCATCTCGTACGAGATCATCACCCGGATCGGCGCCCGGGTGCCGCGCCGCTACGTGGGCGGGACCAGGCGATGACCGGGTCCGGCGGCCCGGTCGGCGAGTCGGCCACGGCGGTCAAGGCGGTCAAGTCGGTCGCCAAGGCCGCCGAGAGCGCCACGTCCGGGGTGAGCCGGGCCTCACTGATCGGCATCTCGGTCGGCGTGGTCGCCGCCGGCGCGGCCGCCGGAGTCGCCATCGAACGGCTGACGGTGGGTCGGGCGACCCGCCGCCGGGCCCGCGAGGAGCTCGACGCGGCCGCCCCCTTCGGCTCGCTGCGCGGCCGCTCGCGCACCGTGCTCGCCGCCGACGGCACCGAGCTGCACGTGGAGGTGGACGGTCCCGAGGCGGACCCCGCCGAGCGGCGGCTCACCGTGGTCTTCTGCCACGGCTACTGCCTGAACCAGGACAGCTGGCACTTCCAGCGCGCCGCGCTGCGCGAGGGCCTGCGGCTGGTCTTCTGGGACCAGCGCAGCCACGGCCGTTCCGAGCGCTCGCGCTCCTACCTCGCCGGTGAGCCCGCGAGCATCGACCAGCTCGGCGCCGACCTCAAGGCGGTCCTGGACGCGGTGGTCCCCGACGGCCCGATCGTGCTGGTGGGCCACTCGATGGGCGGCATGACGGTGATGGCGCTGGCCGACCAGCACCCGGAGCTGTTCCGCGAGCGGGTCGCCGGGGTGGCGCTGATCGGTACCACGGCCGGCGACTGGGACTCCGTCACACTGGGCCTGCCCGCCGTCGGCGCCCGGGTCTGGCGGCGGGTGGGTCCCGGTGTGGTCAAGCTGCTGGGCAGTCAGGTCGGCCTGGTGGAGGCCACCCGGCGGCTGGGCGCCGACTTCACCAGCGTGCTCTACCGGAAGTTCTCCTTCGGCGGCAAGGACGTCGACCCGGCGGTGGCCCGGTTCGCCGAGCAGCTGCTCGACAGCACCTCGATCGACGTGGTCGCCGAGTTCTACCCCGTCTTCGGCGCGCACGAGAAGACCTCCGCGCTGCGCGCGCTGGCCGGCCTGCCGGCCCTGGTGCTGGCCGGGACCAAGGACCTGCTCACCCCGGCCGCGCACAGCGAGGCGATCGCCCGCGCGCTGCCCGGGGCCGAACTCGTGCTGGTCCAGGACGCCGGGCACCTGGTGATGCTGGAATGCCCCGAACTGGTGAACCGGCACCTCGCGGCGCTGCTCTGCCGCGCCGCCGAACAGGCCGGCGCCGCCGCGCCGCCGCGCTCCGTCCGGGACCTGGCGGCCGGGCAGGGCTGAACCCGCCGGGCCGGATGTGGCACGGTTGGCTCCTGGTGCCCGGCGCGGCACCAGCGCCGGGCCGGGCAGCGACGCCGCGTTGCGTGAAGGCTGCCCGGCGCGGCACCAGTCGACCGACCGAGGCAGAGGACCCATGGGCTCGTACACCACTCTCTCCGTCCCCACTCCCGAGCGGATGAGCGCGCTGGGCAGGCGGCTGGCCGGGCTGCTGAAGCCCGGCGACCTGGTGCTGCTCTCCGGCGAACTGGGCGCGGGGAAGACGACGTTGACGCGCGGCCTGGGGGAGGGGCTGGGGGTGCGCGGCGCGGTCACCTCGCCGACCTTCGTGATCGCCCGGGTGCACCCCTCGCTGGTCGGCGGGCCGGCCCTGGTGCACGTGGACGCCTACCGGCTCGGCGGCGGGCTGGACGAGATGGAGGACCTCGACCTGGACGTCTCGCTGCCCGAGTCGGTGGTGGTGGTCGAGTGGGGCGAGGGAAAGGTCGAGGACCTCGCCGAGAGCCGCCTGGAGGTCCGGATCGAGCGCGCCCTGGGCGGCGCCGAGGACACCGACGACGAGGACCCGCGCCAGGTCACCCTGAACGGCCTGGGCGCACGCTGGGACGGGGTGGATCTGCTCGCGCTGGGCGCCCGGGGGTGAGGTTTGCCGACACGGTGTCGGCAAGATATTGCGGGTGCGGTGCCGGGCGTGGTGGGATGGCCCCCTGAGGTTAGGTGTGCCTAACTAGGGAGGCGCCATGTCGAGCAGCACCCCCGTTCCCCGCAGGGCCGAGCGGCCGGCTCCGGCTGTGCCGATGAGCGAGCTGCTGGCGGCCTGCGCCGCCGCGCGGGCGGTCAGTACGCCGCCGCGGGCCTCGGCGGGGAATGCCGGTCAGGCTGGTCAGGCCGGTCAGGCGAGTACGGTGACCCGGGTCCCGTCCGGGGCGAAGTCCCAGAGCGTCTGACCGTTCTGCCGGGTCTCCCGGATGCCGCCGGTCCTGGTCTTCGGGTCGGCCGCCGGAGTGGCGCCGTCCACGGCGGCGCTGAAGCCGATCACCGTGCCGCCCTGCTGGGTGAACCGGACCACGTGCTCGACCTGCCGGCCGTCGGTGCCGCCGGACTCGGCGCTGCGGCTGTACACGGTGTAGCTGCCGGGCGCCGGCGAGACCGAGCCCGGTTCGACCGTGAAGGCGGCCTGCACCTGGGGGGTCTTCTTCGGGTCCACCAGCCAGACGGCCTTGGCGCTGACCGAGTAGACCACCCGGCGCCCGGAGCCCGAGGTGGCGGGCAGCGCCGGGACGGTGGGCGCGGCGGAGGCGCTCGGCGCGGGCGAGGGGGACGGGGAGGCGCTGACGGCGGCCCCGGCCCGGTCGGCGGAGGCGTGCGTCTCGGCGCCGCTGGCCTGGACGGCGAGCAGGCCGACCACCGCGAGGGCGCCCAGGGTCAGACCGGTGACCACGACTCCAGGACCCATCTTCGCCACGAGCGCTCCCACCAATCCGTAGTGCCGTCGGGCCCATCGTGCCAGGTTCGCGGCCCTGTCCGGTGACGCCGCGAACGTGTGTTCCGTACTCGGGCACGGGGCCGGGTCGCGCGACCCTCTAACCTGGACCCGTGCTGCTGCTCGCGTTCGACACCGCAACCCCCGCCGTCACCGCCGCCGTCCACGACGGCACGGCCGTCCTGGCGCAGACCTACCAGGTCGACGCCCGCCGCCACGGTGAGCTGCTGCTGCCCGCCATCGGCCGGGTGCTCGCCGAGGCAGGCGTGGACAGACGGGAGCTGACCGCGATCGCGGTGGGCGTCGGCCCGGGGCCGTACACCGGTCTGCGGGTCGGCCTGGTCACCGCCGCCGCGCTGGGCCACGCGCTGGACCTGCCGGTGTACGGCGTCTGCACGCTCGACGCGGTCGCCCACCAGGCCCGCGCCGAGGGCCTGACCGGCCCCTTCACCGCCGCCACCGACGCGCGGCGCAAGGAGGTCTACTGGGCCTCCTACGACGCGGACGGCCTGCGCACCGAGGGTCCGGGGGTGGACCGGCCGGCCGACCTGACGGTCCGTCCGGTCTCGGTCGGCGCGGGCGCGCTGCTCTATCCCGACACCTTCCCCGGCGCGCGCGGCCCCGAGCACGTGTCGGCGGGCGCGCTGGCCGACTTCGCCGTCACCGAGCTGGCGGCCGGCCGCGACCTGCTGCCGCCGCTGCCGCTCTACCTGCGCCGCCCGGACGCCCAGGTGCCCGCGGGCTACAAGGCGGTGCTCCCGGCGTGAGTGTGGTTGCGCGGACGGAGACCGTGCTGCGGCCGATGCGCTGGTGGGACATCGAACCGGTGATGGAGCTGGAGCTGCGGCTCTTCCCCGAGGACGCCTGGTCCCGGGGCATGTACTGGTCCGAGCTGGCCGAGTCGCACCGCGGCGGCAGCCGCCACTACACGGTGGCGGTCACCGAGGCGGGGGCCGTCGTCGGCTACGCGGGTCTGATGGCGATCGGCACCGAGGGCGACGTGCAGACCATCGCCGTCGACGAGCGCTACCAGGGCAACGGCCTGGGCGCGGAGCTGCTCCGCGACCTGATCGGCGAGTCCGTCCGGCGCGGCTGCGCGGAACTGCTGCTGGAGGTGCGGATCGACAACTTCCGCGCCCAGCGGCTCTACGAGCGCTTCGGCTTCGAACCGGTGGGCATCCGGCGCGGCTACTACCAGCCGGCCGGCGTGGACGCGCTGGTGATGCGTCTCGACCACACCAATGACGACAAGGAATCCCCCCATGGCTGACGAACCCCTCGTCCTGGGCATCGAGACCTCCTGCGACGAGACCGGCGTCGGCATCGTGCGCGGCACCACCCTGCTGGCCGACGCGGTCGCCTCCAGCGTCAACGACCACGCCCGGTTCGGCGGCGTGGTCCCCGAGATCGCCAGCCGGGCGCACCTGGAGGCGATGGTCCCCACCATCCAGCGCGCGCTGGACACCGCCGGCATCAAGGCGAGCGACCTGGACGGCATCGCGGTGACGGCGGGCCCGGGCCTGGCCGGCGCGCTGCTGGTCGGGGTGAGCGCGGCCAAGGCGTACGCCTGGGCGCTGGACAAGCCGCTCTACGGGGTCAACCACCTCGCCTCGCACATCTGCGTGGACCAGTTGGAGCACGGCCGGCTGCCCGAGCCGACGATGGCCCTGCTGGTCTCCGGCGGCCACTCCTCGCTGCTGCTGACCGCCGACATCACCTCCGACGTCCGCCCGCTGGGCGCGACCATCGACGACGCGGCCGGCGAGGCCTTCGACAAGGTGGCCCGGGTGCTCGGCCTCGGCTTCCCCGGCGGGCCGGCGGTGGACCGCCTGGCCCGTGAGGGCGACCCGAAGGCGATCCACTTCCCGCGCGGCCTCAGCGGCCCGAAGGACCCGGCGTACGACTTCTCGTTCTCCGGCCTGAAGACCGCGGTCGCCCGCTGGGTGGAGGCCAAGCGGCGGGCCGGCGAGGAGGTGCCGGTGGCGGACGTCGCGGCCTCCTTCCAGGAGGCGGTCACCGATGTGCTGACCCGCAAGGCGATCAAAGCCTGCCTGGAGAACGGCGTGGACCACCTGATGATCGGCGGCGGGGTGGCGGCCAACTCCCGGCTGCGGTCGATGGCCGAGCAGCGCTGCGAGAAGGCGGGCATCCGGCTGCGGGTGCCGCGTCCGGGCCTGTGCACCGACAACGGCGCGATGGTGGCGGCGCTCGGCTCGGAGATGGTCTGGCGCGGCCGCACCCCCTCCGCCTTCGACCTCTCGGCGGACTCCTCACTGCCCGTCACCGAGGTCTCGGTGCCGCACGGCGACCTGCACGGCGAGGCCTACCGCGAGCTCGGCGGCGGCGCGTGAGCACCGTCGCGGCGATGTGGGAGGCCCGGGCGGCGGACGGCCGCGGGGCCGAACTGCTCGCCTGGGCACGGGAGGAGGCCGTCCCGGCGCTGGCGGGGGCGGCCCGGGTCGAGCTGTTCAGCGCGCCCGGCGAGCGGGTGCTGCTGATCG
>FTKT01003206.1_pt4 | contig 48959 bp, 39 predicted proteins | sample 1658271 | NCBI WGS metagenome assembly FTKT01 (sample SAMEA3914811, study PRJEB12502) | metagenome | biome: forest; material: soil | place: Canada | collected 2011-08-04 | depth 0.3 m | reverse complement strand
GCCGCCCTCGCCGCCGCGGCCGAGCGGGGACTGCTCGTCTCGGCAGCCGTGGTGGACGCCGGCGGCAACCTGGTCGCCTTCGCCCGGATGGACGGCGCCGAGATCGCCGGCACCGTCCTGGCCCCCGACAAGGCCTACACCGCCGTCGCCAACAGCGCCCCGACCCATGAACTCGCCCTCGCCGCCGCCCCCGGCGGCCCGCTCTTCGGCCTCCACACCGCGGCCGCCGGCCGCTACATCATCTTCGGCGGCGGCCTGCCACTGCGCGCCCACGGCGACACCACCGGCCCCGTCCTCGGCGCGATCGGCGTCAGCGGAGCCGCCGACCCGGCCGACGACGTGGCCTGCGCAGAGCAGGCAACATCCTTGTGGGCACGGTGAGTTGACCAACCATCCCTGACGGTTCGCCGACATCTGCCGCTTGAGCAGCGCCCCTTGCGACCCGCAAGGTTTCCGCAAGGGTTCGGCAGGGCTTTCGCCAGCTCTCCCGGGCATGCCCTCCGCACAGCCGCAACCAGCGGCTGCTACCTGAAGGGCAAGGGGGGAACGGTCATGTCGTTGAGTAGCGGTTCACCCGAACCGATACGTCGTCAGCCCGGCCAGTGGTTCACACTGCCGGACTGCAAGAGGGTGCTCGTCGTCATCCACACGCTGGTCTACGGACTGCGACTGCAGGACCTGCTCGTCCTGTTCGGCTCGGACCTGCGGGTCAACGTGAACTTCACCGTGGCGCCGCACGCGTTCAATGACGGAGTCACCGAGTTCCTGCGGGAGTTGGGCGCCTCGGTGCTGCCGTGGGAGGACGCGGTCCGCACCGAGTTCGATCTGGTCCTGGCGGCCGGCTCGCAAGGGATCGAGCAGTTGCACGGCCCGCTGGTCCGACTGCCGCACGGCCCCGGACAGATCAAGCTCACCCGCCCGGTCGACAGCGACTCCCGCCCCGCCGAGGGGGGCGCCCGATCCGTCGGCGGGCTGGGGCGCGGCTTCCTGACCTGGGACGGCAAGGTGGTGCCCACCTCGATCGCCCTGACCCACCAGGACGAACTCACCACCCTGGCCGACTCCTGCCCCGAAGCCCTGCCGATGGCCCAGGTGGTCGGCGACGCCACGTACGACCGGATCGCCGCCGGCCTGCCGCACCGGGACGCCTACCGACAGGCCCTGGGCCTGCGGGACGGAGAGCGGTTCGTCCTGGTCTGCTCCACCTGGGGTCTGGGCTCCTCCTTCAACCGGCTGGACTCCCTGCTGCCCCGGCTGCTCGCCGAGCTACCCGGGACCGGCTACCGCACTGCACTACTGGTGCACCCCAACGTCCATAGCTGGCATGGGAGTTGGCAGATCCGGGCCTGGCTCGGCGATGGGGCGGCCGGACAGCTTCCGCTGATCCCGCCGTCGGCGGACTGGCGCCCGCTGCTGATCGCCGCCGACTTCATCATCGGCGACCACGGATCCGTCACCCTCTACGGAGCGATGACGGACGCCCCGATCATCATCGCCCGCTACCCGTACCGGGACATCAACCCGGACTCCCCCATCACCCAACTCGCCCGCACCGCACCGGCGCTCTCGCCCACCCGGCCGCTGCTGGAGCAACTCGGCTACGCCGCCGAGGAGTACCGGCGCGAGCCGTACCGGGAGATCGCCGCCCGAATCTCCTCCGCCCCGGGCGAGTTCAACCGGAACATGCGCCGACTGCTCTACCGGATCCTCGGACTCGGCGAACCGGCCTACCCGCCGGCCACCGAACCCCTGCAACTCCCCGCCCCGTTGGCCGCGCACCTGCGGAGCCACCGATGACGCCGCCATCGCTCGTAGCACCGCCGGCCACGAACGTCCGGGTGAGGATCGGACGCCACCTCGACGAACATCTCAGCGTCAGCCTCGACACAGGGCCGGCCGGACCGCTGCGGTCCTGCGCCGACGTCCTGCACAGCGGGCGGCCGCGGCCGACCGCCGAGGCCGACCAACTCGCCGCAGAGGCGCTGCGGCACTACCCGGGCTGCCTGGTGGCCGCCGTCCTGCGCACGGACGGCCTGGTGCTGACCCGCAGCCGCACTCGCACTCGCACGGAGCCGACCCTCTGGCTCGTCCACCGTCCCGCGTTCCTGCGGCCCGACCAACTGCCCTTCCTGGTCGGCTCCTTCCTGCACGCCGCACTCGGCGCGGGCAGTGACTGGCGCCTGCCTGCCCAGGGCTGTGCACCGTCCGAGGACCGGCTCACCCTGAGCATTCATCAGCCCCCCGACGGACCCCCCGACGGACCCTCGGACGGGCCGGGGTCCTGGCCCGTCAGCCTGCTGATCCGGTCGGCCAGCCGCCGGGCGTCCGAGGCCGCCAGCTCCTGAAAGCGGGCGAGGGACTCCTCGTAGTGGCGCAACGCCTCCTGCGGGCGGTCCCTCGCCTCCTCCAGCTCCCCGTACATCTCCAGCGCCCGCGCCTGCCAGTGCGCCGAGCCGGCCTCCTCGAACCCCCGGACAGCCTGGTCGAGTTGCTCGCTCCCCTCGGCGAACCGGCCCGACGCCCCGTACGCCTGCCCCAGGATGGCCCGAGCCCTGGCGGCCTCGTAGTGCTCGCCCAGTGTGATGAACACGGCCAGGGCGGCGACCAGTTCACCGATCGCCTGCTCCGGCCGTCGCCGCGCCACCGCTATGACCGCCAGCGTCACCCGGGTCAGCGCCGCGCCCCGCTCGTGGCCGATCTCGGTCCGCAGGGCCAGCGCCCGCTGGAAGAACTCCTCCGCCGGCTCCAGCCGCCCCGCCAACCGGTGCGACTCACCGAGCCCGTGCAGGGCCTGCGCCTGCTCTCGCAGGTCCGCGTCCTCGCGCGCCATCTCCAGCGCCTCGCCGAACCAGCGGATCGCCTCGTCCTGGTACCCCGCATTGCGAAGGCCGGTACCGCCGGAGGTCAGCATCCTCGAAATCGCGACGCGGGAGCCGAGCCGTCTGGCGGCGGCCAGACCGGTCCGGTACGTCTCGATCCACAGCCCGTACGGGCGCAGCCGCAGGAAGAGCGGCCACATCGCGTCGGCCAACTGCCAGACCAGCGCGTCCCAGCCGGCCGCCTCGGCGGTGCGCAGCACGACCACCAGGTGCTGGCGGTCCACGTCCAGCCAGCGCAGCGCGGCGGCCTCGTCGCCGGCCTCGAACGGCGGCTCCGCCACCGGCCCGGCGTACTCGCGCGCCATGGTGCCGCGGCTGGGACTGATCACCCGCTGGGCCGCCGAGGTCGTGGAGAGATACCAGTCGCAGACCCGGCGCACCGCCTGCTGACGGCCCTGCTCATCCGCCTCCGCCCTCGCGCGCTCGCGAGCGTGCAGCCGCACCAGATCGTGGAAGCGGAACCGGCCGGACCCCAGATCCTCCACCAGGCTGACCTCGGCCAGCGTGTCGAGCAGCGCGTCCGCCTCGTCCCAGCCGAGGTCGCCGACCGCCGCCGCGTCCTCCACCGTGAAGTCGGTGAACTCCAGCAGCCCCAGCAGGCCGTAGAGCCGGGCCGAGTCCGCCGCCAGACTCCGCAGCGAGGCGTCCAGCGCACTCTGTACGGTGCTCTCCCCGTCGGCCCACAGGGCGGCCAGTCGCCCACCGTCCCGATCCAGCGCCTGCGCCGTGACGGCCAGCCGCTGCCGAGGACGAGCGGCGACCCGGGCCGCCACCACGCACAGGGCCAGCGGGAGGCCACCGCACTGCAGCACGACCTGATGCGCCGCCTCCGGCTCCGCCGCCACCCGGCCGGCCCCGACCCGGCGGGCGAGGATCTCCGCCGCACTGCGCTCGTCCAGCACCCCGAGCGGGTGGAACTCCGCGCCGTCCACCCCCAGCCCGGTCAGCCGACTGCGGCTGGTGACCACCGTCAGACTGCCCTCCGAGGCCGGCAGCAGTGGCCGAATCTGAGCCGCCGTCATGGCGTTGTCGAGAAAAACCAGAATCCGCCGCCGGGACGCCACCGACCGCCAGAGCGCCGCCGCCTCAGCCCGGTCGGCCGGCACCGGACTGACCCCGAACGCCCGCAGGAACCCCCCGAGCGCCTCGGCCGAATCGGCCGCCTCCTCGGGCGAATGCCCCCGGAGGTCGACGTACAACTGCCCGTCCGGGAACGCCTCGGCCTGAACGTGCGCCCAATAGGCCACCAACGCGGTCTTCCCGATCCCCGCCGCCCCGCTGACCACCGCCAACCGTCCAGAGGCCCCCGAGTCGGCACCCAGCGCCCGGTCCAACGCCTGCAGCTCGTGTATCCGCCCGACAAACGGCCGGGCCGGCGGCGGCAACTGACGGGGCATCGGCAGTTCGGAGGGAACGACGGCCGGGGCATGCAGATGAATACTCCCGTGCACATCACGGGCCTGCAGAGCGGAACCCGCGAGCTGCGCGGCCCCACTGATGCTGTTGGTGTGCGCCGCGGCGGGCAAGGCGGGTAAGGATGCCGGTACCACGGCCCAGCGTCGCAACTCCTCGGCGAAGCCGACGTCGTCATCCGCCAACAACACCAGCCGATAAGCCAGTTGACTGATCCGGTCAGGGCCACCGCGTTCGCCGTCCGCAAGTTCGGCCCGCACTTCCCCCGCCTCGACCGGCAGCCCGGGAACCAGCGCCGCCAGCGCACGCCAGGCGCGCGGCTCCGCACGGACGAGCGCCGCCTCGACTCCACTGATCGAAAGATGTTCCACAGGCTGCTCCCCCTTGTCGGCCTGTTGGCGTCTTCGGTCTGATGTGGTCCCTTTCCGTCAACTTCCGTGCAGATGCAGCTTCAGGCCACAGAGAGCCCCCTACCCATGTTGCCCCGGTGCTATGGCACCCACGTCAAGGTCATGTCATGCTCGCCAGCTAGGCGGGATGACAACCGACCGAAGGGGGAAGGGACTTGGCTGAAATCAGGCTCCTGGGCACGGTCGAACTTCGGGTGGACGGCAGGAGCGTGAAGCTCGGCTCCGACAAGGTGCGCATGCTGTTGGCCGCCCTGGCCATCGATGTCGGCAAGCCGATCGCCCTGTCCAGACTTGAGGACCTGTTCTGGGACGACGAGCCACCGAACAAGGCGAGCGGCTCCATCTACTCCTTCGCCTCCCGGATCCGCAACGAACTGCGAAAAGCCCCGGGCGCGGAGGACGACGGGATACCCGTCCTGATCTCCACGCACGCCCACACATACACCCTGGAGACGGACCCCGGGATCATCGACTGGCACCGCTATCTGCGGCTGACCGGCCGAGCCCGGCTGCTCGCCGAACGCGGCGACGACGCCGAGGCCCTCGCCCTCCTCACCCAAGCCGAGTCCCTCTGGAAGGGCGAGCCCCTCGCCGGCCTCCCCGGTGAGTGGGCGCACGTCGAGCGGGTCAGGATGGACGCCAAACACCTGGCCGCGGCGATCACTCGTTCGACGGTGGAACTGCGCATGGGCCGCTTCACCGACCTGGTCCCCGAGTTGTCGACCCTGGTCTCCCGGTACCCCACCGACCAGACCCTGGTGGGCCATCTCATGCTCGCCCTCTACGGCTCCGGCCGTCAGGGTGAGGCCCTGATGCGCTACCAGGGCACCCGCCGACTACTCCTCGAACTGCTCGGTTCGAGCCCCGGCAAGGAGCTGGCCACCCTCCATGCCCGCATCCTGGAGAACACACCACCTGCGGACCTGGTGGCCCGGCCAACACCGGTAGCCGCACCCAATCCGTCGGCCGCGCCGCCCGCACCTTCCAACGTGCCGCCCCGTCAGTTCCTGGTCGGCAGGGAGAAGGAGTTGGAGGAGTTGCTCGCTGCCTCCACCAGGCCGCACTCCCGACCGGTTCTCACCATCACGGGCATGGGCGGCATCGGCAAGTCGGCCCTGGCCGTCCATGCCGCCCACCGCCTGCGGAACCGCTACCCCGACGGCCAGTACCATCTCAACCTCCGCGGCCACTCCGCCACTCAGGAGCCGCTCACCACCGAGTCCGCTCTGCTGGGCCTGCTGCGCCTGCTCGGCATCTCCGCCCTGGAGATACCGGAGACCCATGAACAGCGCGTCGGCCTCTGGCAGACCCTGCTGTCCGAACGCCGCTGCGTGATCATCCTGGACGACGTCGCATCCCCCGGCCAGGTCGGCGAGTTGCTCCCCACCGAAGCCGCCTCGGTGATCCTCATCACCAGCCGCCGAAGCCTGAGCGAGCTTCCGGGCATCCACCCGCTCTCCATCGAGGCCCTGTCCCCCGATGACGCGGTCGCCCTCTTCCAGCACCTCGTCGGCCCCGCCCGCGCCGACGACCGGGCGAAGATCGCCGATATCGTCGCCCGCTGCTCCTACCACCCGCTGGCCACCGAAATCGCGGCCACCCGATTGAAGGCGAGATCCTCCTGGAACCTCGAACACCTGGCCAAACGGCTGTCGAGCAGTTCCCGAATTCTTGACGAACTACACGATGCCCACCGTGATTTGACGCCGGTGCTGAACATGTCCTATAGGTCACTCCCGGCAGACCAGCAACGGGCGTTCCGCCTGCTCGGACTCCACCCGGGACCCGGCTTCGGACCACACGCGGCAGCCGCGCTTCTTGACAGAACCTTGAGTGACACGGAACGCGTGCTTGAGGCACTGATCGATTGCCACTTGATCAAAGAGCCCCAGCAGGAGCGATACCTGCTTCATGATCTCCTCGCGGAGTTCTCGGCCGCCCTGAGCAGCAGAAGTCCTCAACTTGACCAATCGTCAGCAATGGACCGGCTCATCGCCTTTGCGATCGAAGCAGTGGATCTCGCCGACCGGTTGCTCTACCCCCATCGCCTGCGCCTCACCATCCCCCAACGCCCCATCCGCCCGACCGAGCTGACCTGGACGACACCGTCCGACGCGAGAGCCTGGCTGACCGGCGAACTGGCCGGCCTGCTCGCCATCGAGCAGTACGCCCGCGAACACGGGCGGCCGGATGCCGCGGCCTGGCTGACCCATGCCCTGGGCGGCTTCCTGGAAGCCGAGGGCTTCTGGACCGAGGCACTGACGCTGCATCAGGCAGCACGCGCACACTGGCAGGCGGTGGGCGACCAACGAGCCGAGGCCCGCGCGCTCATCGAGCTGGGCGGCACCTATCTGAGGACAGCCAAGATTCCGCTGGCGCAGGAGGCCACCAATCTCGCGCTCCACGTCGCCAGAGCCGCCGAGGACGATGACGGCATCGCTGAAGCCATGGGCCAGCTGGGAGTACTGAAGGGATCGACGGGCGACTTTGCCGAGGCGCTCAGGATTCAGCAGCAGGCCATGAACATCAGCGAGCGCAATTCGAATCACCTGCAACGCGACAGGTTCATGAACAACGCGGGCGTGATGAGCATGTACCTCGGCACTTACGACTCGTCCCTGGAACTACTCACCGAGGCACTGTCCGGATTTCGCCGACACGGAAACCGTCGACTTGAGGCGAAATTGCTCAGCAACCTGGGTCAGGTCTACCTGCGACAGGGGGACGCGAAATCTGCGAGGGATTCCTTCGAAAAATGCCTGACACTCGGCCTTTCGACGCTCTCCGAACTCGATCGGGCCGTCGCGCAGAACAATCTCGCAACCACTCTGGAATTCCCCGAGGAGTTCGAGCGAGCGTGCGAACTGCACGAAACCGCCCTTGAGGTCTTTCGCCGGTTCGGCACCCACTCGCCCCAGGCCGCCACGCTGAACGCCCTGGGAGCCCTCCACGAACGGGCCGCCCTACCCGCCGCAGCCCGGACCTGGCACTCCGACGCCCTCTCCCTCGCCGCCGCCATCGGATCCGACCACGAGCGGGCCGTCGCACTGCGCGGACTGGGCACCTCCGAGGTCATGCTCGGTCACCACGAGGCAGCCCAGGAGCACCTGGAGGCAGCGGCAAATCTGGCCCACCAGATCCAGGCGCCTCTTGAGGAGGCGAGAACCTGCGTCGTACTGGCGGAGCTCCTCCAGGCCCTCGGACGGCCGGTCGACTCACGCGCACTGCTTCAACGCGCCCTGACAATCTTTGAACAACTGAAGGCACCAGAAGCATCACATCTGCGAAAACTGCAACCAGATTTGATCACCCCTCACGAGGAGAACCCTCCGGACCAGGCCGATTGACCCGCTCCCCCATAGTTCTGACACCAAGTCTCATAGTGGGATTTGATGCGAAGTCGACTCCTATGCTTGGATGATCTTCATCATGCATCGCTCGGTGCACGCCTTGAGACCAGCGAAGAACGATGGAGCGCAATGAGCCGGAACTGTGCTGACAAAGCTGTCACCACGGTCGAAGTCCACGGATCAAGCAGGGGTGCGGCAAGCCGCAGCAGTCACGTCGGAGGGCACGCCGCTGCCCCCCGCGTTCAGGAGTTGGCGACTACATCGTGCTCCTTGCTCGGTGCCGTCTCGGCTCTCCTCTGCAACATTCCGTTCTGGATGTGATCCAACCGGTGCCCCCTCGCAACCTCGAAGCGAGGGGGCACCCCCGTACAGACGGACCACTGGACCGCTGCCTGACGGTACGTCAGACGACGGCCCAGGCCCCCCGGGGGGCCTGGCGGCCGACTTCGATCAACTGAGAATCCCTTCATGGGAGTTCGACGGCAGCCAGGGACGTCTCCCGCTCCAACAGCGGAGACGAGCGCCTGTCATACGGCATCCCAGAAGGGTAAGGCAGACTCTCCGCCACTCACCCCGACTCATGGCACCCGAGCTGCCTCACCCCTGCTGCATACTCCCGCCCCGCACACCGGCCACGAACGCACGCCACGCCTCGGCCGTGAAGACCAGCGCGGGGCCGCCGGAGTCCTTCGAGTCGCGGACGGGCATCATCCCGGTGAAACCGTCAGCCACCTCGATGCAGTTGCCGCTCTGCCCGCTGTAACTGCTCCTGCGCCACGCTGCGTCCTCAAGGTCCAGGGTGTGCATCTCTCGCTGCCTCTCTGCTTGCCTGCCGCTACAACTCGCGCCGAACGCCGGCGATCAGGTCAAGGCCCCCCGCGGGGCTCAACGCGATGGTACGAAGCAAATCGAAGATCGCGTTTCTGATCTGCCCCGCACGCCAGCGACGAACACCCGCCACGCATCAGCCGTGAAGACCAACGCCGGGCCGCCGGTGTCCTTGGAATCCCGAACCGCCGCCAGGGCCGGCACATTGACGGCCACCTCGACGCACTCCCCCTGGGCGCCGCTGTAGCTGCTCTTGTGGAAGTGGAACTCTGTACGGTCGCTCACCGGTACTCCTTGATCAGGTCACACACCAGGACACGAGAGTCCTCGGGGGACAGAGCGGATCTTCGCACGCCGTCGAAGAGACGACGGTGGCGGTTCGCGTCCTCATCGCGCTCCAGCCAGAGAGTCGAGCCGGCGGTTTCCAGGTAGACCACGTCCAGTGAGGCGGGCTCCTCGAATCCGACGATCACGAACGGCCCGCTCATGGAGGCATGGGCGCCGGCGGCGAAGGGCAGCACCTGAAGCTTGACGTTCGTCAGGCTCGTGGAATCCAGCAGGTGTTCAAGCTGCCCCCTCATCGCGGCCTGGCCGCCGACCTGTTGGCGGAGTACAGCCTCGGACAGGACCGCCCAGAGCTCCAGCGGCCGCTGGTCCGTCAATCGGGCCTGCCGCGCGATCCGCGCCTCGACGAACTGCTCGATCTCGTCAGGGTCCTGCCACGCCTCGTGGGCAACGGCGACAGCGCGAGCGTAGTGCGGCGTCTGCAGGAGACCGGGGATCAGCTGATTCTGATAGGTCCGAATCGAGGCCGCTCCGTCCTCCAGCTGGATGTACTCGACAAGATCGCCGAGTTCGGTGTACTCCCGCCACCATCCGGAGGCCCGGCGGCGCTCGCGGTCCGCCTGCGCAAGACCCAGCAGGCGGTTGCGAAGCGGGTCCGACCGCTCGATCCCGTAGACATCACAGAGCGCATGGAGGTCGGGGTCGCGCACCGGCGAGAAGCCGCGCTCGATCTTGACGATCTTCGTCTGAGTCGCCGTCAGGGCGGCTGCCGCCTGAGGTTGCGTCAACCCACGGGCATCACGCAGCTCAAGCAACATGCCGCCGAGCTTCCGGCCGAGCACTGTGGACAGGCGCCCAGCCGCGGGCTGCCGATTCGCCAACTCTGTTCCTCCTTGAAGGCTCGCCTCAGTCTGCCCGCGTGCGGCCGGGCGACGCAAGGAAGATCAACGCCGTGAGCAGTCCAGGGAATTAATTCCCCAGAGTTGCTTGCACGGAGACTCCTTTCAGTGTCACCTTAGGTAGGAGCTTGCTCACGCTGAGATGATCATCACCCGTTGGTGCAGCTGAGTAATCACACATGCCCGGAGGTGGGTCTGCATGTCCGAAACCCTTGATGACGCTCGTCCCCCCACGCCCGTTGGTCACGACGAGTGCTGGCTGCCGCGCAGTCGTCGGTCGCCCGGCCTCGCGCGGGGGTTGCTGCGGGAGCTGCTCGCGAAGGTGCAGGGTGGTGAACGCTACTGCGACGTCGGTGAGTTGCTGCTGACTGAGCTGGTCACCAACGCCGTGCTGCATGCGAAGGTGCCCGGGCGGCTGATCTGGGTCGGACTCAAGGCCGATGAGACAGAGTTGCGGATCGACGTCCACGACGCCAGCGGTGAACTGGCGCCGAACCCGCGACTCGACAGCAGCCCTGACGATGAGTCAGGCCGTGGGCTGCTGCTGGTCGAGGCCCTGTCCACCACGTGGGGCGTCTCCTCGCGTGTGGGCGGGATCGGCAAGTGCGTCTGGGTGACCGTCGCCGCCAAGGACGCGGGCGTCGGCGTCGCCGGGGCCGGAGAGGGGTGACCCGGGCTCGGAGCACCGGCGGCGGAGCGGGTCCGTCCCGCTCGGCGTCGGCGTAGCCGAGCCGTGAGGCCTTCGCGAGGGAACCGACGTTCGCCATCTGATGGACGATCCGACTGCCGCCGCCCCACACGGAGAGAGCCCGAGGAACCCAAGAGCCTCGGCCTGTCAGGACGACCGGCCCATCCCCGAAACCCCCTCCCCAAGTGACAACCGCCCTCCCCCGTCGCCGTGATGGTCCGCCGTGACCTTTCCCGTTCCGGAAAGCCGGGGTGCTTGACCCCGTGCCGGGTGGGTCGGGAGCATCGAGGGAGATCGGCGACGCGACCAGGGAGGGGAAGTCCGTGGCACTGGAGAAGCTGCTCAGCGACTGCCGTGAGGGGCCATGCCCGACACAGTGGCGTACGGAGAACGGTGGATACGTCGTTCAGGGGTACAAGGTGCTCGACCCCGAACGGCTGGCACAGCTCGGACTGCCGGAGAACGAGACGGCGGTGGAGGTCTCGGCGGAGTTGCTGGAGGGGTTCTTCGGTGCTGCTGACGGGTGACGAGTTCAATCAGATCTTTCAGGCCTTCGAGTCGTCCGCCTTCAAGATGGAGACCAGGGACCGTTACGACGTCGAAGGCGAGCGTGACGAGTTCCGGTCCTTTCTCGAAGGTGCGGATATGCCCGAGGAGTGGGAGGACAGCCCCTGGATGCGGTCGATGACCGAGGCCGGCAAGACTCTGCGACGCGTGCACATCCTCCGTTCCCCGCTGAGCGACTACCTCCGGTTCGAACTCGGATGGGGCTACGTCGGAAACGTTCGGGCCGGCGAGGACATCCGGATCATCGATCTCGCCGACCGGGAGCTCCAGGGATTGCCCGACCATGATTTCTGGCTCATGGACGACTCCCGTGTCTACCGGATGCACTACGGCGAGGACGACGGTTTCCTGGGCGCCGAACTGCTGGGCGAGGAATCTCTTCCCGAGTACCGCGCCTACCGTGAGTCGGCGTGGAGCCTGGCGGTCCGGTACGTCGAGTACTGGCAGTGACAAGCTTGAGGCCGGGGAAGTCGTCGAGCCCGGCCGACGACTGGTCGAGGAGTTGGTCAAGAGCAGGCGGGATTGGTGACGATGTGGCGGCAGGCACGGTCTTCCAGAGGGATCACGGGGCGTGGAGAACTCCATGATCTTGGAAGTCCGTGCCTGCTTCACACCCGGACCGGCATGTCACGCACAGATCGGGACCACTGGACGACTCATCACTCTGCCGCAGCCCTGAATGAATGATCAAGGCCAGAAGAAGAACCCGAAAAGTCACCCCTGGTTGAGTCGATAGATGCCCTCGGCGATGCTCATGAATTCTTCCCTCGAAACTGCGCCTGGCTTGTCGTAGGCGAGAACGACGAACGTGTGGGAGCCGTCGAACCATTTGACGATGCGACCCGACGGACCGCCTGGAGAGGGCTCCTCCACGAGGTAGGCCGTGTATCCATTAACCGTCGTCGGGATGCCATACGAATCCACGACGTCGCCGAGGACCTGAGAAATCGTCAAAACTTCTCCGGATGACACACTCTGGTAGGTGCGTGTCCAGGTGGGCCTTTCAAACTTCTCGTACGGCGGGGGAGGCACCTGCCCTACGAGCCCGAACAGCACAATATCGCTCGGCGCGTAGCCGACAGGCACGTAGTTGGGGTTGACAAGGTCACTCTCCCCAAGGAACGCGATGGGATGACCAGTGGTGGCGTCGACGAGAGTCTTGGATGTCAAGGGCATCTTGAGAGTCGTCGTTACCTGCTTGGCACTTTGATCGTCACACACCATCCCCGGGGTGGCGTGGCTCTCGCGGCGCAGTTTCAGTTCGACGCTCTTTTCCGTCTCGTGAGCCAGAAGCCGAGGCTTCGCCTCGCAGCCCGTCCAGGTCGCGGCCGTGGTGATGGTGCGTCCGTCTGCGCTGACGAGAACTTGTCCGGTTATCTCCGCGTCGGTCCGGTGAACGGGATGAAAGTGATCCCAAACCAAGGTCGCGGTCACGACCACCGCGACGAGAACACAGATCGCCAACCCGACGCGCCTCAGCCGACCAGGCGTCCTGCTCACATCAACTGGGTCCATGGTTTCTCCAGCTCTGGGCGTGCTACTCGAATGGAAGACCAGACCAAGTATGTGATCTGCCGCCGACTGCTCAGCTCCGGTCGGGCCGGATAACGGGGATTTGGCTGCCGCGCGGGTTTCAGTACAAGCTAACTCAGATTACCACGTTGTATTTGGCATATCTATCTTGAGAATTCATACCCGTCGCGCTACTGACTGATCTTGCGGGATACACGAAGACCTTCATCCGGTGTTGATGCTCAAACCATAAGCGTTGAGAACATAGCCGATTGGAACGAAATGGGTTCCACCCTAGCACGGCTTATTACTGTCGAACATGCCCTTAGGCAGGGGGCAGCCGGTCGCACGCCTTCTCCCCGACCTTCCGCGCGATCGAGGCTGGTCTTCAGTGGGCATTTTGGAAGTTCTGATCCCATAAATGGCCTATGCCCATGCGGCTTTAGCGGCATTATGCCCGATAGATGAACAATGCCCTTCCTTTACCCAGAGGTCGGCTGCCCGTCTCGTCCTCATCTCCGCCTTGAATTCTGTCTGGTCCGAGAAAGTCATAGAAACGTCCGACGAACTGCGGAACGGAATCCTCCGACCCACCCGTGCCGACCGCTGCATCGTGAGCGAGCGGAAGCCGTGCCCCAGGGCTTCGAACGTAGACGCGCGGAGTAGCTACTCACGGCAGCCGCGGGTCCGCCCGGCGGCAGCGGTCGGCGCCGTCGAAGTGCCAGGCCGCCGCCCCGCTCGGGCCAAGGGTCGGGGGCGAGCGCCGGGCGGGCGGCTTCCTGGGAGTTCGGTCCCGCGACGGGGAACCGGCGACAACCGGAGGGCGGCGGGCCGGTGAACAGTGCACCAGGACAGGACATCGGCCTTGCTTATGATTGCCCGCTGGCGCAAGTGTGTGCGCGGATTGCCCGTGCAGGAGCAGTCCGCCCGCCGTCTACAGGAGTCTCTCCATGCGCATGCGTACGACTACGCGCAACAGCCTCGGCCTGCTCACCGCGCTCGCCGCCCTCACGGCCGTGACCGCGCCCGCCGCCTTCGCCGCCACGCCGACCTCGACGGTCCCCTCGATCCACCTGCGGGTCTTCGCGACCGCGCCCAGCGGCCTCACGCACCCCGATGACATCACCCGACTCGGTGGCCTGCTCTTCGCCGCGTACCAGAACAACGCCGGGCCCGACGGGTCGCCGGCCGGCAGCAAGACCGACGTGGTGGCCTTCGACCTGAAGACCGGCAAGGTCAAGCACACCTACGTGATCCCCGGCCGGGTCGACGGCCTGACCGCCGACCCGCACCACCACCGGGTGCTGGCGAGCGTGAACGAGGACCTCAACTCGACGCTCTACACGATCACTCCGTCCGAGGACGAGCCGCTCAAGCACTACACCTACAGCCCGAACCCCGCCGAGACCGGCAGTGACGGCACCAACGGCGGCACCGACGCGCTCTCCGTCAGCGCCAACGGCACCATCTACGTGGCGCACTCCAACCCGGACGTCTCGCTGCCGGGCGCCAACAACACCGCCGCCGTCTTCACCCTCAAGCTCAGCGGCTCGACCGCGGCGCTGAGCCCGCTCTTCGGGGTCAACGACACGGCCCCCGTGATCAACCCCGCGCCGGGCGCGCCGACGTCGGCCCCGCTGGGCCTGACCGACCCGGACTCCAACCGCTGGCTGGCCGGCCCCGACGGCGGCACCCTCGTCCAGGACGCCCAGGCCGACAGCAAGTTGGTCTTCGTCACCGACCTGGACGCCGCGAAGGACCACAAGAAGCAGCCGACGGTCCGTCAGCTCAACCTCACCAACGCGGTGACGCCGAGCACGGGCGCCGGCACGCCGCAGCTGGACGACATCGAGCAGGTCACCGGCGCCGGCACCCTCTTCGTCTCGGACCAGGCCAGCGGCACCATCTACCAGGCCGCCACGGCCGGCGTGCGGCGCGGGACGATCTTCGTCTCCCAGCCCGCCCCCAAGGCCGGCGACCAGCCCAACGACCCGGCGCTCGGCGTGGTCGACACCACGACGGGCGTGGTGACCCACCTCTCGGCGGGCGTCACCCTGGGCAACCCCAAGGGCCTACTCTTCCTCCCCGCCACCCACCACAAGCACCACAACGGCGACAGCGACAACTAGCAGCACCACAGCCGGATATGACGGGCCGTGCGGGCACCAGCCCGCACGGACCGTCATCCCCTACACCGCCGGGCGTCCGCGTGTGGGCGTACGCCCGCGAGGGGACCGGCGGGCCTCACGGGTCCGCCGACGGCCTGACGATGTACGGGCCCGTCTGCGGCAGCGTTGGCCTCGTGATCGAAATCAACCGACTGACCAAGCGTTACGGCAGCGTCCTGGCCGTGAACGGCCTGACCTTCACCGTGCGGCCCGGGCAGGTGACCGGGTTCCTCGGCCCCAACGGCGCCGGCAAGACCACCACGATGCGCATGCTCCTGGGCCTGAACACCCCCACCAGCGGCACCGCCACCATCGACGGCCGACCGTTCCACGAGTTCGGCACCGGCCTGCGCCACGTCGGCGCCCTGCTGGACGCGGGCGACGTGCACAAGGGACGCACGGCGAACGCACACCTGGCCGCGCTCGCCCGCAGCAACGGCCTGCCCCGGCGCCGGGTCGACGAGGTCCTGGAGACGGTCGGCCTGGGCGAGGCGGGCCGTCGGCGGATCGGCGGCTACTCCCTCGGCATGCGACAGCGCCTGGGGATCGCCACCGCCCTGCTCGGCGACCCGCCGGTCCTGCTCTTCGACGAACCGGTGAACGGCCTTGACCCCGAGGGCATCCGGTGGGCGCGCGAGCTGTTCCGGAGCCTCGCTGCCGAGGGGCGCACCGTCTTCGTCTCCAGCCACCTGATGAGCGAGATGGAGAACACCGCCGACCATCTCATCGTCGTCGGCGGCGGGACGTTGATCGCCGACGAGCCCGTCACCACCTTTGCCGCCCGCGCCACGAACGGCCAGGTCACCGTGCGCACCCCCGACCCGCAGGCCCTGGCGCAGGTGCTGCGCAACGCGGGGGCCTCGGTGCGGATCTCAGGCCACGACCACCTCGGCGTCACCGGCCTGACCGCGGCACAGGTCAACGAACTCGCCTTCACCCACCGCGTCTTGGTCCAGGAGGTCACCGCCCAGGGCGGAACGCTGGAGGACGCGTTCATGGAACTGACCGCCGACAGCGTCCAGTACCGTGCCGGCACCGGCACCGGCACCGGCACCGGCACCGGCACCCAGCTTGAGCGGGGTGCGGGCCGATGACCGCCGCCGTGACAACTCCCGTCCCCGCTGCCCGGACCCGGGCCGTGGCCCGTGCCAGGTGGCGCGACCTGCTCGGCTCCGAATGGATCAAGCTCTGGTCGCTGCGTTCGACCGCCGTCGTGCTCGGCTGTCTGGTCGTCGTGTACGTCTGTCTCGCCTACCGGGCCGCGGCCACCACCTACGACGCCTGGCCGACCATGGCCGACTGGATGAAGGCCGATCCCGACCCGGCACACGACGCCTTCGACTTCCCCAGCTTCCTGCTGCTGGAGGCCACCGTCGGCACGATCGGCGCCATGACCGTCGCCGGCGAGTACGCGACCGGACTGATCCGCACGAGTCTCATCGCCGTGCCGGACCGCAGCCGCGTGATGCTCGCCAAGGTCACCGTGGTGGCGGGCGTCCTGACCGCCGTCGGTCTGATCCTCAGCGTCGCCATCTGGCTCGTCACCTTCGCCGTCCTCTCGGGCCGGATCGACGGGCTCTCGTTCAGCACCCCCGGTGTGCTCCGCGGCATCCTGGGCACCACGCTGCTGCTCCCGGTCTGCGGTCTGGTCGGCATGGCCATCGCCTCGCTCATCCGCAACACCGCCGGCACCGTCTTCGCCGTCCTCGCCTTCTTCCTGGTCGTGCCCCTGGCCGTCAGGGCGCCCCTCCCGCTGCTCAGCGACAACCTGCGGACCGACATGGGCAAAACCCTGCCCGCCTACGCGTGGGGTCGCCTGATGATCGCGGCCCGCGGGCACATCGTGGAGCGCGTCTCCTCCATCCCCACAGCGTGGATCTCGCTGATCGCCTGGGCCATCGTCGCGATCGTCGCCACCGTGCTGCTCCTCAGGCGCCGCGACGCCTGACGATGCGATATCTGGCGATGCGTCGACGACAGATGCCTCAACACGCACACCCCTCCCGGACAGCGCCGCACGACCTTCCTCGCCGCTCCGGACCGCCGCCGTGTCCTCCTGGCCAAGGCGACCGTCGTCGCGGGTGTCACGTCCGCCGTCGGCCTGGTGAGCGCAACGGTGTCGTTCGTCACGGCCCAGGCGATCCTGGCCGTCGTACGCCGCCGTGACGTCTGACCGGTGCACAGCGCCCTCGCGCGGGGTCGGGTGTCAGGTGGGAAATCCAGGGCCGCTCGGATCAGCTGTGCCAATATGAGGGGTAATAAGACGATTCGTTCGGTCTCAGGGAGTGAGAACATGGCGCCTCTTCGCCCGGTGCAGGTGGCAGTGGACGGGTCGGACAACGGGTGGACGGCGCTCGGGTGGGCGGTGCGGGTGGCGCAGGGGGCGGGGGCGCCGTTGGAGGTGCTGTACGCGGTGCCGCGGGATCTGCTGGCGGCGGTGACCGGGGGCGCGGCGCGCCCGCCCGAGGACGAGGACGGGGTGACGCGGGAGGCGCTGGCCCGGGTGGCGAAGCTGGCGCCGGAGCTGGAGGTGCACGCGAACGTCCTGCAGGGCACGCCGCAGAACGCGCTACTGGCCCAGTCCCGGGCCGCCTCCGTCCTGGTGATGGGGACGCGCGGGCTGACGGGGCTGCGCGGGTGGTGGGTCGGGTCGGTGAGCAAGTCGCTGGCGGAGTACGCGCTCTGTCCGGTGGTCGTCTGCAAGACCGCGCAGGACGACGGCGGCGAGGAGGTGCCGATGCCGACCGGTGACGTCGTGGTGGTGGTCGATCCGGTGGTGCCGTCCGCCGGGGTGCTGGACTTCGCCTACCGGTCCGCGCTCTTCCTGCGGACCGGGGTGCGGATCGTGGCCGCGCCCTCCGAGGCGCGGGACCTGGAGCATCTGCTGGAGCGTCAGCGGGCGCGGTTCCCGGAGGTGTCGGTGGAGGTCCGGCAGGCGAACGGGGCGGCGGTCGACGAGCTGATCGGGGAGTCCCAGCGGGCCGGCCTGGTGGTGGTCGGGCGGCCGAGCGAGATGAGCCTGCTGGGCAATACCCGGGCCGGTATCGCGGCCACCGTGCTGGAGCAGGCGCAGTGCCCGGTGGCGGTCGTGCCGCTGGGACGGCACTGACGAAGCGTCGGGCTGCACTGGCGAAGCGTCGAGCGGCACTGACGAACTGTCGGGCGGCACTGACGGACCGCCGCACCCGGACTGACGAACCGTCGGGCAACGGCTCACCAGTCCGGGTGCGGCGGGAACTCCACTCCGTAGCGGGCGCCGAGGCGGTGGGCCGTGTCGAGGTCGGTGGGTACGGCGGGCGCGGCGCGGTTGTGCTCGCCGAGCGGCTCGCCGGCCTCGACCAGGAAGTCCTCGAAGCCGGCCGGCGCGAAGAGCAGCAGGATCCGGGCGGGCCGCTCGCCGGGGTTGCGCCAGGCGTGCAGGCCGCCCTGCGGCAGGTGGACGAACGAACCGGTGTGCGCGCTGAAGACCCGGTCGCGGTCCAGCACGTCGATGTCGCCGTCCAGCACGTAGAAGGACTCGGTCTCCCGGGCGTGGATGTGCGGCGGCGGTCCGGCCTTGGGCAGGATGACGGTCTCCATCACGGTCAGCGTGCCGGCGGTCTCCTTGCCGGTGGCCTTGAAGGTGTCCAGGTCGCTGTAGACCCAGTACGCCGGACCGCCGCCGGCCGGGACGTGTGAGACGCGCAGGCCGGGGTTGCCCGGCAGGTCGTTCAGGCTCATCGGGTGCTCTCCTCGCGAAAGCGCATCGAACGGATGGACGAACAGACAGGTGGACGGACGGACAGCTCAGTGGTGGGCCGGCCGGGGGTGGCTGAGCTCCTCGACCGTGACGATCAGGATCGGCCGGGTGATCGCCCGCAGCAGGTGGCCGCCGTGCGCGCTGCCGTTCTCGGAGCCGAGGACGATATGGCCGTGCACGTTGTAGCCGCCGTCCTGCGGGGTGATGTCGCCGACCAGGCTGAGGACTTCGGCCTGGTCGCGGTGGAACGGAACGGGGTTGAAGCCGCCGGTGGCGAGGTTGTAGAAGCCCAGGTCGGCCTGGTGGACGCCGCCGATGGCGGTGAAGGCGGCCGCGCCCAGGGCTTCAGCCTGGGCGAACTCCCCCAGCCCGCTGATCACTTCGTCGCCGGCCTCGAAGATCAGGCTGTACTCGCGCAGTGGTCCGCGGCTCTTGATCGTGGTGTGCATGGCGAGTTGACCCTCCAGAAGGATTAGGTGCGGCGGGCGAGCTGGTCGCCGATGAACCGGCGGGCGTGCCGGGCGAGGTCGGCGGAGTCCTCCCACAGATCGCGCCAGATGCAGAGCGCGTTGGTGAGTTCGGGCGCCAGCACGGCCGAGGAGAAGGACTCGAAGGTGATCGGGCCCTGGTAGCCGACCCGGGCCAGCGCGCCGAAGAAGCCGTCGAAGTCCACGGTGCCGGTGCCGGGGTAGCCGCGGTTGCTCTCCCCGATGTGGACGTAGCCGAGCCGCTCCCCGCAGGCCAGCACCGGGGTGACCATATCGGTCTCCTCCAGGTTCATGTGGAAGGTGTCCAGGTGCACGACCGCATTCGGACGGTCGATCAACTCCAGCATGTCCAGGGCCTGTTGGGCGGTGTTGAGCAAGTTGGTCTCGTACCGGTTGCACAGCTCCAGGCCGAGCCGGATGCCGGCCGGCGCCGCGTGGTCGGCGATCCGGCGCAGCACCTCGGCACTGCCGCGCCGGCCGCGCGCGGTGGGCTGGTGGTCGTAGCGGCCGAGCTTGCTGTAGACCGTGCCGCAGACGTAGTCGCCGCCGAGCGCGGCGACGGTGTCCACCGCCCGGCGCAGCAGGCGCTCGCCGGCGGCCACCACGGCCGGGTCCTCGCTGGTGATGTCGGTCGCGTCGGTGAGGAACTGATTGGCCGTCATGGCCAGTTGGTGCTCGCGCAGCAGGGCCGCGGTGGCTTCGGTGTCGATCCGCCAGGAGTCCAGCAGCGGGATCTCGATCCGGTCGTAGCCGGCCGCGCGGGCGCCGGCCATGGCGCGCTTCGGCGCGTCCCCGGTCCACTCCCCCACCCAGACCAGCGCGTGGATACCGACGGAGTTCACAGCCCCGCCACCTCCCTCAGGTAGCCACGCGCCTTGAGCGCGTAGGTCAACGGGTGTGCCTTGGCCGGGTCCTGCTCGGCCTCGACGGTGAGCCAGCCGCGGTAGCCCGTGAGCGCCAGGGCCCGCAGTACCGGGACGAAGTCGATCGCGCCGTCGCCGGGGACGGTGAAGACCCCGGCCAGCACGGCCTGCAGGAAGCTCGACTCGCCGGCCTCGGCCAGCACCTCGGCCCGCAGGTCCTTGAGGTGCACGTGGCCGATCCGCGGGCCGTGGTCGCGCACCAGGTCCACCGGGTCGCCGCCAGCCCAGCTCAGGTGGCCGGTGTCGAGCAGCAGGTGCACCAGCGAGGGGTCGGTGGCGGCCATCAGCCGGTCGATGTCGGACCGGTCCTGGACCACCGTGCCCATGTGCGGGTGGTAGCAGAGCCGCCTCCCGCGTTCGGCGGCCAGGGCGCCCAACTCGTCCAGCCCGTCGGTGAGTTCCTTCCAACCCCGATCGTCCAGCCGGGGCCGGTTGGCACGCAGGTTGACCGGCTGCTGGTGGACGGCCCCGCCCAGCTCGGCGACCACCAGGTCCGCCTCGCCGCCGGCGCCGCCGAGCGCCTGCAGGAAGTCCATCCGCCGGACGAACTCGGCCACCGTCCGCTCGCGCATCTCCCGGGCGGTGAAGTACGTGCTCACCCAGGGCTCGGAGATCCGCAGCCCGCGCAGCCGCAGCGCCTCGCCCAGCACCACCGGGTCGCGCGGGAAGGTGTGGCCGAGGCTGCATCCGTCGAAGCCGGCCAGGGCGATCTCGCTCAGGCACTGCTCATAGGGGATCTCGGCGCCGAGGCCGGGCAGGTCGTCGTTGGTCCAGCCGGTCGGGGTGATGCCCAGCAGGACCTGGTCGGGTTCGAACACCGGACTCCGATCAGGAGGAATGGATGATCAGGAGAAGTGGATGATCAGGAGGGGATGATCAGACGGCGGGACGGTCACGAGGACAGCAGGTGCCGCGCGGCCAGCACCGCCAGCGCGACGCTGGTCAGGGTCGGGTTGCTGGCATTGGCCCGCGGGATCAGGCCGTTGCCGCCCAGGTAGAGGTTGGCGACGCCCCAGACCCTGGAGTTGACGTCCACCACGCTGTCCTCGGGGGTGGCGCCGATCCGGGTGGTGCCGGTGATGTGCAGCGGCAGCCCGGGCGTCACGAAGTGCGGTTCGGAGCCGGGCAGGAAGCCGCCGAGCGCGCTCGCCGCCCGCAGCATGTCGCGCATCATCGCGTGCTGCTGCTCGCGGTCCTCGCGGGTGAGGGCGAACTCGAAGGTGGGCTGCGGCATGCCGAAGCTGTCCTGGCAGCTCTCCGAGAAGGTCATCCGGTTCTCCCGGCGCGGCTCGATCATGCCGAACCAGCGCAGGTCCACCACCAGGCGCGGGTCGACGTTCGGCGCGACCCCGCCGTAGTGGAAGGCGTCGCGGTGGATCTGGCAGTGCCAGGGGCGCTGCTCGCCGACCGGGATCCAGACGTTCGGCTCCGGGTCGTCGGCCGGCAGCGGCACCGGGTCGTCCGGGTTGCGCTTGCGGTGCGCGCGGACCTTGTCGGCGAACCGCTCCTCCTGCTCCACCTGGTCCACCAGCCGCTGGTGCAGCACGATCTGACAGAACGCCACCGGCTGCTCGTGCAGGTAGCGGCCGAGCGGCTCGGGCCGGATCCGGGAGGCGAAGAGCAGCTGCGGGGTGAGCGCGGCGCCGCCGGCCACCACGAACCGCTCAGCTTCCACCCGCAGCAGCCGCCAGTCGGCCAGGTCGGTGACCTCCGCGTACTCGACCCGGCTCCCGGTCGCGTCCAGCACCAGCCGGGTGCACAGGTGCTCGGGCAGCAGGGTGAAGCGGCCGTCGCCCTGCGGCGCGGCGGCGACCAGCGCGCGGCCCTCGCGGGTGACCTCGGCCAGTGGGCCGAGCACCGTGTCCGCGCCGCTCCAGCGGACCAGGGACGGGTTGTCGGAGCGCCGCTCGACGGCCAGCGGCAGCGGGCGCACCCCGTACGGGCCGGCCAGCTCGTGGTACTCCGCGCTCAGCGTCTCCAGCACCAGGCGGTGGCGCACCGACTCGTCGAAGGCGTCGACGCGGGTGCCGAGCAGCTGCTCCGCCCGGCGGTACAGCTCCTGCCAGTCGGCCTCGTCGATCAGCTCGCTGCGCTCCAGCACCGGGTGGTGGCGCGGCGTCGCGCAGGTCCAGTGGGTGGCCATGCCGCCCACCGCGTAGCAGGCGGCGGCCGCGTCCAGGTTGGTCTGCGGATCCTGCGCCGGGTTCTGGTTGTTGCTCACGAATCCGCGAAAGCGCCGGTGGTCCACCCGGAACGCGGACGGGTCGAGGGTGACCTCCGGCCGGGTGCGCGGCGGGACCGAGAGCAGCGGCAGATGGCCCTGGATGACGGAGGTGAAGAGGTCGACGTTGCGCTGGTACAGGTAGCTGTTCTTGAGGTGGGCACCGGGACGGGCCGAGAGCATCGGCCCGGCGTCGATCATGTGGACCCGGCGGCCGGCCTCCACCAGGGTGCGGGCGAACGTGCTGCCCACCGGGCCGGAGCCCACCACCAGGACGTCCGTGCGGATGGTGTCGACGCCCATCTGCGCCCCCTTCGCCGGTCACCGCGGGTAGTCAGTTCGCATCAAGAGCACCACATGCCAACAGGCCCGGGACCCGTTCGCCGCGCCGAATGGGCGACTTACCGTAACCATCCACCCGTTAGGGTCAATGCCTTCCGGTGGCTGCCCGGCGGGGGTCGGCGGGTGGCCGATACTGCGCCTCATGGGAGATCAGAAACGCTGGTGGCCATGGGCCGTGGGGCTGGGCGCGGTACTGCTGCTGACGGTGCTGGTGGTCTCGGCGGTCCGCCAGGGCGGCCAGGCCGCGGTGGCCTCGCTGGCCCTGCTGCTCTCGATCAGCGTGGCGCTGGGCGGCTGGGCCTGGCGCCGCTCGCGTCCGCTCGGGCCGGCCGGCGCCGCCGAGCTGGACCGGGCGGCCGACGCGCTGGCGGCGATGGTCCGCGCCCAGTGGGCCGAGGAGGCCGCCGCCCGCGGGCTCACCGACCCGGTGGCGCTGGCGGTGCGCTGGCACAGCGCCCAGGCCGAGTTCGGCGACCACGCCCGGCTGGTGGGGCGCACCCTGACCGGGCGCAGCGACGACGTCCCCGCCTTCGCGGCCGGCTTCCGAGCGCTGCCGCACCGCCGGCTGGTGATCCTCGGCGAACCGGGCTCCGGCAAGACCACGCTGGCGATGCTGCTGGTCGGAGAGCTGCTGGACACCCGCGAGGGCCGGGAGACCGTCCCGGTGCTGCTCTCCATGTCGACCTGGAGCCCGCAGCGCGAGTCGCTGACCGCCTGGATCGCCCGGCGGATGGAGCAGGACTACCCGGCGCTGCGCAACCACGAGACGTACGGCCGGTACGCGGCCCGCCGGCTGATCGGCGAGCGCCGGGTGCTGCCGGTGCTGGACGGACTGGACGAACTGCCCGAGGCGCTGCGCCCGATGGGCCTGGCCGCGATCAACCGGGCCGCCGCGCTCGGCCATCCGCTGGTGCTCACCTCCCGCACGGACGAGTTCGAGCGCGCGCTGGCCGCCGCCGACGTGGTGACGGCGGCCGCGGTGGTCCGCGCGGCGCCGGTCGCGCCGGCCGACGTGCTGGAGTACCTGCGGACCGTCGTCGCACCGCGCCGGGCCGCCGCCTGGGAGCCGGTGCTGGCCGAGCTGCGCGAGCACCCGGACGCGACGCTGGCCACCACCTTCGCCGTTCCCCTCAACGTCTGGCTGGCGCACACCGTCTACGGGGCGCCGGGCAGCGACCCGGCCGAGCTGCTGAGCTTCAGCGGCCCCGACGCGCTGCAGGCCGAGTTGCTCGACGCGCTGGTCCCGGCCGTCTTCACCGGCGGCGGCACCGCCGTGGACCCCGCCGTGCCGGACCTGCACCGGGCGGCCGCCGCCCGCTGGCCGCCGGACCAGGCGCGCGGCTGGCTGGCCTTCCTGGCCAGGCACCTGGCCGCCCGGGGCACCGACGAGATCGCCTGGTGGGAGCTGTACCGGGCACTGCCGCCGGACCCGGCCGGACCGCTCTCGGCGCCGCTGGCCGGTGCGCTGCTGGGGTTGGGCGCGGGGTGCATGGCCGCGGCCTACTTCTCCTTCTTCCTCGGCGCGGTGGCACAGGCCTGGAGCTTCGCGGTGATCACGCTGGCCACCGCCCTCGAAGGCACCCTGCTGATCCGGCTCGCCTGGGTCCCGCGCACCGGACGGGTCCCGGTCGCCCGGCGGGCGGCGCAGGCGCTGGGCGGCCTGCTGCCGCTGGCGGCCTGCGTGGGGGCGGTGCTCGGCCACTTCGACGCGGTGGCGCCGCACACCGCGTACGGGCACCGGCGCCGCCTGGTCGCCCTGCACCGGGCCTGGCTGCTGACCGGGGCGGGCTGGGCGCTGGGGATGCTGCTCTTCGCGGCCCTGGTCCTGCTGGTCTCGCTGGCGGTGCGGTCCTTCGCGGCGGACCCCGCCGCCATGGGGCGGCAGGGCGAACCGGCGGCCGGCCCGGTCCAGCTGCCCCGGGTCCTCACGCTCTGCCTGGTCTTCCTCTACGGTCTCGCACTGGGCGGGCCGCTCAGCTATCTGATCCTGGTCTCGATGCCCGAGGCCGGCCTCCCGGGCCTGCGGATCCCGCATCTGCACAGCGCGCTGGACTTCGTCGTCCGACGGATCGTCAGTCATGGCGCCGTGCTGCTCGCCGTGGTCGGGATCATGCTCGGCCTCGGCCTGGTGGACCGGCGCTCGACCCCCACCCGGCTGGACTTCCGGCTGCCCGGCCGGGGCGCGGCCCTGCTGGCGCGGCTGCCGGCCGCGGTCGGCCGCGGGCTGCTGCTCGGCGCGGCCACCGGGCTGGTGCTGACCTTCTTCGTCTACTGGAACCGGCTTCCCTCGCTCGGGGTGCGGCTCGGCGGCGCGCTGCTGCTGACCCTCTCGCTCGGCCTGCTCTTCGGCCTGGAACTCGCCGTCTTCCGCTGGGCCCGCACCCCGGCCCGGCTGGACCAGGCCGATCCGCGCGGGACGCTGCGCGGCGACCGCCAAGTCTTCGTCGCCTGCCTGCTCGCGGGGGTGCTTCCGCTGCTGCTCAGGTGGCTGATCGCGCTGCTGGCGAAGCTGGGCGACGCCCGCCACAGCCTGGTGGTCCAGGAGCAGCACTGGGTGCTGGAGAGCCCCGAGGCCAATCTCGCGATCGGGCTGGCCGCCGGTCTGCTGATCGGCTCCAACACCGCCTTCTTCTCCTACCGGGAGACCTGCCTGCGACTGGCCGCCGCGCACCAGCTGCCGCGCCGGCCGATGTCCTTCCTGGAGGACGCGCGGCTGCTCAGCGTGCTGCGGCAGGTCGGCGCGGTGCACCAGTTCTGCCACTCGCGGTTCCGGGACCGGATCGGCGCGGACCCCGGCGCGGCGGGTCCGGAGCCCCGGCCGACCGCGGCCCGCTACCGGTCGGGGCCTACATCGGACGCATCGTGAAAGCCTCGCCACCGCTGAGGGACATCGAGACCTGGTGCGGCTTCAGGCACATCCCGCCACCGCCGCACGGGTTGCCGGGATCCGGATCCTCCCGGCCGGGGACGCCGGGAACGAACCCCGGGTCCGGCCCGGGGTTCGGCCAGTCGTCGGGGCCCGCGTGTCCGTGCGCCTGGGCGACGATGGAATCGACGCTCCACTGTCCGTCCTGCCCGCCGGTGAGCGTCAACGGCCGGCCGTTCACCGTCACTGTGACACTGCCACTGGCCGACCCGGCACCGCTGCCGGCGCCCTGCCCGTTCTCGGTCGACATCTGCACCGTCTCCTGAACTCCCGCAAGGGGTGTGGGTAGTTGGCCCCGGGTACCGGTACTCCCAACGCTAGGTCCGTCCGTACACGTCCCGCCACCCGGGCGGGTCCCGGCCGAGGTGGGCCGACGGCTGTCGGGGCGGGGTCCGCTCGCCGACCGACAGCCGTCCCGGCACGGCGCCGAACACGGTGCAGTACCGCGCCCGGACGGGCCCGGCCCGCGGGAGCACCCCGATCCCGCGGGCCGAGCCGGCGGGCTACGCCGCGCCGAGAGGTGCGCGGCGTGCGCGGCCGGAGGTCACCAGGCTCGGGTCTCGCCGGACTCCCGGCGCCGTGCGCACTCGGTGTCCACCACGGCGGCGGCCGCGTGGGCCCGGCGCAGGTCGCCGCCGAAGGCGCCGGCGGCCAGCATCGGCCAGCCCGGCGTCAGATCGGCCCGGACCCGGTCGGCGACGCGCAGCCGGCCCTCCTGGTCCCAGCGGTCCGGCAGGGTGAACTCGCCCTCGGCGAACGGGGACTGGTCCAGGTCGGCCTGGACCAGGGCGGTCAGGTACTCGTATCGGTCGAAGGCCTCCCGGAAGGACCGGGCGCTGCCCCCGGTGGCCTCCGCCAGCGCCGGGCGGACCTCCTCGCGCAGCCGGCGGCTGACCGCGTGGCGCTCCGGCGTGCCGCCCAACAGCGCGCCATCGCCGAAGAGTTCACCCGGGTGCAGGACCAGCGCCGCCGGGCCGGGCGCGCGGCGGCCCGCGCCGTCCCAGGAGGGTTCCAGCAGCAGCCGACCCAGCACGTCCTCCCGGCCGGCCAGTACCGCCGCCGGGCCGGCTGCCGCGAGGGCGAGCAGCGCGGGGTAGTGGCGCAGCGCCCGGTCGTCCTCGCGCAGGTCGAGCAGGCGCTGCACGGTGCGCACCCAGAGCCGGGCGTGCGCGCCTTCGCGGTCGTGGAAGGCGCCGGCCGCCAGCAGGTGCAGCAGGATGTCGCTCTCCTGCCTGCCCGCCGCCAACTCCCCCTCGGCGTCGGCCCGGTCACGGCCCGCCAGCCGCTCCACGACCCGGACGCCCTCGCCGTCCACCAGGTCGTGCAGCTCGATCCGGCGCGCCGGATCGAGCAGCGCCCGCTTGAGCCGGGCCACCGCCAGCTCCCGGGTGGGCGGCGGCGCGGCCAGCCGGTCCAGTGCGCCGAGCCGGGCGGTCAGTCCGGTGAAGAGCTGATCAGCCGTCAGATGATCTAGCAGGACGGCCTGATGGCGGCTGATCAGCTCGGCGGCCCGCTCGCCGGGGCGGCTCGCGGTGGACCAGAAGACCGGGTAGCGGCGGGCCGAGCGCCGTTCGAAGCAGCGGACCAGCGCGTGGTCCCACTGCGCCGACCAGCCGCAGACCAGCAGCCCGTACTCGTCCAGCACCTGGTCCACCAGCCCGGCCCAGGCCGCCGGGTAGGCGTCGAGTTCGCGCTCGGTGTTGCGGCTCTCCAGGTCGGCCAGGTCGCCGTGCAGCTTGACCACGGTGGCGCGGGCGTGCGCCAGCGGGGTCATCCCGCGCAGCCCGTCCGGACTGCTGATCACCTGCGGCTGGACGCCGGCGGCCTGCAGCGCCTGCTCGGTGAGGCGGTCGAAGTTGGTGGTGAGCACCACCCGCACCGATCCCCGGGCGACCAGTTCGGCCACCGCCCGGTGGGCGGGGCCGGGTTGCTTCAGGCCGTCGGCGCGCTCCTGCCCGGTGGCCTCGAAGTAGCCGCCGAGCAGCTGGTGGCGGGCGGCGGGGGTGCCGCCGAGCAGTTCCAGCAGCCCGGAGTAGCCCAGTTCGCCGCCGGCGCCGTGCTCGGCCCACCAGCCCTGCGGATCGGCGGCGGCCGCCGCCGCCTCCACCGGATCGGTGCCCCGGGCCAGGGCGGCCCGGCGGACCAGGTCGGTCACGATGTCCCAGCCGGTAGGGATGCCGGCCGCCCGCGACATGCCGGCGCCCAGCAGCAGCGCGAACACCCCGGGACCGGCGTGCACGCACATCGCCAGCGACACCAGCGGGTCCAGCCCCGGCACCGCGGCGGCGGCCCGGACCGGCGGGTGCTGCGTTGCCTCGTCCATGCCTCTAGCCTGCCGTCAGCACGGCCCGGCCGCGCGCCCGGCCGCGCGGCCTGGAGCACGGCCTGGAGCGCGACCGTCCGGGTGAGCGGCGGACGAACGCCGGGCGCGGCCGGACGGACGAAGGCCGGACGCCGGACGGACGGACACCGGACGCCGGACGGACGGACACCGGACGCCGGACGGACGCCAGGCACGGCCGTCCGGGTGAGCGGCGCGGCGGCTGACGGCCGGTCAGCCCATCCCCATCGCCCGCCGGACCTCGCCGAGCGTCGCGTCCGCGACCTCGTTGGCGCGGGCGTTGCCGGCCGCCAGCACCTCGCGCAGGTAGCCGCGGTCCCCGGCCAGTTCGGCGCGCCGGGCCCGCAGCGGGCGCAGGTACTCGTTGACCGCCTCGGTGACCACCGCCTTGAGCCGGCTGGCCCCGCCGTCGCCGATCTCCTTGGCCATCGAATGCGGGTCGCGCCCCTGGCAGAGCGCGGCCAGCAGGACCAGGCTGGAGACCTCGGGGCGGCCGACCGGGTCGTAGCCGATCCGCCGGTCGGCGTCGGTGGTCGCGCCGCGGATCAGCCGGGCGGTCTCGTCCTCGCTCGCGCCCAGCGCGATGGCGTTGCCGCGGCTCTTGCTCATCTTGCCGCCGTCGGTTCCCAGCAGCAGCGGCGCCGCCGACAGCAGTGCCTGCGGTTCCGGGAAGACCGGCGAACCCGAGCCCGGGTAGCGCGAGTTGAAGCGGCGGGCGATGGTCCGGGTGGCCTCCACGTGCGGCAGCTGGTCCTGGCCGACCGGGACCAGTCCGGCCTTGCAGAACAGGATGTCGGCGGCCTGGTGCACTGGGTAGGTGAGCATCAGTCCGCTGACCGCGGACTGCCGGGAGTGCGCGATGTCGTCCTTGACCGTGGGATTGCGGGTGAGTTCGGCGACGCTGATCAGGCTGAGGAAGGGCAGCAGCAGCTGGTTGAGCGCGGGCACGGCGCTGTGCGTGAAGATCACCGTTCGCTCCGGGTGCAGCCCGACGGCCAGGTAGTCCAGCACCAACTCCTCGACGTAGAGCGAGAGTCGGTCGGCCACGTCGCGGTCGGTGAGGACCTGGTAGTCGGGGATCACCACGAACACCTCGGCGCCCTCGCGCTGCAGCCGGACCCGGTTCTGCAGCGAGCCGAAGTAGTGGCCGAGGTGCAGCGGGCCGGTGGGGCGGTCGCCGGTCAGGACGCGCGGGTGGGCGGACATCTGGTCTCTCCTCCGGTGGGGGCGGCCGTCCGGCGGGGCCCGCCCCGGAGAAACGCGAAGGGCCGTCCAACCGGACGGCCCAGGGCATACGGGATGCGCGGCCGTCCTAGGACGGCCACCAGCTCAGTGGAAGCAGTGCGCGCATGAGACCACTGTAACCGTTCAGGGCACGGCTGGGCGCCGTTCACCGAGGAGGCGGCCGAAGTCCCTACCGTGAGCGGGCATGGACGATGCAATCGAGACCTCCCAGGCATCCGGTGCAGACCGGCCGACGGATCCGACCTCCGGCGTCAGCCGGCGCACCGCACTGCGGATCGCGGGCGTCGGTGGCGCCCTCGCCGCCGCCCCGCTGCTCGCCGCCGCACCAGCCCAGGCCGCTGACACCCCCTCAGCCGCCGCCTCTCCGCTGCTGCTCACCCGTCCCGAGGCGCTCGGCGCCCCGGCCGTCGAGGGGCTGCACCTCACCTTCGGCACCGACCCGAGCCGGCAGATGACCGCCTCCTGGACCACGGACGGCCCGGTCCGCCGCCCGCGCGTGCAACTGGGCACTCTGGAGGGCGGTTTCGGCCGCAGCGTGGACGCCGACACGCGCGTCTACACCGACGGCACCAGCGGCCGCACCGTCTACACCCACCACGCCCGGATGCACGACCTGCACCCCGGCACCGCCTACACCTACGCCGCGCTGCACGACGGCGGCCGGCCCGACGCCGGCACCTTCCGGACCGCCGGGCGCGGGCGGCAGGCGTTCACCTTCACCAGCTTCGGCGACCAGGCGGTGCCGTCCACCACCTGGCAGCCGGACGGCAAGGGCGGCTACAGCGTCGTCCCCAGCGGCATCGCCTCCCCCGCCTCGGCGGACATCGTGGCCGGCATCGAGAAGGTGGACCCGCTCTTCCACCTGCTGAACGGCGACCTCTGCTACGCCAACATCAGCCCGGACCGGCTGCGCACCTGGCAGGGCTTCTTCGCCAACAACACCCGCTCGGCGCGGTTCCGCCCGTGGATGCCGGCGGCCGGCAACCACGAGAACGAGAAACTGAACGGTCCGATCGGCTTCGACTCCTTCCAGACCCGCTTCGACCTGCCGGGCAACGGCGGCGACCCGGAGTTCGCGGGCCTCTGGTACTCCTTCACGGTCGGCTCGGTGCACGTGGTGGTGCTGCAGAACGACGACGTGGCCTACCAGGACGCCGGCGACGCCTATGTGCACGGCTACAGCGGCGGCGCCCAGCGGGCCTGGCTGGAGCAGGACCTGCGCAAGGCGCGCGGCGACCGGTCGATCGACTGGGTGGTCGTCTGTATGCATCAGGTCGTGATCAGCTCCTCGGACGCGAACGGCGCCGACCGCGGCATCCGCGAGCAGTGGGGTCCGCTCTTCGACCGCTACCAGGTCGACCTGGTGGTCTGCGGCCACGAGCACGACTACGAGCGCTCGCACCCGGTGCGCGGCACCGTCTCCGGCTCCGAGACGCTCACCCCGAACCCGGTGGCCACCGCCACCGACGTGATCGACACCTCGCAGGGCACCGTGCACATGGTGCTCGGCGGCGGCGGCACCTCCTCGCCGACCAACAGCAAGTTCTTCGCCCCGGCGAAGGCCAAGGTGATCACCGGGGTCGGCGCGGTGGGCGCGAACGGCAAGCGCACGCCGGTGTACGTGTACGAGGACGCGCCGTGGGTCGGCGTGCGCGATCTCGACCACTCGTACGGCTTCGCGGCCTTCACCGTCGACCCGGGCACCCGGCCCGGCGGGACCACCAGCATCCACGTCACCTACTACACAGTGGCCCAGCCGGACGGGGCGATCAGCCCGCTGGAGACCTTCGTGCTGCACCGGCGGCGCTCCGACAGCTGAGACCGACCGCCTGAGTTCCCAGAGCCGCGTCCTTCCAGCCGGGAAGGGCGCGGCTCTGCCGTTGACATCCTCCGAGCTGGGCAGGAAGCTAAGCAAGCGCTTAGTCAGCCCACTTCCCGAGGATGCCATGACCGACAATCCCCCCGGACTCGACCTCGCCAGACTCCAGGCCCACCTGGGGACCGGGCCGCTGCGGGCCGAGCTGATCGAAGGCGGCCGCTCCAACCTCACCTACCGGCTCACCGACGGCACCACCCGCTGGGTGCTGCGCCGGCCGCCGCTGGGCCATGTGCTGGCCACCGCGCACGACATGGGGCGCGAGTACCGGGTGCTCAGCGCGCTGCACGGCTCGGCCGTGCCGGTACCTCGAACGGTACGGCTGACCGAGGACCCCGAGGTGATCGGCGCGCCCTTCTACCTGATGGAGTTCGTGGAGGGCACCGCGCACCGCAGCGAGGCGGCGCTGACCGCCGCCGGCCCCGAGCGGGTCCGCGCGCTGGCCGATCACCTGGTCGACACCCTGGTCGCCTTGCACGCCATCGATCCGGCGGAAGTCGGCCTGGCCGACTTCGGGCGCCCCGAGGGCTTCCTGGCCCGCCAGGTGCAGCGCTGGGGCAAGCAGCTGGACGCGTCCCGCAGCCGCGAGGTGCCGGGCATCGAGGAGCTGCGCTCCCTGCTCGCCCAGACCCTGCCGGACAGCCCCGCGCCCGCTCTGGTGCACGGCGACTACCGGTTGGACAACGTGCTGGTCGGCCCGGACGACCGGATCACCGCGGTGCTGGACTGGGAGATGTCCACCCTCGGCGACCCGCTCACCGACCTCGGGCTGCTGGTGATGTACACCGAACTGGCCGGCCGGTTCGCCGGCGTGATCCCCGGGGTGGCGCTGGCCCCCGGCTTCCCGACCGGCGCCGAGCTGATCGCGCGCTACGCCGAGCGGTCCGGCCGGGACGTCTCGGCGATCGGGTGGTACGTCGCCTTCGCCTCCTTCAAGCTCGCCGTGGTGCTGGAGGGCATCCACCTCCGCTACAGCCAGGGCCGCACCGTCGGCCCCGGCTTCGACCAGGTCGGCGCCGTCGTCCCGCTCTTCGTGGAACACGGCCTGACCGCCCTCAAGGAGCGCTGACAGATGGACTTCGGCTACGACGCCCGCACCGAGGAGGTGCGCGAGCAGCTCACCGCCTTCCTGGACCAGCACGTCTACCCGGCCGAGCCCCGGCTGGTCACGGCCGAGGACTGGTCGACACCCTCCGTCGTCAAGGAGCTGCAGCGCGAGGCGAAGGCCCAGGGGCTCTGGAACCTCTTCCTGCCCGGGGAGTTGGGCGCGGGCCTGACGAACCTTCAGTACGCGCCGCTGGCCGAGCTGACCGGCCGCAGCATCCTGCTCGCGCCCGCCGCGCTCAACTGCGCCGCCCCCGACACCGGGAACATGGAGCTGCTGGCCCAGTTCGGCGACGAGGCGCAGCGCAAGCAGTGGCTGGAGCCGCTGCTCACCGGCGAGATCCGCTCGGCCTTCGCGATGACCGAGCCGGACGTCGCCTCCTCGGACGCCACCAACATCGAGACCCGGATCGAGCGCGACGGCGACCAGTACGTGGTCACCGGCCGCAAGTGGTACATCACCGGCGCGATGAACCCCGACTGCAGGGTCTTCATCGTGATGGGCAAGACCGATCCGACGGCCGACCCGCGCCGGCAGCAGTCGATGATCCTGGTGCCGCGTGACACCCCGGGCGTCACCGTGAAGCGCGGCATGACGGTCTTCGGCTACGAGGACCGCGACCACGGCGGCCACGCCGAGGTGCTCTTCGACGCGGTCCGGGTGCCGGCCGCGAACCTGATCGGCGAGGAGGGCGCCGGCTTCGCCATCGCGCAGGCCCGGCTCGGCCCCGGCCGGATCCACCACTGCATGCGGGCGATCGGGATCGCCGAGCGCGCCCTGGAGCTGATGTGCCGCCGGGTCACCGAGCGGGTCGCCTTCGGCCGGCCGCTGGCCGCCCAGGGCGTGGTGCAGGACTGGATCGCCGAGTCCCGGGTGCGGATCGAGCAGGCCCGGCTGCTGGTGCTGAAGACCGCCTGGCTGATGGACACCGTCGGCAACCGCGGCGCGCACACCGAGATCCAGGCCATCAAGATCATCGTGCCGGGGGCGGTCGAGTGGATCCTCGACAAGGCGATCCAGGCGCACGGCGCCGCCGGAGTCAGCCAGGACACCCCGCTCGCCCAGCTCTGGGCCGGCAACCGGACGCTGCGGCTGGCGGACGGCCCGGACGAGGTGCACCGCCGCTCGCTGGCCCGTCGTGAACTGAGGAGGTACCAGGGTGTCTGAGATCCACACACGGGTTCAAGCGCTGCTCGCGGAGCACGATCCCCGGGAAGTCGACCCGCTCGACTTCCTGCGGGCCCGCTTCGACGCCGGGCTGGCCTGGGTGCACTTCCCCGTCGGCCTCGGCGGGCTCGGCGCACCGCGCGCCCTGCAGGCCGTGGTGGACGCCGAGTTGGCGGCGGCCGGCGCGCCGGACAACGATCCGCGCCGGATCGGCATCGGCCTGGGCATGGCCGCGCCGACCATCCTGCGCTACGGCACCGAGGAGCAGAAGTCCCGCCTGCTGCGCCCGCTCTGGACCGGCGAGGAGGTCTGGTGCCAGCTCTTCAGCGAGCCGGGCGCCGGCTCCGACCTGGCGGCGCTGGCCACCCGCGCGGTACCCGGCGCCGACAGCGTCTGGACGGTGGACGGCCAGAAGGTGTGGACCTCCAGCGCGCACACCGCCCGCTGGGCCATCCTGATCGCCCGCACCGACCCGGCGCTGCCCAAGCACCAGGGCACCACCTACTTCGTCTGCGACATGACCGACCCCGGCGTCGAGGTCCGCCCGCTGCGCCAGCTCACCGGCGAGGCGGAGTTCAACGAGGTCTTCCTGACCGGCGTCCGGATCCCCGACAGCGACCGGCTCGGCGCCGTCGGCGAGGGCTGGCAGGTCGCCCAGACCACGCTGAACAACGAGCGGGTCTCGATCGGCGGTCAGCGCACCCCGCGCGAGGGCGGCCTGATCGGCATGGTCGCCGGCACCTGGCGCGAGCGCCCCGAACTGCGCACCCCCGAACTCCACCAGCGGCTGCTGAAGCACTGGGTGGACGCCGAGGTGCTGCGGCTCACCGGCGAACGGCTGCGCCAGCAGCTGACGGTGGGTCAGCCGGGTCCGGAGGGCGCCGGCACCAAGCTCGCCTTCGCCCTCCTGGCCCAGGAGTTGACCGGCTTCGAGGTCGAACTCCTCGGCGAGGAGGGCCTGTCGTACGACGACTGGACGATGGTCCGCCCCGAACTGGTGGACTTCAACGGCCGCGAGGCCGGCTACCGCTACCTGCGCGCCAAGGGGAACTCCATCGAGGGCGGCACCTCGGAGATCCTGCGCAACATCATCGCCGAACGGGTGCTCGGCCTCCCGCAGGAGCCGCGCACCGACAAGGACGTCCCGTGGAAGGACCTGGCGCGATGAACCTGCTCTACTCGGAGATCGAGGAGGAGCTGCGCGCCAGCGTGCGCGACCTGCTCGCCGACCACAGCCCGATCGACCAGGTGCTGGCCCGCGTCGAAGGGCCGGCGGTCTACGACCCGGCGCTGTGGCGGTCGTTGACCGCGCTCGGCGCGACCGCGCTCCAGGTGCCGGAGGAGTTCGGCGGGGCCGGTGCCTCGCTGCGCGAAACCGCGCTGGTCATGGAGGAGTTGGGCCGCTCGCTGGCGCCCGTACCGTTCCTGGGCAGCGCCGTGCTCGCGACCACCGCACTGCTGACGGCCGGCCACGGGGCGGCCCTGGACCTCACCGCGGCCACCCTCGCCGTCCCGTTCTCCACCGCGCCGGGCCGCCCGTTCACCCCCTCGGTGCGGGTCGGCGCGGACGGCACGCTGAGCGGGCGGGTCACCTCGGTGGCCGACGCGCTCACCGCGGACCTGCTGGTGGTGCCGGTCGAGGGCGGCGGGCTCCAGGTGGTCGAGACCGGCTTCACCCGCGCACCGCGGGTCTCGCTCGACCTCACCCGGCCGCTCGCCGACCTCACCTTCGACCGCACCCCGGCCCGGCCGCTGACCGAGGACCCCGCCGTCCTGGCCCAGAGCCTGCTCACCGGGGCCGGCCTGCTCGCCTCCGAGCAGCTCGGGATCGCCGAGTGGTGCCTGGCCGCCACGGTCGAACACCTGCGCCAGCGACGGCAGTTCAACCGTCCGCTCGGCTCCTTCCAGGCACTCAAGCACCGGCTCGCCGACCTCTGGCTGGAGGTGGTCGGGGCCCGGGCCGCCGCCCGGGCCGCCGCCGACGCGCTGGCGGCCGGCAGCGCGCAGGCGCCGGTCGCCGTGGCGGTCGCCGCCTCGCACTGCGGCACGGTCGCGGTACGGGCCGCCGAGGAGTGCGTGCAGCTGCACGGCGGTATCGGGATGACCTGGGAGCACCCGGTGCACCTCTACCTCAAGCGCGCCAAGGCCGACCAGCTCGCGCTCGGCACCCCCGGTCAGCACCGGGCCGTACTGGCCGGGTTGGTCAATCTGCCGGCCTGAGCGGGGCGTCCGGCGGCTCGGCCAGTTCCTCGGACATGTTGATGATCACCCACCGGACGTGAACAGCGAAGCCACTTGGCTCGGCGCCCGGGTCCACCTTGTACGGCCCGGACGGCAACCCCCGCGGGTGGTCCGGGCCGCGCCCGGTGTCCAGGTCCCCCATGTACGGCCCGGGCGGCAGCCCCAGCGGGTTGTCCGGTCCGGGCTCGGCGCCCAGGTTCTCCCAGAACGGCGCGAAGTACTGCCGGATCCGCTCCGTGGCGGCCGCCACCACCTCGGTGAGCCCCTGCACCCGCGCCTCTTCGAGCGCGTCCAGCAGATGCTTCCGCACGCCCCGGTAGAGAGAGGCGGAATAGGCGTTGGGCAGTTGCTCCTCGGTCTCCTGGCGTACGTTGTAGACGAGACCGTGCAGCACCGCACGCGCGTAGCGGTCGAGGGCCGCCGCCGGATCACCGGCGTACCAGGCGATGTCCCCGTACAACCGGATCAGGTGGACCCGCAGTTCGTTGTCCTCCTGCTCGTCGATCCTCTCCGCCAGGCCCACCAGCAGCGCGAGGGCACGCTCCGGCTCGGGCTCGACCGCCATCCAGAGGTCGGCCTGCATCCAGACGGCCCAGTTGCGGATCCACAGCTCGGCGTCCTCCGTGCAGGCCGCCTCGGCCGCCCTCAACCAGTTCAGCGCAGACCTCCGCCTGGCCGGCCGGCAGCTGCTGCTGTACCAGGCGGTGTCACCGCGCAGACAGAAGGCGATGATGGCGATCCGCCGCAGGTCTCCGTCCTCGGGCAGCTCGTCCATCGTGATGTCCAGGCTCGCGCAGAGTTGGTCCAGCGCCGCCTCGGCCCGCTGCCACCGCTCCCGTTCCAGTCCGGGCCCCTGGTTGGCCTGTCCCGGCACGTAGTTCTCGCGGAACTCCTCGAGCCAGCCGACCCACTCGCGGTCCGCGGTGCCCACCGCCTCCACCAGGGTGCGATAGCTGATCAGCAGCTCCGCGCAGTAGCCGGACGGGACCTCGGCGTCCCACCACCAGAACGCCTCCAGGAAGAGCCGGATCAGCGCGTTCTTGGTCTTCGGGAAGTGTTCGCCGCTCAGCCTGGCCGCATGGTGCAGCCACTCCTGCGAGTCCCGCTGCCAGACCGGATCCTCGTAGCGGGTACCGGAGGCGTGCGGTGACTTCAGGTCGAGCTCCTTGTCCAGATTGGTCAGCTCCCGGTAGTACGCCTCGACGCGCTGGTGGAGCTTCTGGTAGCGAAGCGAGTCCCGGCTCAACTGCGCCGCCACGTTCTCCCGCAGGAAGTCGTGCAGTCGCCAGCCCTCCTTGACGTCGTCGTCGAAGTAGGTGGAGTAGGCCCGGCTCTCCAACCAGCCGAACACCTGCCCCGCCTGCGTCTCGTCCAGACCCTGCTCGGCCAGTACCGCGGCCAGGAGCGCGGGGGTGCAGCGGCGCATCACCGACACCTGCTCGAAGACCTCCAGCGGGCTCTCCACCGGGCGGCCCAGCAGGCGGCGGACGCTGGAGTCGATCGAGCGGCGGATCGCGGAGATCCCGTTCGGCCCGTCCCACCGCTCGTCCCCGCCGAGGACGGCCGCCTCGACCTGCTCGGCGGTGGCGTCGAGGGGCACCTCGCCCTCGGTGAGGATCTCGCAGCAGGTGACGACGCCAATCGGCAGGCCGCGGGTCGCCCGGTAGATCACCCCGGCGCAGGCCGTGGCGGGGCCCACCGTCCAGTCGGCGCCGAGGAGTTCATGCAGAACGTAGCTGTCACTCTCCTCTCGGTTCATCGGCCCCAGCTTGACCGGGCTCGGGTCCAGGCGGCCGATCGTCTCGCGCGCCCGCTCCTCCTGGAGCACCGGCAGCGGACGCCGGCCCAGCACCACGACGGCGGCGCCGGCCTCCCGCAGGACCTCGACCAGCCACGGACCGACCGGCGTGGTGATCACCGTGTGCACGTCGTCGACCAGGACGGCGAGCCGGCAGGACCCAGCGATGCTCCGCAGCACCTCCGCGAGCTTCCACCGGGCCAGCTCGAGGGCGGCCGTCAGCGAGGCGTACTGGTCCTGGTAGAAACCGGTCGGCGAGGCCCGCTGGAGTTCGTTGTGCACCTCGCGCAGACCGTTCACCACCCGCTCGCCGAACGGCTCCGCCATCCGGGCCGGCACGCCCTCGGGAGGCAGATAGGCCCCGATGACGTCGTGCATCAGGTCGGCGACCAGCAGATCGCACGCCTTGCGCACCATGATCAGGAACTCCGAGGTGCCCGGGTCGCTGTCCAGGCCCTGCGCCGTGACGAACAGGGTGACGTGACCGCGCTCCTGCAGCCCGGCGTTCAGCTCCTGGAGCAGCAGGGTCTTGCCGCAGCCGCTGTCGGCGCTGACCTCGTAGTAGGCCCGCCGTCCACGGTCCACCGCGCTCAGCATCCTCTCGCACTGCTTACGCAGACCGGCCGAGACCTGGTGCTGCTCGCGCTCCAGCCGGGCGGGGCTGGGGGCGCGGATCGCCGCTGGCGTGAACCGCCCGTCCGAACCCGCCTGCTCGACCTGCGCCACTTGCTCGCGGATCCGCGAGAAGGCGGCCCGCAGGCGGTCGGCGGCTCCGGTGCCGGGCGCCAGCAGGTGCAGCGAGCCGGCCAGGGCGAGGAAGGCCGCGGCGTCGTCCTGCTGCGCCACGCAGCTCTCGATGATCGCCAGGATGTGATCACGCTTGCGCGGGAACCCCGCGACGTTCAGGATCCCGCTCAGGCTCTGCTCCGCCTGCCTGATGACCAGGCCACGGAAGTCGGGATCGTCCATACCGGGGACGCCTTCGAGGATCCGGACGAGTTCGTACTGCTGGTCCGAGGTGAGTCGTCGCACCTACTCGTTCCTCCAGCCGAAAGTGGGCTGCGTCGCCCGGCGCGGTCGACATCCGACGCGTCCCGGGGCGGGGATTGCCGGGGCCACGGCCGCTCTGCCCGTTCCCCGTGGGTGACCGTGGCCGACCGAGTCGATCCGGTCGATCCAAGTCCGTTCTTTTTCAGCCATGCTGATGGTTCATCAGATTAGCTCGCGCGCGCCGTCGCGTCGACGCGGTTTGGCGAGAACCGGGGCGCCGTTCCCTTGCCTGGCGAGGGGCGGCCTGGGACCGTTGGCAAGGCATGAACGACAGCACGGGCAGCAAGAGGTGATCATGGCGGGCGAGTTCACGACGACCGACGGGCGCAAGACCGAGATCCATCGGATCGGCGCGATCGGGGCCGAGTTCGACTCGGTCTACGACGACATCCTGCGACCCTCCTTCACCCGTGACGAGCTCTCCGACCGCTCGGATCTGCGAGCGGCCATCGCCGCCGGCTCCACCCTGGTCTGGGCCGCCGTCGACGAACAGGGCATGGTGCTCGGCGCCGCCGTCTGGGAGTACGAGGCCGAGTTCGGCATCCTGCTGCTCGCCTGGCTGGCCGCCCGGCCGGGCATGCGCGGGCGGTCCGTCGGCGGCCCGCTCTACCAGGCGTCCCTGGAGCAGTGTCTGGAAGCCTACGATCCCCAACTCGTCTTCGCCGAGGTCTCCGACCCGCGACGGCACGGCGGCGACGAGCTGCACGGCGACCCCGACGCCCGACTGCGCTTCTACCGGCGCCACGGCGCCCGCACCCTGGACCTGCCGTACTTCCAGCCCGCGCTCGGCGACGGCCGCGGGCGGATCCCGGACCTGCTGCTGATGGTCCTGCACTCCCGCCCCGAACAGCGCGGAACGGCGCCGGACACCCTGGACGCCACCCTGCTGCGCTCCTATCTGGAGGCCTACCAGCAGTGCTGCGAGGGCGCCGTGGGGACCGACGAGCAGTCGATGCGGCTCTGGCGGGCCCTGGACCGGCCCGACGGCGTGCCCTACCGCGACTGAACCGGCTCACCACTGGGAGAATTGACTGTCGATCAGATCTCGTGCGTGAATGGCTGATCGGCTGCGGCTGCGGCCGGTCCCGCTCGAACGGGGGAGTCACGATGAGCGAGATCGTGCCGGTGCGGCTGGGCGAGAACCTGCTGGTCCACGTCGAGGTGGCCCGGCCCGGGCGGCAGGCCGCCACCGTCCAACCGCCCGACCAGGTCAGCAGTGAGGACGTGGGCGCACAGGAGGCCGCGGCCCGTCTCCAGCAGGCGGTCACCTACCAGATGGCCGCCGTCGGCGACACCATCCGGGCGATGGGCGACTGGGTCACCGGGACGGTGCAGTCCGGCTGGTCGCACCGCCCGGACACCTTCGAGGTGGAGTTCGGCCTGACCCTCAGCATTGAGACCGGCGCCCTGACCGGTGTGATCGCCAAGGCGGGCGGCGAGGCGGCGCTCACCGTCCGGATGTCCTGGGAGCGCGATCGGGGTGCCGCACCGACGGCCGGTGATGAGGCGGCGGGGGTATGAAAGCATCGGCCGCGCGGCTGGTGGAAGAGGCGAGGCTGAGCGCGGTCTGGCTCACCGACCGCCGCTGCTTCCTCGGTTGCGGCTTCGTACTGGCCCCCAGGACCGTCCTCACCGCCGCCCACGTGCTGCGAGCCGCCGACGGGCCGGTGACGGCTCACAGCCACCTGGGTGAACTCCTCGGCTCCGAACAGCGGTTGTACCCCGCCGAGCACGGCGACGGGAAGCACTACGCGCACCCCGACCTCGCCCTGCTCACGGTGCCCGCGATCCCCGGGCTCCCGGGCGCGCCCCTGACCGCCGAGGACATCCCGCCCGGCGGCACCGGACTGCGGGTCTGGGGCTTCTCCGAGCACACCCCCGAGCCCGGCGTCCACCCGGACTCCCTGCTGCTGCGGGTGGTCGGACCGGCCGCGGAGTACGTCCGGGTGAACCAGGACGCCATCCTGCGCGGCTTCAGCGGCAGCATGGTGGTCCGCACCGACCACGGCACGGTCTGCGGCGTCCTGAAGGCCAACCGCACGGTCGGCGCGGTGTCGGACGGCGGCTGGTACACCCCGCTCTCCGCGCTCGGGACGGCGCTGGCCGAGGACGACCCGCTGCGTGCCGCGCTGCCGCGACCGGCGGCAGCCGCCCTGTCGTCCGCCCGGTCCCCGCTCTCCGCACTCTCCGCGCTGGAGTTGCTGGTGGCCGCCTTCGAGGCCGTCCCCGGGATGGACGACCCGGAGTACCGGCGCGAGCTGATCCGGACCGCCGAGGCCGAACTCGGCCACGCGCTGCACGTGGCGCACCGCTCCCGGATGCGCGAGCACGTGCTGGCGATGATCGAGGCGGCCCGCGCCGATCAGGACCGGCAGCGGGCCGGCCGGGCGTTCGCCGGCGCGGCGGCCGTGCTGAGCCCGGACACCCGGGCCGCGGCACGGCTGCGCGACGTCCTGGAAGCCGAACTCTGATCACCCCAGGGCCCGTTCGGGCGCCCCCGGTCAGAGCGTGATCACCACCCGGCCCGTCGTACTGCCCTCGGCGACCCGCTGGACACCGTCCGCCGCCCGCTCGAACGCGAGGCGCTCGCTCACCAGCGGCCGGACCACGCCCTGTTCGGCGAGCTTGGTCAGCTCCTCGTGGCAACTGCGCACCGCCTGCGGGTCCCTGGTGTTGTAGAGACCCCAGTGCAGGCCCAGCACCGAGTAGTTCTTCACCAGCGCGTGGCCCAGCGACGGAGCCGGGATGGTGCCGCTGGCGAAGCCGACCACCACGATCCGGCCCTCGAAGGCGACGCACTTGGTCGAGCCGGTGTACGCCTCGCCGCCCACCGGGTCGAAGACCACGTCCGCGCCGCGCCCGCCGGTGGCCTCCCGGACCGCCGCGACGAAGTCCCCGCTCTTCCGGTCGATCACCAGGTCGCAGCCCAACTCCCGGGCCACGGTGGCCTTCTCCGCCCCGCCGACGACACCGATCACGGTCGCGCCGGCCGCCTTGCCGAGCTGCACGGCGGCGCTGCCGACCCCGCCGGCCGCCGCGTGCACCAGCAGGGTCTCCCCCGCCCGCAGCGCCGCGCGCCGGTGCAGGCCGAACCAGGCGGTCTGGTACCCGATGTGCAGCGCGGCCGCCTGCGCGTCGTCCAGCGTCGCCGGCGCGGCGAAGAGCGCCCGCTCGTCCATCAGCGTGTACTCGGCGAAGGCCCCGCCGGGCGCCACCGGGTTGCCGATCACCCGCCGCCCGTCCGGGAGTTCACCGCACAGCTCGACCCCGGGCACGTACGGCAGCGGGGGCTTCACCTGGTACAGCCCCAGGCACATCAGCGCGTCCGGGAAGTTGACGGCCGCCGCCCGCACCCGGACCAGCACCTGCCCCTCCCCCGGCAGCGGGTCCGGGACCTGCGCGGAGAGTCGCATGACCTCCCGGGGCATCCCCAACTCGCTTACCTGCCAAGCCCTCACCGCTGCTCCTCCACGAACTTGCGCTGCAGGTGGTTCATCCCCGACAGCCAGCGCTCGGGGTCGGCGGCGCGGGCCGCGTAGTACTCGGCGACCTCGGCGTGCGGCAGGATCAGGAAGCGCTCCTCGGCCAGCGCGCGCAAGGTCGCCTCGGCGACCTCGGCCGGCTCCAGCGCGTCCGCCTCCATCAGCGCCCGGCCGATCTCGCCCGCCTCCTGGAGGATCCTGGTCCGGACGCCCTGCGGGCAGAGCGCGTGCACCCGCACACCCTGGTGCCGGTAGGTGGCCGAGAGCCACTCGGCGAAGGCGTAGGCGCCGTGCTTGGAGACCGAGTACGGGGCCGAGCCGAGCATGGTGAGCAGGCCGGCGGCGGAGACGGTGGCGACGAACCGGCCGCTGCCGCGCTCCAGCCAGTCGGGGAGCAGGAGTTCGGCGGCGCGCACATGCGCCATCACGTTGACCTCCCAGGCGGCGGCCCACCGGCTCTCCGGCGCATCGGCCCCGCCGACGGGGGCGACGCCCGCGTTGGCGCAGTAGACGTCGATGACGCCGAGTTCGGCGCGGGCGGCCTCGATCAGCGCGGCCACGCCGTCACGGCTCGCGGCGTCCCCGGGGACGGCGGTCGCGCCGAGTGCCGCGGCCGTCCGCCGGGCGGCGTCCGCGTCCAGGTCGTTGACGACCACCCGGGCGCCCTCGGCGGCGAAGGCCGCGGCCAGCGCGGCGCCGATACCGTTGCCGCCGCCGGTGACCACCACACCCTGCCCCGCGTGCGCCCTGCCACCCCGACCCGTGTGCGCTCCGCCACCCAGACCCGCGTGGGCCCCGCTCACAGCCCGCCGCCCAGCGTGACGCCGCCGTCGATCACCAGCGTCTGCCCGGTGATCCAGGCCGCGTCCTCGGAGAGCAGGAAGGCCACCGCACCCGCGATGTCCTCGGGTACGCCCAGCCGCTTGAGCGGGTACGGCGCCGCCGCCTCCTCCTCGCGACCGACGTACAGGGCTTCCGCGAAGCGGGTCTTGACCACGGCGGGCGCCACCGCGTTGACCCGGATGCCCGGTCCGAGCTCACCGGCCAGCTCCATGGTCAGCCGGGACAGCGCCGCCTTGCTGACCCCGTACATGCCGATCCCGGGCGAGGTGCGCAGGCCCGCGATCGAGGAGACGTTGACGATCGCGCCACCGTGCTCGCCCATCCAGGCGGCGTGCGCGAGCCGGGTCCAGGCGAGCGGGCCGAGCACGTTGACGGCCAGGATCTTGGCGGCGGCCGCCGGGTCGGTGTCCAGCACCGGCCCGAAGACCGGGTTGATCCCGGTGTTGTTGACCAGCAGGTCCAGCCGCCCGAAGGTCTCGACGGTCCTGGCCACCGCCTCCCGCTGGTGCACCGGGTCGTCGGCCTTGCCCGCGACCGCGATCGCGTGGTCGGCGCCGCCCAGCTCGCGCACCGCCTCGGCGAGCGGCTCGGGCCCCCGCGCCGTGATGCACACCTTCGCGCCCCGGCTCACCAGCTCACGAGCGATCCCGAGCCCGATGCCGCGGCTGGCGCCGGTGACCAGGGCCACCTGTCCCTTGAACGAAAGCGTCATGGCCGTCCTCACATGTCCGGATACCGGCAGGTCGTCGCCGGCGGTCACTACCAACAAGTAACTAAGCGCTTGCTTAGCATGTTCGCCGCAGGTCACACTGTCAACAGTCCGCCCACACCCCCATGCGAGGATGGCCACCATGACCACTGAGCAGCACCTCGCCGACCTGTGGCCCGGGGAGCGCCCCGAGGCCGCCCGGCGCCTGCTGCTCGCCGCCGTCGAATCCTTCTCCACCCGCGGCTTCCACGCCACCACCACCCGCGACATCGCCACCGCCGCCGGCATGAGCCCCGCCGCCCTCTACATCCACTACCCGTCCAAGGCCGCCCTGCTCGCCGAGATCAGCCGCCACGGCCACACGGCCACGCTCGCCCTGGTCGAGGAGGCGGTCGCCTCCAGCGAGGACCCGGTGAGCCAGATGCGCCGCCTGGTCGAGGAGTTCACCCGCTGGCACGCCCGCGGCCACACCGTCGGACGGATCGTCAACTACGAACTGCGCGCCCTGCCGGCCGAGGACTTCGAGGTCGTCGCCGAGCTGCGCCGCCGGATCGAGGAGACCGTCAAGCAGGTGATCGAGAACGGCCTGGCCCGCGGCCTCTTCACCATCCCCGCCACCGAGACGCGCACCACCGCCCGCGCCATCACCTCGCTGGGCATCGACGTGGCCCGCTGGTTCAACGAGCGCAGCACCGAGACCCCGGAACAGCTCGGCGAGCGGTACGGGGTGCTGGTGCTGCGGATGCTGGGCGCGTAACCCGCACCGGAAGGGGCCGGCCGGGCCCCGGTGCTTCGTCTGCGGCGCGGCTCGCGCTAATACTGCAACCGCATCTGGGCCGATGCGGTTGCAGTACTAAGCCGTCGCCGTCACCGCCGCGACGGCCAGCAGGAGCACCGCCGAGGCCGTCGAGACCCGGCGCGCGCCCTGCGGGTTTCTGGCCAGGGTGCCGCCGGCTCGACCGGCCAGCAGTGCCACCACGCCGTATATCCCCGCGCAGGCCAGCACCTGCAAGGCGCCGAGCGTCGCGACCTGCCAGCCGATCGGCAGCGCGGCGCGCGGGCTGATGAACTGCGGGATCAGCGTGAGGTAGAGCAGCAGGCCCTTGGGATTGAGCAGCGCGGTCAGCATGCTCTGCCGCAGCACGGTCGCGGTCGACTGCGCCGCCGGCTCGGCCACCACCGCCGCGCCGCCGCGCGCGGAGCGCAGCAGCCGGACGGCGATCAGCACGAGGTACCCGGCGCCCGCGTACCGCAGCACGGGCAGCGCGGCGGGGATCGCCCGCAGGGCGGCGGCCAGCCCGGCCGCCGCGAGCAGCGTGTGCACGGCATAGCCGGCGCAGATGCCGAGGACGGCGGTCAGCCCGGCGGCCCGGCCCTGCCCCAGCGCCCGAGCGACCACGTACAGCCAGTCGGGCCCGGGCGTGCAGACCAGCAGCAGGTCCACGCCCAGGAAGAGCAGTAGCAGGTGGGTGTCCAAGGCCTCTCCGTCCGTCGGGCAACGACGCTAGCGGGAGAGGCGTGGCAGCCGATGGCCACTTCGTGCCGGGTATCGGGGGAGCGTGGCAGGATATTGCGCCATGGACCGACTTGATCGCAGAATCCTGCGCGAGCTGCAACGCGACGGGCGGCTCACCAACGCCGAACTGGCCGAACGCGTCGGGCTCACCCCCTCCCCGTGCCTGCGGCGGGTGCGCCAGCTGGAGCAGGACGGCGTGATCCGCGGCTACCGTGCGCTGCTGAACGGCGCGGCCGTCGGACGCGGTTTCCAGGCGTTCGCCACCATCGTGATGCGCCAGGAGGACCGGCCCACGGTGGCCGAGTTCGAACGCCAGGTCGCCGCACTGCCGGAGATCGTCGAGGCCCACCGGCTCTTCGGCGACCCGGACTACCTGCTGCGGATCGCCGTGGCCGACATCGCGGCCTACGAACGGTTCTACACCGACGTCCTCTCCGACCTGCCCGGCATCGCCCAGGTCACCTCGCACCTGACCATGAAGCAGGTACGCGCCGACGAGGGGATCCCCACCGGCGCCTGACGGCCCAAGGGTGGTAGCCGGTGGGGCCCCGACTCGGGCGCCTTGCCGGCCGGGCCGCTGCCATAGCCAGGTTTGTGGTGATCTGAGTAAAATAGTCTGTTAGCCATTGGCCACGGGGCCGGCGGGACGGTAGCGGATGATCGCAGGCGTTCACGTGGGTGTTCACGCGGGTGACCGCGTGACGGCCATGGGTGATCGCGGACGCGGTCACGGAGCTGGTCACGGGGGTGGTCACCCGGGCGCTCGCGGGACTATCGCGGAGGCGGAGCCGCCGGAGAGCGGGTGGGAAGCACCGCAGAGCGACCCTGACCTCCCGGGCCCGGCCAGTGGGCGGACGGTCCCAGAGGTCCGCAGCAGGAGATCCCAGCCACGCGGAAGCCGCAGCCATGAGTGACGCACCGACGCCGACAGACCCGGACGCGAGAGCGGAACCGGGCCCCGCGCCACGTAGGCACGCCCACCCCGCCGCCGCCCACGCTTCCGCCGGGACAGCCTGCGCCGATCCGCACGCCGACCTCGGGGAACTCGCCACCTACCTGCGCCTGGCCGTGGACCAGGGCCGCTGGCTGGACGCGTTCCTGTACGGCGCGGGCGCCCTGCAGATCGCCGAGGACCACCTCCAGGGCGTCTCCTGGCGCCCACGTCGCCTGGTCGACCACCTGGCACGCGGCGACCCGGGACCCACTCCCCGGGCCGCACTGCGTCTGGCCGGTACCGGACTCGGCCTGGCGGTGCGCCTCTCCACCGCCGACCCGGCGCGCCGGGCGCTGCGGGCCTGGTGCGGGCCGATGCGCGAGTTGACCGACGCGCTGGCGGACCTGGTGGTGGACGAGCTGCTTCGGGACGACCGGGCTGGTCCGGACGCGGACGACGGGTGGCTGGACGGTCGAGATCTCGGCGGTCCGGATTCGGACGATCGGATCCTCGACCGTCCGATGGCAAGCACGCCGCCCTGGGACGACCTGACGCACCGGCCCAGCCTGGACCGGCTGCGCCGGACCCTGCATGGCGCGGCCGCCCTACCGCACAACGGACAGCACCCGGCCGACCGACTGCTCCCGCCGGGCCGTCCCCAGCCTGACGGGTGGACAGCGCCACACCCAGCCGCCCCGCCGCCGGCCTTCGGCGTACTGCGGCCGCCGTCCTGCTTCTGCAGCTTCGACCAGCACCCCGCCGACGTCCTCGCACTGGCCCGGCGCTTCACCCGCGAGTACCCAGACCGCACCCGGCCGCTGCTGGTGATCGGGGTCCGCACCTCCGGCAGCTACCTGGGGCCGCTCGCGGCGGCCGCCCTGCGCCGGCTCGGCTACCGCCAGGTCGCGCACGGCACCACGCGCCCCGGCCTGCCGCTGCTGCCGGGCCGGGCGGCGAAAGTGCGTCAGATCCGCGACCGGGGCGGCGCGGTGCTGGTGCTGGACGATCCGCCGGTGACCGGCGGCTCGCTGGCCGCCGTGGCGCTCCGGGCCGAGCGGGCCGGCTTCCGGCAGGCCGCCGTACTGCCGCTCTTCGCCACCTTCGACGACGCCGGGACGGTCCCGGAACCGCTGGCCGGGTACTCGTGCCTGGTGCTGCCGGGCAGCGCCTGGCAGGTCCGGGCGCGGCTGCGCCCCGCCGCGCTCGCCCGGCTGGTGCCGAACCTGCTGGCGGCTTCGCTCCCACCCGGGCAACGACTGACGGCGGTCGAAACCGGCCCACAGGGGCCCCTGCGACGCGGCGCACACCTCGGTGTCACGCTGACCGCGTGGATCGAGAGCGGGCAGCGAGCAGACGGCGAACACGCCGCCCCGCGAACACGCGCGCTCCACCTGCGCGCCGAGTGGGCAGGCGTCGGCTATCTCGGCCGTCGCTCCCTCGAACTCGCCGAGGCGCTCCCCGGCCTGGTCCCCCGGGCGTACGGCTTCGCGGACGGAGTCCTGCTGCGCGAGCAACTGCCCGGCGAGGCCCCGACCCTGACCTCGGCCCCCGCCCCGACCGCCGACCAGTCCACGGATCACCACGCCGGCCAAGCACAGCAGGTCAGCCCGGCCGAGGTGGCCCGCTACGTGACGGCCCGCCAGCAGCGACTGGCACTGCCGGCCGACCGCACCGCGCTACTGGCCGGGCGCCAGCCCGTCTGGGAGATGGCGGGACGCCTCCTGGCCCCCGCCTTCGGCCGGCTGGATGTGGCCCTGCGCCCCACCCTGCTCCTGCCGTTCCTCCGCTCGTTGCTGACCGCCGATCAGCCCTGCCTGGTCGACGGGCGGACGATGCCGGAGCGGTGGTTCGCGGACGGTGACGGCGGCCGGCGCAAGACCGACTACGCCGAAGGCGCGTTCAGCCACCGCGACCTGGCGAGCTACGACGCGGCGTACGACCTGGCCGGCGCCGCCCTGCGCGACTCCGCTCGGGAGGATGAACTCCGGGGTGAATTCAGGACGCTGACTGGCCGTCAGATCAGCGATGCCAGCTGGTTCCTGCTCAGGCTGGTGCAGGTCTGGGACGCCGAGCGGCTGGCCGGTCTGGGCGTCGAACCCTCGCTCCGCGCCGATCAGGCAAGGCAGTTGAAGGCTCGGATCACGCAGCGGTTCCTCGCCGGGGTGTACCTCGACGACCTCGACGCCGAACCGCGCGGCCCCTGGTGCGTGCTCGACATCGACGGCGTACTGGAGTGCGACGTCCTCGGCTTCCCCACCGGCTCGCCCCTCGGCATGCTCGCCCTGCGGGCCCTGCGGGCGCACGGCTACCGCACCCTGCTGGCCACCGGGCGCACGCTGCCTGAGCTCCAGGACCGGTGCGCCGCCTACCGGTTGGCCGGCGGCACGGCCGAGTACGGAGCGGTCTGCCTCGACGCGGCGAGCGGTACCGGTCAGGTCCGGCTGCCACCCGGGTGGCCCGCCGACGACCCGAGCCGCCGGCCGCCGCACACCACCCCCGAAGCCGACGACGGCGGCCTGCGGCAGCGGCTGGCCGAACTGCCCGGCGTGTGGCTGGACCCGCTCGCCCGCTGGACCGTCCGCGCGTCGGTCGGCAGCGGCGCGCACCGCACCGGGTTGCCGCCGCAGACCGTGACCGCGCTGCTCGCCGACCCGCGGCTGGACCGGCTCTTCACCGTCGTCCCCGGGGAGGCGCAGACCGACTTCCTGCCACGTGGCACCGACAAGAGCGGCGGGGTGCGGGCGCTGCTGGAGCGGCTGGGCGAGGGCTCGGCCGTCCCGGTGCTGGCGGTCGGGGACGGTCCGGCGGACATCGCGCTGTTGCGCTGGGCGCGGCACGGGCTGGCCCCGGCCAATGCCGACCCGGCCGTGCGGGCCGCCGGCGTCCCGGTGCTGCGGCGGGCCTACCAGGCCGGACTGGCCGAGGCGGTGGGGCGGCTGCTCGGGCATCGGCCGGGCGGCTGCCCGCGTTGTCGGCTGCCCGCGCAGCCGCCGGACACCCGCGCGCTGCTCGCC